>Ga0334896_1001244_pt1 | contig 23053 bp, 15 predicted proteins | sample GraSluR3_MG_8_FD_207734 | JGI IMG/M metagenome (GOLD analysis project Ga0334896, IMG submission 207734) | Sludge microbial communities from methane-producing bioreactor in Wageningen University, Netherlands - Granular Sludge_27_06-R3 | ecosystem: Engineered > Bioreactor > Anaerobic >... | reverse complement strand
GAGAGGCCGCGCGGCACGCGTGGCCGTCTGCGCGAATGCCGGATGGGGCGCCGGGCGCGGGCCTGGGAACCCGTCGCGACCCCACCCGGCGCCCCGCTCGTTGACGTGCGCGCGCCGCCGGCCGTATAATTTCAGCGCGTTTCGCGGAATAATCCACGCGGGTCGGGCGAATAACAGAGCGCGGTCCCTCGAAGGCGACCGTCCCTTCGGACGAGGGCGTTGACGCACCGTGTTGGTGCGTCGCAGAGCCGTCCTTGCAACGTCGTTCCCCCCTCGGGCATGGTCGTGCGATGGTTCTCAAGAGCCGTGTTGCGGTGGCCTCGGTCTGGTACGGTTTGATGGTGGCGATCCTGGCCGTTGGCGCCGGAGGCTTCAACCTGCCGATGTGCCGCTCGGCTCGGGCCGACGAGGCGTCGGAATCGGCCGACGAGGCGTCGGAATCGGCCGACGAGGCGTCGGAATCGGCCGACGAGGCGTCGGAATCGGCCGACGAGCCGGATGCCTCGAAGCGGGTCGGTTGGGTGTTCCGCGTGAATCTGCCGATCAAGGGGGCGACCTTGGATCGGGTCCGCCGTTTCGTGCGGAATGCCGTCGACCGGGCCGCCAAGACGAAAGTCGAGCCGGTCTTGATCTTCGAGTTCGTGGTTCCTCCCGACCAGGCCGAGTTCGCCTCCAGCAGCGAGTTCGGGGTGTCGTCCGATCTGGCCGATTTCGTGTCCGGCGCGGAACTCAGCCGGGCGACCACGGTGGCCTACGTCCCCCAGTCGATCCAGGGTCATGCGGTCCTGGCCGTGTTGGCGTGCGACTCGATTGCCATGAGCCCTGAAGCGGAGATTGGGGCGGCAGGAATCGACGAACGGACGATCACCCCGCGGATTCACAGCACCTACGAGGAAATCGCCCGGCGGCACAAGAAGATCCCGACCGCGGTAGCTTTGGGCCTCGTTGATCCCGCCAAGGAGGTGCTGGTGGTCGAGACCGAGCTGGGTCGCGAGTGTATCGCCGCCGAGGAACTGGAGGCATTGCGAAAGCGGCGGACCGTGCAGTCCGATCCGACCGTTCTTTTCAAGGCGGGGCAACCGGGCCGCCTGTCGGGAAAAGAGGCCCGCGACCTCGATATCGTCGACTACCTGGCCTCGAACCGACGCGACCTGGCCCGCATGCTTCGATTGCCTCCCGAGGCGATCGACGAGGATCCGTCGCTCAGCGGCGCGTGGCGGGCGATTCGCATCGACGTCAAGGGTCCCGTATTGGCCGCCTCGATCACGCAGGCCCAGCGAATGATTGAAGACGCGATTCGCGCCGACGACGCGAACTTCATCTGCCTGTGGATCGACAGCCCGGGGGGGTCGCTTGCCGACAGTATCCGCCTGGCCAACTTCCTGGCCTTCGATCTCGATCCGACCGAGGTCCGCACGGCCGCCTACATTCCCAGGCAGGCCCTTTCCGACGCCTCGCTGATCGCGTTGGCCTGCGACCACGTGGTAATGCACCCCCAGGCGGTGCTGGGTGGCGAAGGCGACGGCGTCTTCTCCGAAGAGGGAGTGCGCCAGGCCCGCGAGACCTTGCGCAAGGCGATTGCCGTGCGCAAATCGCGGTCGTGGTCGCTGCCCGCCGCGATGATCGACCCCGGCCTCGAGGTCTTCCGCTACACGCGGCAGGGCCAAGTGCGCTACTCCGAGTTCTTCTGCGAAGACGAGTGGGCCGAGCAACTCGATCCCGACCAATGGAAAAAGGGGCCGGCGGTCACTACGCCGGGCAAGGCGTTCCAGGCGACGGGGGACGAGGCGGTCGGCTACCGGCTGGCGAACGAGGTGGTGCGGGATTTCGGCGAGTTCAAGGCATACTACGGACTCGAGAACGACCCGACGCTGCTCGAGCCGAGTTGGGCCGACTTCCTGATCGAGGCATTGGCCCATCCCGGCGTGGCGTTTTTCCTGCTGGTGATCGGCTTTTCGGCGATGTACGCCGAGCTTCAGGCGCCGGGCATCGGCGTCGGCGCGTTCGTGGCGCTGCTGTGCTTTCTGGTGTTCTTCTGGAGCCGGTTCCTGGGCGGGACGGCGGGATGGCTCGAGGTGCTGCTCTTCCTGGCGGGTGTTTCGTGCCTGCTGATCGAGGTGTTTGTGCTCCCGGGCTTCGGGATTTTCGGGCTGGGGGGCGGCCTGATGGTGCTCGCCTCGCTGGTCCTGGCCAGCCAGACGTTCGTCCTGCCGCGCAACGCGTACCAGATGGGCGAATTGCGCCAGTCGCTGGGCGTGCTGGCCGCTTCGGCCGTCGCCGTCATTGTGGCGGTGGTGTTGATCAACCGGTGGCTGCCGCACGTTCCCGTGCTGGGTGGAATGATCTTGCAGCCACCCGACGGCGAGGAGGCCGAGGCCCTGCGCTACCGCGAATCGCTGGTGCACTTCGAAAACCTGCTGGACGCGCGGGGCACGACGACCACACAATTAACTCCCAGCGGAAAGGCCCGCTTCGGCGACCAGTTGGTCGACGTGATGGCCGACGGCGAAGTCATCCCCGTGGGAACCGAGATCGTGGTGGTGGAAGTCCGCGGGAACCGCGTGTGGGTAAGGGCGGTCGACGAGCGAGGGCCCGACCCGGCGTGAGCGATGCCGTCGGGGCCGCGGGCGCGAGCGAACCCGGTTGATGGATGCAGGTACGACATGGATCCGACGTGGGCCGACACGATAACGTTGTGGTCCGCCCCTTGGGTGTTGGCGCTCTTGCTGCTCATGGCCGGTCTGGCCTTCGCCGCCATGGAGGTTTTTTTGCCCTCCGGGGGGATCCTGGGATTTCTGGCGACTTGCTCGATCGTCGCGGCCGTGGTGGTGGGCTTCACGGACGGGCGTCCCTGGGTGGGGTTCTCGATCCTGGCGACCGCGGTTTTCGGCGTGCCCGCCGTCATCGTCCTCGCCCTAAAGTGGTGGCCCAGCACGCCCCTCGGACGGCGGATGCTTTTGCACGCCCCCGAAGGCGAACAGGTCTTGCCCGACAGCCCGCGACGGCGGGGACTCAGGGAACTGGTCAACCGTGTGGGCGTCGCCAAGTGCAAGATGCTTCCCGGCGGGGTGGTTACGATCGACGGGCGCAACGTCGACGCGGTCAGCGAGGGGATCGCGATCGACGCGGGCCAGCGGGTGCGGGTCATTCAGGTTCGCGGGACGCGCGTCGTGGTCCGGCCCGTGGACGACGCGTCGTCCTCCGACCCCGACCCACTCGCCCGGCCGATCGATACGGTCGGATCCGACCCCTTCGACGAGTCCCCGGCTTGACAACTCGTCGCGAGGCCGATAAACCGAGGACATCAGGGGAGTGACCGACCTTGCCAAGCGGGGGGGTGCCCCTTCGCGAAAGCTCGACACTACGAGGGAATCTCGCCATGACGCTCTTTGCCCAACAGGGAAACGAACTGTGGACGTTGTTGACGGTGGTCGGCATCTTCGCGGTGCTCATCATCGGCGTGGTGGTGCTCGTCGTTTTCGCGAAGTACTTTCGCATCTGGCTTCAGTCGAAGGCATCGAAGGCGGGGATCGGCATCCTCGACCTGCTGGGCATGACGTTCCGCCGGGTCCGAGCCGACGTGATTGTCCGCAGCAAGATCATGGCCGTGCAGGCCGGGCTTAGCAGCCGCGAGATCACCAGCCGCGCCCTCGAAGCCCACTACCTGGCTGGCGGCAACGTTCCCTTGGTCATCCGGTCGATCATCGCCGCCAACAAGGCGAAGATGGCGGAGCTCGATTTCCGGCTGGCCACGGCCATCGACCTGGCCGGGCGCAACGTGCTCGAGGCGGTCCAGACCAGCGTTTATCCGAAAGTGATCGACTGCCCCTCGGCCAGGACGGGCCGGCAGACGCTCGACGGCGTGGCCCAGAACGGCATCCAACTGAAGGTCAAGGCCCGGGTCACGGTGCGGGCCAACCTGCTCCAACTGATCGGAGGAGCCACCGAGGAGACGATCATCGCGCGGGTCGGCGAGGGCATCGTCAGCGCGATCGGCTCGGCGAAGACCCACTTGGAGGTGCTGGAGAACCCCGACCGCATCTCGAAGACCGTCCTCGGCCGGCGCCTCGACTCGCAGACCGCCTTCGAGATCGTCTCGATCGACATTGCCGACATCGACGTGGGCGAGAACATCGGGGCCCGGCTCCAGGCCGACCAGGCCGAGGCCGACATGCGCGTGGCCCGAGCCAACGCCGAAGGGCGCCGCGCCATGGCCGTGGCCGCCGAGCAGGAGAACATCGCCCAGATCGAAGAGAGCCGCGCCAAGGTCGTCGAGGCCGAGGCCGAGGTTCCCAAGGCCATCGCCGAGTCGTTCCGCCAGGGGCGGCTGGGGATCATGGATTACTATAAGCTCCGCAACGTGCAAGCCGATACGGAAATGCGCGCGTCGATCGCCAAGGCGGGCATCGCGCCGGCGAAGGGAGGAACGGCCGCATGATCGGGCTCGGGTTGTGGGCGGCCGGCTGGGAAGAAGCCATCGGCGTGGTCGTCGTCATCGTGTTCATCCTCATCAGCTTCCTCGGGCAGTTGCTCGGCAAGCTGCGCGAGGGCCGGCGGGCCCAGCCGAAGGGCCCACGCGGCCCGCAGGCCCAGGGCCCGGGGCGACCGGGCGGGCGCGACGCGCTCCGCGACGAGCTCGATGAGTTTCTGCGCGGGGCGAAAGCCCGGCGCCCGGCGAACCAGCCTCAGGCGGCAAGGCAGCCTGCGCCGCGGCCCGCCGCGCCCCGGCCGCCGGAACGAAGGCGCCCGACGCAAGACGTCGTCGCCGTCGAGGTGATCGAGGAGCCTCGCGACGCCGGCGTCGCCGATCACGTGCGCCGTCGCATGGCCGACGAGCAACTTCGCCAGGCCCATCCCGCGGTCGGAGGCGGCATCGCCCGGGCGGAAAGGCAGGCCGACAGTCGCCTGCATCAGCTATTCGATCACGGCATCGGCAGCCTCGTCGGCGCTGCCGGCGAGTCGGGCGGACCGGTCCAGCCGATCGAGGCCGGTTCCCTGGAATACGGGATCGCGCCGGTGCCGATCACCGTGGCTGCCGGCCTGGCCGCGATGCTGGCCCATCCCGGCAACCTGCGGCAGGCCATCGTGCTGAGCGAAATCCTCCAGCGACCCGAACAGCGCTGGGAGTGAACGCCTTCCGTTCATCGTTTGTGCGAGCGGCATCGGCGCGCCGCCGAGATCGACCACGCGGACTCTGATTTGAGGATCACTTGCCATGGCGGTAATCAACGTGGAGCCGGGTAAGACCCGCATCGGCTGGATCGGAACCGGCGTCATGGGGTCGAGCATGTGCGGGCATCTGCTGGGGGCCGGCTTTTCGGTCACCGTGTACAACCGCACCAAGTCGAAGGCCGAGCCGTTGATCGCGCGGGGCGCCCAATGGGCCGTCAGCCCCAAGCTCGTGGCCGAGGCGTCCGACGTGATCTTTACGATTGTCGGCTATCCGAGCGACGTGCGAGCCGTCCTTCTCGGCGACGAGGGCGTGCTGGCCGGCTGTGAGGAGGGCAACGTCATCGTCGACATGACGACCAGCGAGCCCTCGCTGGCCGTCGAGATCGCCGAGGCGGCCGCCAAGGTCGGCGCGTGGAGCGTCGACGCCCCCGTCTCCGGCGGCGACGTCGGCGCCCGGGAGGCGAGGCTGTCGATCATGATCGGCGGCGACGAGGACGTGGTCGAGGCGCTGCAACCCTGCTGGGAAGCGATGGGCTCGACCTTCGTGCGGCAGGGCGGCCCCGGGGCCGGCCAACACACCAAGATGGTCAACCAGGTGCTCATCGCCGGCAACATGGTCGGCGTCTGCGAAGCCCTGCTGTACGGCTACCGCGCGGGGCTCGATCTGCTCACGGTCATGCGGTCGGTGGCCTCGGGCGCGGCGGGAAGCTGGTCGCTGTCGAACCTGGGGTCGCGCATCATCGACAACAACTTCGACCCGGGCTTCTTTGTCGAGCACTTCATCAAAGACATGGGCATCGCCCTGGAGGAATCGAAGCGCATGGGCCTGTCGATGCCCGGCCTGGCCCTGGCCCATCAGTTGTACCTCTCGCTACAGGCCCTGGGGCACGGCCGCGCCGGCACCCAGGCCCTGCAGCTCGCCCTGGCCGCGATGTCGGGCATCGACTGGAAGGACCGCAACGCGGGGCCGTGAGCGAGGTGCCTTTTTCTCTCGAGGCGCGCCTTGGCGACGCAATGCATCGTCCCGAGGGCGTGAGCGGAACAACTTCCGTTGCGCGCCCCTTACGCCGACCGTACGGCGACCAGTTCGATTCCCTCGTCGCGTCCCAGGTTGCGGGAGTATTTCTTCTCCTGGGGATTGTTCCAGTGCTCGTGCACACCCAGGCTCGCCAGGCGTTGCTGCGGGGTCTCGTGGTCGGGGTCGTAGAACGTGCCCGACGGCGGATCGGCGGCCAGCGCCGCCTCGTGCAGGTAATCGTCGGTGCCGGGCTTGCGGGGAAAGTCGTCCCACTCGGCCCATAGGAAATCGAAGCCCACCGAGTCGATGGCCACGGGGTCTTGCGAGGCCAGAAGGCTCGAGGCCCACTGCCCGCCGAACGGAGCCGACTGCCACTTGCGCGGCGCGGGGTCGATGGGATGCTTGCCGGGGTACAGACCGTCGATCAGGTTGAGCACCGTCTTGCCGCCCAGATGGGCGTGGCCCAGCAGGTCGACCTGCTCGCGATAGCTCCCCATCTCCTTGAGGAAGGAATGGCGGTGCATGTTGTAGTAGCCCTTCTGGACGGGCCATCGCACGAGCGAGCCGAAGTGATTCTTGGCGCAGAGCGTCACGCCGGCGGCCGTGTGAGCCTTCAGGTTGGCGAAGTTCACCAGATACTCGGCCTCGGCGAAACATCGGGGCACGAAGTCGGGCTCCGCGTCGCGCGGCCGGCAGCTCCAGTAGAACGGTATCGACGACGGCTCGACCCGAATCCGCCCGAACTTGCCCGCATGGTCGACGTACTGCACCTCGGGAAACTCCCCGTGGAGCACGTCGTAGTATTCGTCGACCAGGTAGGCCAGGGTGTCGCAGATCGTGACGTCGGCCGGGCGCACCCCGGCGATGCCGACCAACTGCCGCAGCAGCGCAAGGATCATCTGCGGGCCGGTGTTCATGTAGTCCTGGCGCTTGACGAGCTTGTAGGTTTCGGGGTCGACCGCCCCCTCGCGCCAGATCATGCCGACCCAGTTCGGCTTGATGACGATCTTCTCGCCGGGCCGGTAGGGTGCGTCCTGCTTGCCGCGCTGCCGGTTCAGGTGGCGGAACAACCGGTCCCATGCCTTGCCCACCTCGGGCTCGCCGGTCAGCTCGCGGACGGCCAGGGCCATCATCCCATCGACGCGATCCTGCTTGGTGTGCGCAGGCTCGTACCAATGGCCGTCGCCGGGGCCCTCCCAGTCGGTGGCTTGGGGATCGTGCACCCAGACGACCCTTCCCGGGTGGATTCCCTTGCCCTGGCCAATGGGCCTCAGTCCCTGGGGCTCGGCCGGGGCCTGCTCGGCCCCGCGCGCGGCACCCAGTCCCACGGCGCCGCCGATGACCGCGGCCTGCTCGATAAACCGCCGCCGATTCACTGCCTTTGCCATGCGTCCACCTCCGCGGAATGCCTTGAAGATGCCCGGGCGAGCCGGGGATTGCCCGCGCTACCCCTCGTACCACGATCCACTGTAACCGAGCCGGCCCCGGCATGTCTAGGAACGAAAAAGAACGAAAAAGGTGTCAGGAACCATTATTGACGCAGGGAGAAGGGGCCTGGTCGGCGATCGGAACGGGACGACCACGACGCACGACGACCGGCGGTTTGGTGCACCATGAGAGAAAAATGGTTCCTGACACCTTTTCTTTACATGCAGCAGTTTTTGTACTTCCTGCCCGAGCCGCAGGGGCAGGGATCGTTGCGCCGCACGCCGCCGACCGACGCGGCCTGCTCGCGGGCCTGCTGTTGCCGCCGGCGCAGATGCTGCATGATGCCGGCCGCCGGGCGCCCGGCGCGAAGCTCCGCGGCCATGAAATGCATGTACGGATCGACGTGCGTGAAGAACGCCTTGAACCCCGGGCAGAGATAGTTCAGGCCGGGCTCGCCCGACGGCGTGCGAACGAAGCGGTCCTTGGGACATCCCCCGTTGCAGGCGAATCGCACCGGGCACTCGCGGCAGCATTCGGGCAGGGCGGCCTTCTTGTCGCGCCCGAACTTCTCCTGCGGTGGCGAGTCGGCCATCTGGGCAATGCTCACGTCGTGCACGTTGCCCAGCTTGCAGGCGGGCTCGACGAAGTGGTCGCAAGCGTAAAGGTCGCCGTTGTGCTCGATGGCCAGAGCCCGGCCGCACTGCTCGGCATAGACGCACAGGCTCGCTCCCGCGCCCAACCAGGCGCCCAGGGCCTGGTCGAAATCGCGCACGAAGATCCGCCCGACGTCGCGCCGCACCCACTCGTCGAACACGGCGATGAGGAACCGGCCGAACTGGTCGGGTTGCACGCTCGACGGGTCGACCAGACGGTCGATCGGTGCGCCCGGCGGGGCCCCGTCGCGTCGCACGTTCTCGCGCGGCACGACAATGGGGATGAACTGGACGTGCTCGACCCCCTCATCGCGAAAGAAGCGGTACACGCGCAGCGGATGGGCCCCGTTGTGCCGGGTCACGCAGGTCAGCACGTTGAAGGCGACCCCGTGCCGCTTGAGCCGCTCCATGGCCCGCATCACCCGCTCGAAGGTGCCGCGGCCCTGCCGGTCGCGGCGGTAGCGGTCGTGCAGATCGGCCGGCCCGTCGAGCGACAGGCCGACGAGGAAGTCGTGCCGCTTGAGAAACTCGCACCAGCGATCGTCCAGCAAGATGCCGTTCGTCTGGAGCGAGTTGTGGATTCGCATGCCCGGGCGCGCGTGCTTGGCCTGGACCTCGAGCACCCGGCCGAAAAAATCGAGCCCCATCAGCGTGGGCTCGCCTCCCTGAAAGGCGAAGTCGATTTCCTCGACGCGGTGGGGCTGGGCCTCGATGTATTGCCGGACGTACGCCTCGAGCGTCGGGTCCGACATCCTCCACGGTTCGCCCTCGGGCCAGAGCGACTCCTTCTCGAGGTAGAAGCAGTACTGGCAGCGGATGTTGCAGATCGGCCCGATCGGCTTGGCGATCACGTGAAGAGAACGGTGGGAGGGATGAACGATGACGGAGGAAGGATGAACGGCCGGAGAAGGAGACTGCCGGCCACTTCGCTCACCCCGCATCCCTGTTCGCTCTTCCTTCATCCTTCATCATTCACACTTGATCATTTCTCTCTCACGCCACGGGTCCGAAGTGCGGTCCCCAGGTTGCGGCCAACTCGCGGCCGAGGGCGTCGAGCTGGCTCATCTCGTCGGACGAAAGGGGTGTGAAACGCTTGACCATTTCGGCGTTCTTGCGGACCTGCTCCTTGTGGTGCGCGCCGAGATTCGCCGTGGCCACGCCGGGGGTGCTCAAGGCGTAGCGCACGGCCACGTCGAGGTGCTCGATATCGAGTTCGGGCGGGCACTGGGGATTCGGGTACGAGCCCGCCGACCTGCGCGCCCCACCGAAGACCTTCATGGCCACGATGCCCACGTCGTGCTTGCGGGCGACGGGCAGCACCTTCTCTTCAAAGCCGTAGGTATGCCGGTCGACGAAGTTGACCAAGGTAAGCAGCACATCGACCTCGCCCGTCTCGAGCAAGGGCAGAAAACGGCCCGGCCGGTTGTGTCCCGAGATCCCCAGGAAGCGGAACTTGCCCGCCTTCTTCTGCTTGACCAGCCAGGTAAACACCCCGTCGGGCTCCATCGCCTTCTCGACGTCGTGGTCGCCGGCGCTGTGGTAGTACACGAGGTCGAACCAGTCGGTCTTGAGCAGCTCGAACGACTTCGCGAGCGACTTCTCGGCCTGATCGAGGTCGTCGGCCAGGACCTTGGTGGCCAGAAAGACTTCCTTGCGCCGGTTGCCCAGGGCCATGCCGATGCCTTCCTCCGACTGCTTGTAGGAAGGGGCGGTATCGATCGACGTGATGCCCAGGTCCAGGGCGTCATCGACGATTTTCGCGATTTCGTCGGGGGGGATGTCGGGCGACAGACCGCACGGCGCGGTGCCCAGCGTCATTGTCGTGACCTCGGCGCCCGTCCGCCCCAGCACGCGGGTTGGCCACGCGCCGGAAGCCGCGCCGGCGGCCCGGCTCAAGCTCCCGGTGGATCCGGCCAGGATCCCACCGGCCACGGCGCCGCTTCGGCGCACGAACGCGCGCCGCGAGATACTCGTGTTGGACTGCTTCGACACTTGGGCGACTCCTTGAGATGGGTTTTCGACGGCGAAGCCCCGACCGGACGGCTTCGCTCGCCGTGGCTGCTCGCGCCGGGCGATCGAACCAACCGCACGGCGAGGGAACCCGGCGGCCAGCCCGTTTCTACGGCCTATTCTTGCAGCCGTCGAGGAAAAAGTCAAAATCCCACTCGCTCGGTCCAGTGGGACGGCCTCGGAAGGATGGAAGACGACCAATCGCGAGCGGGGCGCTGCCAATATAGGGTGATGGTTGGGGCGAGGGCCGGCCTTCCTCCGCTCGGGTCCTCTTGCGTGGGCGGCGGCAAGCGCGATTGCACCTCGATGGGCGGGACCTTAGAATTGCCCGATTGTGGTCCGCCCGACGTCCGCCTTGTAGTGCTTGAAGACACGGATGATTGTCCTCTCGGTCGAGGGAGTCAGAAAACATTTCGGTCCCGACCCGGTTCTGAACGGCGTCACCTTCGACGTGCGGCCAGGCGAGCGGCTTTCGCTGGTGGGTCCCAACGGGACCGGCAAGACCACGCTTCTGCGCATCGTGGCCGGCCGCGAGGAGGCCGACGCGGGACGGTGCGCGCTGCATCCGTCGGTTCGGGTGGGGTATCTCGAACAGCAGCCCCTCATCCAACCGGGCCGGACCCTCTGGGAAGAGGCCCGAGACGCCCTGCAGCCGCTGATCGCCCTGGAACGCGAGTCGGTCGAAGTGGCCCGCACCCTGGCCCACACCGACGACCCCGCCGAACACCGGCGACTGGCCGCCCGCTTCGACCACCTGCAGCAGGAGCTGCATCGCCACGACGCCTACAACCTCGATCACAAGATCGAGCGCGTGCTCGGCGGCCTGGGGTTTGCCGAGCCGGTCTTCGAGCAGCCCGTCGAGTCGCTCAGCGGAGGCGAGCAGAATCGGCTCATGCTGGCCAGGCTCCTGCTGGCCGAGCCCGATCTGATGCTGCTCGACGAGCCCTCAAACCATCTGGACGTCGAGGCCACCGAATGGCTCGAAGCCTTTCTCGCCGCGTGCTCCGCGGCGATCCTCGTCGTCAGCCACGACCGCTACTTCCTCGACAAGGTGACCAACGGAACGCTGGAGCTGTTCCGCGGCACGGTCGACCGCTACCCGGGCAACTTCTCGGCCTACTTGCGCCAGAAGGACGAACGGCTTCTGGTTCAACGGCGCGCCTACGAGAAGCAGCAGATCGAGATCGAAAAGGCCAAGGAGTTCATTCGGCGGAACGCCTACGGGCAAAAGCACGCTCAGGCCGAAGACCGCCGCAAGAAGCTCGAGCGGATCGAGCCGGTCGAGCCGCCCCGCCAGATCGAGTCGCCGATCATGGGGTTTGCCTCGCCCGCCCGTAGCGGCGACGTGGTGCTCCGGGCCGAACATCTGGGCAAAGCCTACCAGCGCCCCTTGTTCGACGAACTGTCGTTCGAGGTCGCCCGGGGACAGCGATGGGCCATCTTGGGGCCCAACGGTTCGGGAAAGACCACGCTGTTGCGGTGCCTCTTGGGGCAGGTGGCTCCCGACGCGGGTCGGGCCGTCCTCGGCCACGGGGTACGGATCGGCTACTTCGACCAACATCTCAGCTCGCTGGACGACGAGTGCCTCGTCGTCGACGCGATCCGCCCCGACCACAAGGAGTTCGACGAGCAGAAGCGCCGCGACCTGTTGGCCCGCTTCGGACTGACCGGCGACATGGCCTTCCAGAAAGTGGGCAGCCTCAGCGGCGGCGAGCGGTGCCGGGCCGCCTTGGCCCGACTCCACGCGGCCGACGCCAACCTGCTCGTGCTCGACGAACCGACCAACCACCTCGATCTCTGGGCGCGCGAGGCGCTTCAGCGTTCGCTCTGCGATTTCGAGGGAACCGTGCTGTTCGTCAGCCACGATCGGTACTTCATCGACCGGGTTGCCGATCACCTGCTGGTGATTCAAGAGGGCCGGGTCCGCGTGGTCGAAGGCAATTACGGCACCTACCGCCATCTGGTCGAACGCGGCCTGGCCGGCCATTCGCCTCCGGCCGACGAAGACAAGCAACCTGCCAAGGCCGCACGCCCTGCCACGGCGCCCGAGCGGCAACCGCAACCGGTCCGCGCGAAACGCCGCTTCCCGTACCGCAAGCTCGACGACCTCGAACGGGAGATCTTCGAGCGGGAAACCCGCATCGAGGCCCTGCACGCGGGTCTGGCCGAGCCCGAAGTGCTTCGCGACGGCGATCGGGTCCGCCAACTGCGGGCCGAGCTTGCCGAACACCAAAGCCTGCTCAAAACGCTCTACGAGCACTGGGAAGAGGCGGCCGAGCTGAATTGGTGAGGGGTCACCCGCAAGGGTGTGTCGCTTTAACTCGGACGAAGGGGCGATGCCTCCCTGATCGCGACACCCGGTTCCACCGATACTTCCGCCACCGCCCGCGCGGAGGTAACGATGTGCCCGCCGGGCCACCGCGATCGTTAAGGCAACCTACGATTTCTTGTCGGGAATCGCTCGACGGCCGCGCCCGTTGGAGATTGAGCCGTGGTTTTCTACATTCTCGTGATCGCGGTGTGCAACCTGGGAATCGGGTTTTCCCTGGCCGTGTGGCTGGCGCGACGCGACGGCGAGCCGGCACTTCCGGCCGGTTCGACGATCGAGCCGGAGGCCGCCCGTGCCCATCGTGAGCCCCAACCATCGGCCGAGATTCCCGTGGGCGCAGCCGACCAAACGAGCGAGCCTCCCCAGGAAGAAAGCCCCTGGGCCACGGAGAACGAGCTGGAAGGACTGTTGGGCCTCTCGATGCAACCTGCCGACGCGTCGGTCGACGGGGGCGACGACTACGCCGACGACAGTCAGGCGGCGGACGAGCCGTCGAGCACCGAGCCTCCCCCCGCCGAAGAGGCACCGCGGGAGCTCGCGCCGGAGGACATCCAGCGTGACGAATGGGTCGACGGGCTCTTGGAGCGGGTCCGCGAATACCAAGGGCGACTCGACCGGGTGGACGACGGCTTGCGCGAACTGCTGAAGCACCCCGACACCCAAACGGTCGGCACGCACTTCGGCTCGCTGCGGCAGGCTGGCGAGGATTACCTCGGGGGCCGCCATGACGCGGAAGCCGTCTTGCGGCAAATCGCCGTGCGTGGGCCCGAGCAAGCAGAAGCACACGAGCATCTTCTTCACGCCCTCGAGGAGCAGGCCGACCAGATTCGTGCCACGAACGAAGTGCTCGAGCAGATCGAGTCGGAGGCCGATCTGGAAACGGGATGCCGTCGCGCGCTTCGCGAGACGCTGAATCTGGGCCGCGCCAACGATGCCCTGCGCGACACGTTGACGCAAGCCTCCGCGGTCGCGGCCCGCACGCGATCGGATCGGGAGTCGGGCGAACGAGCGACGCGCGACGATCCGTTGACCGATCTGCCCGACCTCATCGCCCTCGAGTCCACGCTGAGCAAGTGGTGGCATCAGGAATCCGATCGCTCCCCCCATCTTAGCGTGGCGATGCTCGACATCGACGACTTGGGCCGCTTGAACGAACGGCAAGGGCGCGAGGTTGGCGACCGGGTTCTGCGGGCGACGGCACGACTGCTGACGACCGAGTCGGGTAACGCTCAGGCGACCATCGCTCGTTTTTCGGGGCAGCGGTTCGCGTTGCTGTTTCGCGACACCGATCTCCAGGCCGCCCAGGACGCCGTCGAGCGGCTTCGGCAGACCATCGCGAAGACCCGCTTTCGCCACGGACAGGAGGACGTTCGCATCACGGTGAGCTGCGCCGTGACCGGATCGGGGCCCGGGGATACCTACGCGGCGCTGTACGAGCGGGCCGAATCGGCGCTGGGCGATGCCAAGCGATACGGCCGCAATCGCACGTTCGTCCACGAAGGAAAATATCCGAGCCCGTTGCTGCCTGTCAGCCTCGATATCGAAGAGAGGGTCATGGCGATCTGACGGGGCCACGGATCAACGGTCGGACGGCGCGAGGCGGCTGGTGGATGTCCCATGCGCGTCGTCAGAATCGCGATGCGAACCGTCGTTGCGATGAGCGGGATTTGCGGGAGAAGGCCGTCGCGGCCCGGCCGATCCCAGCCCCCCATGCAAGGTGGGATTTTGCTGGCACTGGCTCCTGCCGCAACTATAATGAGAGTTGTTGTACGTTTGCTTCGTTGGCCGGAAATCTTGCGGAGCCTCTGCCGTGTCCGATCCAGAAGGCAACAGGCCGGAATTCGACGATCTCGACCTCCCCTCCGACGAAACCTTGCCGTCCGGCGACGAAGCGTCGGCGTCGGGCAGCGAGGATGAGACGATGGGGCTCGATCCGGGCGCTTTGGGCGACGCGCCGGCCGGGGGCGGCTTCGACGATCTGCCGGAAGCTCCCGCTGCCGAGTCGGAACCGGGCGCCGAACCCGACGAGCCCAAAAAGAAGCGCAAGGAGAAGGTGGCGAAGGAGGGCCCCGGTCTTCTGGGCGGCCTGACCACCACCAGCCCTTACGTCGTGATGCTGGGCATCTCGTTGGTGGCGCTATTGATCGCGATCTTGTGCCTGGTCGCGGAATGGGGACGGTACGACTACCAGAGGAAGCCGAGCCAGGGCGTCCCGGCCCCGGCGGCTCAGCAGGCTTCGAGCACGACGGCGACGGCTTGACCGATCGCCGTCCAGTTCAGCAGCAAGGCCGTGGGCATCGGCGACGGTAGCGGGTCTCCGTGGACGACGCGAATCGGGCAGTCGGGGTCGGGCTGCCGATAGTTCAGGGTGGCGGGGATGCGTCCGTCGGCCAAGGCCATGACGCTGGCCACCATCTCGACGGCCCCGCCCGCCGCCCCCAGGTTTCCGAAGTAGCTCTTCGGGGCGGTCGTGGGTACCTCTCCCAGACAATGGCGAATCGCTCGCGCCTCGATCCGATCGGGCTCCGGCATGCTGATTCCGTGGGCATTCACGTGCCCCACGTCGCGGGGCTCGATCGCGGCGTTTTGCACGGCCGCCGCAAGGGCCCGCCCAATGCTCGATTCCCGGGGGGCAGGGCTGTTTCGCGGCCGGTAGTTCGACGCCCAGCCTCGGATACGGGCCAAGACCCGCGCACCCCGAGCCTCGGCATGGCTGCGACGTTCGAGCACGTAGGCCGCGGCCCCCTCGCCCAGCACCTGGCCGTCGCGGTCGGCGTCAAAGGGGCGCATCACGGTCGCCGGATCCGGGCGTCCGGGCGATAGCATCCCCATGACGCAGTGGCGCACCCAATCGAAGGGCTTCGTCTGCGAGCTGGCCCCCCCGCTGATCATCACGTCGGCCATCCCGCGCTGGATGACTCGCGCCGCCTCGATCAGGGCCAGAAGACTCGACACCTCGCCCTGATGGATCGTGTTGTTCGGTCCCCTCGCATCGTGGGCAATGGAGACATGCGAGGCCACCATGTTGGGGAGCACGCGCAGGAAGTTCAGCGGAAAGGTCGCGGCCATGCCTTCCTTTCCCCAACGCGCGTAGTCGAATCGGCCGTCGACCATGCAAGCGCGGTAGGTGGGCTCGCTGTCTTCGATCGCGCTGCCGATCGGGTCGGCCCCGAGCACGACGCCCAGCCGCTTGGGATCGACCCCGCCTTGGGCGATCCCCGCGTCGTCGCAGGCCAGCACCGAGGCGGCCACGCCGAGTTGGGCATCGCGGGCCATGACCTTGAGGCTTTTGCGAGGCCGGACGAGCGCCTTGGGGTCGAAGTCGTCGACCGCGGCCCCGATCTCGACCGGCAGACCCGAGTCGCGCAGGCGGCCGATCGAGCGAACCCCGCTCCGGCCGGAGCAGAGCGCCTCCCAAACCCGGTCCTTGCCGATCCCGATGGGGCTGACGACTCCAACTCCGGTGATCACTACTTCATCCGAGGGCATGCAAATGTCTCATCTTGGGGGGGTGCGTCCGCCGGTGCCCAGCACGCGGCATTATTCCCGATACCGATCGCAAGTGCCACGGTATTTTAGCCGGCAGCGGGAACGAGCGTTAGCGCAGGGTGGGCCGTACGGTGGCAGAGAGTGCGGGTTCGGCGCGAGGTTCGCGGTGCGAGCATTCCGTGCCGGACGGAAGTGATCGGAATCGCAGGAATCGTGTCCGCTCTGCGTGGCGGTTCTCGATTGCGAGAATATGGAAAAGCCATTGATTCGACCCGGCCAAGTATGGCTTGCCGACGTGTACGGCCGCGAGACCCGCGTGCTCGTCATCGCGTCGCGTGCCGAAAATCCGAGAACCTGGCTCTGCGAGCGAGTCGCGAAGGGCGAGGATGGCCCAGGACCCCAGTTCATCCTCAGACAGAAGGCCTTTCTGCGACCGGATTGATGCCGAGTGACTCCCTGATCGTTCCTGGCGGCCCCGCCAACGGCGGGAATCGTTGCCACCGCGCGATTCGCTTGTTGGTGGTCGACGACCACGTTGTGTGTTGTGTGGGATTGGTGGGGCTGTTCCAGAACGCCCACGGGATCGGCGATGTGGTCGGTGCCACCGACGCGGAGGAGGCGGTGGGCGTGGCCAAGCGATTTCGCCCCAGGGCCGTGCTCATGGACGTCACGCTTCCCAACTGCGGCGCCTTCTGGGCGGCTCGCAGGATTCTCGACCAGTGCCCCCCAACTCGGGTAATCTTCCTCGATGACCGGGTGCGCGCGGCCCACGTTCGCGAATCGTTGCGGATCGGTGGGGCGGGCTACTGGACCAAGCATGCCAGTTTCGAGCAACTCGCCGAGGCGGTCCGCTCCGCCGTGGCCGGGGGGGTAACTTGCTGTCCCGAGGTCGATCTTCGACTCCACGGCGCGTCCTCCGGCTTTCGTTCGGCGCCGGACGGCCCCCGCTTGGCCAAGCTCAGCAACCGCGAGTTGGAGGTGCTCAGCTACGTGGCCCAGGGGCTCACGGTGACCCGGTGTGCCGAGCAGATGGGTTTGGCCCGGAGCACCGTGGACAACCACAAATGGCGGCTGATGAAGAAGCTCGGTTTGCATAAGACGGCCGAACTGGTGCGGTTTGCCATCCGCGAAGGGCTGGTGCCGGGTTGAGTGCGAGGGCGAAAAGGAGCGGCGTGGGAGCCGGACCGGACTGCCGGCCTGCTCGACCACGCCGCCGTCGGACCTGCCACGCCAACGTCGCATCAGGTGGGACTACCCGAGGAATGCAACCCGCCGAGCAACGTCGGCAGGTCGATTTGCTCGACGACGGTATCGGGGCGCCCGACGCTGCCGCGGGACCGGATCCTTCGGATCAGGAGTTCGCAGACCTCGCGCGCGACTTCGCTGGCGGCCGACTCGGGTCCTTGAGGCGAGGAGGGGGAGTCGTGAGCCGGAATCCGTCGAGCGGCCGCTCGAGCCGCTGCCAGGATGGCGGACCCTTTCTCTCCGGACCTCAAGGCGCGACGGACGATCACGCGAAGGTAGGGCAGCACGTGGCGCCGAAACCGCGCCGCCGCGGCGGGGGAGCCCGCCGCGGCTTCGCGACACAAGGCATCGAACTGGCTCGAAAGGGGATCCACGCGGTTTCACTTCCTTGTCGGCAACGGATGTGTCAACCCCAATGACCGGACCCACGCGATCCGGTTACACGTACATGACGTAGTCGAGAACGGCGTCGGACAGCTCCCACCAGTCGTACACCCACGTCAGCAAGTCTCCCTCGTCGCCGAGGTCGAGCTGCTTGTGCCACATGAAACGCCCGAAGGTGTCGGTCGTCGTGTTGTATATGTTCGACATGAACTCGAACATCACGGACAGCCCGGCCGGATCCTCGTCCACGACGTACCCGTCGACCGTCAGGATGCCTCCGCTGTCGACCTGGCAGTAGTAGTTCGTGATGGTGGGAGGGTTGTTCCCCGTGACGTCGATCGTGTCATAAGCCTGCTGGCCCCAGATGTCGTAGACCTCGATTTCGACCTCGCCGAGATCGCGTCCCACGACATCGAGGCTGAAGTACCCGTTCGAGTCGGTCATGACCACGCCTTGAACGACCCCGGAGATGTAGACCGCGAGGTTGCCTGGGTCCTCGTCGATCACCTGGCCGCTGATCGTCAGATTCGTGCGGTACCCGTACGAAATCGAGAGCGATTGGAGGGTCGGGGGATTGTTGGTCAACTCGACCTCCGCCGGGGCCGACTGGAGCCATTCGTCGTCGGTGGCGACGGCCGTAATCGCGCCCAGCGATTGGGCGTAGCCCGAGTAGGAGAAGTTTCCGTAGGCGTCGGGCCAGGTGCTGCCCCAGAGCGCGCCCTCGAAATCGACTTGCGTCATCTCGGGGCATTCGTCGGTGACGCTGCCGCTCACCGACACGTAGGTGCCGTCGACCGAGTCGATCTGGAACGAGGTGATGGCCGGAGCCGCCAGACAGAAGCGTTTTTCGAGCGACTCGAATCGGACGGGGCGGCGGCGAGTCCGCAGCCTTGAAGGGTTGCGTTTTTCAGGGGAGCCGAACAGTCGAAACATGGAATCCTCCTCGTGGTAAAGCGATGCTCCCGGGAATGGGACCGGGACGAAAGGGGAAGACGCGACCCGGCGCGCTGCGCGATTCGCGCCGGCCCGGGGTCGCTGCCGCAACCGAGCGACTTGTTGCTAGTGCGTTATCTAAGCAATCGGATTCCGGTCATGGGACCGGACATGGGCGCGCCGCGATTTGCGAGAGACCTTCTTCCCCGGAACGCCCGTGACGAAGCCGCCCGGCCCGGCCGCACCGCGATCGGCGGAGAGACACCGTCCGAAATCGGGAGGAGCGGACGCGCGCCGGGCCGTCGACGCATCCGGCCGAGCCCGAATGCGCTACCGCCAGCGGCTACCGCCAGGGGCCGGCAAGCGCGACGCCGTCCTTGTGAGCACTGCGCCAGGCCGCGAGTCGCGCCGTGCCCGTCCCCTTGACGGTTAGCAGCGGCAGAAGGCCGGCGTCGAGGACCCGCTCGGCGGCCCGTTCGCTCAGCAGCACCTCGGCGCACGGCTTCAACCGGTATTCCCCCTCGTCGTCGTAGCCGAACACGGGCAAATCGTCGATGGTCATGGCGTGCTCGGGCCGCATCTTCCAGCCGCGGTCGCGAAACGCCTGACCCAGGAGCATGGCGCAGGCAAAGGAAGGGTTTCCCCAGAGAAAGTCCTCGTGCGCGCCGGGATCGGGCAACTCGTCGAAATCGAAGCTCTCGAGGGGGGACGTGCCGGGGCCGTAAGGCGCTCGCAGCAGGAACCGCGGCAGGACCAAGGCGAGATGGGGCGCCTGGGGCAAGGCGCGAATGCCTTTCCAGGTCTCGCTGACTTTGGGCGGCAGCTCGCTTCGCCAGTCGTCGGGATCGGGCGTGGCCGCCAGCGAGTCGCACCCGATCAGCCCCGGTTCGGCCCCGGCCACCAGCCCCGCGCCCGCTCGGGCCGCCACGATGGCCAGGCACCCGGCCAGCAGAAGATCGACCGCGGCCGCGTCGAACGTATAATTCGCGGCGATGGCCGACCAGCGATCGGCGCCGGGCGTGGCGACGGTCTGCTCGACCAGTAGCTTGTAGATCGCGCTCGACTCGATCTTTCCGGCGTCGCCCAGATCGGCCGCCAGCTCGTCGCGGCTGACGTCCAGCACGAACACCCTCAGCTTGGCACCGGTCGCCAGACGCCGCACCAGGAAGGCCAGTCCCCGCCAGGCCGATTCGAGGGCCTGGAACCGGGGATCGTGCAACACCGACCGCATCAACTGCCCCGCGACGGCATCCACGCACCGGATCAGATCGGCCCGTTCCGGGTCGGGCTTGGCCAGCCGGTAGGGCTCGACCGCGCGCCGCACCAGCTCGCTGAGCCCGGGCGGAAGCTGCGGCTCGCGGGCGGAAACCGGCGACGGCCCCGTTTGCTCGAGCACCTGATCGAGCAAGCCCGCGTCGGAACCCCCCGTCGGCGGCTCCGCGATCGGCGGCGGAGCGCTGGAAGCCGCGTCGGGCTCGGGTCTCTTCTCCAGAAGCCCCCACGCTCGCACCTCGGCGGCGGCCTTCTCGTAGGTGGCCGGGCTCTGGAGCTTCTCGCGCAACTGCTTGAGACGCTGAAACAGCGGCGTCGTCGCGAACAGGTGGTCGGGGTGAAAATCGTCGAGGCGGTGGAAGGCCAGCGACACCACGTGTCCCTCGTCGTCGCCGATGGCGGCGTCGCAGCGCACGCCCAGCCGGGCCATCACGTCGTCCAGATTGTCGCGGTCGACGGCGATCGGGCGCCGCCGCGCCAGGTTGGCGCCCACGTCACCGCCGACCGGGGCCCGCTGCCCCCGAAAATCGCCCAGGACCAGAATTCGGAACGGCTCTCGCTCTTCCCTTGCGATGTGCGGTGGCATGCTGTGGCCTTTGGGATGGGAGGTTGGGGTTCGTCAGCGCCTCGGGGGCGACTTTTCGGCGATGGGAAAAAGATCGTCCAGGTGCGGCGTCAAAGCATCCAACATGCTTCTCCTCTCGGCATCCGGCGCGAAGCGACCGGCCTCCCGATGCCACGTGCGGGCCCGTTGGCCGAGTCGCTGCCTCTCCGGGCCTTCGAGCTTCAATTCCATTTGCCCGACCAGGAGCATCTGAACCGCCTCGTATCGGGTCTTGAACGCCCAGGCCAGATCGTTGGTCCGCGTCAGGTCGATGGCGGCTTTCCAGTGCTGTTCGCCGAGGTCAAGGCACGTGCGCAAGCCCAGATCGGCCGGCGCCTGGGATTTGCGATGTTCGTCGAGAGCCACGGAGCCGTGATAGGCCGCCTGATAATGGGCGTTTCGCATGCCGTCGCGGTCCCAGGTGACGGCGACCCGAGAGGCCTGCTCGACGAGATCCACGAGTTCGCGAAATCGGTCCCAGTCCCAGCCCATCGCTTCGTCGCGGAGCAGCTCGCTGAGGATTTCCGTCTTCAGCAGGATGCGATTGAGATCCGACCACGTCGCGTCGGAAAAGCCATCGAGCATCTCGAGCGCGGCCTGGAGATCGCCTTGCGAACGGTCACGCTGCCACTTTCGGAAGCGAATCTGGGCCTCGATCTTCGACCGTTCCTTCCGGCCGTCCAAGCTCGCGTAGGCGGGCGCCTCGGACAGTTCCCGGGCTCGTTGCGACGCCACGTCGAGCAGCGCATCCGGCAGGAAATCGCCCTCCGCCGCCGCGGCCTCCCATCGCGTCAGAGGCGAGCTTGCCCAATACGACACGTAATAGACGCGGTTGGGAAGCGACTCGGCGTGCTTTCTGGCCGTCTCGAAATCCTGGTCGGCCAACTCGAATTCGCCCCGGGCCATCCGAACCTGCCCCGACCAGAGGTAGGTCTCGGCGTACTGGGGATCGGACCTCTTGGCGCGCTGCAGGTACTCGAGGGCCTGTTCGAGGACGGCACCTCGATCGGTGAACCCGTACGACCCGACCTTCGTCGGCTCGACGTGCGACAGAGCGACCGTGCGAAACAGGCAGCGTCCGACGCTCGAGAGGCCTCGGGCGCTGAGGCGGTCGATGCGGCTGGCGCTCTCGAAGGCCCGCAGCGCCTCGGCGTAGTTCTTCTCGACGTCGCGGTCGACGAAGCACGCGAGGTCTTCGTAGGCGTTTCCCGCCCCGAGGTGCGGATAGTCTTCTCGTCCTCCGCCGCGCTTCTGAGCCTCCCGCGCCAACGCGACGACGCGATTGAGGTCCTCGGCCTGGGACTCGAAGGTCGTATCGCGCGCCGTGTTGGCCCGGAGGACGCGAGCGTTCATCAGGTCGACCAGGTTCTGCCAGTAGTGCGGGTTCTCGTCGCCTCCCAGGATGGCGCTCTCGCCCATCGCGATCGACTCGTCGAGCAGCCGGGACAACTCGTCGTGCGAGGTCTGGGGCTCGGCTTCCCGGTAATACAGCGAACAGAGCAGCCCCTGGCAGGAGTAGCGCAGCCCCTCGGCGTTCTCGAGCGCGTCCAGCATGGTCAGCGCCTGCTCGGCATCCCGGCGCGCGGCCTTCCACCTGGCCGATCCGAGCTCGAGGCGGGCCGTGCCCCGCGCGATCAGGCTCTCGACCTGGCTGCGCAGCGCGCGCCGACTCGCGTCGCCGGAGAGCGCCGCGTACAAGTCGACGGCCCCGGTCGCCAGCTTTTCGACCTCGTCGGCGACCGCGAAGGGCCAATTGCCGTAGCGCTGGTCCCACAGGTAGCAGGCCGACGCCGCGAACAACTCGTGAAGAACGGTTCGCGGCACGCCCGGCTCCGCCTGCTCGGCAAGGGCGGCCGCCCGGACGAGCACCGGTCGGAGCAGTTGTTCGTCGAAGAGGGCCCCCTGTTGGTTGGCATCGAGCGTTAGCCCCGACTTCTTGTCGCGCAACAGTCCGACAAGACGCGAGCATGCCTCGATGCCGAACTGCTGTTCCGCCGGCGCCAGCGCCGTCTGCGACGGATGGTTGGCGAAGCTCCGCACGCACGCCGCGAGGAGCGCCACATCGCCGCCCTCGGCGCGGGTCACCCGATCGCGAACCCGCAGCGCCGACGACCAGGCCAGATCGTATTGCGGGGTGGTGCCGTGGCACGCCGCCGTCGCAAGGCTCGCGTGAAACCTCGCCTCGAGAGCGGGATCGTCCGGCGGGAGCGAGTCGGCCAGCGGGGCGAGCACCGACAGGAATCGGTCGGCAACCTGCGGGGAGGAATAAGGGGCCTCGAGCGGCGATGGAACGGGCTTCGCCAGCTCGTCGGCGGCTTCCACGGCCGCTTCGACGATCTTCTGCTTGCGGGCCTGCCGCTCGATGAAGCCGCGGTCCTTGGCGTCGGCAGCCCAAAGCGCAGCCAGGTCGTCGACCACGGTATCCCATCCCGACCCGACTCCGCGGTAAACCACCGCCCGAACGTAATTCCGATAGGCCGACTCGACATCGCGGGGCAAGAGGTCGGCGGCGGCGG
>Ga0334896_1001243_pt1 | contig 23076 bp, 10 predicted proteins | sample GraSluR3_MG_8_FD_207734 | JGI IMG/M metagenome (GOLD analysis project Ga0334896, IMG submission 207734) | Sludge microbial communities from methane-producing bioreactor in Wageningen University, Netherlands - Granular Sludge_27_06-R3 | ecosystem: Engineered > Bioreactor > Anaerobic >... | reverse complement strand
CGGGAAGGTCGCACCAGGAAGAGCCCTTTGGCCTCCAGGTCGTCCATGGCCACCCGAGCGGAGTTCGAGGGTTTCTCCGCAGCCGCGGGAGGCGGGAGGGCAGGTTCCACGTCGACGGTTTGCGGGGGTGGAGGCAGGCCAGGAAATCGGCGCGCAGGCTCCTCCTCGGTCTGCGGCGGTGGAGGCAGGCCGGGCAGGCGGCGCGCGGGTTCCTCCTCCTCGGTCTGCGGCGGTGGAGGCAGGCCGGGCATCCGGCGCGCGGCTTTGTGGTCTGGATCCGAGTGGTTCAACGGGCCTCTCCTCGGGTCGGACTCCCCTGTCGAGGTGGTCCGGCCACGGTGGTCTCGTTCCCCGCTTCGTCCTTCACGCGAATCTCCAACCGGGTCCACTCCCCGGCAGGCACCTCAAAGTCTTCGCGGTTGGAGTCGAAAAGTCCGTCCACCGGCGTGGCGGGCAGCCACCCTGCCGAGGAGGATCGGCGGAAGTGCACCTCGCGGACCGCCGCCACCGGCAGGTGGATCCGACCACGAAGGGGGCCCGCTCCGGCGTTCGAGAGCCAGGAGATGCGGGCCTTGGCGTTGGCCAGCAGGAACGCACCCGAGAGGGCCTCCACCCGGGTGCCGGAGGGGTCCTGGCGATCCCAGGCAGCCAGGCGCAGCCGGTGGGCACCCTCGCCGAAGCGGGAGCTGTCCAGATTCATGGTCTCGTCCCGGCCCGTGAAGGGGCGGTTGCTGGCCAGGGAAGTCCATGTGGCGCCCCCGTCCGAACTGATCTCCACATCGCAGGAGACTCGGGAAGGGTCTCCCTGGGCCAGCCGCCACTTGAGGGTTCGTACGCCCGCCCAGCGCTCGGAGCCCTGCGGCTCGACCCAGTGCACCACCAAGGGACCGGGCATGGCGGCGAAGCCTACCTGGAGGCTTTGAATCCGCAGAGGGGTCGGTGGATCCGGTTCGAGTCGCAGTCCGACCTGGAGGAAGCGGTCTGGAGGGGAGTGGACGCGTGCTCCCGTGGATCTGCCCAGGGCCTCGGACCAGGGGCTCCAGTGCTCGTCGGGAACGCCGGTCGGGCCGCTGCGGGTGCGAAGAGCCGCCGGAGTCCTGGCCGCCGGGACTCCCAACCAGCGGATCTGTCCCCACCGGGAAGGGCGTCCGGCGTCCAGGACGGGGCTGAGATACTCGCTTCGCCCCAGGCCTCGGCCCAGGCGCAGGATCTCCACGGGGAAGCTCCGGGCAGCCAGGACTCCCTGCTTCTCGGGCAGCAGGGCCAGGATCGGGCGCTTCGACGAGGCCGGCACCCGCAGAATCTCGCCGGAAGCCGGGACGCGGGCAATCGAACCGTCGGTCTGTCCAGCCCAGACTCCACCCTCACCGTCTCCCGTCAGGCACAGCGTCGGTCCTGGGCCCGGCTCGAATCGTTGGACCGTTCCCGTCTCCAAGGGCACCCGGTACAGCGACTTCTCGGTGGCGACCCAGGCGTGGGGGCCTGAGAGCGCCACCGCCTCGAGGTCCGGAGAGGGACTGTGGAAGAGGGTCTCCACCTCCCCGGAGGTCGGGTCCAGACGCAGCAGCCGGCCGGCCTGGCTGGTGGCGACCAGAAGCCGGCCGTCGCCGAGCAGGGCCAGACCCCGGACATGCTGGGCTGCGCCCTTCCACAAGGTCCGCATCCGCCCCGAGGCCTCCACCAGGTGGACGGACCCGGGCAGGCCCACGGCGGCATAGACGCCGCCCCCGGGGGCGGGCGTCAGGGCCCACACGTAGGCTCCGGGAAGGCGGACCCGCAAGGTCGGTCGGCCCTCCAGATCCCAACGGACCAGACCCCCCTCCGGAGCGGTCCCGCCCCAGATCCCCCCTCCCGAGCGGACCAGGCTCAAGACCGCCGCACTGCCGGTGTGGCCAAAGACGGTCGCGTTCCGTCCGGGGAGCAGGCGCAGGACCTGTCCGTTGCCGGCCAGTCCGGCCAGCAGGGCCTCCCCGGGTCCGACTGCCAGACTCAGGACCAGCTCATCACTGGATTTCCAGAGGGATTCCAGCGGAGGTCCGGCCGTCAGCGCACCTGTGGCATCCAGGGCGGCGCCCAGGAATTCGCCTCCCGGTGAGCTTCCCTTCAGGGTCCAGCAGTGGCCCGCGGTCGGGAGGTCTGCCACCGAGGAGACCGGCTCAGAGGCCTGAGGTTGGGTCACGACGGGGGCTTCAATCGGTTTGAGCTCCACTTCCAGGACCGCCTTCCCCCGCAGCGCCCAGGGGGTGGACAGACCGCTGCGCAGGACTTCGGAGGTTGAAGTCAGATGGCTCTGGTTGGACGACCCCAGGGCCTGACGCCACGAGGTTGGAAGGAGAGGCAGGCTCTGGGGGCCCATCCTCAGCCCCTGCCCCGGAAGAACCGTCCGGACGGCCAGATCTCCGCCGCGCGCTTCCTGCTGCAACTGGTTCAGCAGGCCGGGCAGATCGGTGGGAACCGGCTCTTCGAGGGTGAGGGATTGCACCAGTTCGGGAAGGGAGTCCCGGGCGGCCACTCCAATCCGGATCTTCCCGGGGCGCGCGTCGCGGGGCAGCGTCAGGGTCAGCTCGCGGACCTGGGAGGCCTGGTCGTAGGGCTTCAGTACCAGACCCAGACGCACGGTCTCGCCGGGGTGATACTCGGTCCGGTCCGAGTAGATCCTTTCGATGGAGGCCCGCAAGGGGCGAGGCACGACGGTAGCCTCGATTTGGACGGACTCCAGGCGCAGGGGCTCGAAGGGGTTGTCCACCAGCCGGCGCAGGACCGATTCGACGCGGCCAGCCACCTGGTCGGCCAGTCCCGGCCCCGACACCAGGTCCTCCAGGTCGAGCGGGGCCTGCCCCTGAGGCCGAATCTTCATGGACAGCCTGGCCGTGGAGGCCTGCATGGCTGCGCTCATGTGGCCGACCGTGTAGCCGGTGGCGGTGCTGAGCACGGCCGGGGTCAGATAACGGTGCTGGGCGGCGCGCAGGTTCCAGGTCCGACTCTTGCCTCGCGCGGCGTCGTGGACCACCATCCGCACTGGAACCATCGACACCGGAGCGTGCAGACGCCCTCCGATGGCCCACAGCCGGTCCCGGCTCATCTCGCCGATGAGGCCCAGTTGGGAGGCCATCTTGAAGGACATCTGATAGCTGGGCAGGACCGTGTGGATATGGGCTGCCGACAGGGGAAGATGGACTTCCCCCAATTGGGCCAGGGGGTGGCCGAAGGCCAGGATGGAGTTGCCCTTCCTCCAGGTCAGCGTTCCGGTGGCGGCCACTTCGATGTCGCCCGTCAGCAAGGGGACGCCCACCGCGGATCCAGGCACCATCGTGGGGATTCCTGATGGGGGACGGTGGCCTCGAAATCCCTGGACGGCCTGCAAGGGCAGGTGTTTCAGGGACTCGTTCAGACGCCGGATCGAGCCCTGGTCCAATCCCGAGGTCTGAAGCAGCGTGCCGACGGGCGAGAGCTCCAAAGCCTGGCCGGGAATCCCCTCGGGCTTGCGGGAGATTCGGACCTCGCGGTAGGTGCGGCCCTCCAGGGTCAAGGGCGTCTCCAGTCGGCCGATGGCGCCCCAGGGAGGGGGCTGGGAGACGGGCGCCAGCGGACCGGGCAGCTCGGCCATCATGTCGTGGATCGGAGTCACCCCGCCGATCGGAACCTTCGAGAAACCCCATCCGTAGGAAATCGCTCCGATCAGGCGCTCCTGGACGTAGACCGGCGAGCCGCTCATCCCGGCGACGATCCCGATCCCCTGCTCGACCAGGTGGCCTCCGTCCACTCGAATCAGCACCAGGTCGGATCCGCTGAGATGGCCGCGGGCCACTCCCAGGACGGTGATCGGAAAGCGGGTCACCTGGGTCCCCTTGAAGACCGTCAGCCCGTAGCCGCGCATTCCCGGGCGGAGCTCCGAGCTGGGCATGGTCTGGACTCCGTCCGGGGCTGCAAGGCTGGAAGCGGGCCCCAGCAAGAGCAGGGCCAGGGTCAGGAGGGCGGGGGCGAAGCGGGGGAGCAGTCTTCGGAGCAGCATGTCTGGCCGCCTTCCCCCGCAGGATCGACTCCTCCTTCCTGAAGGCTTCGCAGGCTTGAGGGGCCCGACGGTCCTGGCAGGACTCAGGACGGGGGGCGATCCTTTACCGCGATTCTCCGTCGTGTATACTGTGTGGACGGTTTCGAGGACTTCATCGAGGTTTTGAGTCGGATGGTGCGCGCTGGGGACATTGCGCGGGGCCTGCTGGCCCTGGCCCTCCTCTGGGCCCTGGGCTGTTCCGCCCCGGGGTCGCATCCCCATGACCCGGCTTCTCCCGTGGCCGCCTCTTCACCTCAAGCGGCCCCTCCGGTTTCCCCCTCTCCTCAGCCCACACCCGAGGTCGGCGCATCGGAGCGCCGGATCCTGGAGAGCTCGACCCTGCGCGCCCGGGGCGAGAACCCCTGGAAGCTCGACGCCGAGCGGATCGAGTACGAGGAGGTGGGCCGGACGGCTCGCGTCGGTGTGTTGACCTGGACCCTGATGGACGCGGAGGGAGCCGAACTGGTGACGGTCGAGGGCAACGGGGCCCTGGTCGACATGGAGGCCATGAAGGTCTCCTTCCAGGGGCCGGTCGTGGCCCGAGGCGCGCGCGGGGAGGTCCTCAACGTCCAGAACCTCGTCTGGGACGGGAAGGTCCGGAAGTTCCTGGGAAGCCAGGGGGTGCGCATGCTGCGGGAAGGTACGATCCTGACCGGGAAGAGACTGGTCGCGTCTCCCGACCTGCGCCGGCTGGAGGTGGAAGGGGATGTGAGGGTGCTGTTGCCGGAGGGGATGCCGGCGGGGGAGGTGCCCCGGTGACCATCGCCGTCCAGGATCTGGTCAAGATCTATCGGAAGCGCCGGGTGGTCGACAAGGTCAGCCTGGAGGTCTCGCCCGGTGAGGTTGTCGGCCTGCTGGGCGCCAACGGGGCGGGCAAGACGACCACGTTCTACATGGTGGTCGGGCTGGTCCGACCCGACGCTGGGAAGATCTTCCTTCAGGGCCGCGAGGTCACCGGGATGCCGATGCACCGTCGGGCCCGCCAGGGAATCGGCTACCTGCCCCAGGAGCCCTCCGCCTTCCGCCGCCTTTCGGTGGAGGACAATCTGCGTCTGATCTGGCAGGTTCACGGGCTTCCCGCCAAGGAACAGAAGTCGCGACTGGAGGGCCTTCTGGAGGAGTACGACCTGGGGCGGGTGCGCCGCAGCCGGGCGCTGGAGCTTTCCGGGGGTGAACGTCGGCGCCTGGAGATCGCCCGCGCCCTGGCGACCCGTCCGGCCTTCCTGCTGCTTGACGAGCCCTTCAGTGGGGTCGATCCCATCGCCGTCGCCACCATCCAGGAGATCATCCGGACCCTGCGGGGCCAGGGTCTGGGGATCCTGGTGACCGACCACAACGTCCGCGAGACCCTGGCCATCACCGACCGGGCCTACATCATTCGGGAGGGCCGGATCCTGGTGGCGGGCACCGCCAAAGAGGTGGCCAACCACCCCGACGCCCGCAAGTACTACCTGGGTGAGGGCTTCCGGACCGGCTTGGAGGAGGAGGCTCCGGCTTGAAGATCCTGGATCGCTACCTGATGACCGAGATGGCCTGGCCCTTCCTCTTCGGGCTGTGCACCTTCACCCTGCTCTTCTTCTCGGCCGAGACCCTCATGGGCGTGGCCCGGATGGTCGTCGAGTCCGAGGCCGGCTTCTCGGTGGTGATCGAGTATCTCTACTGCCGGTTGCCCTACGTGCTGGTCCTGACCTTCCCCATGTCGATCCTCCTCTCTGCCCTGATGGCCTACGGAAGGCTTTCGGGGGACAGCGAGCTGGTCGCCTTGAAGGCCGGGGGCATCGGCTTCTTCCGGATCTTCGTCCCGGGCCTGGCCTTCTGCACCCTGGTGGCCGGCGTCTCGCTGTGGATGAACGACGCCTGGGTCCCTCCCTCGATGAAGCGGGCCTACGACATCCTGATCGAGCATCAGCGCGGGGACGAACTGGAACGCGCCCTGATCACCACCCCTCGGGTCCTGGCCAACGGACAGGAGCAGATGATCTACGCCCATTCCCTGAACGTCAAGGAGAAGACCATGAGGGGCGTCTTCATCCACTTCTTCTGGGAAAGCATGAGGCTCCGTGAGGTCTACGCCCACGAAGCCCGTTGGAACGGAACCGTCTGGGAAATGCGGGACATCAAGAGCGCCGAGTTCACCCGGGACGGAGACGTGAGATACGAGCTGGCCGGGAAGCGGGGCTGGACGGCCTTGTCCCCCGGAGAGTCTCCACCCGATCCGGATGTCCTGAGGCGCCGGAAGCTGCGCCCGGAGGAGATGACTCGCGCCGAGCTGGCCGAGAGCCTGGCCAGCATGCCCGTGCCTCACGAGGGTGAGGACGACATGCTTCGGACGAGGAACCGCTATCTGGTGATGTATCATCAGAAGATCTCGCTTCCGTTGACCTGCATGGTCTTCGGAACCTTCGCCATCCCCCTGGGGATCCGGCCTCATCGGACCAGCACCTCCATCGGCCTGGGCCTGTCGCTGCTTTTCATCCTGTTGTATTACGTGCTGATGACCGTCGGGATGATCCTGGGCGAGACGGGCACCTTGCAGCCCTGGGCGGCGGCCTGGCTTCCCAACATCCTCTTCGGGCTGGTGGGCTTCGTCCTGGTTGTCGAGGCCTCGCGCAAGTAGCCGAGTCCGAACCCGGCCAGGCGACCAACACGTTATTCGCACAGGCTCCTGGCGCTGTGCTATCCTGAAGGCAGGCCTGCGACCCGCGGCGCGGGCCATGCGAGGGCACTTTTGGAGTCGATCGTCCAGATCCTGATCACGTATTTCCTGGTGGCTGTGTTGGCTGCAGGCATTGCCTATCTGGGAAACCAGTTGGGTCGGCAGATCGGCCGACGCAAGATGAGCGTTTTGCGTCTTCGGCCGCGGCACACCTCGATCCTGATCACCACTCTGACGGGAGCCCTGATCGCCATGGTCACCTTGACGGTCTTCGCCCTGTTGTCCGAACCCGTCAAGAACCTGCTGGTCGGGGTCGAGAAGCTGAGGCGCGAAGAAGCCGGGCTGCGAGCCCGGGTGGCCCAGCTCAGCCAGATCCTGGAGGAGGGAACCATCGTCTGGAAGGTCGACGAGCCGATCGTCCATATGACCATTCCCGCCGGCCTCTCGCCCGAGCGCACCCGTCAGGCCCTCACCAGTCTGCTGGCCGAGGCCAACGCCAAGACCATCCTGCAGAACAACCGGATCGCCCGGGAAAAGGAGGAGCCGCCGCTGCCCGCGGACCAGGTCCTGCTGGACTTCAACGCCGACCAGCTCGAGCGGCTGGTCACCCGTCTCTCGCGCAGCCAGGGATTCATGGGTCTGCGGGTGGTGGCGGACCGCAACTGTCTGTACCGCGATCGGGCCCGGGTGCGCTTGGAGGCCTGGGTGGTGCACCGGGTCTTTCGGGAAGGCGAGGAGGTGGCGCGTCGTCGGATCAACCCCAAGGACCCCGAAGTCCTCTCGGCTTTCTTCGAGTTCATCGAGAGCACCCGGAAGTCCGCCGTGGAGCGCGGCATGCGGCCGATCGGGGGCAGCCTCGGAGGGGGCCTGACCGAAGAGCAGTTCAACGATCTGGTGGACCGGATCCGCACCCAGCAAGGGGCGTTGGAGTTGCTGGCCGTGGCCAACCGCGATCTGTACGAGACCAGCAGCCTGGATGTGCGGATCGAGGTCCGGGCTCTTGCCGAGGAGGGTGAACCCGAGTGACGGTGGTGGCGGCGGTGGATCCCGGGCGCCGGAAATGCGGTCTGGCGGTGGTCTGTTCGGAGGAGGGAATCCTTTTCCGACAGATCGTGCTTCGGGAAGATCTGGTCGAGGCCGCGCGACGAATGCTTCAAGAATACTCTCCCGTCGAGATCCTGGTCGGCGGGAGCACGGGCTCCAGGGAGGTGGTGGCGGAATTGCAGGCCGCCTTGGATCGCAGGGTGTGCGTGGTGGACGAGAGTCACACCACCGAGCGGGCCCGGATGCGCTACTTCCAGGATCACCCCCCACGAGGTTTGTGGCGCCTGATTCCCTGGGGGCTTCGGGTGCCGCCGGTCCCTTGGGATGACTATGCGGCCGTGGTGATGGTCGAAGACTACTTCAAAGCGGTCTCCCGGGAGGGCTCCGGCGAAACCCGAGGCAGCCCGCCGGACTCCAAACAGGAAGGGCCTGGATCGGGCCCCGCCCGCAAGATGTCAGGGAGGAGCAAAGGATGAGAAGGGGAGCAATCGCCCTGGTGGTGGCCCTGGTCCTGGTGATGGGGGTGGCCCCCGTCAGTGCCCGGAATCGGGACAAGGACATTGAGAAGGCCAAGGGGGACAATCTGGTGGGGATCGTGGTCAGCACCTCCACCAACAAGAGCCCCGGCGGACAGCCCTATGATCCTCTGGAGGGGGTGGAGGTCACTCTTCAGGGGACCTCCTACAAGACCGTCACCGACACGCTGGGATTGTTCCGCTTCAAGGTTCCGGCGGGTGAATATATCATCGTGGCCCAGAAGCAGGGGATCGGCATGGCCACCCGGGCGGTCCAGGTGAAGGATGGCCCGACGCCGGCCATGGTCAACATCGTCCTGAACCCCGGGCAGATCCAGAGCTCGCCCTATGGCACCGGGCCGGGTGGAGGAGGCGCGCCTCTGGCGCCCGGGACCGCCTACGTGGCCTTCGGCCAGAAGGCCGGGCCGGGCGCGCCGGCAGGCCATGGACCGGCGGGCGGCTACCAGATGAGCACGACCCAGACCTATCGCCAGATGATCCTGCACGGTGGGACCGGAGATCCCTTCGGGACAGGAGGCGGTGGCATCCAGGCTCCTCGCCCCGGGGACGTCAATCCGGGTGACTACCACACGCCGATCCAGGTCTCTCCGAACACGCTCATGATGCTGCCCGTCGACAACCCCGGTCAGACCGGCTACAAAGAGCTGGACGCCCAGCCCTTCTGGGTGGCCTTCAATGCCGCGGGCACCCGCCTCTACGTCAGCACGGCGGCCCAGTCCATCCAGGTCCTGGACACGGTCAATTCCAACACGCTCCTGACCTCCATCCCGACCGGGGGGATCATCACCGATCTGAAGTTGACCCCCGACGGAAACAACGTCCTGGCCAGCGTCCTGGGGGCCCAGCCCGGCGTCCTGGTCATCGACACGCGAACCAATGCCCCGCAGCGCCGGATCCCCACGCCTCCGATGCGCAACGGCGAGGCAGGCCAACCTCGGGCGGTTGCCGCCAACCGGGAAGGAACCCGCTTGTTCGTGGTGGTGGGGACGCCTTCGGCCGGGGAAGTGGTGGCTCTGGACACCTTCACCGGGATCCCGCAGGCCTCCATCCCCGTTGGAGCCAACCCGACGGGCATGGAGCTGTCGCCGGATGGTCGTTTCCTGTACGTGGTGAACTCCAGCTCGGGCGACGTGTCGGTGATCGACGCCTGGGGCTTCACCGAGCTCGGCCGCGTCCGGGTGGGCGTCAATCCTCAGAAGGCGGCCGTGTCTCCGGACGGATCGCGGGTGTTCATCACCAACAAGGGCTCCGACACGGTGACCGTCCTCAATGGGGTGACCCAGGCTCCGGTGGCCACCGTGCCGGTCGGCAAGGCCCCCGTCGGAGTGGCGGTCAGTCCGGATGGCAGCAAGACCTTCGTGGGATGCACCGGAGCAGGCAGCGTCACGGTCCTGGATGCCCGCACCGGTGGCGTCCTGCTCTCCACCACCCCGTTGCCCAATTCCATCCCCTGGGGGGTCGCCGTCAAGCCCTGAGGCATCCAGCGTTCCCGGAAGGGCCTCTCTGCCGCCCGCGCAGAGGGGCCCTTCGCTCTGGTTTGACACCCCCATGGCCTCGGGATAGAATGTTCCCCGTCGGGAAGGCTCCTCTGAAGGAGCCTTCTTGCCCGAGTCGCCGGGTCTCCCGGGGCCGCTCGAAGCCACCCGGGCTCTGGATGGCTCGTCGGGGGTTTTTGCGGCTGTACGGGCTCCGAGCACGTCTATCAATGACAGGGATGTGATTCTTTTGCTGGGTCTTCTCAAGGGCCTCCTGGACGCCAACGAGCGCGACGTGCGCCGGATGCGAAAGGTCGTGGACCGGATCAACGGGTTCGAAGAGGCCATGAAGGCCTGTTCGCATGACGAGCTGCGCGGGAGGACCGATCTCTTCCGCGAGCGCCTGGCTCAGGGCGAGACCCTGGACGACCTCCTCCCCGAGGCCTTCGCGGCCGTCCGGGAAGCGGCTCGGCGGACCTTGAAGCTGCGTCACTACGACGTGCAGATGATCGGTGGGATCGTGCTGCACCAGGGGCGCATCTCTGAGATGAAGACCGGTGAGGGCAAGACCCTGGTGGCCACCTCCCCTGTCTATCTCAATGCGCTCTCCGGCAAGGGCGTCCACGTGGTGACGGTGAACGACTACCTGGCCAAGCGCGATGCCCGCTGGATGGCGCCCATCTATCACCTGTTGGGATTGTCGGTGGGGATCATCAACCACGACTCCGCCTACCTGTATGATCCCACCATCGAGATCGAGGACGAGAGCCTCAACCGGTTGCGTCCCGTCCATCGTTCGGAGGCCTACCGGGCCGACATCACCTACGGGACCAACAACGAGTTCGGCTTCGACTACCTGCGGGACAACATGGTCATGTCCCTGGAGCAGCGGGTTCAGCGGGAGCTCAACTACGCCATCGTCGACGAGGTCGACTCCATCCTGATCGACGAGGCCCGAACTCCCCTGATCATCTCGGGACGGGGGACCAAGTCGACCGACCTGTATGAGCGCTTTGCGAAGGTCGCACGGGATCTGCGCAAGGACGTGCACTACAGCGTCGAGGAGAAGGCCAAGAGCGCACCCTTGACCGAGGAGGGCGTGGCCCGGGTCGAGCAGATCCTGGGGGTCGAGAACCTCTTCGATCCCGAGCACATGGAGCTGGCCCACCACATGAACAACGCACTCCGCGCCAAGGAGTGCTATCGCAACGAGATCGAGTACGTGATTCGCGATGGCGAGATCGTCATCGTCGATGAGTTCACGGGCCGGCTGATGTTCGGTCGGCGCTATTCGGATGGCCTGCACCAGGCCATCGAGGCCAAGGAGGGGGTGAAGGTCCGCCAGGAGGACCAGACCCTGGCCACCATCACCTTCCAGAACTACTTCAAGCTCTACTCCAAGCTGGCCGGAATGACCGGCACCGCGGTCACCGAAGAGCGTGAGTTTCGCGAGATCTACAAGCTGGACGTGGTGGTGATCCCCACCAACGTGCCCGTCCAGCGCCAGGACCTCTCCGACCTGGTCTACAAGGATGAGAATGCCAAGTTCCGGGCCGTGGTGGCCGACATCGAGGAGCGCCACGCCTTGGGCCAGCCGATCCTGGTCGGCACCCGGTCCATCGAGAAGTCCGAGTACCTCGCGACGCTTCTGAAGAGGAAGGGCATTCCCCACAACGTCCTCAACGCCAAGTACCACGAACGCGAGGCCCAGATCATCGCCCAGGCCGGTCGGGTCGGGGGCGTGACCATCGCCACCAACATGGCGGGGCGGGGCGTGGACATCAAGCTGGGCGGAGATCCTCCCGTCCCTGAGGAGGAGCTCAAGGTCAAGGAGCTGGGTGGCCTGTACATCCTGGGCACCGAGCGTCACGAGTCGCGCCGCATCGACAACCAGTTGCGAGGCCGCGCCGGACGCCAGGGGGACCCCGGAGCCTCGCGCTTCTATGTGGGCCTGGACGACGAGCTCATGCGCCTCTTCGGGTCGGATCGCATCAAGAGCTGGATGGAGAGGCTGGGGGTCGAGGACGACGTCCCCATCGAGCATTCCTGGATCACCAAGGGGATCGAGAACGCCCAGCAGAAGGTGGAAGGCCACCACTTCGACATCCGCAAGAACGTGCTGCAATACGACGACACGATGAACGAGCAGCGCCGGATCATCTATGAGGAGCGAGGTCGCATCCTCCGCGGCGAGGAGCTCAAGCCCCACATCCTGGGATTCGTGGGCGAGATCACCGACGATTTGTTGCGCGAGTTCGCCTCGCCCGAGGTTCCGCCCGCCGAGTGGGACCTCGAGGGATTGGTCAACGCCCTCAACGAGCAGTTCGTGCTGCCATCTCCCCTGAAGCTGGGAGAGCTCGCCGGGGCGACCGCCGCCGAGATGCGTGATTTCGTCTTGAATCGGGCCATCGAGACCTATGACGCCAAGGAGGCCCGTCTGGGCGCCGAGTTGATGCGCGAGCTGGAGAAGGTGGCCCTGCTGCGCACGCTGGACGAGAAGTGGATCGAGCACCTCAGCAACATCGACATGCTGCGCGAGGGCATCGGCCTGCGCGGTTACGGCCAGAAGGATCCTCGCATCGAGTTCATCCGCGAGGCCTTTGAAGAGTTTGAAGGTCTCAAGCGTCGGATCCGCGACGACACGGTCCAGTTCCTGTACCGGGTTGAGGTCCGGATGGGCGAGCGGGTCGAGCAGCGCGAGACCATGCAGGTCACACGCACCAACCGCGATGATTCGGGGCGCGGGACCACCGTCAAGAGGGTCGGCGCCAAGCTGGGCCGGAATGATCCGTGCTGGTGCGGAAGCGGCAAGAAGTGGAAGAAGTGTCACTATCCTGAATTGCGCTGACCTCCCGCCGGAGGTTGCCAGCCCCGGAGTCGGGACGCACCGGATCGGGGGCACCCTGCAGACCAAGAGAAAGGACTCGCCAAGCGATGCTGGCACAGTTTGCCGACCGCCTGACCGAGATTCGCGCCCGGGTCGACCGGATGCGCGACTATCTTTGACCTGGATTCAAGTCGTTCCAAGATTCTGGAGATCGAGGCCCGCTTCGCTGCGGGGGATGTCTGGGCGGATCCCGACCAGGCTCGTAAACTCAACGAAGAGCTGAACCTTCACCGCAGTGTGGCGGACCAGTGGGACCGGCTCTCTGCCGGGCTGGAGGAGTTCGAGCTGTATCTGGAGATGGCCTCGGACGAGAAGCCCGAGGAACTCGCCGAGGTCGAACGAGCCCACCAGGCCCTCGAGCACGAGCTGGAGAAGGCCGAGACCGCTGCCCTGATGAGTGGCGAGTATGACCGCGCGACGGCCATCCTGACCGTGCACGCCGGAGCAGGCGGCGTCGACGCCCAGGATTGGGCGGAGATGTTGCTGCGCATGTACCTGCGCTGGGCCGAGCGTGAGGGCCTGAAGGCCGAGGTTGTCGACGTCTCGGCTGCCGAAGAGGCAGGGGTCCATTCGGCCACGGCGATTGTCTCGGGCCCCTTTGCTTTCGGACTGCTCAGCTCCGAGAGAGGGGTCCACCGCCTGGTCCGGATCTCGCCCTTCGACCAGCAGAAGCGCCGCCACACCGCCTTCGCCAAGGTCGACGTCCTCCCCGAGCTGGCCGACGAGGTGCCTGTGGAGATCCGGCCGGAGGATCTGAAGGTGGACACCTACAGGTCCCAAGGAGCGGGGGGCCAGCACGTCAACAAGACCGAGTCGGCCATCCGCATCACGCACCTGCCCACCGGCACTGTGGTCGCCTGCCAGAACGAGCGCTCGCAGCACTCCAATCGGGAGACGGCCATGCGGATGCTGCGCTCGAAGCTCTTCGAGCTGCAACTGGCTGAGCGCCAGGGCCGGCTGGATGCGGTCCGCGGCGAGAACCGCGAGGCGGCCTGGGCCAACCAGATCCGCAACTACGTGCTGCAGCCCTACACCATGGTCAAGGACCGCCGCACCGGGGCGGAGAGCGGCGACGTGCAGTCCGTCCTGGACGGGAATCTGACCTCCTTCATGCGTTCCTGGCTGGAGGCCCGGGCGCGACTGGGCCGGGAACCGGTGCCCACTGACGGAGGTGGGGCCGCGGATTGATCGGGTGGCTCCGTGCCCGGACCCGGTGGGATTTCATGGTTCTTTCAGGGGTGCGTGGTCGCATGCCCGCAGTCCGGTTCTCGGTCCGCAGGAGCTGGATGGCTGGGATCTCATGGCCTGCGGTTCTGCGCAGGAGGAGACTCAGGGGACCCGCCGAATTGGCGAAGCCGAAAAAGGAACACGAGCATGCGTTTGGGGCTGCAGCAGGATCCGTCTGCAAGGCCTCGAAAGCGCTCGATGGTTGGCTGTAAGAGAATTCAACCTGGTCGCGCGAAAGCACCGAGGTTCCGGGGGGCCGAAGTTCCGAAACCCGGGGCCCGGCAGGCAGGTTGAAGGCAGATAAGGGTATCGCTGCAAGTTCGGGGCAATCCGAGAGGAGGTGCAGGTTCACCCCGAACCAGGCAGTACAGATGGCGGTCACAGGATGGAAGCCGTGGAGGCAGACGTGAGGGAACTTCTGGAAAGCTCAGGTCCTCCTCCAGGTCGAAGTCCAGGCGGCCGCCCGATTCGACCAGAAGAAAACAAGGAGGAGAACCGCGCCATGAACAAGCGCATCTGGACGTCGGTTGTGGCTATGGTGATTTTGTTCGCCATGGCTCTTCCGGCGCTGTCCGCGCCCTTGTTCCCTGACGTGCCCGAGAACCACTGGGCCCGCGATGCGGTGGCCAGACTGGCTGCCAAGGGTCTCGTGGAAGGGTACCCCGATGGGACTTTCAAGGGTGATCGTGCCGCAACCCGCTGGGAAGTGGCCATGATCGTCGCTCGCCTGCTCGCCAAGATGGAAGAAGAGCATGCGACCTTTGCCACCAAGGCTGAGCTCAACGAGCTTCGCCAGCTTGTCAACGCCCTGCGCGAAGAGCTCGATGCTCTCGGCGTGCGGGTGACCAACCTCGAAGAGAACGTCAGCCGCCTTGATCAGCGTGTGACCGAGCTCGAGAGGATCACGTTCTACGGTTCCGTGGACACCCGCATGGTGGCCCAGAACTTCGTGAACAACGGTCAGAGCACCAACGACAACGGGATCCTCGGCGCTGGCGCCGTGGACTACAACCAGGCCGTTGGTTCCGCCACCGCCGGGTTCCCTGGCATTGGCGGTCTCCCCGGTGTCCAGCCCGGTGGCGCGGCCCTCAGCCCCTTCCACCTCGGTGTCCACCCGGACGGCAGCCCGGGCGTGTCCCCTTACTATGGCTCCGGCGCGTTCCCGGTGATCGACCTGACCAACGGCCGCCCCCTGAGCAACGGCACGGGCTTCACGATGCGTGCGGTCCTGGGTCTGCGGATCCGGGTCACCGATGACATCGACGCCGGCGCCGAGTTCTCGGCCTTCACCTCCCAGGGCGACGCCGTGGTCGACGCCTTCTGGGGTGTGAGCGCTCCCTACCTGTCCAACCCGTTCACCGGCGACATCAACGGCGGTGGCATCGCGGGCGTGCAGGGCCTGAACAACCAGCCCTACACCCGCATGACCCTGGACAACTTCTGGGTCCTGCACAACCCCTCCGGCACCAAGCTGACGCTGGGCGCGTACAACACCGACAACATGGATGACATCCTCTTCGTCGGCCAGTACAACCCCAACGCCTTTGGTCCCGAGTTCCTGGACCGCTTCGGCTTCAACGTCAACGGCTCGTTCGACATCAAGGACACCGGCGTGATGCGCTGGGAAGTCCTCGGTTCGCGGATGGGCGATGGAATGCCCGCCGGAATCTTCGGCGTGGCCATCATCCCCGGGAACGTCGGCTACGTGACCGACGTCCTGGGCGCTGACCTCGCCTTCGAGTTCAAGGGCGGCCAGGTCAAGGCCAACTTCATGCGCGCTGCCAACGAGGCCGCCGGCGGAAACGCCCTGGCCGTCGGTGGCATCATCGCCGCCAACGTCAACTACGGCAACTCGTTCGGCATGACCCCCCTGCAGTGGGTCAACCCGTCGGGTTACTACGCCGCCCAGACCAGCGCCTTCGCGCAGGCCAACGGTGGCATCGGCACCACCGTGGACAACCGCCCGATCCCGGGCTGGAACCCCACGGTTGACGCCGCGACCCTGCCCTACATCGGCGGCAGCTTCGGCCCGCAGAGCATGTTCGGCTACGGCCTGTCGGCCGACTACAAGTGGGACATCGGTGATGGCGACACCCAGATCTACGTGGCTGGCGAGTGGGCCCACACCGAGTACAAGTCCAACCGCAACTCCGACTACAGCAGCGACGGCGACGCCGGCCGCTTCGAAGTCGGTGCCAACCTGCTCGAGGGCGACCTCGATGTGTCGTTGGCCTACCTGACCGTCGACCCCACCTATGACCCGTTCATCAACGCCTATCCCTCCACCATCGGCAACTTCACCGGTGCTGGCGTGTGGCGTCTGCCGGACCTCAACTACTTCTCCAACATGTGGGCGATGCATGACACGGATGTGTATCCGCACAACCGCGAAGGCATCACCTTCAACGGTCAGTGGCGCTTCATGGAGCGTCGCGGCCTGGTCTGGGCGAAGGCTGAGTTCCTGAACCAGAAGGAAACCTCGCTGTATGACGTCCGGGTGCTCCCGGGTGCCGCCGGCGCGGGTGCTCCGAACCTCCCGATCGTGGGCTTCGCCCCCGGTTGGATCGACCCGGTGTTCTTCGGCTACGCTCATCCGAGCATCTACGGCGCTGGCACTGCCAGTTCGTTCAACGATGCCCTGCAGCCGCTCGAGGACAATCGTGGCAAGCAGACGGCCTGGGGCCTGGGCGTGAGCTACAAGTTCGACGACCCGCGCATCAAGGTCGACCTCGGCTACGAGCGCAACGAGTTCAAGCGTGAGACCGGTCTGACCGCCGCCTTCGGTGGCAGCCAGAACTACACCAAGATCGACATCGACAGTGGACACTTCGGGCTGGGTTGGGAAGCCAACGACCAGTGGACCCTGCGTGGCGGCGTCGACATCGCCAGCATCAAGGGTCACTGGGATCCCGGAGGGATCTACAACACCTTCGCGGTGGCCAACAACACCACGGGCTTCAACAACATTGACGTCACCCAGACGATTCCGTTCATCGGCTTCGACTACGACATCAGTGCGAACACCCAGTGGAACATGGACTTCCGCTACTACGACAACAGCGACAACGTGGATGCCTCCACGTTCGCTGGTCCCACCACCCAGGTCGGCACTCCGGCTCAGGGCTTCACCGCCCACCCGCTGGATTGGTCTGGCTGGCAGGTCACGACCCAGTTCAAGGTCAAGTTCTAGTCTTCGACTGACCTGACTTGAACCCCCGACGGGGCCCGCGCAAGCGGGCCCCGTTCTTTTTGTGTTTCCCGCGCAAGCGGGCCCCGTTCTTTTTGTGTTTCCCGCGCAAGCGGGCCCTGGCGGGCGATGCCTGTTTCCTGGGAGATGCGGCCTGGCATCTGAGGTTCGGGGGGGTCACGGCGAATGCGGCGAAGGGAGCCACGTCGAGCGCCGACCAGGCAGGGGGGGGCCGGTTTCGCGGTGCCCCGTGTGCCGTGGGCGCTCCTGGGGCCCCGAATCCAGGTCGTCTGCCGGCCCACGGCCAAGCCATTGTGCTGTCGGGGCGGCTTCCTGCGCCTTTCCTCTGCGCCTCTCCAGCTCGCGCCACCAGGGCCCGTCGCGTCGCTGCCAGGGGGCGAGCCGGGCCACGGGACCGCTCCTCGAAAAAATGTTGTGCATGCATGTTGACGGGCTGCGGAGGCGGTGCTAGGATAGCGAAGCCCCCGGGGAACCGGGGTGCAGGGAGCGCAACCGCCCCGCCGGCGCCTGGTGCGTGCAGGTCGAGAAAAAGGGTTGCGGGTTGACAGCCGAAGTTCTCTGACGTAGAATGGTGGCCGTTGACCGAGGAGCCTGGTCTTTGACAACTGGATAACGGCGAAAGAGCTTGTGTGATTGCCTGAGCGTTCCATCCGGGTTTCGGCCTGGTTGGGATGAAATGTCAATAACGAAGAGAGCGAATCTGCTCCTATCGTTTTGTTTTTGTCGGCACCTTCGGGTGTTGACGGACGAATTCGATGGAGAGTTTGATCCTGGCTCAGGACTAACGCTGGCGGCGTGCCTAACACATGCAAGTCGAACGGGGCCCTGGTTCGCCAGGGTCTAGTGGCAGACGGGTGAGTAACACGTAGGTAATGTACCCTCTTGCTGGGGATACCTGTCCGAAAGGATGGTTAATACCGAATGAGCCACGACCGGGGCATCCTGGTGGTGGCAAACTGGCAACGGGCGAGAGGATCAGCCTGCGGACCATCAGCTGGTTGGTGGGGTAACGGCCTACCAAGGCGACGACGGTTAGCCGGTTTGAGAGGACGATCGGCCACACTGGGACTGAAACACGGCCCAGACTCCTACGGGAGGCAGCAGTGAGGAATATTGCGCAATGGGCGAAAGCCTGACGCAGCGACGCCGCGTGAGGGATGAAGGCCTTCGGGTCGTAAACCTCTGTCAGTGGGGAAGAGAACGGACGGTACCCACTGAGGAAGCATCGGCTTACTACGTGCCAGCAGCCGCGGTAATACGTAGGATGCAAGCGTTGTCCGGATTTACTGGGCGTAAAGAGCTCGTAGGCGGGGACGCGCGTCTCGGAGGAAATTCCAGGGCTCAACCCTGGAGCTTTCCGAGATACGGCGTCTCTTGAGGGCAGAAGAGGAGAACAGAATTCCCGGTGTAGCGGTGAAATGCGTAGATATCGGGAGGAATACCAGTGGCGAAGGCGGTTCTCTGGTCTGTCTCTGACGCTGAGGAGCGAAAGCGTGGGTAGCGAACGGGATTAGATACCCCGGTAGTCCACGCCGTAAACGATGGGCACTAGGTGTAGGAGGTATCGACCCCTTCTGTGCCGCAGCTAACGCATTAAGTGCCCCGCCTGGGGAGTACGGCCGCAAGGTTGAAACTCAAAGGAATTGACGGGGGCCCGCACAAGTGGTGGAGCATGTGGTTTAATTCGACGCTACGCGAAGAACCTTACCTGGGTTTGACATCCACTGGAAGGCGCTGGAAACAGTGTCCGCCCTTCGGGGCTGGTGGACAGGTGCTGCATGGCTGTCGTCAGCTCGTGCCGTGAGGTGTTGGGTTAAGTCCCGCAACGAGCGCAACCCCTATCCTTAGTTGCCAGCGAGTCAAGTCGGGCACTCTGGGGAGACTGCCGTCATAAGGCGGAGGAAGGTGGGGATGACGTCAAGTCAGCATGGCCCTTATGTCCAGGGCTACACACGTGCTACAATGGCCGGTACAAAGGGCAGCCAACCCGCGAGGGGGAGCGAATCCCAAAAAGCCGGTCTCAGTTCGGATTGCAGGCTGCAATTCGCCTGCATGAAGTCGGAATCACTAGTAACCGCAGATCAGCTACGCTGTGGTGAATACGTTCCCGGGCCTTGTACACACCGCCCGTCACGTCACGAAAGTTAGTTGTACCCGAAGTCGCCAAGCTAACCGCAAGGAGGCAGGCGCCGAAGGTACGGCTGATGATTGGGACGAAGTCGTAACAAGGTAGCCGTATCGGAAGGTGCGGCTGGATCACCTCCTTTCTACGGAGACCCGAGACCTGGCTCTGTTTGAGCCGCCTCCTCCCCTGCCCTTTCGGGTGGTGGTGGTGTGTGGTGAGGGGCCGAGGTTCTCAGAACTCCCAGGTCGATCGATCATCAAGCTCACGCCGTTATTCAGTTGCCAGGGACCGGGCTTTTTGAGTCTGGTCTTGTTCTTTGAAAACCGAAGAAGACATGGGAAACGGAAGCAATTCCGTCGAGAACCTTGAGATTCTCACCCTGCCTCCTTTTGTTGGGCTGCCTCCTGTTTTGGGGGGTGGTTCTGCGCGAGGTGCAGGTTGAAGTAAGTAAGGGCACGCGGTGGATGCCTAGGCGGAAGGCGCCGATGAAGGACGTGGCAGGCTGCGAAAAGCCCCGGGGAGCTGCGAGCGAGCTTTGATCCGGGGATATCCGAATGGGGCAACCACCAGGTCATGAAGAACCTGGAGCGTGGCATGAATACATAGTGTCACGCAGACAACCCGGCGAAGTGAAACATCTCAGTAGCCGGAGGAAAAGAAATCAACCGAGATTCCCCAAGTAGTGGCGAGCGAACGGGGACAAGCCCAAACTGGATGGACGTGACAGGCTGCCGCCGTTGTCCATCCGGGGTTGTAGGACTCATCTCGGGTGTCCGGCAGGGCGCCCCGGAAGTCAGAAACCTGTGTTTTAGCCGAAGCTGCATGGAAAGGCACGCAAGATGGAGTGATAGCCTCGTAGGCGAAAAGGCACAGGCTTCCGTGATGAGTTCCTGAGTACCGCGGGACACGTGAAACCCCGTGGGAAGCTGGGAGGACCATCTTCCAAGGCTAAATACGACCTTCCGACCGATAGTGAGCAGTACCGTGAGGGAAAGCGTGAAAAGAACCCCGGGAGGGGAGTGAAATAGAACCTGAAACCGCGTGCTTACAAGCCGTGAAAGGCCTATGGTTTCGACCGGGCTGATCGCGTGCCTTTTGTAGAATGAGCCGGCGACTTACTGTCACGGGCAAGGTTAAGGGCCTGAGGGTCCGGAGCCGTAGCGAAAGCGAGTCTGAACAGGGCGAATGAGTCCGTGGTAGTAGACCCGAAGCCAGGTGACCTATCCATGGTCAGGGTGAAGCGCATCTAATCGTGCGTGGAGGCCCGAACCGGTTGTTGTTGCAAAAACTTCGGATGAACTGTGGATAGAGGTGAAATGCCAATCGAACCTGGTGATAGCTGGTTCTCCCCGAAATAGCTTTAGGGCTAGCGTCGGGTGTTAAGTCCTGGGGGTAGAGCACTGACAGAGCTAGGGGCCCTGACAGGTTACTGAACTCCATCAAACTCCGAATACCAGGATGAACTGCCCGGCAGTCAGACTGTGGGGGATAAGCCTCATAGTCAAAAGGGAAACAGCCCAGACCGACCGCTAAGGTCCCTAAATTCCAGCTAAGTGGAAAAGGAAGTACGGCTTCACTGACAGCCAGGAGGTTGGCTTAGAAGCAGCCACCCTTTAAAGAGTGCGTAATAGCTCACTGGTCGATGTTGCCGTGCGCCGAAAATGTAACGGGGCTCAAGCTGGGTACCGAAGCGTCGGATTGTCAGATTCGTCTGACAGTGGTAGGGGAGCGTTCCGTAGGCCTGTGAAGGGGTACCGCGAGGAGCCCTGGAGGTATCGGAAGTGCGAATGCCGGCATGAGTAGCGTAAAGAGAAGTGAGAATCTTCTCCGCCGTAAGTCTAAGGTTTCCTGGGGAAGGGTTGTCCTCCCAGGGTAAGGCGGGACCTAAGCCGAGGGCGAAAGCCGTAGGCGATGGATAGCCGGTTCATATTCCGGCCCCACGAACGTTCGTTATGAGCGAGGGAGTGACGCAGTAGGGTAGGCCTACCCGGCGGTGGTCGTCCGGGACCAAGCCTGTAGGGTGCTCAGGGAGGCAAATCCCCCTGAGCTTGCGCCTGAGAGGTGAATGCGAGGGACCAAGGTCCCGAAGTGGTTGAGCCCACACTGCCTGGAAAAACTTCTAGCCAGACCGTTCGTGCCCGTACCGCAAACCGACACTGGTAGACGGGTAGAACATACCAAGGCGGCGAGGTAATCCCTCTTAAGGAACTCGGCAAATTGACCCCGTAACTTCGGGATAAGGGGTGCCCTGGCTGGTGAGACGGCTTGCCCGTTTGAGCTGGCTGGGGCCGCAGAGAATAGGCCCAACCGACTGTTTAACACAAACACAGGTCTCTGCCAAGCCGCAAGGCGAAGTATAGGGGCTGACGCCTGCCCGGTGCTGGAACGTTAAGAGGAGAGCTCAGGAGCAATCCGAAGGTTTGAATCGAAGCGCCAGTAAACGGCGGCCGTAACTATAACGGTCCTAAGGTAGCGAAATTCCTTGTCGGGTAAGTTCCGACCTGCACGAATGGCGTAACGAGTTGGGCACTGTCTCAAGAGGGATCTCGGCGAAATTGCAAACTCTGTGAAGATGCAGAGTACCCGCAGCAAGACGGAAAGACCCCGTGGAGCTTTACTGTAGCTTGATGTTGGATCTTGGTTACTTCTGTACAGGATACGTGGGAGGCTTTGATGCGTGGCCGCCAGGTTACGCGGAGCCGTCCTTGGGATACCACGCTGAAGTGGCTGGGGTTCTAACCTGGGATGTAATCCATTCCAGGGACAGCGTCTGGTGGGCAGTTTGACTGGGGCGGTTGCCTCCCAAAGAGTAACGGAGGCGCTCAATGGTTCCCTCAGGCTGGTTGGGAATCAGCCGTAGAGTGTAAGCGCACAAGGGAGCTTGACTGCAAGACGTACATGTCGAGCAGAGTGGAAACACGGAGCTAGTGATCCGGCGGTTCCGAATGGAAGGGCCGTCGCTTATCGGATAAAAGCTACCCCGGGGATAACAGGCTTATCACGCCCAAGAGTCCATATCGACGGCGTGGTTTGGCACCTCGATGTCGGCTCATCGCATCCTGGGGCTGAAGTCGGTCCCAAGGGTTGGGCTGTTCGCCCATTAAAGCGGTACGTGAGCTGGGTTCAGAACGTCGTGAGACAGTTCGGTCCCTATCTGCTGTGGGCGTTGGAGACTTGAGGGGAGCTGTTCCTAGTACGAGAGGACCGGAATGGACGGACCTCTGGTGAACCGGTTGTCCCGCCAGGGGCAGAGCCGGGTAGCTATGTCCGGATGGGATAAACGCTGAAAGCATCTAAGCGTGAAGCCCACCCCAAGATGAGGTGTCCCACCGCGAGAGCGGGTAAGACTCCTGGAAGACCACCAGGTTGATAGGCCGGAGGTGGAAGCCCGGTAACGGGTGCAGCTAACCGGTACTAATCAGTCGAGGGCTTCAACACAGTCACTTTGCGTAGACGGGTCGGGTGAGACCGGTCTTGAGGTTTGTTGACGGAACCTGCTTCCGTTTCCCATGGTTTCTTCGGATTAGAGTTTCCCGGTGGCTTTAGCGGAGGGGCCACACCCGTTCCCATACCGAACACGGAAGTTAAGCCCTCCAGCGCCGATGGTACTGCCCTGGTGACGGGGTGGGAGAGCAGGTCACCGCCGGGAACATTTTTGAAGGCTCGGAGCAAAACTCCGGGCCTTCTCCTTTTAACCCCGCGAACGGCCAGTTGGAGATCGAGGACCGTGGTCGCGCGGGGGACGTCTTCGGCGCTTCTGGGTTTGATGGTGTCTTTCCGGCAGCACTGCACAACGCCGCCCGGATCGTTTGGCCGGCACCAGTACATGGCGAGGCCAACCCGCGCCCGGAGGCGCATCGCCAATGT
>Ga0334896_1001234_pt1 | contig 23193 bp, 19 predicted proteins | sample GraSluR3_MG_8_FD_207734 | JGI IMG/M metagenome (GOLD analysis project Ga0334896, IMG submission 207734) | Sludge microbial communities from methane-producing bioreactor in Wageningen University, Netherlands - Granular Sludge_27_06-R3 | ecosystem: Engineered > Bioreactor > Anaerobic >... | reverse complement strand
CAGGCCCGGGGCCACCTCCTGTAGATGGAAGGTCGGCCCTTGCGGACGCATCTGAACCCGGGTCCCGGCCGGGAGGGTCCCAGGCGGTTCCGGCTCCAGCCCGGCCGCGGAATGCTCTTCGATCGCCAGGCAACGCAGACGACGAGGGGCCTTCAACTCCAGGACGGTCTCCACCCGATCGCCCACCTGAAGGCGGCCCCCATCCTCCAGAAGCTGGCGCCGCCCTGAGGGTTCCAGGCGGTAGTGCCGCCGAGACAGGTCCAGGTTTCCGGCCAGCCGGGGGCCCACGGAGGAGAGGCGGACGCACCACCAGGAGCGACCGCCTCCTCCCTTGCGGATCTCGACCCGCAGAGGACCCTCGGGGATCTGCGCTCCCCGCAACGAGAGCAGGCGAGTCCCGGTCCAGTCCGGCGGGGCGATCCGGCCGGTTTCGACCTCATTGCCGTTGATCCAGATGCCATAGCCGAAAGCCGAGGGCTTCTCGCCGAGCCGAGCCAGGAAACGGGCCAGGGCGGTGACCGCCAGCGCCGTCTCGCGCGGAGAGGCCCACCCCTTCAGGCCCCGCTGCTGGGCAAGCCAGAGGGCTGCCGCCTCGGTGAGGGGATGCTCGGGTTCCAGGAGCAGATGGGCCTCCAAAGCCAAGGCCGTGGCCTCGACCCGGGTCCAGCCGGCCCCGGCCGGCCACCAGGCCAGACCGGCCCGGCCGTCGTGCTCGGCACCCTGGCGGGCCTGTCGCAGTTGGTCCCGGGCCGCTTCGGCGTAGCCCATGCCTTGCAGGGCCAGGGCCAGTTGAACTCGGGAGGCCGGCTCCAGGCGGATGGAGGGCCCGACCAGGGACAACAGCGAGCGCCCCGAGGCGCGATGCGCTTCAGAGAGAGCCAGCAGGACGGCCGGCCGCGCTTCGGCCGGAAGCTTCGCCTGGCCCTTCCTCAGATAGGCGCAGGCCTTCTCCAGCAGCGGCGCCGCGCTCTGCGACCCGCCCTTCTCGAGATGAACCAGGCCACGGCACACGTAGGCGGTCGTAGACAGGTCCGAAGGCATCCCCTCCCACCAGCCCCACCCGCCGTCCGCGTTCTGGGCGTGACCCAGGCGGCGCAGGGAGTCCTCCACGACTCCAGGCAGGCGCTCTTCCAGGTCCTGGCAGGGAAGCTCCAGTTCCTTCAGGGCGCGGACCAGGACCAAGGCCGGCACGGCCCGGGAGACCAGGCCCTCGTTGCTGGGGGGGGTGGCCATCAGAGGCTCGACGGCCGAGCCGAGGAGGGCCGCCAGTCCGGGAGAGATGGCCACCTCCAGGCGCGGCTCGCGGGCCGACGCGGGCAGGGCCGCCAGGTCCAGAACAGCGGAATCCTCCACCGATCCGGCGCGAACCTGCTCGTGGATCTGGCCGGCCGGCGCCACCTGCAGGACGCGCCGGGCCCGGTCCTTCACTCCCGGAGCCTGAGCCGTGACGAGCATCTCGACCGAGCCCGCGCCCCGAGTCCGGACGGGCAACGGCCAGGTCTCCCGACCGCCTCCCGAAACCTGCAACTCCGCCACATCCGCTCCCTCCAGGGCGAGATGGGTGGCCTGGGCCTGCAACCTCAAGGCCAGGGCCTCCCGGCCCGGATTCTCCAGCACGGCCGAATAGACCGCCGAGTCGCCCTCCACCAGATGTTCAGGCCCTTCCAGGCGCAAGCCGAGGCGCGCCTCGAGATCCACGAAGGTGGTGGATTCGCCCATCCGGCTTCTGCCGGCCACGGCCCGGGCCAGCAGCCTCCAACGCCCGGGGCGCAAAGGCCAGGTCAAGGAGACCTCCGCCACGCCCTCCGGGCTGGTCCGGAGTTCAGGGCTCCAGAAAGCGGTCTCGCCGACGGGTTGCCAGCCCGGAGCAGAGGCGGGCGACGGAAGAGGCAACGCCGGCACGGCGGCCGGGGTGACCAGCGAGGTCCCCGTGACCACGGCATGCGTGGAGGGCGGGCCGAAGAAGGCGGGCACCAGACGGTGGCGAGGCTCCCCGGGCAAGGCCTCCTGACTGACCAGGGCCAGTGAGACCTCCGACTCGACGGGACGGTCCTCCGAGTCCACCGTCCGGACCCGGATCCGACCTGGCTGCCCGGGGACCGGAGGGGTCAACGGCTCGATCTGGACCTCCAGGACCTGGGCCGGATCCGGGGCCAGGATTTCCTGGTCCACCGACAGGACCTTGGAGTCGCGCAGGGTGGTGGCTCGCAGGCGGAAACCCGGTGCCAGATCCCTGCCGATCGGAAATTCGACCCGGGTCGTACGCGTCGGGCACTCGACCACCATCCGCCGGACCACCTCCCGGCCCTCCATGGTCAACAGCACCTGGGCTCCATCCCGAGGGGTCCCCAGATCCACCCGGGCCACCTGCCCGGGCCGATAGCGCCGACGGTCGGTCCGCATCCAGAAGTCCCCTGGAGCCGGTTCGGTCCGGGACGCCAGCAGGCGCGCCTGTGCGGTTCCCCCCCGGGAACCGCGGGCCTGGGCCTCCAGACTCCAGGGCCCGCTTCCTTGAGGGGTCCATGGCAGGGTGCCCCGGCCACGCCGGTCCAGTTGCAGCGGTCCGAAGTCCTTGACCTGGGGAAGAACCTGGCGGAGCTGAACCGAAACGGGGGCCGGGCGCCCTTCCAGATCCCAGGCCTGGACCCGCACGGTGGCGGGATGCCCGGGCTGCACGTCCCCCTCCGCGGCCAGGTGGAGGAGCACGGCGCTGGGACCGACCACGAACTCGGTGCGGGCCAGACCTTCACGGCTCCTGGAGTCCCAGACCCGAACCTGGACTTCCAGACCTTCGACTCCGGGGTCCTGGTTGGGAGCGGTCAGGGGCATGGCCAGGGCGACCCTTCCCCTGGCATCGGTCCGGGCCTGCCCGGTGCCCCGAGAAACCCCGGATCCGGGCGAAGGGGCCAGGGGAACGACCGAGCGGAACCAATCCAACTCGGGGTCCGAGGGAGGCCGGATCTGGAGGGTGCGACCGCGCGCCTGCCATTCGACTCGGGCCCCCGGAACCGGACGATCCAGGGCATCCCGGACCTCCAGGTCCAGGTGGGCCTTCTCGCCCCACACCCACCACGATTGAGCCGGACGGAGGCGAAGGCGGAGCCGGTCGGTCTCCGAAGCGGCCACCGTGAAGAACGACCGGGTCATCGCCACCGGGGGACCCGAGCCGGCGATGTCCTGAAGGCGAAGGGTCCAGGTGCCCTCCAGGGACTCCTGGGGAAGCGGAACCTCGCCGCGGAGGGTTCCCAGGGGGCTTGCCTGGATGCGGGTCTGATGGAACCGACGCCCTTTCGGATCCAGGACCTCCAGGAGGAAGGGATGGCCTGCGGGCACCGCATACCCCTCAGGCTTGACCGAGCGCACCACCGCCTTCCAACGCAGGCGCTCCCCTCCGTGATACCCCGATCGGTCCGTCTCCAGGACGGCGCGCCAGGATGGCAGGCGTCCCGGGCTGCGCAGGTCCGGCAGGATCAGGTGGTCCTGCCCGCGACGCGCCAGGAGGAAGCGCCTGGTCGGAGCAGACAGCGCGGGCATCGTGACCAGTCCCGCCCCGCTCACCGCCAGGCTCTCGAGGGGGCGGTCCGAGCCGGTCGGCGAGACCAGCCAGGCCTCGGCCTCCCAGACGCCCTGCCCGCGGGACGCGTCCACCAGCCAGACGGTGGCCTCCCCCTCCGATCCGGCCAGACAGACGCCGATGAGATCCGTCACAAGAAGGAGCCCACGGCTCCGGGTTCCCTGCGACCGGGCTTCCAGCAGATACACCCCTGGCTCGGTCAGGTTCAACTCCAGGCCCTGGCGGCGCCAGCGGTGGTCCTGGAGATCCACGCTCGGGACGGAGAGCCGCAATCGGGATGGGGAGGTCGGGGTGAGGCCGGAAGCCAGATCCTGGAGGTTCGCTCCCTGGGCGACGGCCTGCACCAGATCGACCTTCCATGCCTCGATCTGCAGACCCGACAGGTTGCGGATTCGCAAAGGTACCTGCGCGGGCCGACCGGGTCGGGACACGGTCCAGGGCGGAAGGCTCAAGCGGGGCTTCTGGAGGTCGGCCAGCATCCGGGCGGCCTCCGAAGCCTGCGCCGACCGGGGAAAAGCCTGGAGCAGGGCCTCGAGGTCCTCCCGCGCGTCGCGATGCCGACGGCTGGCATTGAAGGCCCGGGCCGAACGCAGACGGGCCTCGGGAACCAGCGGGTGCTGGGGTTGGACACGGGCCATCTCGCGCCAGACGTCGACGGCCCGATCCAGGGTCAGGTCCCAGACCTCAGGAGTTTTCAGGTAGAGATCGCCCAGGACCAGCCGCGCCTCTCCCGCCGGAAGCCCCCGGAAGTCGCCCCGGATCACCTCGACCAGGTCGGTCTCGGCCGCGGGTCGACGATCCTTGAACTCCGGGGCGGAGGCGCGCAGGCGGCCTCGGCCCAACAGGGCCTGCAGGCGGTCTTCAACGGTTCCTGGAACCCGCCCGGACACCTCCAGGGCCCGGGTATAGGCAGCCTCGGCACCGCGGGCCTGACCGCCCCGTGCGCGCAGATCCGCCAACAGGATCCATCCGCGGACCTGCCAGGGATCGGGAGGGGCCGTGGCCAGCCAGTCTTCCAGCGAAGCCCGGGCTTCGCTGGAGCGCCCCAACTGATCCAGGCACTGGGCCACGCGATAGTGGACCTCCGTGGCGCGCGGCCCCTCCGGTTGGCCTCCCAGATAGGAACGGAAGGCTTCCAGGGCCTCTGCGGGCTTCTGGTTCCGGAAAGCCTCCTGGGCGACCGAAAGCCGCTCGGCCGGCGCCTGAGGGAAGGCAGGAAGCCAGAGCCCGCCCAGGAGCAGGAGCAGGATGGACAGGATGTGGAGACGTGAAAGATGCATGGTCTGGAAAGAAGCCGGAGTCTGGAACAATCCGCCCAGGTTGGACGTCCGAAGCGAAGGCTCCTGCGCCGGGAAGGGGCAAGGTTCCTTCAGGAGACTTCCAGCAGCTCCCGAACCTGCATGCACTGCTTGCCGGGCATTCCGGACACGTGCACCTGCACAGTCCCGTCCGGAGAGATGGTCACTTCGATGTCTCTTCTCCTGGCCATTGGGACCTCCTCACCTGAAGTCTGGTCGCGAAGTTCTGCAGGCAGACCCGTAGACCCGCCTGCAGCCTCGGGAATCGGACCAGCACGGCGCAGACTCTCGGCGCCGTCCGATCATAGATCTCTGCTGCCAGACGCCCGCCGGGCCAGGACAGCCACCGGGAGTCCCTCCACGCCCTCAGGGTCTGAACGACCGGATGCTCCGGGCCGTCGAAGACCAGGGTCGCAATCCAGCACGGCCGACGCAGGGCTCGCAGTTCCTTCTGGGTGGCAGGGTCCCCCGGCTGGAGGCGCTCGGCCTCTTCCAGGGCCTGTCGGGCTCGCTCGCGCATGCCCAGCCTGCGCGAGCCTCGGCCCAGCAGAAACCACGCGTAGGCCCGCGCGGGTCGGTGTTCCACGACCCGATTGAGCACCTCCAGGGCTCCGGTGAGGTCCTGGCCCTCCAGAAGCTCGAGGGCGATCCTCTGCTCCCGGTCCGGATCCTCGGGGCGCAGCTCGCGGACCTTCTCCAGGCAGGAGCCGGCCGTCGCCCGCTGACCATCCAGCAGCAGGCAACTGGCTCGATCCAGCCAGATCTGGGGCTCGCGCAAGTTCAGGCGCTCGGCCAGTTCCAAAGCCTCGTCGGAGGCTGCCAGGGCCGGGGGCAGGAGCCCGGATGCCGCCAGCGCCGCCGCCTGGGCACTCAGGATCAGGGGAGCCGCGGGGAAGAGGCCCCGAGCCTTGGCCGCCCAGGCCTGCGCCTCGCGATACTCGCCCAGCCGGATCAGGCAGCGGACCTGCCCGCTCCAGGCCTCGGAAAGGGCCCGGTCCAGTTGAAGGGCCTGCGAGAAATGGCGAAGGGACACCTCGTACCGGCCCTCCAGGAAGGCCTGCCCGGCCTGCATGAGGAGGGCTTGCGGGTCTTCCTGTGGGGTGTTCGGAGGAGCCTGCCCGGAGGCCTCTGCGGGGGCTTCCTCAGGGAACTCCAACCAGTCGAAGCGGTTGCTCATCCATCCCAGCGGCGCAGGCGCAGACGCAGGGTGCCGTCCTCCTCGCGAGACTCTTCGACCTTGCTGAAGCCTCGCGACTTCAACTCCGAGACGACCTGATGATAGGCATATTGCTGGGTGATGCCGTCCAGGACTTCGCGCCCCAGGGCCTCCAGCTCCCGGGCAGTGGCCTTGCCCTTGGCACGAACCAGCATCTGCACCCTGCCCCTTCGGGGCAGGAAGCACAACGAGGCATCCTCGCGATCCAACTGGATCGCCCCCTGCTCGCGCAGCAGGGTCTCCATCCCGCGAGCCTCGGCCAGGTCGAACTCGACCATGGCCTCTCCCTGCTCACGGAACCTGGTCTCCAGCTCCTCCGCCCCCTGACGGACCATGGAGAAGCCCATGGCCGCAGCCACGGCAGCGGTTGCCGAGAGGACCACGGGCGCCGCCGCCAGGATGGGCACCACGACGAAGATTCCAGACATCGGACCTCCCCAGGACTCGCGCGGTGACGCCCCGCGCGGTCCTACTCGAATTCGAGCTGACGACTTGTGGCTTCGGGCTTGAGGAAGGACTCGCTGGAAGCCCCCCGGGCCCGATCGGCCGCCCAACGGCGCAACCGGTCGATCTCCTCCTTCATGGTCCGCGACAAGGGGACGGTCTGGCCCAGGACCTTCTCGAGATCCTCGGTCGACAGGTCCCGCCCCTGGTCGAAGGCCTCATACAGCCCCGAGACCACCGCCTGTTCGATCTCCGAACCGCTGAAGCCCTCGCTGAGCGCCACCAGACGGGAGATGTCCTGAGCCTGCGGGTCGCGGTTCCGCGAACGCAGATGGATCTCGAAGATCGCCTGACGCTCTTCGGGCGTGGGCAGGTCCACGAAGAAGATCTCGTCCAGGCGGCCTTTGCGCAGCAGTTCGGGTGGCAGGGTGGCGATGTTGTTGGCGGTGGCGATCACGAAGACCGGAGCCGTCTTCTCCTGGAGCCAGGTCAGAAAGGTTCCGAAGACCCGGGAGGAGGTCCCGGCGTCGCTGTCGGCCCCGCGGGTCCCGGCGAAGGCCTTCTCGATCTCATCGATCCACAGGATGGCCGGGGCCACCGACTCGGCCGTGGCGATGGCCCGACGCATGTTCTCCTCGGACGAGCCCACCAGGCTGGAGAAGATGCGCCCCATGTCCAGCCTCAGCAGCGGCAGGTTCCAGACCTGACTGATGGCCCGAGCGCACAGGCTCTTCCCGCACCCCTGGACTCCCAGGAGCAGGACCCCCTTGGGGGGTGGAAGCCCGAAGGTGCGAGCCTCCTCCGAGAAGGCCACGGAGCGCTTGCGAACCCACTCCTTGAGGTGCTCGAGGCCCCCCACGTCGGAGAGACTGCGATGGGCGTCGTGGTATTCCAGGATCCCGCTCTTGCGGATGACCCGCTTCTTCTCGTCCAGGATCAGCCCGACCTCGGCTTCTGACAGGCAACCGCGCTGGATCAAGGTCCGGGCGAAGGCGTTCTCGGCCTCCTTCAGCGTCAACCCCAGCGCCGCGCGCAGGAGCTTCTGGCGGACCGCCGGTTCCAGATCACCTTCCAGCCGCCCCTGTTGGGCCACCTGAGCAACGATGGAGTCCAACAGGTGCCCCAGTTCGTCGATCCGGGGCAGGCAGAAGTCCACCACCGTGATATCCTTCTCGAGTTCGGGTGGGATGCAGGCTGTATGCGAGACCAGGACCAGCGTCTTGGGGCTGGACTTGAGATGGCGGGCCAACTCCTTGATCTTGCGCACCACGGCGTGGTCCCGCATCACCGGGTGGAGATCCTTGAAGAGGAAGATGATGGGATCGACCTGGCGGAGCACCTCGTCCAGCGCCACCAGGGGGTCGGTGGTCGAGGCGTTGAAGGTCCTCTTGCCGGCGGTGGGCGACTCGCCCGGCGCGTGCAGCCCCCGGACGATCGACCAGCAGACCAGCCTCTTGCCCCGCCTGCGGGCCACTTCGGCCAGGCAGTCCTCGACGCGTTCCTCTTCCCAGGAGACCAGGAACAACACCGGGTAGCGGGCCCGGATCAGGATCTCCAGCTCGGACTGGACCTCCCCGAAGCGGGGGGTCTCGGAGGTGGGTTCCGGAGGGGATGGACTGGACACGAGGACCTCCTTGAGCGGCGCGAAGGTATCAGGGCGTGGCGCGGGCACGCAGCAGGTCGACCCGGGTCTCCTCCAGAGCCTGGTTGATGACCCTGGCCTCGGCCAGGACGGTCATGAAGTTGGTGTCTCCCCCCCAGCGGGGCACGATGTGCAGGTGCACGTGGTCGGCTACCCCGGCCCCGGCGACCCTCCCCAGGTTCAAGCCCAGGTTGAAGCCTTGGGGATCTCCGACCTTCTGGAGGTCTCGAACCCAGCTTCGGGCCATGAGCATCATCTCGGTGACCTCTTCATCCGACAGGGACGTGAAGTCCCCGACATGGCGGTAGGGTGCGACCATCAGGTGCCCGTTGGAATAGGGGTACAGGTTCATCAGACACATGCAGGTCTGGCCCCGTTCCAGGATCAGGTTCTCGGCGTCCTGATCCTCCGCGGCCTTGGTACACAGGAAACAGTCCGGTTCCTTCGGAGCCCGTATCATCTGCATCCTCCAGGGAGCCCAGAGATGTTCGCGACCGGCCAAGAGCTTCACCTCCCCAGTCCTCCAGTCACAGCGGATGTAGAAGGAATCCCGTCTCGGCCTCTCCGGCGACGCCCGTGAAGACGGCCAGCATGTCCAGGGTATCCCGGAAGACTTCGGCGGCCGGCATCTCGGTCAGCACCAGCTCCCCTTCGGCCCGAGGGTCCTCGGAATCCCACTCGGGATAGCGGGCCATGGCCATCTGGAAGCCGATCGTCTCCCCCTGGCCGGTCTGACCGAAGACCCCCTTGGCGTCCCGCCACAGCTTCTGGAAGGCGTGGGGGACCGGGTCTTCGTAGTGGGCCTTGACGATCAGCCCGTGCGGGCACAGGAAGAGCTGATAGCCCTCGTTGCTGGCGATGAGGTGAGGCGGGGATTCGCCGTTCCAGGCGTGGAAGCGCGGTCGGGTGGAGCCGTCGGGGAATTCGTCCAGGATCGGCGTCCCCTGCCGGAAGAGCTGCGCCACCTTCCAAGGGGACGAGGCGAAGATCGTCTCCAGGTTCGCCAGCTCCCGGTAGAGTTCCCGCGTCCGTTCGGCCGAGAACGGCTCCTGGATCAGGGGAAGATCGGACCAGGGCGACTCGGGTGCCAGTCTGGCCACCGCGCGCAGGAACACCTCGAAGTTCTCCAGGGTTCCCTGACAGCCCTCGGGGCCCTGCATCAGGTTCAGGGGACACACCGAGCAGACCTGGGCGATCATGGGATCCCCATGGAGGATCATCCGATGGCGCATCGCCTCCCACTCGAAGCGAGGGCGGCCGTCCATGGCATACTCCGTGATCCGCTCCTGGAATCGGCGGCAGGGCCGACCTCCGACCGGCAGGATGTCGATCGCGATGCGATAGAGGGGTGACGAGGAATTCATCCGCGGCCTTTTCGGCCTGGACCCGGCGAGCCCTGCGCAGTTGCAGGCTCGGCACCTCCTGGATATAATCAGGCGACCTTGCGATTCTTTGGATTGAGCGATCTGCACCTCTCGTTTTCTGGCGAGAAACCCATGGAGGTCTTCGGGCCTCAGTGGTCCCGCCATTGGGAGAAGGTCGAAGCGAAGTGGCGAGAGCGGGTGACCCCCGAGGACGTGATCCTGCTTCCCGGGGACCACTCGTGGGGCATGCGACTGGAGGATGCCCGGCGCGACCTGGAATGGCTGGAGGCCCTGCCGGGGCACAAGGTGCTCAGCCGGGGGAACCACGACTACTGGTGGCAGGGGATCGGCAAGATCCGCAAGGCCTTCCCCGGCATGACCTTCCTCCAGAACGATGCCGCGACCTTCGGGAGTGTCGGGGTCTGCGCCACCCGAGGCTGGCTGCTCCCCGGTTCAGAGGGGTTCAGCCAGGCCCAGGACGAGAAGATCTACCGCCGGGAGGTCGAGCGGCTGGGCCTGGCGTTGAAGGCCCTCCCTGCGCAGGTCCGGACCCGCGTGGTCATGATCCACTATCCTCCCCTGCTGCCTCACCTCAAAACGACGGAGTTCACCGCGTGCCTGGAGGAGGCGGGGGTGGATCTGTGCGTGTACGGGCACATCCACCGCACCCACCGCGCCAATCCCTTCCAGGGCACGCACCGGGGAGTGCGCTACCAGATCCTGTCCTGCGACTTCGTGGACTTCACCCCCCAGCTCCTGGACCTCGATCCCGACCAGGACTAAATCCCTTTGCCCCAGGAGACGTCCAGAATCGGGATCTCCGAGCGGGTGACCTGTCGAATCCCACCGCCATCGAGGTCCACCGTCCAGACCTGCCCCTCCCGGACGAAGGCCAGTTGGCTGCCGGTCGGGCTCCAGGAGGGTGAACTGATCCCCGGTTGATCGACCAGGACGCGGCACTGCCGGGTGAACAGGTCACCGATCTGAAGCTTGTCTTCCCGGATCAGGGCGATCTCCGTCCCGGTCGTCCCCATGGCGGGCTGCGTGGCTCCCTCCAGGACGACCTCGGGCTCGCCTCCTTCGACCCTCATGCTGAGAAGGCGGGTCGTGCCCGAGTAGTCGGTCTCGGTGACGAGGATCCGGGAACCCACCGGCGACCAGGTCGGAAGCCCGAGGTTCAATGCCTGGTACAGGACCTCGGCCTCCCCGCCCGCCCACTGAAGCACCAGGCGGACCTTGCCCCGTCTGGGGAAACCAAGGTAGGCCAGCCTCCGGCCCGTCCGGTCCCAGGCCGCGCGGGAGACCGTGTCCCGGGTCTGGGAGACCTGCCGATCGCTGTTCGTTACCAGGTCCAGGATGTGGACCCGTGGAGGGGAACCCCGCAGGTAGGCCAGGCTGCGTCCGTCCGGAGCCGCAACGGGCGAGCGGGCTTCCTCCTGTCCCCCCAGGAGGGGATGAACCAGGGTTCCCGCGGGATCGGTCCACTCGATCCGGAAGTGCCCCTTCTCCTGGATCGTGTAGTACAGGCGCCCGTCAACCGCCGGCGGACGGGAAGAACAGGCCAGCCCCACCGCCATCAGGCAGAGCCAGGCAATCCAGCGCAGACTTCTCATGGTCTGGAGTCTTCCACCTCTCCCATCCCCGCATCGCGCCCTTCATCGCCCGTCGAGAGGCGAGCCCCTGGATAGTAATGCTTCAGGATTTCTCGATATCCCTGCCCGGCACGGGCCCGACCGGCGGCTCCTTCCTGGCACAGCCCGACTCCGTGGCCCCAGCCCCCCCCCCGGAAGCGGACTCGACCCTCCGACTGGTCCAGATAGAACAGCGAACTCTGCAAGCCGCCGGCGCCGATCTTCCCACCGCTCAGAAGCCAGCGGACGGAGTCCCCGTGCACCTGGGCGCTGGCGCGCTCGCCCTCCAGGAGGAGCGTGGCCACCCGACCGTGGGTGGTGCGGGCCAGCACCCGAAGGGCTCGCAGACGCCCGAGATCCGGCGCCTGGGGTCCCAGCAGACGGGGCAGGGCCTCCGACACCTTCGCGCCCAGCTCCTCGAGGGTCCAGGTCTCCTCCCAACGGAAGCGGCCGGCGCTCTGACACCAGGCCGCAGGAGGCGAATCCAGGAAGCGGCGCAGGGTGGTCTCGTCCGAGAGGGAGTCGAACTCCGTCAAGACCTCCTGGGTGTCCGGTCCTCCCGGCAGACAGCGGACCGGGCTCCCTCCAGGCCAAACCGCCTCCGGGGCCTCGCCCACCCCTCCGCAGACCGCGTGATAGGTGGCCGCCAGGGGTTGCCCCTGGTCGGTGAGGATCAACCCCCGGGTCTGGTCGATCGCCTCCCCCCCCCGAGGGTCCTCGCTGGCCAGGCCTTGATAGACGTGACAATGGACCGACGAGCACAGGTCGAACCCCTGGGCCCGGTGTCTTCCCAGGTGGGCCAGGGTGAAGGACCTGGCCACGACGGCCATGGCGCGCAGCGCCTGGGGAGGGAACCAGGCCGGCATCTCGTTGGGGACCACGCCCCGCAGGTATTCCTCCAGGGTCAGGCGGTTGACCACCTGGAGCGACCCACCCTCCGGCCGCAGGTGCAGGGCGCCCCGCCAGGCCGACCAACGATAGGTTCCATTGGGATTCAGGCGCACCAGCTCCAGCCAGGGGCTTCCCTGCAGGCGGATCGGGCGCTCGGAGCGGACCAACAGCCGGCCCTGAGGATCATACAGCGCAACCGCCGCAGGCTTGCCCACGGTCGCCACCGCCTGGACCCGAACCTCCCGGGCTGCCCCCCCTTCCCAGGTCAGCCCTCCCGCCGCGGCCACCAGGGTCTCTCCGCGAAGGGGGGGCAAGCCGACTGAGACCAGGGTCTCCTGGGGGGCTTCGGGAACCCTTTCGAAAGGAATCTGCGGTTGGACTCGAGTGTGAACCGGGAGGGCCCGGGGAGCTCTCCACTCCGGAAGGAGCCTCTCCAGGAGAGCCCCGACCAGACGGGTCACCTCCGCGGAATCCGAATTCTCGGGGGCCAGCAGCGAGACCCCGGTGTAGATCCCGGCCTGGGTCTCGAGGATGGCCGCAGTGCCCTCGGGGTCGGTGAAGCGCGCCAGGACCCGAGACCCAGGCCGCGGCCGGACCAGCATCGCCTCCCCCCGGCCGAGCAGTACCTTCCCGCTTCCGAGTTCCTCCTCCAGCGCCAGCCCGGCCTCGAAGCCCAGCCCCGACCAGCGGTGGAAATCTGCGCCGAAGAGATCGGCCAGGGCGAAGCCGGGAGGTTGCCAGGGGCGGTTCTCATGATCGCGATAGGAGGTCTGCCCCGTGGCCAGCAGCCGCCCTCCTCGGGCCACGTGGCGTCGCAGCGCCGCGAGCGTGGCCGGCGCGGTCAGGCGGACGTCCGAGAGCACCAGCAGGTCTCCCGTCCAGCCGCCTGTCTCCAACTCGACCGGTCGAACCGGTCGGCACTCCAGGCCCAGGCGACGGAAGGTGGCCTCGACCCCGCGCAACTCCCAGGAAGCCCGCCATCCGCCTGCCGCCAAGGTGGGTTCGGAGTGCAGGACCCCGATGCCGGGCCGATCTGCTCCGGCGGGATGAAGCTCCGGGGCGGCGGGCCCGGCGTGGACGCAGGCCGAAGCGCTCAGGGAAGCCACCATGGCCAGAAGCAGGATCAGAACCCGGGTGGGCACTTCTCAGGCGCCTCCGGCCAGGGTCAGGGCCCGGCGCAGATCCCCGTCGCAGCCTTCCAGCAGTTCGCCGGCCGGCCCGGCGGACAGACCCGTCCGTTCGCAGAGGATGCGGACCTGCCTTTCGCGCAGCTTGGCCGAATTGGCCCGCACGTCCACCATCAGGTTCCCCAGGCAGTGCCCCAGGCGGACCATGGTCGCCGTCGAGACCATGTTCAGGACCATCTTGGTGGCCGTGCCCGCCTTCAATCGGGTCGATCCGGTGAGGATCTCGGGGCCGACCGCCAGCAGCACGGGATGCTCACAGACGCTGGAGAGCGGCGCCCCGGGGCTGCAGAAGACCGCACCGGTGCCGGCGCCGACCTCGGTGGCCCGATGCAGGGCTCCCATGACGTAGGGTGTGCGCCCCGAGGCGGAAATCCCCAGCACGAAGTCCCCGGCGGCCAGTCCGCGACGGCTCAGTTCTGCAGCGGCGGCCTCCGGGTCATCCTCGGCATGCTCGACGGCCCGGCCGAAAGCCTCCATGCCGCCAGCCAGCAGGGCCTGGACCCTCCCGGGATCGGTCCCGAAGGTCGGGGGGCACTCCGCCGCGTCCAGGGCTCCCAGCCGACCGCTGGTTCCCGCCCCGACGTAGAAGAGTCGACCTCCCCCGGCCAGGCGGTCGACCACGGCCTCCACCAGGGAGACCACCGAAGGCAGCGCCCCCCGGACCACCTCCACCGCGTGGGCCTCCTCGCGATTCATCAAGGCCAGGATCTCCTGGACGGTCAGGCGATCCAGGTCTCCACTCTCGGGGTGGCGGGACTCGGTCAGGGAAAGGGGGGACTCCATCAGGCCTCCGGAACCGGGATTCAATGCCAGGCGCTCTTGCGCAGGGGCTTGGACTCGGGGACTTCCGAGCGCGCCGAGCGGGCCAGCTCGGCACGGATGATGTTGAGGGCCACGGTGGCGACCAGGAAGAGGCCGAGCATGTCCGCTCCGGTGACCTGGCTCTTGAAGAGGAAGAGGATGACCAGGTAGGCCACGAACCCCCCGATGCCGATCAGCATGACCTCGCCCCGGGTGGCCGGGCCCGGCATGCTGAAGATCGGCGCCAGCTCGCGCATGTAGCCGCCCCCCAGGATGGGGTGATCGGTCAGGACGCGCCAGGGCAGGATCTCGTTGCCCACCATCCCAACCAGGGTGATCATGCCGGCCAGGACGACCCACGCCAGGAACGCGATGTTCCCGGACATGGAGAGCAGCACCCGGCTGAGGTCGTCGATCATCCAATAGGGCCCGAGGACCAGCAGGGCCGCCACGGCATAGGGAAGCCAGGGCCGGACCGAGCCGTCCCGGGGGTCGGAGAGCACCTTCTCGTCCAGCCCGAAGTAGGGCAGTTTCTGGACCGCGGCGACGCAGACCACCACGGTGAAGTTGAGCACCACGGCGTACAGACACGTCGCCAGCGCCAGCATGCCCAGCGTCGAGGGGAAGGCCGTGCGGAAGAAGGCCAGCAACACCAGGCCCACGCCGAAGAGTCCGAGGGCGATGTTCTGGAAGAGGGGGGTGTCGTTCACCCGACGGTGGACCCACAAGACCAGGAGTCCGAAGAGAAGGCAGAGCAGGAAATTCTCGGTGGTGTTGGCCACGAAGGGGTAGAAGAAGCTGCCCGGTTGCAGGAACTGAGCGGGATCAAAAGGGTTGACCAGGCGGCTGACGATGCTCTCGTGCACGGCGATCCCCTGGTAGCCCTCGAAGGTCTCCTGAGCCAGGAAGAGCGTCATCGCATCGCCTCCTCATCAAGCCTCTCGACCCCAGGGATCGAGCCGGTCCATTCCAGGAAGGCCAGCCCTCCCGGGGGCATCTCCAGCCAGACCCGGCCCCGCCGGTCGGTCGACAACTTCGCCGGGATGGGATTGCCCATCCCGCTGACCAGGTTCCAGGTCGGCGGCTCCCCCTCGGCCTCGAGTTCCTCCATCCGGATCCGCAGAGGTTCGGAATTGAGGCCTTTCAGGGCCAGGATTTCGCGTCCGTCCCGCAAGGTCATCCAGCGCCTGGCGACGGCGGGCTGGACGATCACCGAGTCCAGGACCGCCGGCTGACGCATCAGCAACCCCGAGAAGCGGATTCCGAAGGAGTGGGGGCCCTGACGCAGGCGGCGCGGGCCGGCCACCAGGTCCACGTCCACGTAGGGGTCGTCGCTGGCGCCGCCCAGGTTGACCTGGAAGATCCGGTCGCCGTCGATTCGCATCATGACCGAGACCAGACCCCCCGACACCTCGCTCTTCAGGAACGCGAGGTAGAAGAGGTATTCGTCCTCCCGGTCGACGTCGAAGCGCATCCAGAACATGTTCTCGCGCCCCACGACGGCCAGCTTGCCGGGGGTGCCTCCAGGGTAGCGGATGGGGACGGCTTCGAAAGCCTTCTCGACGGCCCGCCCGTCCTCGGCTTCGACCACCAGGGTCCCGAAAGCCGGGCGCAGGTCCCTGGCTCCGACCCAGCGCGAGGCTCCCGCACGCGCCACCATCCGGGCCACCAGCAGGCGGGAGGCTTCGAAGAGGGGGCCTTCACCCTGGAGGCGGGCCGCTGCCAGGCCGGTCAAATCGGAGAAGACCGGCCTGGAGACCGCCTGGTGCAGGGTGGCGAGGTTTTCCACCACGGCCGCCACGCTGCGCGGAGTGGAGGCTTCGAACTCGGGGCGCGGAGCGAATCCATAGGGGATCCGGCCCGACACCGCGAGGTGCGCCAGCAGTCCCAGTCCTTCGCGCTCGGCCGACTCCAGCATGGTGGAGTCCCCCAGGAGCTGCCCGGCCCGGGACAGGGCCGCGACCACCTGGTTGCGCTCCACGACCCAGGACAACCCGGCCACGCGGTTGCCGGTGCCGGGGGCCACGTAGGTGCGCGGGCGGCCCTGGGCGGTGACGGCTGAGAGGTGAGCCCCGAAGGGATAGGTGGAGAAGTTCCCGCGCAAGAGGCTCTTGAGGCCCTCGGCCCCTCGGCGGATCCGTTCCCGCCGGTCCGGATCGGAGTCGACCTCGTCCAGGGAAATCCAGGCCAACACCGCCTGGGCCAGGACATCCGGGCGCCCGTGGACCCAGACCGGTTCCTGGAACCCGTGGACCCTGGCGAACTCCCCGAAGTCGTCCATCCAGGAGTCGAGCGGTCGGAGCAGGCGAGTGGCCTCCCCGGCCATCCGACCGGCCAGGGCAGGGTCGGAGTCCCGCATGGCCACGGCCCCCTCTGCCAGGGCGCGGGCCACCGCAGAGGCCTCGAAGGATCCCGGCTCGACGCGCGTCTCAAGCAGTTCCGAGAGGACCTTGCGGGCCTGCGAAGGTTCCACGTCCCGGGATGGCAGGCCGAGGAGGGCGGCTCGGGCCACGAAGGCCATCCCCTCCGGATCCAACCCGGACCAGGACAAGACGGGACGGGCGCCGGGGGGCGGAGCGTCGGGCGGCGCCGCCCAGGCGGGAAGGGCAACGATGAGGAAGGCCAGGGCCATGAGGGTCCGATACATCTCGGGACGGTTCTCGCCAGGCCCTGAGTCCCCTGCACAAGGCCCGGGCCCGATGCCGCGCGCGGCCCTCGAGGGGCGCGCCGCACCAGACCCCCGAGGTCAGTCCTCCAGACCCGGAAGGCCCGGAGCCGGAACGGCTTCGACGGGCACGAAGGGGATCTCGGGTTCGAGGACGTCCGGGACGGGGAGGGTGGCGTCCGGTTCAGGGGCCGGCGTCCCGGCGGATTGTTCGATCAGGAAGCGTCCCACCACCTGGCCGCTGGCCACGATGGTCTCGGTCTCCAGGTGGATCCGGGCGCTCTGGCTGGTCAGCCAGTCGTCCTGCCCCTGCTCGAAACGGACGTTCCCGGTCAGGTCGATGGTCTGCGCCGTCCGATCATAGCGGGCCTGATCCGAGAAGGCTCGACGATTCCCCTGACGGACCTTGACCTGCCCGCGCGCCTCTCCGATTCCCTGGACCCAGGCGTATTCCAGCTCCTTGCAGGTCATCACGGCGGGCGTGCGGCGGTCGCCTCCCGGAGACCTCTCGGTCAACATCCGGACGTTGCCCGAAAGCAGGGCGCGCTCCTCGCCGTACCAGACCTTCATCCGGTTGCCGACCAGGGTGCTGCCGGGTTGCGAGACCCGAACCCCGCCCTGAAACTCGGCGACGAGCTGCTCGGTGTGGTACTGCGCGTAGGGCGCCGTCATGACGGTGTCGCCGGATTCGATCCGCACGTGCCCGACCAGGCGGACCTGCTTGCGCGTCTCGTCATAGTCCATGCGGTCGGCATGGATCTTGAGCTCCCGCGTGCTCTCGGGCTTCTTCTGGGCCAGGGCAGGCAGGACCGCTCCCAGGAGGGCGATCATGATCAGGGGCAGGAGAAGACCGCGTGGCATGGGGGGTGAAGAAGACTCCCTCGGGCTCCGGGTGACCTGGAAGACAGATCGCCTGGACGTTCATCCGACCCCAATCACATGTCCGAACCATCGGACCACGGGGTCGAGCGCACCTTCACCTTCGAGGCCTTCTCACCTCCTGGGAGACGCAGCCTGTCGATCCGGGAAGGCTTGCAGTTACGATTCGGAAGGGTCGGTCAGGAGGTTCCGGTAGAGGATGTACGCCGTCGGCGATCCCGTGGCGGTGAAGATCTCCCAGAAAAGTTGCGGGTTGGAGCTCAAGGTCAAAGGCCTCCCGTCTGGTTTCCGAGAATCCGGGACGCAGCAAGGCGAGGGGGTCCCGGGATCATGACCATGCCTGCCCTCGTAGCCGGCCCCCCTGCTCGGGAGCCGAGATCGCCTCCTAGGAACCTGCGTGAATACCGCGTCGGTCGCCTCGCCGGGTCTCTTGCACCCCCGCTGTGTTGCAAAAAGCCTCGTTTGCCTCCAGCAAACCACGACTTTTTGCGCCTTGCGGGGTGCACAAGATCCCTCGACGATGCTCGGTCCGGATACTCACACAGACTCCAAGACACCGTCAGACCACGTGCGGAGTATAGCACAGACGTACCAGGCGTGCAACGCGGGAAACATCCGGTTTACAATCCGGACGGCCGACCCGGCGTTCCTCAGGTCCCGGGACCTTCCATCCCGGCGGCATCCAGACGACGACGCCGGAGCTCAAAGAGGATGACGGCTGCCGCGGCGGCCACGTTGAGAGACTCGCAATCCCCCTCCAGAGGAATGGTCCAGCGCGCGACCGCGGCGCGGCGGCAGGCTTCGGAGACCCCGCGGACCTCTCCGCCCAGGACCAGGGCCATCCGCTTGGGGAAGGAGGCCTGATAGAGGTCCTGCCCGCCGTGGGCCTCCGCGCACGCCAGGTCGAAGCCCGCCTGAGCCAGCGCCTGCAGGAGCATGGGTGCCTGCCGCGGTTCCAGACGTATCAGGGGAAGGCGAAACGCGGCTCCGGATGCGGCGCGGACGGCCCGCGGATTGAAGGGGTCCGCCCCCCCCACCAGGACCGCTCCCCCGGCACCGGCAGCTCGTGCTGTCCGCAGCAAGGTGCCTGTGTTTCCAGGGTCCTGGACGCCCTCCAGGAGCACCACCAGATCTCCCCGCAGGACATGTTCCAGTTCCGTGCCGGGAATGCGGGCCACGCCCAGCAGGCCCTGACTTGTCCGCGTGGGCGCCAGGCGCTCGAGGACCTCGGCCTCCAGAAGGCCCACCTCGACCCCGGTGCGCGCGGCTCGACCGGCCAGGTCGAATGCCTCCTCGGAGGCGCCCCGAGCGACCAGCAGCCAATCCAGGTCGAGCCCTGCCTGAAGGGCCTCCGCCATGACACGGACCCCCTCAAGCAGGAAACAGCCTGATTTCGAGCGCCCGGCCGGCGTGTCCAGCTCGCGCAGCCGCTTCAGACGAGGGCTGTGTCGCCCCAGGATCGGAAAGCCCGACCCCATCGCCGGGTCGGGAGGGCTCACGGGATCAGGCGCTCGGGAACCACGAAGGTCTGCCCGGTGACCTCCACCCGGTCGCCCGGGTGCAACTGACGACCACGGCGGGTCTCGACCTCGCCGTTCACCAGGACCTCACCCTGCTGAATCAGGATCTTGGCTTCCCCCCCGGTTCCGACCAGGGAGACCCATTTGAGGAACTGACCGAGGCGAATCCTGTCATCCGGCATGGTCCGGGTGTTCGGCCCGGCTTCCAGGCGTCCTTCAATGCTCAACGAGCCGGGCGATTGGCCTCCACCAGCTCCTCGATCCGGCCCTGGGCCGACTGCACCTTCACCGAGGCATCCCGGATCATGCGGACGCCCTCCACCAGATGGCGGGTCTCGGAGTCGACGACGAACTGACGCAGCTCCTCGACGGCCGCCAGGAGTTCCTGGGATCCCGACTGGACCTCGTCGCGAGCCGCTGAAAGCCGCGCCTCCACCTGGGTCAACTGCTCGACCTGCCGGGCGTTGAGGCCGTCGCGGCTGAGCTCTGGAGCCTCGGGGACCTCCAGGAGGTTCTCGGAGACCAGGTTCCCGAACCACTCCAGGACGTCCTGGAAGGCTTCCAGCTCCAATCGACCTTCGGCCACGCCGTTCACCGACTCGAAGACCCGCATCAGGTTCTCGGTCATGACCAGCTCCCCGCCGATCTGGGCCTGTCCGCCCTCCTCCTGGATCGACATGGTGGAGGACGAGGCGCCCATCCCCGTCTGCATCAGGAGTTGGGCCCCGCAATTCGAACACGAGCGGTTGGCGGGCTCGTTGCGGGCTCCGCACCGCACGCACGGAATCTTGTTGGCCATTTCGCCGATGCTCTCGAAGGCCTCCTGGCAACCGGCCAGGGCCTCCGCGGCGGAGACCAGCGCGTTGCGTGCCGCATCGTACTGCTCGGGTTCGCCCTGGAGGTATCGGTCGAAGAGGTCCAAGGCTTCCCAATGAGCCTTGAAGGCAGCCCGCGTCGGCTCCATCTGTTGAGCCACCCCGTCCGAGCCCGAGGGGATCGAGGCGATCGCCTCGATTTCAGCCAGCAGTTCCTTCTGGCTGTTTCGAAAGACCTCCAGCCCGCGGGCCAAGGTCTCGGCGGGAAGGCCGCCGCCCCGATGCAGTTCGGCCATCTTGAGGACCAGATTGGCGTGAGCCATCCGGGTCGGCCCCGCCGTGGAGTCGTGGAAGACCAGGGCCTCCATGGCCGAGCGGACTCCCACCCCGGACATGGCGGCCTCCTGCAGGGCCGCGTCCACCGCCGCCGGCCCCTGATCCACCGATCCCGCAACCCGACCCAGGACCTCCGCCAGGTTCTCATAGGCTCGGAGGAGGGCCACCTTCTGGTCCGTCTCGGGCTGCGATCCTCGGATCTCCTCGGCAGCGGCCAGGGTCATCCGGCGAGCCCCCTCGATGCCGGCGTCCAGATCGACGCGCGACACCAGGCCGGAGTCGAAGTGGCCTTCCTTCAAGCGATGGAGCAGGTTGATCAGGGGAAATTCGGTCGGTCCCTGGGCCAGTTCCGAGCGCTGGTAGGTGTCGGTGGACAACTGGCTGGAGTAGCCGGCCTTCATCAGTGCCTCCAGGGCCTGGCGGAAAGCCTCGTCCTGGGGATTCTCGGCGTAGCGACAGGCAGCCTGGAGGGCTGCCTCCATATCCTGGAAGGCCGCTTCCAGGGCCGCCACTCCCACAGCGTGAGCCTGCATGTGTTCCGGGCCCGCGGCGCGAATCTGGTCCAGGGTCTGGGCGCGCACTCCAGGGAGTTCAGCCAGCCGCTCCTGGGCCAGGCGACGGAGCAGGGCGGGATCCTCCTCGCCCACATGGACCTGACGCATCACCTCGATCAGGGTATTGCACAGGTTGGACGGGGTGACCTGGGGGAAGTCTGCAGTCTCGGCCATGGGGTGCCTCCAAGAGTCCACGAGTCTCCTCATGTTGGGCGAACCGCGACGACTTCCTCCAAGTCGGCAGGAGGAGGTTGGCGATCTCGGAGAAAGGGCCCCGCCATGCGCGACCCCACCATCCGCGTCCTGATGATGCCCCGCGACACCAACGCCTGGGGAACCATCTTCGGGGGCGTCCTGCTCAGCCATCTCGACCAGGCAGCCGGCCTGGAGGCCATCCGCAACACCGACCACCGCATCGTCACCGTGGCCATGAAGGAAGTGGTCTTCCACCAGCCGGTCCTGATCGGAGATCTGGTCAGCTTCTATGCCGAGACGGTCCGCCTGGGACGGACCTCGATCACGGTCAGGGTCGAGGTGGAGGCCGAACGGCGCGGACAGCGTCCGATGAAGGTCACCGAGGCGGAAGTGACCTTCGTGGCCATCGACTCGGAGGGCCGGCCGACGCCCCTCCGGACCGAAGATGGGGCACCCCCTGCAGGAGTGCCCCCCTGGCCGGCGAACCTGCCAGCCGGGGACCCGCTGTGACCTGGCTCACAGTCCGGGATGGATGGTGTGGTATAATACGTTCAGAAGATCGCCGTGGTTGCAGTCGGAAGAGTCTTCTCTCTTCATCCACCCGAATCGGGTCGTGGCATCCTTCCTCCATCGTCCCGACTGCCTCCACGGTTCTCCTTTTAACGCATCGGATTCACCCCCTGGAAGGGACCCGAAAAGTGGCCAGGGGGGCAACCTCCCGACCGGGAGCGGCCCCGAGGTGACCTCCGGGGCGGGGGCGGGGCGCCCGCTTCCTGCGCGGGCGCCCCGCTCAATGGTGGGGGCGCGGCCGGGTTGAGCTGAAGGAGCCGGCAAAAGGAGGGAGAAGCGCGCTCTCCATGGATCCCTTCATCCTGCTGGCCCTGTATGCTTCATTGGGCTATCTGGGAGGCGTGGCCCTGGCCGCCCAGACCGGAGTCCACTACCTCCACTCGGGTCGTCCCCGGCAGGCTGCCGCCTGTTTCCGTCTGGGGGCCTCGTTCTACCCTGGCCGTCGGAACCGGGTGCTGATGCGCAGCAACCTCCTGGCCGCCCTGAGCATCCTGGGGGATCACGAAGCGGCCAACCGCGAATGGATCCGACTGCGCCCCTGCCTGCGCGATGCCGGGCCCTACGCTCCCCTGGCCGCAGCCTGCTACGTTGCGTCTCTCTACTACCAGGGTCGTTACCGCGAGGGCCTGGAGGTCTCCGGTCACCCGGACGCCTGCCTGGCCCCCGCGGATCGCGCCTCCTTCATGGCTCAGGACGGAGAGGCCTTGCGCCTGCTCAACCGCTCGTCGTGCGAGCTGGCCCTGGGACATGTCGAAGAGGCCGCCCGGAGCATCGCCCAGGCCGAGACCCTGGCCTTGCAGCATCAGGTGATGATCCAGCACCTGCAGATGGCGCGGGCCCGCGTCGCCTGGAGACGCGGCGAGGCGGAGCTGGCCGGCCGGCTCGTCCAGGGCGTCGAAACCAGCGGAATCCCCGACGTCTACAAGGAGGAGCTGCTCCTTCTCCAGGCCCTCCTGCTGGCCCTGACCGGGAAACCGGATGAGGCCGAGCGGATCCTGGACTTCCATGTCCAGGTCTCCTCCCCCCGGGGATTCCTCTACCGCCCCATGGCCGAAGGAGCCGTAGCCGAGGCGCGAGGCGACGTGGAGGCAGCCCTGGGTCACTTCAGGAGGGCCTTGAAGAGCGGTCAGCCAGCCGGGGAGCCGGCGCTGCGGGGCGGGCGCCTGGCCCAGGCCCTGGGCGACCTGAGCCAGGCCCGCTTCTTCTTCCAGGAGGCAGACCGCACCGATCCCGAGAGCTGCTGGGCCACCATGGCCCGACGCGCCCTCGAGGGCATGAAGACCCCCTCGCCGGAGCCGCGCTGAGAACCCCGGGCACGGACCTTTTCCGGCCAGGAGGCGGAGCGGTTGAATCGAAGCGTCCAAGGCCATGCTCCACCTTCTCAGGCCCTGCCGACAGGTCGGCTCGGTTCTCGAAATCGACCTGGAAGAATTGCGCGAACTGGGGATCCAGGGGATCCTGCTGGATCTGGACAACACGCTCCTGGCCTGGGACAACCTGGTGCTCAGCGATGAGGTGCAGAACTGGGTGCGTCGCGCCATCCAAGAGGGTTTCCAGCTCTGCATCGTCTCCAATGCCCACTGGATGCGCCTGGAAACCCAGTCCGTGGTC
>Ga0334896_1001226_pt1 | contig 23271 bp, 19 predicted proteins | sample GraSluR3_MG_8_FD_207734 | JGI IMG/M metagenome (GOLD analysis project Ga0334896, IMG submission 207734) | Sludge microbial communities from methane-producing bioreactor in Wageningen University, Netherlands - Granular Sludge_27_06-R3 | ecosystem: Engineered > Bioreactor > Anaerobic >... | reverse complement strand
AAGGACGCGGTGGCCGCCGAGGAGTACGAGCGGGCGTCGCAATTGCGCGACGAGATCCGTCGCATCGAGGCAACCAAGAAGGATGCCTAGTCGCGCCAGACCGCAAAGACCGGCGCCGCGACTGGGCAAACCAAGAGTCTGGGGATCGCAGTGAACCTTGACGATCTGACCCGCAACAGTGGCGAGTGGCTCCGTGGGGCAGGCCCCGAGTCGGACATCGTCATCTCCAGCCGCATTCGGCTGGCCCGCAACCTGGCCGACTTTCCCTTTATCAGCCGGGCCACCGACCAGGATCGCGTTCAAATCGAGGCCGCCTTGAAGGATTCGATCTTCAGCATCCAGGAGGCGAGCGAGCTGCTCTACGTCGACGTGGAAGAGCTGGAAGGCGTCGACCGCCAGTTTCTCGTCGAGCGCCAGCTCATCAGCCGCGAACACGCCGAGGGCGAGGGCGCCCGGGCCGTGGCGATCGACCAGGGCGAACGGTTCAGCCTGATGATCAACGAAGAGGACCACCTCCGCATTCAGGTCATGCAGAGCGGCCTCGACCTGGCGAACGCCTGGGATCGGATCAACCGCATCGACGACCTGATCGAAGCCAAGGTGACCTACGCCTACCACGAGCGGTTCGGGTACCTGACCGCCTGCCCGACGAACGTGGGCACGGGCATGCGGGTGAGCGTCATGCTTCACCTGCCCGCCCTGGTCATCACGCGCCAGATCGAGAAGGTCTTCCGCAGCCTCCAGAAGATCAGCCTGGCCGTGCGCGGCCTGTACGGCGAAGGCTCCCAGGCGATGGGCGACTTCTACCAGATCAGCAACCAGATTACGCTGGGACGCAGCGAGCACGACCTCGTCAAGCAGGTGGGCGACATCGTGCCGGTGATCATCGAGTACGAACGGCAGGCCCGCGACTTCCTCGTCAAGGAAAGCCAGGAAGACCTGCACGACCGGGTCAGCCGAGCCTACGGCATCCTCCGCACCGCGCAGAAGATCAGCTCCGAGGAGACGATGCATCTGCTCAGCAGCGTGCGCATGGGCGTCAATCTGGGCCTGATCCCCGGCCTGAAGATTCCCACGGTCAACGAGCTGTTCATCCACACCCAGCCCGCCCACCTCCAGAAGCTCAGTGGGGTCGAGCTCGACTCGACCGACCGCAACATCGAGCGGGCCCGCTACCTCCGCCGGCACCTTTCGCGCGAAGGCGAGGCCAACGGGGCCGATCAGAACTAGGCTCCCGCCGCCAGCTTTCCGCGGACCGCCTCGACCACCGGCGACGGCAGAAACTGCCGCAGCGCCGCGTCTTCCGCCAGGGGCGCGATCTGCTTGATCAGCGAGCTGGAGACGTGCGCCAACTCGCCGTCGGCAATCATGAAAAGCGTCTCCACGTCCGGAGCCAGCCGGCGGTTGGCCATCATCATGGTCAATTCGGCCTGGATGTCGGTGATCGGCCGCACGCCTCGAACCATCACCCGCGCCTCGCAACTCCGGACAAACTCGACGGCTAGGCCCGAGAAGGTGCGGATCTCGACGTTGTCCAAGTGGGTCGTCGACGACCGGATCAAGTCGACCCGCTCGTGGGCGTCGAACATCGGGCTCTTCTCGATGTTGATCCCCACGCCCACGATCAGCCGGTCGAACAGGCGACTGATCCGCTCCATGACGTTCAGATGCCCCAGCGTGATCGGGTCGAACGACCCCGGATACACGGCGATGCGGGGACTTGGGTCACCCATGGCAAGCACTCCTCCCACGTTGCTGGACGAAACCCGGTTTATACCGCGCGGCCTCCGCGGCAGAAAGGCTACCCCAGGGCCTCGATGAGCCGGTCGATGTCGTCGGCGTTGTTGTACCCGTGGGGGCTGATCCGCAACCGCCCCGAACGGCAACTCAACACGACGCCGCGCTCGAGACACCGCTTGCGGAGGGCTTGGGGGTCGCCATCGGGAATCTCGAAGGCGACGATACCGCTTCGGTGCGCGGGACGGCGGTCGCTGACGATCGCCGCGCCGGTCCGGGCGAGCCGCTCGCAGGCCAGGTCGGTGATCCGGCCGATCCGCTCGGCGAGCGCCTCGGGACCGAACCGAGCCAACAGGCCGAGGCTTGCCGACAGGGCGGTCATGCCGGCCATGTTCTGCGAGCCGCCCTCGTAGCGGGCGGCCGAGTCTTTGAAAACCAGCTCGATGCGGTCGAAATCGTGCGCGCCGGTCACGCTGTTCCAGCCCACGCCCAGCGGGCGAAGCCGGTCGAGATGCTCGCGGCGAACGAAGAAGATCCCCGCCCCTTCGGGCCCCAGCAGCCATTTGTGACCGTCGGCCGCCAGGAAGTCAATCGGCGTCCGCCCCACGTCCAACGGGAAGACCCCGAGCGCCTGGATGGCGTCGACGCACAGCAAAGCGCCGCAACCGTGGGCGATCTCGGCCACCCGGTCCAGATCGTTCCGCCAGCCGCTCGAATAACTCACCCAACTGATCGTGACGATTCGCGTCCTGCCATCGCAAGCGGCGGCCAGGCGGTCGAGATCGACTCGCCCGCCCTGCGTGGGCACTCGGCGCGTCTGGACGCCCCGGTCGGCCAGGTGCAGCCAAGGGTACTGGTTCGAGGGGAACTCGTCGGCCAGCGTGACGCAGTTGTCGCCCGCCCGCCACGGATAACCCTCGGCCACAAACCCAATCCCCTCGGAAGTGCTACGCGTGAGCGCGATTTCGGCGGGCTCGGCCCCGATCATGCGGGCCATCTGAAGGCGCAACTGCTCGACCTGGTCGCGCCATTTCGGCCACGCGGTGTCGCCCATCGAGGCGGCCTCGTCCGCCCATTGGACCAGGGCCGCCCGGGCGGGCTCGGGCAGCGGCGACACGGCCGCATGGTCGAAATAAGCCCATCGACGGGCGATCGGCATCGCGCGGCGGAACGCCTCCCAGGAGGCGGCGGATGGTCGGGCACGATGCGGCGAGGGATCCACGGGCTACGGCTCCTTCGATCAGACCGTGGCGAAGGCACGCTGCCGACAAGCCGCGCCGGGCGGGCGAACGCCACATTTGGTGGTAGAGAACACCTGATTGGGAGGCTATACTAGGACTGTTTGGGAGGTTAGTCTGGTATGAGCCCGCATCGTACTGCCGCCCTGGGGACAGCGTCCATGCCCAAAGCTCTCTCGATATTTGCGATGGCGATCTCGGTGTTGCTCCTGGCTGTTTTCGGACTCGATCTGGCAACCAAGATCCCATTTGGCCGCGATCCCATGTTAATGGACATCGGCTTCGTCATCGCCGCCGCGATCCTCGGCTACCTGAGTTGGTGCACGTTTCGGGAACAGCGATGAACGCTGCCCGTCAGACCTTCGTCGACTTGTCCGACGGCCCAGCCGTCGGGCTTACCCCCCTCGCTTGAGCGGAATTGAGTAGCGCGTCGACCAGGCCGTCCATCGTGTAGACGACCGCCTCCACCTTCGGCTCGTACCCCAGACCACGGAGCGCCTCGGACGTCACCGGACTGATGCTGGCCAGGCGTGCCCGGCGAAGGTCGTCGCCGAAAAGCCGCACCAGCGACTCGGCAATCGCCGAACTGGTGACCGTCACCCAGTCGATCCGCCCGGCGGCCAGCGCCTCGGCGATTTGCGGGTCGGGCGTCTCGACGTCGGTACTCGAGTACACGACGATCTGATCGACCCTGCCCCCGGCAGCCGCCAACTGCTCGGCCAACACCTCGCGGCCGCGGCTGGCCCGCAGGAGCAGGAACCTGCTGCTCGAAGCCTCCTCGGCCAGTTCGCGGGCCAGCTCCTCGGCCCGATAGCGACCGGGCACCAAGTCCGCACGCAGATGGTACCGGCCAAGCGCCGCCGCCGTGCCGGGCCCGATCGCGGCCAGGCGAACCGCGCCCAGCCGGCGGAGGTCGCCATGCCGATCCAGAAGCCGATCGAGAAAAAACCGCACTCCGTTGGCGCTGGAAAAAACCAACCAGTCGTAGGAGTTCAACTGCCGCAACGCGGCGTCCACCGGCCGCCAATCGGGTGGGTCGCCGATTCGGATGGCAGGCTGCACATCGACCCAGGCCCCCAGGTCGGCCAGGCGCTGCCGGAGTTCGCCGGCCTGTTCGCGGGGTCGCGTGACAAGCAACCGTGTGCCGAACAGGGGCCGCGACTCGAACCACGACATCTCCGCTACGTTGGGCACGACGTTCCCCACCAGGATGACTGCCGGGGGGGTGATCCGCCGATCGGCGATCTCCGCGGCGACCGTCCCCAAGGTGCAGCGAATGGTCTGCTGGTCGGGCCACGAACATCGTCGCACGATGGCGACCGGCGTATCGGAGGGCTTCCCCGCCTCGACCAGGGCCTCGCTCCATTGGGCCGACGAAGTCACCCCCATGTAAAAGACGAGCGTGCCCGGAAAACCGGCCAGGGCCCCATAGTCGATCCCCGGGCCGGTCTTGTCGTGACGCTCCTGGCCCGTCACCAGGGCCACGGCCGAGGCGTGGCTCGAATGGGTCAAGGGAATGCCTGCATAAGCCGAGGCCGCCAAACCGGCGGTGATGCCCGGCACCGTTTCGTAGGGAATGCCCGCCGCGACCAGCGCCTCGATCTCGTCGCCGCTGCGCCCGAAAACGTCGGGATCCCCCCCTTTGAGGCGGACCACGTTCTTGCCTCGTCGGGCGGCCTCGATCATCCGGGAGTTGATCTCCTCTTGCCGCAGCGCCCCGGCAACCCGGTGTTGCCGAAGGCAGACGATCTCGGCCGACGGCGATACCACGGCCAGGATGGCGGGATTGACCAGGTAGTCGCGAAGTACCAAATCCGCTCGGCGGAGGCAGTCGATCCCCCGAACCGTTATGAGCCCCGGGTCTCCGGGGCCGGCGCCCACAAGGTAGACGGTACCGTGATTCGAGCCAGGTTGCTGCATGGGTGCAATTCGTGTGCAAGGCACGACAACCGGGCGGCCCGGGGGCGTCGAAATGCCGCGTGCGCGCCCCGAGGGTCGTGCCCGCCCCATCCATCCTACTAGAAAGCCGTTGTGTTGGGAAATCAACCTGTTAGAATAGCTAGTATCCGTTTCTCCGTGGTAATTGGCAGAAGACGTGCCGCCGAACGTTGTGAGTTCCAGGCCCTGACGCGAAATCGAGTTCACCATGGCACCCGAACAGGCTACCCAAGGCGACAGCGCGGGTCGACAATCCCTCTCGCCCGGAAAAAGGAAGCGGTTGCAGCAGTGCTTCGCGCACGCGAACACGCAGATGTCGCAGGAGAACTACGACTACGCCGCCGAATTGTTCACGCAATGCGTGGCCGGAGACCCGGGGAACCTCATCTACCTGCAAAGTTTCTTCAGCAATCTCAAGAAGAAGTACGACAACAACAAGAAGGGCAGCAACCTGGCGATGTTCCGGGTCGGGCGCTGCCGCAGCGCGGCCAAGAAGGCATGCTCCCAGCAGGACTGGGCCGGCGCGATCAAGGCCGGCCTGGAAGGGTTGAAGCTCAATCCCTGGGACGTCGCCACGCTGTCGATCATGGCCGATGCCGCCAAAGAACTGGGCAACCAGGAGGTTCGCCTGACCTATCTCAAGATGGCCCTCGAGGCGAACCCGAAGGACCCCGAGGTCAACATCCTCTGCGCCAACGCGCTTCGCGAATTGGGACACTTCGATCAGGCGATCTCCTGCTGGCATCGCGTCGAGCAGGCGAAACCGGGTGATGAAGAGGCCGCCCGCCAGATCGCCAGCCTCGCCGTCGAAAAGACGATCGCCAAGGGTGGCTACGAAGACCCCAATCGACAGAGCGAGTCGCTCAAGGGCGTCGGGCCCGTCAAGACGGCCGGTACGGAGGTCACCCCCGAGCAGCGCCTCGAAAGGGAATTGGCCAAGCACCCCGACGACGTCTCGAAGCACATGGAGCTGGCCGAACTGCACTTGACCCGCGAGCGCTACGACAAGGCCGAGGAAGTGCTCGCCCGGGCCTACGAACTCTCGGGAGGCGATGAGGACGTGCGCGAACGCTGGGAAGACGCCCAGATGCGCGGCCTGCGCCAGAGACTCGCCAAAGCCCAACGCCAAGCCAAACAGAGCGGCAGCGAGCAGGACGCCCAGAAGGCCGAGGAACTCAAACAGCAAGTCAACGCCAAAGAACTCGAAATCCACAAGAACCGGGTCAAACGCTATCCGAACAACCTCGCCTTCCGGTTCGATCTGGCCGAGCGCTACCGCGTGGCCGGGCAGTATAGCGGAGCCATCGCCGAATACCAGCAGGCCCGAAACGACCCCCGCCGCAAGGGCATGTGCTTGCTCCGGTTGGGGGAGTGTTTTCAGCGAATCAAGCAGTACCGCCTCGCAATGAGTCACTACGAAGAGGCAATCCAGGAAATCCCCGACCGCGATGCCGATAACAAGAAGCTGGTCCTCTACCTTGCCGGTCGACTGGCGATCGGACTGAAAAACTACGACCGAGCCGAAAACTATCTGGCCACCCTCGCCGGGCTCGACTTCGCCTACCGCGACGTCTCGACCCTCCTGGACAAAATCACCCGCCTGCGAGAGAATGGCGACGAAGACGAGGATGAGGAAGAAGCCGGCCCCGGTGCCTAGGCGCGGGGCGCCCGTTGTCCGCCCGCGGCAGTCGGCATCGCCGAACACCCGATCGCATCGACCCAACGAGTTGGAGTTGAAAACACTCACGTCATGCCGAATATCAAGAGCGCCAAGAAACGATTGCGGCAGAACCAGGTCCGCCGCGCCCAGAATCGCTCAATCAAGCGCGCCCTTCGCACCCAATGTCGGAAGGTCCGCGACGCGATCCGCGACGGCGATCTCGAGCGGGCCGAAACCGAGTTCCGCCGGGCCGCCAAGGGCCTCGATCGCGCCGGCGCCAAGAACGTAATCCACCGCAACGCCGCCGCGCGAGTCAAGTCGCGACTGTCGGCCAAGATCCGGGCCATCAAGCAAGGCAGCTAGCCGGGCAGGGCACGGGGCACGAAAGGGACGGTCGCGATGCTCGTCGAACGAGCGCGCACAACCGTCGCGTGCTCCCCTCTCGGCTGCACCCTTCGGGCACGATGCCCGCGCCACGCCCGGTCGCACGACCGCGCGCGGTCATTCAACGCGCCATGACCTTGTTGTGCAGGGTCCCAATCGGCTCGATCGTGATGCGAATCGCGTCTCCCGGCCGAAGCGTGAATTGGCTCGGCGGAACGATACCCGTCCCCGTAAGCAAAAAACAGCCGCTGGGGAAGCTGTTGTCGCGGAACAGGTATTCGACCAATTCCTCGGGGGTCCGCTTCATCCGTTCGAGGGGCGTCGAGCCCGCGAACACGGTGCTTCCGTCGCGGACGATTTCCATTTCGATCTCCGTCGACGGCGAAAGCGGAGCGTCCTGGAGCAGAACGCACGGCCCCAGGCCGCAGCAGCGATCGTAGATCTTGGCCTGCGGCAGGTAGAGCGGGTTCTCGCCCTCGAGGTCGCGCGAACTCATGTCGTTGCCGATCGTGTAGCCGAAAATCCGGCCAGATGACGACACGCAAACCGCCAGTTCGGGCTCGGGCACGTTCCAGTGGGCGTCGCGCCGGATGCGGACCTCTTGTCCGTCGCCGGCCACGCGGTGCGGGCTGGCCTTGAAGAACAACTCAGGCCGGGGGGCCGAATAAACCCGATCGTAGAAGTCGCCCGCCTGGCCCGACTCTTCCATGCGGGCCGATCGGCTTCGATAGTAGGTCACCCCGGCGGCCCACACCTCCTGGCTGCCGATCGGGGGCAACGGTTCCCCGGCGACCGCGCCGAGCGGCGCGACCCGCCCGAGGCGATCGACCCGCCCGAGGCGATCGACCAGCCAACCGACGGGGTCGTCGCGGCGGAAGATCGCATCCCACTCGACCCGGGCGAGTTTCAGGTACCGTCCGTCGGCGTCGAGCACCGCGCCGCCCGTGGTTCGGTATAGTCGAAGGGTCGTCATCTGCCGTTGCCGCTCGAGCGGTCCTCGTCGCCGGTATCCGGCCAGTGTATCATATCCTGCTGAGGCAGGAATGAGCATGAAGGACTTGACGCCGGAGGTGTCGCGCGATGGAACTGGAACGCAAAGTGGCCCTGATCACGGGCGGAACCAAGGGGATTGGCGCGGCGACCGCCGTTTCGCTGGCCGCCCGGGGCGCGGAAATCGCCATCGTGGGCCGGTACGACGACGAGCAAGCGGCCTGGACCAAGGCCAACGTCGAGGCCCGCGGCCGGAGTTGCCTGATGGTGACGGCCGATCTGGCCCGCCCCCAAGAGGCGACCCGCTCGGTCGACGAGGTGGTCGAGCGTCTGGGAGCGGTCGACGTGCTGATCCACTGCGCGGGTGGCAATATCCCGGGAGGGCTATTCGAGGTGACTCCCGAGGCGTGGTACGAGGCATTCGACGTGCATGTCCACGCGATCTTCCATCTTTGCCGGGCCGCCATCCCGTGGATGCAGAAGCGCAAGGAGGGGTCGGTCATCCTGATTTCGTCCGTGGCGGGGCTTCGGGGCGTGCCGATGAATCTGACGTACCAGGTGGTCAAGGGGTCGCTTCCTCAGTTTGCCCGGGCGTTGGCCCGGGAGTTCGCCGACGACAACGTCCGCGTTAACTGCGTGGCGCCGGGCATCATCCGCACGCGGTTCCACGACAAGATGACGCCGGAGCAGAAGCAGCACAACCTCGACAACCGCATCCCGCTGCATCGCGAGGGCACGCCCGAGCAGGTCGCCGACCTGATCACCGAGCTGGCCAGCAACGACTACATCACGGGCGAGACCTTCACGATCGACGGCGGGCTGACCATGCGCATCGCGTAGGCGCCGGTCGTCGACGCCGGAAAGGCCGGTCGGCCGACCGCCTTGAGCGGCTCTGCCCGAAAAACCCCCGGAAATGGCCGTGCCGAGCGGCCCGGCTTCCGGTTGCGGAGAGAATTCCCAGAAATACTTCGGATAGGGTCTTTCTTTCTAGCGGCGAATCGGTTAAGTTGTAGGCGAGACCGGTTGGATCGCGGCACGGGACGACCCGTTGCGGGGGCTTCCGTGCGCGGCGGAGGCCCTGCGGGCGCCTTGGGATCCGCGTGATTTCCGTTGACCGCGCCGGTCGTAACGTCGGTCGGGACCTGTCTCCTGACCCGCGGGCGTTTCGGGCTTCGACCGCTTGACGAGCAGATACGAAAGCGCGCGTGGGCGATGCGGCAGCTCAGAGTGAGAGGCTCTCCATCCTCGCGGTTTGCCCCGGCCTTCCCCCGGTCGTTGGGATCGTGCCGCCGTCCCGCCTTCCCGCGCCTCACCCGCCCTCGCGCTGACTCTCGTTGTTTCCCGCCCACAATGCCTTGCGCGATCCGGGGGTCGGCTTCGTTGCCGCGGCACAGGCCCCTCGACGTGGCGAACCGCGGGCCGCCCCTTCGGGAACCGCCGCGTCTGGGTCGAGTTTTGCCCGCCACATCAACCTGCCAAGCCAGGGAGGAAAGCACACGACACCATGGCCACCATGACCAACGGCCCCGCAAAGGAACAAACCACGGTCTTAACCCGATCTCTTGACGGGATCTTCAGCCCGAACGGCATCGCCGTGGTCGGCGTGACCGCCACGCCGGGTACGGTCCCGTACGATATCCTCCACAATATCGTCGCGTCGGGCTACCAGGGACGAGTCTACCCGGTCGCGCCGGGCAAGCGGACGATCTGCGACCTGCCCGCCTACCGTTACGTGGTCGACATCGACGAGCCGGTCGACCTGGCCGTCATCGTCTTTCCCGCCGAAGTCGTCGACCGGGCCCTGCGGCAATGTGGCGAGAAGGGAATTCGGTCGGTCATCGTGATTTCGGCCGGCTTCCGCGAGGTCGGGCCAGCGGGCGTCGAGCGGGAGGAGCAACTCAAACGAATCTGCGCCGACTACGGCATCGCCATGATCGGGCCTAATTGCCTGGGCGCGATCAACACCGACCCGTCCATCCAACTGAATGCCTCGTTCGCCCGCAAGATGCCCCACGCCGGGCGGATCGCGTTCCTTAGCCAGTCGGGGGCCCTCTGCACGGCCGTGCTCGACTACGCCCGGGAGAAGGAAATCGGCTTCTCGAAGTTTATTAGCTTTGGCAACAAGGCGGGCGTCACCGAATTCGAACTCATCGAATACCTTCACGACGACGACCAAACCGACGTCATCCTGCTCTACCTCGAGGAGCTTCGCGACGGCCGGCGTCTGCTCGAGGTGGCCCAGCGGGTGACCCGCGGCAAGAACGCCAAGCCCATCCTGGCCATCAAGTCGGGGCGCACTCCCCAAGGGGCCGATGCGGCGGCCAGCCACACGGGATCCCTGGCCGGCGAAGACGCCGTCTGCGACGCCGTGTTCCGCGAGGCTGGCATCGTCCGCGTCGACAGCCTCGAGGAACTGTTCAACTCGGCCGTTATGTACGCCTACCAGCCCATGCCCGCGGGCGACCGGCTGGCCATCGTGACCAACGCGGGAGGGCCCGGCGTCATGGCCACCGACGCGGCGATTCGCGAGGGCCTTGCCGTCCCGCGCCTGGCCGAGTCGACCATTGCCGAACTCAAGAAGACCCTTCCGGCCACGGCCAACACGAAAAACCCGGTCGACGTGATCGGCGATGCCCGGGCCGACCGCTACATGGCGGCCATGGAAAGCGTGCTGGCCGACCCCAACGTCGACCAGATGCTGGTGATCCTCACCCCCCAGTCGATGACCGATATCGATGCCATCGCCGAGGGGGTCTGCCAGATCCACCAGAAGGCCGTCAAGCCGATCGCTTGCGCATTCATGGGCGCCGCCGATGTCGCCTCGGGCATCCATCGCCTGCAAAAGGATCATATCCCCCACTACATCCTGCCCGAATGGGCCTGCCGGGCCATGGCCGACGTGAGCTGGATCCGCCAATGGCGGGCCGGCAAGCTCGACCAACCCGAGCGGCCCGTCGAAGACCGCCAACCCGCCGCCGCCATCCTCGAACAGGCCCGTGCCGGTTACCTGCCCGAAGACCTGGCCCTGGATGCCCTGGCGGCCTACGGCCTGCCCGTGCCCCCCCGCCGGCTCTGCCAAACCGCCGATCAAGCCGTGGCGTTTGCCGACGAAATCGGCTACCCCGTGGTGCTGCGCGCGGTCAGCCCCCAAATCGTGCACAAGTCGGAGGCCAAGGCGTTGGCCCTGAACCTTGCCTGCGCCGACGACGTCCGAAAAGCGTACGACCGGCTCCTGGCCGATGTGGCCCGGGCCGTGCCCGAGGCCGAAGTCCGCGGCGTGCTGGTTCGCTCGATGATCCCCCCGGGGCATGAAGTGATCGTCGGAGCCAAACGCGACCCCGCCTTCGGGCCGGTGCTGATGTTCGGTCTGGGCGGCATCCATGTCGAGTTGTTCGGCGACGTCACCTTCGCGCTGGCCCCCATCGGCCGCACCGGCGCGGCCCGAATGATCGGCCGGGTCAAGGCGTCCCGCCTGCTCGAGGGACATCGCGGCAGCGAGCCGGCCGATCTCGAAGCCATTAAGACCTCGTTGGTCCGTCTGGGGCAGTTCGTTACCGATTTCGAGCGTGTTGTCGAGTTGGACGTCAATCCCTTGATCGTCGGCCCCGGCGCCATGGGTCACGCCGTCGCCGATGTGCGAATCCGATTGAAGGAGGAATCATCATGACCAGGGACGAAATCGAGAAACGAGTGCGCCAAGTCATCTGCCGCGTCCTGGATGTCGACGACGACATGATCGAGCCCGAAAGCCACTTCGTCTTCGACCTCGGCGCCGAAAGCACCCAGTCGGTCGAGTTGGTCGCCGCCTTCGAAGGCGAGTTCGACATCGAAATGGACGAAGACGCCGCCCTCAACGTGAAAACCGTGGGCGACGCGGTCGACTTCATTTCGGGCTACGTCAAGTAGTCAGCGAACAGTAAAAAACACCCCGGATGGGGAGTGGCTTCCTGGGCGCAGCGACGGGCGCGGGTTCCGGGGCCCACCACGCCCTTCCTACCTCGGGCGTGCCACCCGATCCGGCAGCCTGAAACCCGGAGGTGGGGCACGCTTTCAACGCGCCCACAACCCAAAGGCACGTTGGAAACGTGCCCCACAACACGCGCGCAGAAGCTGCGAACCGAGACTTCAGGGTTCAGGTAACCTGATCCGAAGCGTCCTCGAGCGGATCGATTTCGTCGAGGTCCGGCCCGCCCAAGGCCGACAGCGAAACGATGTACTCGAAGCCGTCCTCACCGCACCGTTCGCTGAGCGTCGTTATGATGGCGTGGCAGCGGCTTGGGCTGTCGTGCGGACCGGAAATGAACAGCGGCTTGCCTTCCTTGCCGTAGACGAACTTCTCGGTGCATGCCCCCGCGTCGACGTCGCCGAAGATGAGCCGGGCCCTCGGATAGTCGCGATGGGGCGCGAGGCCCAGCCGGCCGGCGTACTCGACGGCGCCTTCGACCAGTTTCCTCGCCGTTTCGGGCTCGAGATCGACCATCTCGTACTTGCCCGGCAGCTTGCCGTAGATCCGCTTTTCGTAGACGGCTCGCGGCACGACGTCGAAGAACGCGTCCTTGACGCCGAGGCAGTACATATCCACCAGAAACATGGCGAACGCCACGTTGCCGCTCTTCAGTTCGCGGCTCACCAACACGCTCGAGACGCCTTCCTCCCACAGCGCGTCCGTCGTGCAGCAGTGCAGGATGGGCGCGGTCGCCGATCGCTTGATGCGAGCGGCCCGGTCGCGCGGATTTCGCTCGGCAAGTGCCCTCTGCTTTTCCTTTTGCTTGGCCTTGCGCCGTTCGAGCTTCTTCTGCCGTTTGCGTGGGTCCAGTGCCATGATGAACATCCTTGCGGTTGACGTCGAAAACGAGCCGGCCGAGCAGGGTCCCGGCCGGCCTGAGTGGAACAAGCTCCCCGGTTCTCCCTGGTCGATCCGGCGTCGACGCGGCACGCCGATCGTCACGCCTCCTCGACGACGTCGAACCCCATCAGCACGCCCGGGTTCGTGTTCCTGGGCGGCGCCCGACGCTTGCCTCGCCGCGGGATCGTGCGTTGCTCCACCCCGCACGACTACGGTTATGACACCCGCGACCGGCGAGGTCAATTGCCGGAGGGGCCCTTTCCGTGACGGCTTTCGAGGTAGGGCGCGAAACCGAAGAGCTTGCGAATGGCCGCGTCGGCCTCGCCGAACGGGCGCACCCGGGGGGCGGCCAGGCGGTCGCTGTCCGGCGCGGCCAGTTCCGTGTTGCGGCGTCGGAGCGCCGCCAAGGCGTCGCGCAGCACGTCGGCCTCCGTGGCGTAACGGCCCGTGGCCATGAGTTGCCGGATTTGTTCTCGGACGTCGAACGGAAGCTCGCAAACCATCGCAAGGAACCTCCGAGCCAAGAGAAGGACGAACTACCGATCATTCTATCCGACCCGCCCGACGCTTGGCAAATCATCGTTGACCCAGGATGGGCAGTTCCGACGCCTCGCGCTCGGTTCTGGCCGACAGGGCGGCGGTGGGGCAGGCGGCGATGCACTCGGCGGCGACCTTGCTGAGGGCCTCTTCCATCGAGCGGTCGAAGGGAACGCCCACGCGCACGTCGAAACCGCGGCCCACGAAGGTCAATCCCAACGGCTCTTGGGCCCGCGCGGCGATCTCGATGCACAAGCCGCAGTTGATGCACTTGCCCGGTTCGTAGATCACCAGGGAGTGTTGGGCCAACTGCTCGAAGGCCGCGCGTTGGCCCCGGAACCGGTTGGGATCGGCGCCGTACTGGGCCGCGTAGCGTTTGAGGCGGCAAGCGGCCAGTCCGCGGCAGTCGCAGTGCAGGCAGCGGGCGGCCTGCTCGACGGCCCGTTCGAGGGAGAAGGCTTGGCCGGCGGCGGGGTCTTCGCGCGGGGCCCGGCCCGCCCCGGCCAGAAACTCGGCCAGCTCGTCGCCGGAGACGCGGCCCATGCGCACCGAGAACAGCTCGGGCGGGCCCGTGACCGGTTCGCCGGCGAGATACTGGTCGATGGCCGCGGCGGCCTCTTTTCCGTCGGCCACGCTCCGCACGACCAGTCCCTTGGTGCGGATGGCGTTTCCCGCGGCGAACACGCCGTCGCGATGGGTGCGGAACGTCTTCTTTTCGACCGCGATGCCGCGCGGCGCCGCCTTGAGGCCCCAACGCTCGACCCGATCCTTGTCGACCGCTCCGCAGGCGATCAGCACGGCGTCGAACTCGTTGCGCAGGTCGTCCAGCGAAACGTGGGCGCCCAGGGCGGTGCCCGAGCGGAATTCGATGCCCAGGGCCAAAATGAGGTCGATCTCGCCGCGCAGAACCCGTTCGGGCACCTGGTCGGGGCCCTCGCCGATCTGGCTTCGCAGGCGTCCGCCGGGCTCGGCGTTTTCGTCGAGCAGCGCGACGGCGTGGCCCTGGCGGGCGAGGTGGAACGCGGCGGCCAGGCCGGTGGGGCCGGCCCCGACCACGGCGACGCACTTGCCGCTCGACGGCTGGCATTCGGGCACGTAGGGTTCGTCGGAGGCCAGGTCGACGTCGGCCACATAGCGTTTCAGTTGGCATACGGCCACGGGCCCGTCGGCCCCGCCCCGGCGGCAGCCCTTCTCGCACGGCTTGGGGCAAACTCGGCCAAGCACCGCGGGAAGGGCGATGTCGCGTTTCACCGTGACGATCGCGTCGCGCAGGTTCTCCTCGCCGATCTGGCGGAGCATCAGCGGGATGTCCATGTGGGCGGGGCACAGAAAGTGGCACGGGGCCAGGCAGTCGCCCACGTGATCGCTCAGAAGCAGCTCCAGGGCCGTCTTGCGGACTTGGTACACCTCATCCGTCTCGCTCTCGATCTCCATGCCGTCGACCGCCAGAGTCGCGCAGGAAGGCACGAGCCGCCCCGTGTTGCGCACCTTCACCATGCACACCAGGCACGACGTCGAGGGCTTGTATCCCTCGAGGTAACAGAGCGTGGGCACGTCGATGTCGAGCTTTCTGGCGGCGTCGAGGATCGTGGCGCCGGGTGGGAGTTCGACGGGGCGGCCGTCAATGGTGAGCTTGGGCATGGGAAGCGGGGGATGGAGGAAGGAAGATTGAAGAAGGAAGATTGGAGATTGAAGATCGCGATGCGTTGGTTTATTCGACGATCACGGCGCCGGTGGGGCAGACGTCGCGGCAGGTGTCGCAGCGGGTGCAGGCTTCGTCGTCGATCGTGTGGCGCCGGTAGGGAGTCATGGGGATGGCGTCGGCCGGGCAGTGCTGGGCGCAGAGCGTGCAGCCGATGCACTGATCGGTGATCTTGTAGGCGATCAGGTCCTGGCACTTGCCGGCGGGGCAGCGACCCTCGAGGTGGGCCTCGTATTCGTCGCGGAAATAGCGGAGCGTCGAGAGCACCGGGTTGGGCGCCGTCTTGCCCAGCCCGCAGATGCTCGCCGCGCTGACCATGCCGGCGAGTTCCTCGAGTTCCTCGAGGTCGCCGGCCTTGCCCCGGCCCGCGCAGATGCGATCCATGATGTCGAGCATGCGCCGGGTGCCCACGCGGCAGAAGGTGCACTTGCCGCACGACTGATCCTGGGTGAAGCGGAGGAAGTAGCGGGCGATGTCGACCATGCAGTCGGAATCGTCGAGCACGACGAGCCCGCCCGACCCCATAATGGCCCCCACGTCGGCCAGGGCCTCGTAGTCGACGGGCGTGTCGGCCAGTTCGGCCGGCACGCAGCCGCCCGAGGGTCCACCGACCTGGACGGCCTTGAATCGCTTTGCGCCGGCCACGCCGCCGCCGATCTCCTCGACGATCTGGCGGAGGGTGATGCCCATGGGCACCTCGATGAGCCCGCCGCGCGCGACCTTGCCCGCCAGGGCGAAGACCTTGGTTCCCTTGCTCTTATCCGTGCCGAGTGCGGCGAAGGCCGCGGCGCCGTGGCGGAGGATCCACGGGACCAGGGCGTAGGTCTCGACGTTGTTGACCAGGGTCGGCCTGGCCCAGAGCCCGTTCTCGGCGGGATAGGGTGGGCGCAGTCGCGGCATTCCCCGCTGACCCTCGATCGAGTTCAGCAGGGCGGTCTCTTCGCCGCAGACGAACGCCCCGGCTCCCTCCTTGATGGCCAGGTGCAGGCGGAAGCCGCTTCCCATCACCGAGTCGCCCAGCAGCCCCCGCTCGACGCACTGGGCGAGGGCGTCGCGAATGCGGCGGACGGCCAGGGGATATTCGGCCCGGATGTAGAAGAATCCCTCGTGGGCGCCGACGGCCCGGGCCGCGATCGCCATGCCTTCGATGATGCGGTAGGGAAACGACTCGAGAAGCATCCGGTCCATGAAGGCCCCGGGGTCGCCCTCGTCGCCGTTGCAGATGATGTACTTCCGGTCGCCGGCGGCCGCCCGCACCTTCGACCACTTCATGCCCGTCGGAAACCCCGCGCCGCCCCGGCCCCGCAGACCGCTGGCCTGCACCTCGGCCACGATCTGCTCGGGCGACGGCTCGTGGGCGCATCGCTTGAGGGCCTCGAAGCCGCCGTGGCGCAGGTATTCGTCGAGGTCGACCGGATCGATCTGGCCGCAATACTCGGTGGCCAGATGCCGCTGCCTGCCCAGGAAGGCGCACACCGGGCCGTCGCGAACGTCGATCGCGTGCCGGGCGGGTCGGTCGCCCACCTCGTCGGTCAGCAGCCGGTCGAGCCACCGCGCGACCTTGCGCCCGATCCGCCGGGCCATGCCCTTGGGCTGGAAATGGTCGAGCACCACCGCGCCGACGTCCTCGGCGTTCATCTTGGCGAACAGGTGCGAGGTGCCGCCGGGCGGAACGATCTCGACCAGGGGCGTCTGGTGGCACATCCCCACGCAGCCGACCCGCTTGACCACGGCCGGGGCACCGGTCTCGGCGAGCACCTCGCGAATCGCCTCGTGCACCAGTCCGCTGCCCTGGGCCACGCAGCACGATCCGAGGCCGATGCGGATCTCGCCCACGTCGCCGCGCGGGGGCGTCGGAGCGGGCGGCGCCTTCGGCGCGCCGTTCTTCGACTTCTCGAGGAAGTCGGACAGCACCTCGGGCACCATCGAGGGGGTGAGCCGGCCGTAGGTCATGTCGTCGATCTGGATGACCGGGGCCAGGGTGCAGCAGCCCAGGCAAGCGACCTTCTGGACCGTGAACAGGCCGTCGGCGTCGGTGTCGTCGCCGTCGGCCAGGCCGAGGCGGTTTTCGAGGGCGTCCTGGATCAGGCCGGCGCCCTTGACGTGGCAGGCCGTGCCGTGGCAGACGTGGATGACGTGCCGTCCGACGGGGCGGTGGCGGAACTGCGTGTAGAACGTCGAGACGCCCGTGATCGCGGCCGGGGTGATCTCGCTCTGGCTGCAAACCCGCTCGAGGGCCTCGCGCGGCAGGTAGCGATAGTGCTCCTGGATCGCCTGGAGGATGGCGATCACGTTCTCGGGGCCGCGTCCCAACCTCTGGACGGCCTGGTCGACGAACGTGAGATCGAGGTCGGTGCTCATGGAAAGTCCGGCGCGTGTAGGAATCATACTCCGCTACTTCTCTCCCAGGCAAAACAGGTGCTGCCGGCCGCGGATGTAAATGCGCCCGTCCTGGAACGCCGGGCAGGTGAAACACTCTTCACCCAAGTCGTTTTCGGCGACCACGTTGCCTTCTTCCTCGCCCGGCTCGATGATCCAACACTTGCCTTCGTCGCCGAAGAGGTAGACTCTTCCGCCGGCCCACCCCGGCGACGAGGTGAAGCTCGAGTCGAAGTCGGCCTCCCAGAGCAACTCGCCGCTCTGGCGGTCGAGGCAGGTCAACGTGCCCCAACTGGCCACCAGAAACACGTGGTCGGGGGTGGCCAGGGGGCTCGACGTGTCGGGCAGGCCGTCCAGCGCGGTCCAGACCACGTGCGAGTCGGTCACGTCGCCCTCGCCGTCGACGCGCAGGGCGGTGCCCTCGGAGTATTCGCAGGCGACGTAGACGACGCCGTCGCGAAAGACCGGCGAGGGGCCGATCTCGCCGCCGAGGACGTCGGCCCGCCAGATCACCGACCCGTCGGCCGGATCGTGGGCGATCAACGTGGGGTCGCCGCAAGCGATGAACTGGGCTCGTCCCTCGTGCTCGATCACGATGGGGCTCGCCCACGAGACCGCGCTGGCCCGGGGCACCTCGTAGACCGTCTCGCCCGTGGCCGCATCGAGCGCCAGGAGCTTCGACTTTTCGTCGCGGGCGCGGGTTCCCTGGTCGAACTGAAGCAGGACGAGGTTGCGATGGATGATCGGCGAGATGGAATGGCCGTAATGATTCTCGGGGATGCCGAGGCTGCGGGCCCAGAGCAGCTTGCCCGAGAAATCGAAGGCGGCCACGTCGCCGTTGGCGAACCAGGCGACGACCCGCCGGCCGTCGGTGGCCGTGGTCGGGGCGGCATAGCCCGTCTGCTCGTTGATCGTCCGGGGATCGGGTCGTTCGAGCGTTTTCGTGGGCACGTCTTGTTCCCAGAGGAGCTTTCCGCTGTCGGCATCGAAACAGTAGACCTGGCGGCGCATCTCGTCGGCCCCGGAGAGGAACACGCGATCGTCCCAGACCACGGGCGAGTTGACGCCGGGCAGGGGGACGGGGGTCTTCCACAGCACGCCTTCGCCCGAGTCGCCGTCCCACGCGGTGGGAACGTGGTCGTAGGCCGACACGCCGGAGCCCTCCGGCCCGCGAAAACGGGGCCAATACTTGGCGACCTCCTCGTCGGACGCACCCGCCTCGGGGGCTTTTTCGCCCGGCTGATCGGCTCGGGCCGCCGCCGCGCCGGGCTCGGGGGGCGGAGCCGAGGCCAATTCGACCTCGTCGCGGCGGGCCAGGGCCACGGCCGCGACCACGAGAACCGCGCCCAGCACGGCAACCGACCATCGGGCCGCGCGGTTCGCCGGCGTCTCGCGGTCGTGGGGGCCGGTCGCGGGCTCGGGCATGGGCAACTTGCGGCGGAGCACGGCAGCCGACTTGCCCGCCACGAGCGCCACGACCACGCCGCCCAGCAACAGCCACGCGCCGGCCGCCGTGAACCGGCGCTGGCGAAAGTACTCGTGGCGCAACTCCAGGTCGAGCATGCGAACCTGCTCGCGGAGCGCCTCGCGGTCGGGCGATTCGGCCAGGCGGGCACGTAAGGCCAGGTACTCGGGGGCCTCCAAGGGATCGTCGGCCTTGCGCCGCGTGAAGTCGACCAGCAGCAACAGGGCAACCGCCGCCGAGAAGATGGCGGCCACGATCGCGCTGCGCGCGGCGATCAGGTATCCCACGTCGGTCCAGGTCGATTTCATCGCGCCCGATTCGCGGGGAGAAAGGGTCGTCGAGGTCATGGCATCTCCGCGGCAGGGTTGGAGTTCACGACGGCTTGGTCACGGCGGCGACATCTTCGATCAATCCGAGCCGGACCTGCTCTCCGGGGCAATACCAGAAGCACCGCGCGCACGAGACGCAGCTTCCCCGGTCGGGTTGATAGTCGATGCGGCGGCGGCGGATCGTCAGGTGGATCAGCTTGAAGCCGATCACCAGCCCCACCCAGGCTCCCAGCCAGCCTCCGCCCACGGCAAAGGTGGCGCGCAGGGCGCCGGCCTCGGCGTAGAGCGACTCGATCGACTGGCCGGTCTGGCGGAAGGCGTCGCTCTGGTCGACCGTCCCCTCGACGCGGTCGTTCTCCTCGAGCCACACGCGCTCGGCGAGACTGACCGTGGGATTCAGCCGCGAGAGCGGGGCGCCCAGGTGCCTGCCCAGCCACGCGCCCAGCACGACGAGCACGGGCAGCAGCAGCAACAGCCCGGCCAGGCGGCGCCGTCCTCGGGCCCGCTCGGCGGCCGGCTGATCGACCGTGGGCGCGCGAATCGCGCCGTAGGGGCAGGCATCCTCGCACAATCGGCACTGGATGCACTCCTCGGGCGGGATCCTCACGTGCCACTTCGACAGGCGCGAGAGCCATCGCAGCACCACGCCGTAGGGGCACAAGTACCGGCAGTAGGGCCGCCCCACGAACACGCCGATCACCAGGAAACACAGCCCCAGCACCATCATGTTCGCGTTCGCCCCAAGACGGAAAAACCCCACGAACGGATCGTACTCGCAGATGACGAACGCCGTGCTCGTCGCCGCGTAGAGGATCGCCAGCCCCAGGTACACGTAGGCCAACAGGCCCAAGGCGTGCTCGAGCCAGGCGGGCACCTTGACCGGCCGAACGGCGACCAACTCCTGCACCGCCCCCAACGGGCATACCGCCGCGCAAAAGGTCCGCCCGAAAAACAGCGTGAACACCAGCGGCAGCGCGAAAAAGACCACGATCGACCAAGTGACCGCGTACGAGGGGTCGAAGGCGGCCAGCGTGACGTTCTGGATCGAGCCGATGGCGCACACGCAGCCTTTGCGCCAGAACCCGAACCAGGCGACCGAGGCGATCGCGAGCACGAACAGCCCGCGCCGTGAGCGCCGGACCAGCGCCAGGTAGGTTGCCAGGCACAAGGCGACGGCCAGGGCGGCCGCGTCGAGGTACTCCAGCGCGAGCGATCGGGGAGCGGCCTGCTGGTCCTTCTCGGCCCAGTCGGGGGGCGCGTAGTCGGGGATCTCGGGCCGGGAAAGCAGTTCCTGGCCCGACGCGCCCGCGGCCGTCGCGGCCAGCAGGAACAGGGCAGCCAATCGCCAGAGCAGCTTCGTCATGCGTCGCCGGCCTTCCTCATGAGAATCTCCCGCGCCTTGCGTTTGAGCAGATAGGGTTCGTCGGCCGGCACCCGGCGGAACGCCTGGGTCGGGCAGGCCACGGCGATCGCGCACTGGTTGCAGTGGACGCACCGGTCGTGCCGCACCTGCAAGTAGAGCGACCCGTTCATCATGGCGCAGCCCTTGACGCACTTGCCGCACCCGATGCACAGCGGTTCGTCGATGAAATACTCGTAGCGCGGCGCGCCGGCCTGGTCGGCGATGAACCGCCTCTCGATCGCGCCGGTCGGGCAAAGCTGGTTCTCGGCCGCCGTGCTCCGCTCGAAGTGCCCCAGATCGAAATACCCCGGGCAGGGATCGCACATCGCGCACATCGGGTAGAACTGCACGGCCTTGACGGCCGACTCGTCGAGCACGCAGTAGGTCGCGCAGTTGCCGCAGGCCATGCACTCGTCGGGATCGATCTGCCAGACGAGATCGTCGTGCCGCCCCTTGCGCGACGCGACGGCCGCGGCCGTCCCGCCGATCGCAATCGCCCCGAGAACGCGAAGCCCGTCGCCCACGAAGCCCCGCCGATCGGTCTTCTTCTGAGAATCCGTCATTCGTCTACCTCGCATCGTCGTCGCGTGGCGGCAAGCCCGTTGCCGCGTCGCAGTGCGCCCGCCGCGGACAGCCCCGGCAGGTCGTCGACCCGGCCAAACCGGCCGGGCAAGAGGCCGTTCCCCGTCGAGCGATCAGCGCGGCCGACAGCCCGCCGAGTCCGCCCAACACGGCGTAGCGCGCCAGGCCGCGGAACATCTCGCGCCGGTCGTGCCGGTCTTCACGAAGAGGGCTCACTGGCGAGTCTCCGAATCCGTCGGTTTGGGTTGAAACACGCGCACGTTCCCGCCTCGAGGATCGAGAACGAGAACGCGCCCCTGGCTGTCGGCAGCCACGTCGACTGCCTTGTACTCGTGATCGAATCGCTCCTCCGGCTTGCGCGGGGCCGTATCCAACTGCTCGGGGCCGGCCACGACGCAGTCGAACTGCCCGTTGGCTCCGTAGACCTTGACCCGCAACAGGCCCTTCTCGGCCGTCACGAACCGCCCGTCGGGCAGGATGGTGAAATGGGCCGGATTGCAGCAGCCGAAAAACCCTTCGATGCCCGACGCCCGATCGCCCCAGAACAGGTCGAGCCGGCCCTCGAACGTGTACCCTTCGAGGCGGAGCACGCCGGGATTGACCACCCAGAGCACGTCGTCGGGCCCGACCGCCACGTCGAAGAAGGGGCTGGGAATGACGAATCCGCGAATGCCGTGCGCTTCGTCGCGGTCGCCGATCCGCCCCACCAGCTCGCCTGACGCGTCGTAGCGGAGCACCACGCGGTTGGCGCAATCGGCCACGAACACGTCGCCCTCCGCCAGGGCGATCGAGGTCACTTGGGGGGCGGGCCCGGGAAGCGGCCACGCGTCGAGCCGTTCGTGGCTTTCGGGAGCCAGCACCTCGACCGCGGCGCCCACGGCCAGATACACGCGCCCGGGAAAGGCGTGTCCGACGTGGCCGACGGCGAGGGCCGAGGGCGAACCCTCGAGCGTCTTCTCCGAGACGAGCGCGCCGTCGGGGGCAAACACGCGAAGCCCGCGCCCGCCGGCCACGTAGATGTGGTCGCCGGGCCCCACGGCGACGCCCCGGGCGTCGTCGAGGTTCGTGGGGATGACCGTCGTCTCTTCGTATCCGACGAGCGAGGGATCGATCCGCGCGTGCTCGTCGATGGCGTACTCGAACGCCTCGCCCAGCCCGCTACCGCCTTGGCCCGACCGGTCGAGCTGCCAGAGGGCCAGACCGGCGACCGCGACCGCCACGAGCACGACGGTGACGATCCAGAAGTTCGGCGAAATGACGGCGGGGCGTTGGTCCATGAGGCGAAAACCTTGGGTCGTTGCGCGCGTCGTTGCGGGCGGGATCACTTCTCTGCGACGTCGAGGCACGCCATTCGCGTCAGGTCGCGAACGAAAAGCCGGCCCTCGACCAGGGCCATGGGTCCCCAGGCATCGTGCCCGTCGTCGAAGACCTGGAACTTGTCCAGCGGCTTGTACGCCTCGACGCTCGCCTCGGCCAGAGTGAGCAGGCCGCGGCTGTCCATGGCGAAGATCAGGCCGTCGGCGATCAGGTACGGCCCGCGCTCGAACTTGTCGGTCCCGCTGTTCCAGACCTCGTTGCCTTCGAGGTCGAGACAAACGAGTTGGTTTCCCCCGGCCTTCGTGCGCGCGCCGAACAGATGACCCTCGTAGAGGATCGGCGTATGCTGCTCGGCCTCGAATCGTTCGGGCGCCAGGCGAAAGAGGGGCTGAGCCGCTACGGCGCCCCCGCCGGCGTCGAACTGCATCATCAGGCTGCCGGCCGCGTAGCCCGCGCAGAAGAACACGCGGCGCTCGTCGACGACCACGGGCGTGGGGCAGGTGGCCATGGTGCCGGCCCACTCGGTCGAGTCCCAGAGGATCGAGCCGTCGTCGGCCGCCACGGCGGCCACGCCGCGGGAGCCGCAATACAGGTAGGCGCGGCGGCCCGCAAGCTCCATGATGGCGATCGACGAGTGGGTCATCTCCCAGTTCGAGACCTTCTTGCTCTCCCAGACGACGTCGCCCGACTCGAGATCGACGGCGATCATGAACGACGTGCCCGACGGGGCCAAAATCACCCGGCCCTGGTCGATCAGCGGACACT
>Ga0334896_1001225_pt1 | contig 23307 bp, 12 predicted proteins | sample GraSluR3_MG_8_FD_207734 | JGI IMG/M metagenome (GOLD analysis project Ga0334896, IMG submission 207734) | Sludge microbial communities from methane-producing bioreactor in Wageningen University, Netherlands - Granular Sludge_27_06-R3 | ecosystem: Engineered > Bioreactor > Anaerobic >... | reverse complement strand
CCGGCTTCGGCGGCACCCTGAACCTGGTGTTCAGCACGCTCTACATCATCGCGGTCGTGCTGCTGACGGCCATGCCGATCCACTTCTACTTCGGCACCCAGTCGTACGGCGGCCTGCTCAGCGAGCGTCCCCACCTGGGCGAGTGGCTCCAGGTGTGGCTTGTTGCCGGCACCCTCGGCAGCATCCTCCTGGGCCTGATCGCCACGATCGTGCCGCTGAGGATGGGTTTTCGTGCGTTTCGGAAGATCGAGTTCTGAGCTACAGCTCCCAGCCCGGGCGGTAGTCGCGCTGGAGGTACTTGTTCGCGTCGGCGAGGTTCGTGATGTTCAGGTTTTCGGAGTCGAAGAGCACCTTCTTGCCCGCGCGCAGCGCGACTGTGCCCAGGTTCACCGCGTCGGTGATGGCGGCCGCGTTGAGGAAGCTGCCCGGCGACGGCTCGCCGCCCCGCACGGCCTCGATCCACGCCCCGTGGCGCCCGCCGCCGGCCCTTTGCCCTTCGTCCAACGCGAGGGGCTCGCTTTTGCCTCGGGCGAACCGCGTCGGGTTTTGCCCGCGGAACCCGGCCAGAATCGATCCCTCGTCGCCGACGAACAGGATGCCCTCTCGGACCATTTCGACGCCGTGCGCCTCGATCGGGCGGGGGAGGCGAGGCTTCATGCCCCCGTCGTACCAGAACAAGTCGACGGCGGGGCGGCCGTTGCGCGGCGCGAACTCGAGGCGGATCGTGCAGGCCGTCGGGTACGAGAAGTCGTTCTTCACCGGCCGGCTGACGTGGTCGACGATCGTGCAGGTGTGGGTCGCCCACGCCTCGGCGCCGACGGGCACGCCGAGGTCGAGCGCCGTGAACACGGGCCACAGGCTGTAGATGCCCATGTCGGCCATCGAGCCGCCGCCGAAATCGTACCACCCGCGGAATACCGTGTGCGTGTAGTGCGGATGATAGGGGCGATCGGCCGCGGGCCCCAGCCATAAGTCCCAGTCGAACCCTTTGGGCACCGGCGGCGCGTCGGTGGGGATTTCGGTGTATTGGGGCCATACGGGCCGGTTCGTCCAATTGTGGATTTCCCGCAGCGGGCCGATGGCGCCTTCCAGAATCCGCTCGGCGATCCGTCCGTTGCCCGCGCCGCTGCCGTACGCCAGCAGGTGGGTGGCCACCCGGGTCTTGCGCGCGGTCTCGACGACGCGCCGTCCCTCGTACAGGCGATTGGCGATCGGCTTGTGCATGACGACGTGCTTGCCTTTCTCCATCGCCGCGATCGAGACGGCGGCGTGGAGATGGTCGGGCGTCATGACCTTGACCGCGTCGAGGTCCTTCTCCTTGTCGAGCAACTCTCGGAAGTCGGCGTAGGCCGCGCACGCCTTGAAGCTTTCGGAGCCCCTCCGGTTGGCATAGTAGGTGTCGACGACTTCGCGGCCCACTTCGCGCCCGCCGGGGCAGCCCTCCTGGTTCTCGCGCCAGGCGGGCTTTTCCAGCAACTTGCATATCGTGTTGCGGATGCCGCCCTTGCCCCACTCGACGTAGTCGTTGCTGTCGGCGTTGGGGTCGCAGACGGCGACGATCTGCAAGTCGGGCGAGGCGAGAAGGTCGCCCAACTCGCGGAAGCCCTGGGTGCCCATGCCGACGTGGGCCAGGGTGATCTTTTCGCTCGGAGGGACGTGTCCCGCGCCGCCCAACACGTGTCTCGGGACGATCGTGACGACGCTCGACGCGACCGCGGCTCCCACGAACGCGCGACGATTGATCTCGCTGGAACTCATGGAACGACTCCTGCTCTCGACGGGACTGCGGCGAACTCCGGCTTCGATGACCGCCCATCGTATCGCGCGGGCGAAGCGAGGTCCAGAATCCACCCGCCGCGGGATCCATCGGTGCTCGAAGTGCGTCGACTCCTTGGGTCTCGTCGCAGGGAACGCGACGCAGACCGCACGAAGGCGTGCGGCAAGCCGGTTACGGCTCCAGGATGCCCAGCGGCGGAGTCGTCTCCCAGCGGCCGCGCGTGAAATCGGGAAAGTCGACCGAGTTGCTCCTTTGGGCCACCGATTTCTCGCTCAACTCGGTGATGCAGCTCCAGGCGGCCGCGTCGTAGACGTCCATGTCGGGAGGCGTGCCGGTCCGAAGGGCGTGAATGAGGCGGTGCATCACCAGCCAGTCGCCGCCCCCGTGGCCGCCGCGGCCGCGCGCCCGCTCTCCCAGGGCTTTCCAGAGGGGATGCTCGAACTGGTCGTAGTAGGGCTCCATCGATTCCCAGGTGACGGCCTTCGGGCTGCGCCCCTCGATGTAGATCTTGTCGGCGGTGGCCATGCAAATGCCCTGCGTGCCCTGCACGCGGTAGATCAGATCGTAGGGCCGGGGCAGCCTGGTGTCGTAGTACAGGGTGATCGTCTTTCCCCGCACGGTGCGGATCAGGCTCGTGTTGATGTCGGCGCCAGGGTTGCCCCGGGTGCCATCGGCGCTCATCGACACGAGGTAGTCGAAGCGGTCGCCCCGGTTGACGTCCATCCACTGGGCCACCGGGCCGATGGGGTGCGTCGGGTAGCTGTTCGCGGTGCGGACCTTGGTTTCGGCGCGACGGGGCGCGGAGGCCGGGCGCGCGCGGCCGACGTAGTGCTGGTAGCCCGCCTCGCAGTGGCGGAGCTCGCCGAACAGGCCCTGGCGCACCATGTGGTGCACGAGCATGGCCTCGCGGAAGTAGCAGCAGTTTTCGAGCATGACGCAGTACTTGCGCAGCTTCTCGGCCGTCTCGACCAACTGCCAGCAATCCTCGATGGTCTCGGCGGCCGGCACCTCGGTGGCCGCGTGCTTGCCGGTCGTCATGGCCGCGACGGAGATGGGTACGTGCCATTTCCAGGGCCGGGTCGCGTTGAGCACGAGGTCGAGGTCCTCGGTCTCGCAGAGGCGCTCGAAATCGGTCTCGCCCCGCGAATACCCGGTCGGCTTCGGCTGCTTGGCCGCGACGACCATGTCCTGCGCCTTGGCGACCCGCTCGGGGATGAGGTCGCAGACCGCCTTGACCTCGACCCCTTCGAGATCGAGCAGCAATCGCAAAAGCAGGCTGCCCCGGCTACCGATGCCCACCATGCCGACGCGAACCGGGTCGATCGGCGCGGCCTGGACGTCGGAAGCATCGGCGGCGACGCCCTGCCGCCCCATGGCCCACAGCGTCGCTGCGGCCGCTGCCCCGGTCTTCACGAAACTCCTGCGATCGCACGGGTTGCTCATCATTCTTCTCCCAGGATCTGTTGTCTCCTCGGCAGCGCACTGCCTTGGCGCACCACCCTCGGTCGCGAGCCTGCCGGTGCCGGGGGCCGACGGATCGACGACCCGGCTGTCGTCGGGTCGGTCCCGCCGTCTGCATGTTCGCGATCCGTTATATCGTGACTCGACGGCGGTTGCCAGCGGCTTCGCCGGGCGCTTGTGGCGCGGGCGTCCCGCCTGCACGGTCGGGGTAGGCGACACGCCCGCGCGATCGCGAGCCGTTGGTGCCCGTCCGGCGTTCGGATAGAATGGGCCGCATCAAAGAAGACGTCCGCCCGACCGGTGCAAGCGGGCGTGCAATCCGACCATCCGAACACCTGGGAGTCCTTGCGACGTGAGCCAATCCACCGAAACCGTCCGCGTCGAACTGGCCGAGCGGAGCTACGACATCGAGATCGGCGCGGGCAATCTCGACCGGACGGGCGCCTTTCTGGCCGCACGCGCCCGGGTAACCCACGCCGCGGTCATCACCGACGCACACGTCGAACGGCCTCACGCCCACCAGGTCGCCCAGAGCATTGCCGAGCAGGACGTCGAGGTCGATCTCGTGGTGGTCGAGCCGGGCGAGACGAGCAAGTCGATCGACACGGCGGCCACCCTTTGGGAGAAGCTGCTGCAGTTGGGCGCCGATCGCAAGAGCGTGGTGGTGGCCGTCGGAGGAGGCGTGGTCGGCGATCTGGCCGGGTTCGTCGCCGCTACGTATGCGCGGGGAATCCGCTTCTTCCAGGTGCCGACCAGCCTGTTGGCCCAGGTCGACAGCTCCGTGGGCGGCAAGGTGGGCATCAACCTGCCCGAGGCCAAGAACATGGTAGGGGCCTTCTTGCAGCCGTTGGGCGTGCTCATCGACACGGCCACGCTCGACACGCTCGACGCGCGCGAGTACCGCGCGGGGCTGGGCGAGGTGGTCAAGTACGGCGTGATCATGGATGCCGCGCTGTTCGCGTATCTCGAGGCCCACGCCGAGCGGCTCGCGCGCCGCGACCACGACGTGCTCCGCCGCGTCATTGCCCGCTGCTGCCGGTTGAAGGCCGACGTGGTCGAGGCCGACGAGCGCGAGGAGTCGGGGCGGCGCGCGATCCTCAACTACGGGCATACCTTCGGCCATGCCTTCGAGACCCTCGGCGGATACGGCGCGATCCTGCACGGCGAGGCCGTGGCCGTCGGCATGTTGTGCGCTTCCCGGCTGGCCGAACGACTGCGGCGCATCGGGCCCGACGTGACCGAGCGCCAGAGCCGGCTCTTGGCGGCCCTGGGCCTGCCCGTCGACGTGCCGCCGCTCGACCCCGATCGCGTTTTGCGGGCGATGATGCACGACAAGAAGGTCGAGCACGGCCGGCTTCGCTTCGTGTTGCCTTCGCGCCTGGGCGAGGTCGACCTGGTCGGCGAGGTCTGCCCCGACGACGTTCGCGCCGCCCTGTTGCCCTAGGCCGTTGCATCGCCGCCCGAGGAGCCTCGTCGTGAAGATCGCTGAAGTCGACGTGCTTGCGGAACCGCTTTCGATCGATCACGATATCGCGCAGGTGCCCGACGGTCCCGGCCTGGGCATCGAGGTCGACCCGGCGAAGGTCGCCGCACTTCCACGAGGCAGTCAAGACGTCGCCCCGCAACGAGGAGCCCTATCATGCCCGACATGACACGTCGCCGTTTCGTTCGCAGCTCGGTCGAGGGCACCGCTGCCCTGGCCGCGGCCTCGGTGCTCGGCGCGCCGCGGCCCGTGCAAGCCCGGTCGGCCGGCGAGAAGGTCGTGCTCGGTCTGATCGGGGCCGGCGGCCGGGGCCGCTATCTTGCCCGCGCCTTCGCCGCGTTGGAGAACGTCAAGGTCAAGCACGTCAGCGACGTCGAAGACGCGCGGGCCGCGGCCTCGGTTGCCGAGCTCGAGAAGATTCAGGGTTTCGCGCCGAAGGTCGCTCCCGACATGCGGGAGATGCTCGACGACAAGGATCTCCACGGCGTGATCGTGGGCACGCCCGAGCAGTGGCACGCCCTGGCCACGATCTGGGCCTGCCAGGCGGGCAAGGACGTGTTCGTCGAGAAGAACATCTCGCACACGATCTGGGAAGGCCGCAAGATGATCGAGGCCGCCCGCAAGTACCGGCGCGTCGTGCAGGCGGGCTTTCAGTGCCGCAGCGCGCCCTACGTGCACTCGGCCCGCGACTACATCGCCGGGGGCGGGCTGGGTGACGTGCTCTACGTGAAAATCTTCAACATGCTCCCCTTCGTTTACGGGAGCTACCCGAAGAAGGAGGTGCCCGACGGCGATCCGCCGGCCGGGCTCGACTGGGACGGCTGGCTGGGGCCGGCCGACGAGCGTCCCTACAACGCCGACGTGCACCGCAAGTGGTACGGTTATTGGGACTTCTCGGGCGGAAACGCCTCCGACGCGATCCACACGCTCGACGTGGCCCGGCTGGTCGTCGGCGATCCGCCTCACCCCAAGTGGGTCGTTACGGGGGGCGGGCGATGGCAGTACGACGACGGCGGCGAGATGCCCGACGTCGAGATCGCCACGTTCCAGTTCGACCAGATGGTCATGACCTTCGAGAACACGGGGTTCACGCCCTACATGTTCAAGACGCCCGGCGACATCCGCGCCGCCGACAAGTTCCCCTTCTGGCCCCGCAACAGCTCCCGGATCGAGATCTACGGGACCCGGCGGATGATGTACCTGGGCCGGCACGGCGGCGGGTGGCAGGTGTTCGAGAGCGGGCCCCAGGAGTCCGAAGGCGGCTTCGGCACCCCCGTCGCCCAGGAGTTCGGCAGGTTTCCCGACGAGTGGCACATCGCCGACTTCATCGACTGCATCCGCAGTCGCAAGAAGCCCAACGGCGACGTCGAAGTGTGCCACTACAGCGCGTGTCTCGAACACCTGGCCAATACGGCCTACCGGGTGGGCAACCGGCAGCTTCCCTTCGACGGCGAAACCGAGACCTTCCCGGACTGCGACGAGGCCAACCGCCTCCAGCGACCGGCCTACCGCAAACACTACCGGGTGCCCGAGGAAGTGTGAACCCGCCGGCACGAAGAACGGAAAGACGGGCCCCCGCACGCGCCGGGAGGCCCGCCTGCCGGAAGATGGTTCGCCCGCGCTGAGTCGCTGCCTGCGCGCACGCGGCGCAATGCTTCATTGATGTCGACCATGCCGTTCGACTCTACGGGCTTTCGGCGATGGTCTCGGGCGACGGGGCGCGTTCCGCGGCAAACGGGTTGGACATCTCGATGAACACGTCGCGGCGCGGTTCGCCGCCGTCGGCGGGACGGCGGTTGTAGAAGGTGTCGTAATAGGGGGCGTTCGCGTCGATCCAGGCCACCAGCGCCAGCCACTCGTCGTCGTCGAGCGTCACTTCCTTGGCGTGCAAGGCGTCGTCGCGCAGCACCTCGACCAGCCGGCTCCGGTGCGAGCCGAACTGCTTGGGCTGGGTGATCGCCGAGCCGTCGAAACGGTCGGAGACCGACACGAGCCTCGCGGCATCCTTCTTGGCGCTTCTCCAATCGGCGAAGAGCGTGTGGAACGACCGCAGGAAGCCGTCGTCGGCCCGCGCCGACGTGAGATCGAGCCCTCCGTCGGGCTCGTCGGCCCCGTGGCACCGCACGCAGTGGCGGTCGAACACCGGCTGGATAAGCCACTCGTAGCCGAGCAGGCGATGGGCGCCCCAGGGCGGCGGCGTGGGGGTGACGGGGTCGCGGCCCAGGGCGATCGTGGCCTGCCACTCGGCGGGCGGGCTTTTCGGGCGCGACTCGTGGCATCCCAGGCAGCCCCGGGTCTCGCCCGACTGAAACGTGATGTGGCTTCGCATCCGGCGAAGCTCCATGTGGTTCTCGTCGAGGGCCTGGAAATAGACGGCCGTGTCGGCCGGCACCTTGAAGCAGGCCGATCCGTCGCTTTCGACCGGCACCTCGCCGATCACGCGCACCGGGGCCCAGGCCCAGAAGCCGAGCTTTCGCTCCCAGGCGTTGCCGGGGATCCACCGCATGGCCCCGATCTTGTCGTCCAGGGGCCAGCCCACCCGCTGCGAAATGCGGATGTACTTGACCGCCCCGCGCGGAACGCCCGCGAGCCCGTGGTGCACGTCGCCGAGGTAGCAGGTGGCGAAGTCGCCACCCGGCTCGGCCACCTCGGGCACGATGGGCGGGCGGGGCCGCTTCTTGAGCGGGATGGGAAACGAGCACGAAAGCAGCAGGTCGCGGTGGATCAGCTCCTTGTTGCCGTAAGCGTCGATCAGGTACAGGGCAAACCCGTTGGCATTGTCGCCGCCGCTCGTTCCCGAGGGAGGCCGGGCGGGCGAGTACGACGCGAGAAAGCACCTCTCCGAGAGCGCCCAGGGCGTCTGATACAGGCCGCCTCGATCGGGCACGCCGCCCTGGGGCACGGCTTCGCCGGGCGCGGGGCCTTCTTCGGGCAGGCTGTGGGGCGTGACGCTTCGAATCGCGGCCGCCACGTTGATCCCCTGGGGCGGATCGACTACGACCACCGGACCGTAGGCGAACGTGTGATGGCCCGTGGCGATCGACACCAGCTTCGCGCTGCCGGGAATCGACCGCGTGTCGCGCAGCCCGAAGGGGGCGACGAGGTGCTGGTTGAACACGGCGTCGGCCATGCGCCCGTCGGGCCGAACCTGCCAGATCGCGTGGACCTCGAAGAAGTGGCGCTCCTGGTACTCCCAGCGGGTGTAGGCGATCAGGCCGTTGTCGAGGCTGTGGGGATAGCGGTCGATGTCCTTGTTGTCGCTGAGCCGGCGGACCGTGCCGTCGGGCGCGACGGCATAGATGTTGATCACCGTGTGGTCGGCCCCGAAATTGCCGCACTCCGACGAGCGGCCCGAGCGATCGGACGAGAAGGCGACGGTGCCGTCGGCGCAGTAGGTGGGCTCCGAATCGCTCCAGTACGGATGGTCGGTCAACTGGCGCAGGCCCGAGCCGTCCAGCCCGATCTCGAACAGGTGGATCGGCTGCTGCTCGCCGCGCAGGCGGAAGACGTCGTTGCCGCGCACGGCATCCCACGGGGGCGGCCAGTCGGGCTGGCGCGCGTAGCCGAACACGACCCGATCGGCGTCCCACCAGAGGTCGATGCCGCGCACGTGCCCCGGCCCGAGTTGCCCGGCGATCACGTCGCGCACCGGGTCGGCCGGATCGAGCCCGGCCTTGACCGACACGTCGCCGCCCGGCTTGTGACACCACGGGTACTGCGACCCGGTGATGTTGCGGTGCGAGTGGGCCGGATGGCGGCGGACGAAGACGATCTCGCGGAAGTCGACGGCCGGATTGGCCAGCACGAGGGGCCGTGCCGCCCGGCGTGCCGCCAGCCAGAGCCGGCGGTGCGAGCCCAGGTCGCCGGGCGCGGCCTCGACGCGCTCGGCCAGCGCGTGGCGGATCGACTCCAACTCGGCCGATTGCCGCTCGACCAGGGCCCGCGACTCGGCCGTGGCCGACGCAAGAACCTCGGAGGCCGCCCCCTGGGCCCGACGGATGATCGCATCGACCGAGCCCAGCAGGCGCCGGCCGTCGTAGTGAATGCCCCACGTGACCGCCAGCCGGGCGTAGTCGGCCTCGAGAAGGAAATCGGCATCGAGCTTCGACCAGCGCGTGAACCACTCGGGCGGATCGGCCCTGGGCCAGACGATCTCCTGGCCGCCGTTCTCGCGCCCCACCTTGGTCGCAATGGCCCACTCGGCCAGGGCCCGCACAAAGGGATCGCCGTGCCCGAGCAACGCGCCCGCCAGGCCCGCCAGCTCGTCGGTCAGCCGGTCGCGCTGGGCGATGCGCCACAGCACGTCGGCCGCGACGGCCGGGTCGACCGATTCGAACGCGCACAAGTCGCGCACCGTGCCTGACGCCTTGTCGCTCTCGGCCAGGGCCGCGGCCAGGGCGTCGAGCTCGTCGTCGAGCGCCGGGCTTTCGAGCGCGGCGGCCACGAGGCGGTCGATCGTCGCGCCGCCGTCGGCCTCGAGGGCCGACCGGTACTTCTCGACGAGCGGATTGGGCTTCTTGTCGGCGCCAACGCCGCGCGTCGCGCCGATCAGCACCGCGACGGCGGCCAGGGTCGTACCGGCGAGCAGGCGTGGGATACGCAACGCCATGACGGTTATCTCCTATCTCCGGTCGATTCGGGCTTCCGGCTCGGGGGTCGCGCGCTCGGCCGCTCGCGTCAGGATCGCGACCGGCCCGAGCAGGCCGGAGGGCAGTAGGGGCGAGTCCTTGGTGAATTTCGTGATGTTCGTCGAAGTCCGCCGCTCCTCGGGCGGAAGGTGCTCGTCGCCGATGAGCCGGTTGGGCCACAGGTTGACGACCTTGATTTCGAGACGATTGTCCGCCGGCCCGACCGCGTCGGTCAAGTCGACTCGGAACGGCAGCGTCCAAACCACTCCGAGCCGGCGCCCGTTGAGTCGGACCTCGGCCACGTTCTTGACCTCGCCCAGATCGAGCAAGATCCGCGACCCGGCCGCCAGAGCCTTCGACTCGGCCGGCGCCAGGTCGAATCGCGTTTCGTAGACGGCCGCGCCGGAGTAGAAGCGGATGCCCGGTTCGGGGCGCTCGCTCCAACTGACCAGGTCGTCGAATTGCACCGACTCGGGCCCGCCCCAGGCGGGATCGAACGCGACGGTCCACGGGCCCGGCAGGCGCGAGGTTTCCTGGCAGGGGGCGAAGTTTTGGCGGGCCGGCCCGGCCGCGTCGCGGGCAATCGCCCGGCGAAAGACGACCAGCAGCGACCCGTTCGGCGGAAATTCCAGCGGCACGACCGTCGCCCCGCTTTCCTGCCGAAAGGCCCGGGCTTCGCGGGTCTCGCCCGACAGGGGGTCCCAAAGTTCGGGAAGGCGCCCCACCACGCGGAATCGGCAGTCGGCCCGTTCCCAACGTTCGTTCCGGTTGGCCACGAAGTAGATCTCCGCCTCGTCGGTGGCGCGGTGGATGTAGTCGAGAAGCGCGTCTTCGCGCTCCGCGTCGTAGCCGAAATCGGGGCCGACCCCTTCTGCTTCGAGCACTTGCCGGGCCGTCTTCCCCCAAATGACGCGGCCCTGCCCGCAACGGTTCTCGGCGATCGGGCCGGCATCGCCGTCGCCCCACAGGCGGTCGACGAGCGATTCGAAGCGGGCGTCGTCGTCGGGCGCGGCGGGCAGGCCGAGCGGCTTCTGCGGCCTGCGGCCCACGACCGTCGCCCCGGCCTCGACCAGCTCGGCGATGCGTTCGAGCGTCGCATGGCCGATCGCGTCGTGGTCGGGCAGCACCAGCAGGCGGTAGCTCATTCCGTCGGGCAGCACGATGCGGCCCTCGGCCACCGACGCCCGGGTCAGGAGCGCTTCGGCGTTGATGACGTCGTAGTCGTAGCCGGGCAGCACGCCGGCCGGGTCGTCGCGCTTCAGACGCACGAAGGCCGGGATGTTCTCGCCGTAGAAATAGAGCACGTCGGCCACGAACAGGCCCTGCTGGAGCAGGAAGTGGCACCGGTTGAGATAATCGACGAACGCCCTCGCCTGGTCCCACCAGGTGACGTTCGGGTTGACGTGCGTGCCGGCGAAGTAGGCCTGGCCGGGCAGGCCCATCTCCTTGGGCGAGCAATCGAAGGTGTGGAACATCGTCAGGTTGAGCCCCTCGCAGGCCACCCGATCGAACACGGGCTTCAGGTCGCGCGGATCGCGCTCCCACTGGGGCCCGATCGTCGTGAACGCCTCGGCCAGCACGAGCCGCCTGCCGTAGACGTGGGCGGCACAGGCCGGCTGCTTGACGAACAGACGCTGCCAGTCTTCGACGCGGTGGGTCTGCGATCGGGCCCAGAACTCGCCCATGGGCACGTCGTTGCGCCCCAGGCACTTCAGGGCGTCGATCGGCGCGGCGTGGGGCCCGCCCGACTCGGGATGGATGCCCAGGCCCCGGCGGTGGGCAAATTCCGAGAACGTGCCGTACTTGCCCTCGGCGATCAGGTCGGCCAGGGTCAGCCGGAAGTCGTTCAGAAACCGCGTCGACCGCGCGCGGTCGTCGACCACGTAGCCCGCCAGGGCCGGGAGCCAACGGCCGATCGCGTAGCCGCGCAGCCGGCGGAACTGCTCGGGCATTCGGGCGGTCCAGTTGACCGGGCCCAGCTCCCAGCTATCGGTATGCAGGAATTGCAGCGACCGGCCGACGTAGGGCGCCGCCTCGGCGAGAATCGGCTCCATCACCGCTTGCCAGTAGGCGTCGAAGGCGCCGCGGTCGAGATAGTCGATGGCCAGCCCGCCACCGCCTTCGCTATGGGTCGAAACCTCCGAGCCCGAAAGCGTGTAGCCGAACCGCAGGACGCGCCATCGGCCCGGGGGAGCGTCCCAGCGGAGCGTGCCGTCTTCTTCGAGCCGATCGGTCAAGACGACGACCTCTTCGGATCGGCATGCCGGGTCGCCGGTCCGTTCGGGCCCCGCCTCGAGCAGATGCCACGCCGCGGTGGCCGTGAAACCGCCGGGATAGCGATCGTACGCCTTCTGCCGGTAGTGGTCGATTCGCCCGGCGGGCGTTTGGGGCAAAGTCAGGTTTCGCCCGCCCGCCCCGAGCGACCACTCGGCGACCTGCACGTTGCGCGGCGCGTCGGGAAACCGCGGATCGAACGCGTCGACGATCACCAGCCGAAAGCGATCGGCCGACGTCGGTGCGAAGTCGACGGTTTTCGGCTTCTCCGCCTCCATCGAGAACTCGACGAGCGTCGCGGGCTCGTCCTGCCCGGTCGCGACTTCGAGGCGGCACTGCTTCGGACCGTAGCCGGGCCGCGGGATGACCGTGAGCCGGTCGGCCTCGACGGGCGCGTCGAATCGGAACTCGAGCCACTCGGGCCGCGCCGGCGCGGGGCCCTGGGCCGCGCGAGCCCCGTCCGACACCCAGAACGTGGCCGGATCGCCGTCCACGGCATGCTCGGCCGGATGGCTCTCCTGGCCCGAGCTGGCCGCGAGCCGGTAGCCGACGGAACGATCCGCCTGCTCGGGCAGGGGGAACGCCACCACGGCCGCGTCGCGGTAGAAGTCGTCGCGCACGGCCGGCATGGGCAGCCCCACCGCGGTCGCCTCGCCGCCCCGAACGTCGATCTCCGACCAGGTCAAGCGTTTGGCCGCCTGCTCGGGCGTGACCGTGGGGCCGCCCAGGTTCCAGCCGCTCTGGATGTTGAAACCCAATTCCAGCCCCAGCCGATCGGCCTCGCGAAGGGCGTGGACGAACAGCCTGCGCCACTCGGGCGAGGCGAAATCGGGTCCGTGGGGAACCTGCCGGTTGCCCCGCTGCTCGGCGCCGCCCGCATCGATCACGTTGGCCCCGCCCAGGCCCTTAGCCTTCATCTGTTCGAGGTCGCGGGTAATCGCTTCGGCCGTCACGTTGCCGTTGAGCCACCACCACCAGCAGCGGGTGCGGGCGATGCGAGGCGGATTGGCCCATCCCGCCTCGAGGTCCATGACCGCCTCGCGCGACGAGGCGAGCTCGGGCCGGATCGGCGCGGGCGCGGCCGCAAGAGCGCGAACCGCGAGTGCGACGAAAACCAGCAAGGTCCGGGAAGCGCTGAAGCGTGATATCGGAGGTTTCATGGTAAATGTATGATACGCTTCGGCCGAGGCAAACACAACGAGGATCGGCGCGCGAAGGCGCGAAGATGGGCGCGCGAAGGCGCGAAGACGCGAAGATGGGCGCGCGAAGGCGCGAAGGCGCGAAGATGGGCGCGCGAAGGCGCGACGATGGGCGCGCGTGCGCACGCGGGTGCGATCTCACCGCGGGGCGTTTTCCGCACAGCGGGAGAGGATTACGGCTCGGGACGCAGGTCGATGACGGCGACGTCTTCGGGTTCGAGCGAGAGCGTCGTCTGGCCGTCGTTCCACGAGAGGTCGCGGCCCCGGGTCAGTTCGCGGCTCGTCGAGGGAGCGTCGAAGTCGAGGCGGAGCGTCGTGGTGCGCTGGTCGGCGCTGTCGTTGAAGACGGTCAGGTAGCGATCGCCGAATCGTTCGACGTAGACCTTTTCGTCGCTCGAATGGGCCTTGGTGATCGGCTCCCAGCCCGCCTCGGCCACGAGCTTGCACAACGGCACGTACTTCTTGAACAGGGGCCGATCGCGGTTGTACAGCTCGGGCCGGGTGAAGTAGTGGCCTTGCGAGGCGTTGTGGCTGAAGAAGCCGGGAAACATGCCGTAGGCCAGGGCGCGTCGCATGTACTTCTCGGCCAGCTCGTGGGAAAACTCCTCGAACCGCGTGTTCATCAAAAAGCAGAAGGGCTTGCCCTTGCACAGGGCGCGGCGGTAGAGCAGGTCGGCGTCGGACATGGGCCGCCACTGTCCGCCCGGGTTCCAGTTGGTCTCGGTGCCCATCACGTCGAGCAGCGGGGCCAGCCACGCGAGGCGGATGGGCGTGCTGTTGGCCATCATCCGCTTGTCCATGGCGTGGACGTCGCGGGCAATTCCCCGGATGTACTCGAAGGCGATCAGCCCGCGAAAGATGGCCGGCTTGTGCGAGTCGGGCGCGAAGGTGAGGGGCGTGTCGGCGGCGGCGAAATGATCGCGGCGGAAGTCGAGCTCGTCGGTCACGTAGCCCTCGCTCGAGTCGATGTACTCGCCGTCGAGATCGCCGTCGCGCTCGGGCCCGTAGAGCTTCTCGCGGAGCGCCGGGTTCCACTTGTTCTTGAAGTCGGTCACCTCGCCGGCGATGCCGGGCATCGAGTTCATGCTCCACACGGCGCCGTCGCACCACGGCGTATCGAGCAGCCGGGCGGCGAAGCGGCCCTCGTCGTCGTGGTAGCCGCTGGTCCGCAGCGCCTTGGCCGAGGCGTTGCCCTCGTCGGCCAGGCGCTCGGCCCGGCTCAGGGCGGCCTCGAGCGTGCGGGGCGTTTCGGGGGGCATCCGCATCCACCAGGTCATCGGCTCGGTGTAGCGGAAGGTGACGATGCCGTGCTCGTCGTCCCAGCGGGTCTCGTTATTGCCCTCCTTGAACGCGAAGCCGAAGTCTTCCCAGCCCTCGACGCGGCTGATGCGGGCGAAGGGCATCCACAAGCCTTGGCGGCGCGTACGGCAGTGGAAGGCGTCGGGAAATGCCTCGTAGTACCGGGCCAAAGCAGCGCGAAACCCCCATTCGGCATCGAACGCGAAGTGGCAGAAACGGACCCGCGCCGAGGGCTTCTCCGGGGCCAGCCCCAGGTCGTAAGCCAGGTACAGTTCCCCCGTGCCGGCGTGATAGCCGATCCGGTAGAACGCGGGCCGGGCCATGTCGATGCCCAGCGCCGTGCCCCGATCGCCGCCGGCGACCGCCCCGAGCGGGTAGCGCGACAGGCGCCCATTCGCGCCGACGCGGAACCCTGCCGCGTTCACGTATTCCTCTCCCGGCCGCACGGTTCGGCTTTCGCGCGGGTCGTGCAACCAGCGGAGCGAATCGGGCGGAACGGGCAAGGCGTACAGCAGCGTCACGGCCCGGTCGCGGCCCGTGCGGTCGGTCAAGGTCGCGTCGACGAACACGACGCCGTCGCGCTCGGTCGTCTTCGATTCGAGCTCCAGCCCGAGCGCCCGGCGATCGAACTGGAGGAAGTCGCTGCCAGCCGCCACGTCGCGGACCTGGAATCCTCGGCGCGGGGCGGCCTCGGCCGTGACCGGCACGCCGTCGAACAGCCCGGCCCCCTCGGGAGCCCGGACGACCCGCAGTTCGGGATCGCGGAACCAGGCTTTTCCGCCGTGCGATCGCAGCAGCATGTAGAAGCTCACGCTGCGAATCGGTTTCTCGGGCAGCACGACCACCTGGCGCCGTTGCCAGTCGTGGGTGCCGACCGAAAACGGGGCGGTCTGGCCCCAGAGCGAGGTGCCGTCGCGGTACACGAGGTCGAGGTAGAGCGCGTAGTTGCTGCCGGGCGAGCCCGTCACGGCTTCGGCTTTGCTCCAGGCCACCGCGACGATGGGCTCGGGCCGGGTCTGGTTGAGCACGACCGACTGGCCCGCGCCCCGTTGGACCTTCGTATCGGCCCCGTTGTCGCAGACGAACCAGTCGCCCTCGCGCTCGAACCCTTTCTGCCAGGGACGCCATGCCTCGCGATCGAGCAGGTTTTCACCGGTCCGGCGCACGTCGAGCACGGCTTTCGCCACGTCGCCGTCGGCTGCCAGAAGTCGTCCGGTGTTCCCAGACAGAACGCTCGGCAGGAGTCCCGCGAGAAAGAACCAGCGCACTCGATGCATGGCCGTCTCCTTCGTTGATCGTGAGTGTTGGAGGGGAAGGACGAGGCTGGAGGACGGAGGGAGGGCGCAGGGCGATGTACCTCGGGGTTTCTCGCATGTCGGTGTGTCGAAAAGACCTGTGTGGCTGAGCCTCCCGCCTCCCGCCTTCAGCCTCCCAAGGTACACCGCGGCGTGGCGCGATTTCAAGTCGGCCGGCTCCACCGCGGGCCCAGCGAGAGCATGGGCGCGGCCTTGCCGCGCTTGAGCAGCCGGTAGAGGTTCTGGGGCCGCCGAATCATGGCCTTGAGTTCATCTTCCACGACTTCGTAGGCGAAGAAGTGGCTGGCAATCTCGTAGTTGTGGTCGACCATCTCCCGGCGATAGCTCTCGTCGGCAAGCACGCGCCGGACCTCGTCGATCGTCTCGTTCGTCAGGAATCCGTCGAACAAGATCGGGCGGATCCCGCAGGGCTCGATGTCGGTGCGATAGATGGCGTACCGATTGCAGACGATCGGGCGGCGGTGGTAGATCGCCTCGAGAAACGCGTTGCCGAATCCTTCGTATTCCGAGGGGTAGGTCACCAGGTCGGCCGAGGCATAGACGTCGTGAATGTTGAACAGCTTGCGCCCGTCGGGTGCGGTGCCTCGCGCGTCGGCGATCCGGGCGTCGACGAAGCGCACATCGACTGCCATGACCTCGGCATAGTCGCGGATGCGCCGGGCGTAGGTGTCGCCCTCGTCGCCGTAGGCGTGGGTGATCACGAGCTTGGCCCGATCGCGATCGAGCCGCCGGGCCAGCTCGATCGAGTGCTCGATCCCCTTGCGCGCGACCACCCGCGTCGGCTGCAACAGCAGAATGTCGTCGTCGTGAAGGCCGATCTCCTTGCGAAAGCTCAAGGCGTAGTCGTCGGGCGGGGCCGGCGGATGGGCGAAGTCCATCACGTTGGGCACGATGCGGCACGACAGACCCGTGCGCCGGCTGAACTCCTCGGCCGCCAGACTGTTGATCACCATGTGCTGGATCTGCGCCAAGGCGGGAGGAAAGGCGTAGCGGAGGAAGTCGTCGACGGCGTTGACGAGGAACCGGTCCCGCTCCCAGTAGAAATCGTGATGGTGGGCCAGGCAGCCGATCCCCAGCTCCTGGATCTCGCACACCAGGGCGATCCCCAGCGGGATATTCATGGGGATGGTCAGGGCGTTCTCGGCGATGATCGCGTCGATCTGCAGATCGTGGATCGCCCGATTGAGCTTGTCGCGAAGCACGCGGGTCATCGCGAAGATGTCGTTGGTCAACTGGGGGGTGCGCAGCTCGGTGCCGAAGGCCCGCTCGTTGATGCTGCGAATGGCCGGATGGTTGAAATGGGCCTCCTCGATGACGGCCGACCGCTCGGCGGGGCGATCCGACGCGCCGGCGATGTAGTAGCACTCGTGCCCCAGGCGCTCGATCACCCGGGCCCATTTTTCGATTTCCAGCGACACGCCGTCGGTGCCGGCGATCCGCGTGGAGACAAAGGCGATGCGTCGCTTTTCGTGAAGGGCTTCCGAGGTCATGGCGGAGTCGCTTTCGTGAGATCGGCGGAGGTTTCGGAAAATCGCGTGCTCGACGGAACACCAGCCCGTCTTGCTTCCGTGGCGACCGGCGGGCGCGCGGGGCACTCATGTCCTCGCGGTGAGCCACTCGATCAGATCGGCCGTGACCTGCTCCCGTTCGGGCTCGTGGAGCAAGTCGTGGTAAAGGCCCTCGTAGAGCTTGAGCGTCTTGTCGGGCGAGCGGGCCCGGGTGTGAAGCCGCCGGCTGCCGTCGGCGTCGGTGACTCGGTCGCCCGTTCCGTGCACGATCAATACGGGATGGCGGAGGTCTTCGGCGCGGTCCTGAAGCCTCTGCGCCGCCCGGAGGATCTCCGAGCCGGTGCGCACGGGGAATCGCCCCTGGAAGACCAGCGGATCGCTCCGAAAATCGGCGCAGACCTCGGGGTCTCGCGAAAGCCACCGGTTGCCCATGCGAACGATGCGCATGCGTGGGAAGATCGCGCTGAGCAGCCCGGCCAGCTTCCGAAGGATGGGAAACACCTGGCGGCCTACCCGCACCGCGGGGGCACTGAGCACGACGCCTCGAAGCTCGGGCCGGCGCTCGGCGGCCGTCAGGGCGGCGATCGTTCCGCCCATGCTGTGCCCGAACAGGAAAAGCGGCTTCGGCCGATGCCTCGCGCGCACCCGGTCGAGAAATATCTCGACGTCGTCGAGGTACTGGTCGAACACATGGATGAAGACCCGATCGCCCTGCGACTTGCCGTGGCCTCGCAGATCGAGGGCGGCGACCGCGTAACCGCGCCGGTTCAGCGCGGCCGCCGCCTCGGCGTAGCGCCCGGCGTGTTCCATGAATCCGTGAACCAGCACGACCACCGCGGCCGGATCGGTCGCGGGGAGCCAATGGTCTTCGTGCAATTCGAGACCGTCGGTGGTGCGAAAAGCGCCTTCCTCGTGCGGCATGGCATGCATTACCTCGCCGAAGAGCCCGCGATGAGCTGCGCACAATCCACGACTCCCCCGTTCCTATCCTCCCATCCAGGCCGGCAGCTTGTCGGCGGGAGGAAGCTTGACGACCCAGGCCCGGTCGAGGGGTTCCAGGGCCAGCACCTCGGTGATCGCTTCGGCGGGAGGCTGGGAGTCGAGCGCCAGCACGCCCACCGCGGCCCCGCCCGGCTCGCTCGTGCCGCGGCCCACCGACATGTCGGCGATATTCACTCGATGTTTGCCGAAGATCGTGCCCAACTGGCCGATGACGCCGGGCACGTCGTGGTGGGTGAAGAGCATCAAAATGCCTTCCAGGCGGCCCTCGAGGCGGAATTCGCCCTTTTTGACCAGGCGCGGCATGTTGCCGAACAGGGTGCCCGAGGCCACGGCGGTACGCTCCTCGCCGTCGACCGAGGCGGTGATCATCGAGCTGAAATCGCCCACGTCGGTCGAGCGCTCCTCGCGAAGCTCGATCCCTCGCTCGCGGAGCAGGACCTCGGAATTGACGATGTTGACGCCCGACTCGATGGCATTCTCGAGCAATCCCGCCGCAAAGGCGGCCGACAGCAACCGGCAGTCGCGCTTGGCCACCTCGCCTTCGTAACGGAGCCGGCAGCCGGTGGGCGAGTTGCGGTGCAATTGTCCCAGCAGCAGGCCCAACCGCCACGCCAGATTGAGGTAGCCCCGCAGGCTTTCCAGCGTTTTCGGGTCGAGGGGCGACATGTTGACCGACGACTTGATCGCGCCGGTGGTGAAGAAGTCGATCAGCAACTCGGCCGCCTCCACGGCCACGTTGGCCTGGGCCTCCTCGGTGCTCGCGCCCAGGTGGGGAGTGCACAGCACGTTGGGCATCCCGAACAGGGGGCTGTCGGTGCACGGCTCCGACTGGTACACGTCGAGGGCTACGCCGCCCAGGTGCCCGCTCTTGAGCCCCTCGACCAGCGCCTGCTCATCGAAAATACCTCCGCGGGCGCAGTTGATCAGGCGGGCGCCGGGGCGAAGCATCTTGATCTGGTCGGGCCCGATCAGATTGCGCGTCTCGTCGGTCAAGGGAGTATGGACCGTGAGGTAGTCGACGTGGGGGAGCATCTCGCGAACCGACGAGCAGATCTCGATGCCCAACTCCTTGGCCCGCGGAGCCGCGAGGAACGGATCGCAGCCGAGCACCTTCATTTCCAAGGCCCGGGCGCGGCTGGCGACGGCCTGGCCGATGCGCCCCAGGCCGACGATGCCCAGCGTCTTGCCCGCCAACTGGGTGCCCATGTACTGCTTGCGGTCCCAACGGCCTTCGAGGAGGCTTTGATAGGCGGGAAAAACGTTGCGCGACAGGGCCAGCATGAGCGTGATCGCATGTTCGGCCGTCGAAATCGTGTTGCCCCCCGGGGTGTTCATCACCACAATCCCCAGCCGGGTGGCCGTCTCGACGTCGATGTTGTCGGTGCCGACGCCCGCCCGTGCGATCGCCTTGAGCCGGCGGTTTCCCTCGAGCACGTCGCGGGTGATCTTGACGCCGCTGCGGCAGATGGCCCCGTCGAATTCGAGCAGGGCCTCGCGCAGCGCATCGGCCTTGAGTCCCGTGCGAACTTCCACGTCGAGGTCGCCGGCCGACTGGAGCAGGTTCAAACCGTCTTGAGAAAGGGGGTCCAGAACGATAACGCGTGGCATGGTTCGACTCGATTCGTCCGTGAGAACTGTAGATTGGTTCGGAAAGCCATGTCTTACATCAGAGGGTCGCTTCTGTCGAGAGCCGCGCGCCGTACGCACATCCTGTGGGGCACGTTTCCAACGTGCCTCTGCGCTCGGGACACGTTGGGAACGTGCGCCACATCGGGAGCGGGGCTCCTTGACTGCCGGCCTCGGAATTCGTAAACCATCCCTCGTCGGCCGATCTTCGAAAAATCACGGCGAGTCGACGAAAGACCTATGAGCACGAACGCCTCCCGACCCCCTCTACCGGTTGCCGTTCTCATTTCCGGCGGCGGAACCACGTTGCGGAATCTCCTCGAGAAGATCGAAGCCGGCTCGTTGAACGTCGAGATCCGCCTGGTGGTCTCCAGTAGTCCCAAGGCGGGTGGGCTCCGGTACGCCGAAAAGGCCCGCATTCCCGCGGCCGTCGTGGCCCGCAACCGTTTCGACTCGGACGAAGCCTTCAGCGACGCCATCTTCAGCCGTTGCCGCCAGGCCGGGGCCGAATGGGTCGTGATGGGCGGCTTTTTGAAGCGGGTCGCGATTCCCGAAGACTTTACCAATCGGGTGCTCAATATTCACCCCGCCCTGATTCCCGCGTTTTGCGGAGAGGGGTACTACGGGCGGCGAGTCCACGCGGCCGTGCTCGAATACGGGGCCAAGATCACCGGCTGCACGGTCCATTTCGCCGACAACCAGTACGACCACGGGCCGGTGATCCTCCAGAAGGCCGTGCCCGTGCTCGACGACGACACGCCCGAAACCCTGGCGGCCCGGGTCTTCGAGGCCGAGTGCCAAGCCTATCCCGAGGCGCTGAACCTCATCGCGCAAGGGCGAGTCGTCGTCGACGGGCGCCGCGTGCGCATCGTCGCCCGGTGAATGCGCCGGGCCCATGGGTTCTTGCGACTCGCGACCAATCGCGGCCGAAGCGGAGCGGTGCATCGCCGGGTTTGTCCGGCCGCGCCGGGCCGTGTACATTGGCGGGCGTCGTTTCGAGAAGGGAGATCGCCGCTTCGTTCCGACTTCTTCAGGAGGCCCGCATGTTCCTGCCGTTCCTGCCTCGACGAGGCGCTGCCTTCGCAGTTGGCGCCTTCTTGCTCGCTCTGGCCGCGCCGCGCTGGATCGTTGGGCTCGAGCCGACCGGTTCGGGCCTGCCTTGGGGTTTCTCGCAACAGGTCGCGGTCAACGCCGAAGGCGACTCGTACGATTCGAAGCCGTCGTTGACCGTCTTGCCCGACGGGACCACCTGGATGGCTTGGCACGCCTATCGGACGGGCCGCGACCGCGTGCTGGCGCGACGGATCGGGCCCGGCACGCCCGGCCCCATCGACACCGTGAGCGACGGCGGCACGGTCCACGGCCCGCCGGTCGTGACCGGCGACGGACAAGCGGGCTCGGCCTGGGTCTTTTGGGCCGCCCGGGTCGACCGGCGTTGGCGAATCGTCGGCCGCCGCGTGGTCGACGGCCGCTGGCAGCGCGCCGTCACCGTGTCGGACCCGGCGGCCGACGCCATCCTGCCGTGCGCCGCGGGCCTCAGCCAGGGCCGGGTCATCGTGTCGTGGTGCGAGTCGAGCGACGGGCGGTTCCGCGTCCGCAGCCGCGTGCTCGACGGCGCCGTCGATGGGCCAGCGGTGGACGTCTCGGAAGGGGCGCACGACTCCTTCCGGTCGGCGCTCGCCGTCGACAAGGACGGTACCGTCTGGGCCTTCTGGGATTCTTATCAAGACGGGAACTATTCGATCCGGGCCAGGCCGATTCTGCCGACGCCGGGTCCGGCCGAACCGATCTCCCCGCCGGGGCAGAACTGCCTGACGCCGGCGGCCCTGGGAACCGAGTCGGGGCTTTACGTCGCGTGGCTGCAGGTGGCCGACGTGATCGGCGGCGAGGGTGCGATCACGCAGTGGCATACCTTGCACGTGGCCGAGCGCCGCGACGAAGGCTGGCAGCCTCTGTGCCGCGCGCACGGCGATTCGGCCGCCGCCACCCTGACGCACGGTCTTATCGCGCGGATCGAGCCCGAGCCGGTGGCGACGGGCGGATACCAGGGCCGGCGCCGCGCGCCCATGCTGCTGGAAGACCGAGGCTCGCTGTGGCTGCTCTGGGAACGCAAATCGGACCACCGCGGACGCACGCCCAACGTAACCGGCCAGCTTATCGGGCGCCGCTGGAGCGGCGCGCAGTGGCACGAGCCGGCCGTTTTGCACGAGGGCCTTCTCGATTACCACCTCGCCCATCCCGCGCGCACGTCGAACGGTCGGTTCCTTCTCGCCGCCTCCGATCTGCCGCGAAACCTGAGGCGGCGATACCACTGCCTGCCGGTCGACGTGAACGTCACGAGCACGTTTCGCCAGGACGACTGGCCCGGCTGGCGCCCCGTGAAGCTGCCCCTCGACGACGGCGGCCCGCCGCAGGAGATTCGCGACGGCGACCGCGTCTTGCGGCTCTACTGGGGCGACCTGCATTGCCACACGGGCCTGACCGCCGACGCGGAGGGCGAGCCCGACGAGTTGCTCCACTACGCCCGCGACCGCGCGGGGCTCGACGTCGTGGTCATGACCGAGAACGACTTCATCTACGACACGTTTCTCACCGAGTACGAGTTCGCCATGGATCACTTCCTGGCCAACCGGTTCACGCGCCCGGGACGGTTCGTGGCCCTGCCCGGCTTCGAGTGGACGTCGCGTCTGCCCCGGTCGCCCGACGTCGACCGCGCCGACCCGCGCAACTGGAACTCGCAGCAGTGGGGTGCATCGTACCCCGATCATCGCACGGTGATCTATCCGCCGGCCGGCGGACCCGTGGTACGCCATCCCGAAGTGAACAACGACATCCAGCGGCTCTACGAGGCCGTCGAAAAGGCCGGGGGCGTGACCTGGACCCAGCATGCCACCTGGGACCTGACCGGGCATCCCGTCGAGTTGGGCGTCGAGGTGAGCGCGGGATGGGACATCTACATCCGCAACCCCGAGCGGGTCCATCGGGCGCTCGACCAAGGACACCGCTTCGCCCTCGTGGCCAACGGCGATTCCCACCGCCGCAACCCCGGGCTTTGCGGCGCGCTGACGGGCATCTATGCCGAGGATCTGACGCCCGAGGCGATTCTCGACGCTCTGCGAAGTCGCCGCGTCTATGCGACGAACGGCTCGCGGATCGTCGTCGAATCGTGGGCCAACGGCCGCTTCATGGGCCGGGAAGCCGAAGCGCCGGACGGCGACGCCGAAATCAGCCTCTCGGTCATCGCCCCCCGTCCGATCGTCGAGGCCGTCCTGATCCGCGACGGGCAAGAGGTGAACCGATTTGCCGGCGACGGAAGCCGGCGATTGCGCGCCGTCCATCGCGACGCGGGATTGACGCCGGGCACCCACTGGTACTACTGGCGCGTTGCCCAGCAGGGCACCTCGCCTCGTTACCCGGGCAACGTGAAGGTCGCCCGAGGCCATCTCGCCTGGTCGACTCCCCACTGGGTCGTGGTAAACGATCGCGGCCGCGGAGTACGTAAGGGGGGACGTAAAGGGAGGGACGTAAAAGGACGTAAAGGTGACAGGCACCAAATCTGGGCGATATGCGCAGAATCGGACACCGTGCGGCCCTCCACCAACCCAGAATCGGACACCGTGGGGCCCTGCACCAACCGCTAGCCGCAGCCTCTTGGCCTTCCGCGCGATCGAAGCGTCGATTCCAGTCCCAACTGCTTGGCGATCCGGGCAACCCAATCCGTCCCGCCGAACGGG
>Ga0334896_1001212_pt1 | contig 23491 bp, 20 predicted proteins | sample GraSluR3_MG_8_FD_207734 | JGI IMG/M metagenome (GOLD analysis project Ga0334896, IMG submission 207734) | Sludge microbial communities from methane-producing bioreactor in Wageningen University, Netherlands - Granular Sludge_27_06-R3 | ecosystem: Engineered > Bioreactor > Anaerobic >... | reverse complement strand
CGGCCGATTCTAAAAACTTCCTTTGAGCACTTTGCAAAGCCAAATCTTGGGGTAGCCCCCCTTTAATATTTTTAGTGAACTCAACCATTATCTCACTCCCACTATAATCCTCAACCCTCCATTGCGCTGCAACTAACGATTGTGCTCCCGCATACTGAAAACTCCTCGCTAGACTCAACAGACCCTCTCCCTTTACTAAACCTCCATCGCTACTTCGACATGCACTTACAATAACAAGTTTCGCATTTAAGTTAATGCCATAAACCTCGTACATATTCAAAAAGCCATCGTCGGTGGTGTCGGGTGAACTGGAAAAGATAAGCTTTGAAAAAAGGGGGTTCGACTCGTCAATATGCGTGTGCATCGCTAAATGTAATACACCATACTCACCATTAGCTATCTCCTGCTTGAATCGTCCCTCAGTAGCCTGTTCTCCAACTACGAGTTTCCCCCTGAACGTGTTGCTAACCTCCCGGGCCTCCCTCTCTGCTCCGGGTAAACTGCCCAAATTTTGCCGATAATGGAGCGTGTTATTATGTGCAATGCATGAGTTGTTGTACGATGGTGCAAACGAAATGGCTGTAGTTCTGAATTTTGGTTTAGCATTATGTGCTATATAGAACAACTTGGTTGAAGGGTAATATGATATAGCTGTACTTTGAACCAAGTAAGGAAGAGCGTAGTAACCTTTTGGGTTTGCAACCCTACTTTTGGTAAGCGCAGCAAATGGAATTGCAGACAGCTGAAGATGAGGAACAACAACTAGGTCTCGCCCCTCGATAAACGACTCGAAGGGTTTAAGCAAGGTTTGGTATAGGTAATACGATGATCTCCCATACTGATCGAGGTTCTCTCTGGTTAAATCATCAAAACTTTTCGGATTAATCTCGTTAAAGAAGATCTCCAGGGTATCGAAAAATTCCTTTCCAATCCTTTGGTGTCTCCAGGTAAAATCTTCCTTTGCCACAGCAAAGCTTATCAAGGACGAATCGTTCACAATATAATCAATTAGAACCTGCGATGGGCTCAGCTTGGACTGGATATCCTTAATTGAAACTGAAGCGGTATCGTAGCGAAGAGCATAGTACTCGGGGTACTTCGCTTCAATGCTTGCAATTAGCTGCTTGTGCTCGCGTTGCGCATTGAATATTCTACCCTCAATGCCCTCTAGCTGCTTTGCAGAAGTGCCTCCTTTTGACTTAGCCTCATGGTAAAGTTCATATAGCGTGCCCACGGTTTGCCTTAGCTCCCGCTCATGATTTACAAGATCTTTGGGTACTCCCAAAAAGTTGAGCCCACGTTCCCTTGCAATGGCCTGGTTTAGCACAGCAGCTTTTGCTTTCGACGACACCTTAAAGGCAAACTCAATGGCATGGGGTATCCGATGGGAAAAGGTAAAGCATGCCCTAATGGTATTTAGGTAAAGGGTATGGTAAATATCGTCAATATACAGCTTATCGCCATCATCATAAATACCCGCTCGCTGCTCATCCATTAGGGCGATGGCTTTGGAAAAGTACTGGAAGGATTGTTGAGCATTTATTATATGACCACTCTCATTAAAGCGTTCCAAATAAATTGAAGCCAAACCTTCAAAACACTGAATCGCAATTAAAGGGGAAAAATAGTTGGATAAAGAATTTTCAATAAAGTTTGTTGAAATTTGATGTTTTACGTTTAACCCTAATGATTTAATAAAATACCTTTCGGCACTATCCAATTCACCTTTTGATTTAAGGAATAAAGCATAGTTGCGAAGTAGTAGTCCAAGTTGGGGGCTATAGGAGTTTTGACTTTTAGAAATATCAATTCCTTTTAAATAAAAGAAAGCTGCGAGCTCAAACTGCCCAATTAATTCATTAGTTGCTCCTAAATTACTATATAATGCCATTAGGTCAGAAGATCTCCATCTCTCACCTTTAATAATCTCCTTCTCCACATCCTTAAAGTAACGAATTGCATTATGATAGTCCTTCTGTGCTAGGTAAGTTAATCCACTTGCACTTAATGCATTACTATAGTATGTGTTGTTAAAATATTTAGATAACTCTAATGATCTATTTGCAGCATCAAGCGCTTCATCGAGCAGACCAGCCCCTCTGTACGCTGCTGAAAGTTTTATTGAAGCAAGCACTAGATGAGAGGAGTTAGCCACAGAATCTTGGCCTAAAAGGTTTATCCCCTTTTGGATATAGGCAATGGCCGACTTGTAGTCCTGCTTATAGTTTAAACAATCGCCATAGGCATAGTAGGTAATACCCAATGTGGAAGCAGGAGGGTTATCCATGCCTAGCAAAATGGATTCGGCCTTGCGGTAGTAAAAAAGGGCGGAGTCGATATAGCTCATATCCTGCTTAAGGATGGCTAGGTTCAGATAACCATTAGCGAGTCGGGCTTTAGGAAAGTTTGGAATAGATTCCCTAAGCCTAAGCGACTTGACAAACATCTCGCTGGCCATCTCATGGTTTCCCTCAACCATATAATCTACCCCAGCGTTGTTATATGCTTTTGCCAAGCTATCGAGATCCTGCTGTGTGGAGGTGTTGTTTGGCAATGGCATACCCAATGCATTACCTACAACAAAGGCTAGTGCACAGGCAAATAGGGCCAAACAGTATTTCCTCAACATTTCCATAACTATTCGCCCGAAATATAAGAAAAATGCTGAAGTTGGGACAATGTTTGCGCTAAACATTTGCCCTATGCTGATGATTGCTTAGCCTCCTTTAACTCGGTGCGGAATTCTTCTGTACTCTCGATTTGTAAAGATGCTTTAAAGGGCTAAACAACCTTTGGAGTAGCGATAGATCCTCGGTGGTGATCTCGGCTATGCCCTGCAGCTCACGATCGAACTGAATGGCTACGCCATAGCTAGTTGTTGTGCCGCCTGGCAATTCAGCCACTGCTGGATACCCTTGCTCTGTATAGCCCGACGATACGCTACGGATAAATCCTTCGACCATACCAAACTCCATATACGAGTAGCCATCGAGCTTGATATTTACCCGCTGCCCTGGCTTTACCTTACCTGCGCCAGCAAAAGGGATTACCATACGAGCCTGAACCTCGCCAATGCTCTCGGGTGTAATGGCAAACAGTGGAATTCCGGTGGTTACCTCCTGCAGGTCGCTCCAAATGCTCATAAAGGTTAGCTTACCTGTTGACATTGCAATTAGCAGATAACTCTTCTCCCAGCTTGCAAGGGCTGTTACAAACTGTGAATAGGTACTGGAGATTTCCTCGGTCAGCCGCTTTCGCTGGCTCTCGTACTCCAAGCGGGTATCCACCAACGACTGCCTAAGCCGCTCCATGGTGATGGCCGTATTGGAAATATTTAACTGCGCCCCCTCCAATGCTTGCAGCTTGGACAGAAGCGCCGCTTGCGATTTTTCAAAATCAACAGCAGCAATTACTCCGGTGGCAAAAAGCGCTGAGTCGCGGTTAAACTGTTTTTGGGTTAGCTCAATATCTTTCAATGTCAAATTTCGTTGATTTTCGAGCCTTTGGCTATACACCCCGTACTGCTTTAGCTCCCGCTGCAGAGCCTCAATTTTCTGTTGATGAAACCTCTGCTTGCTAAATATTTGATAGTCGGTAATTGCACGGCTAAAGGCATTATAAGTCGATTGCACCTCACCAAGCACAAGATTTTGGGGCAAATGAATTGGGTTAACACTATCGGCAATGCTAAAGGTTGATATGAATTGAGATAATTGAAAGATGTGTTTATGATTTGCAGGATTCTCAATTACGCCCAGCGTATCGCCCTTGGATACCTGTTGTCCGTCGGAAACAAAAATGGCGATAGGTTTACCCGTTGCGCGCGCCACCACCACCGAGGGTGGATTCTCGGCAGTTATCACCACGGGTGCAATCACCGTATCGGGATAGCGAAAAAATATGCTCCCAATAAAAATTATGGCAATAACAGCAAACACAATGGTAATACCCCAGCGAACAATCCAGCGGGGAGGCGTACCGAGTATCTCGGTTATCTCGTCGGATTTTATGTTGATCTTTTGTTCTTGCAACTCTTTTCCCATTGATCTAATATCTTATATTTTGACTGCCGCTATAGACTCTATGCAATGATTGCGACGCAAGCTAATTCCCTGTTTCAATTGGTATTCCCACGCGCGTCGCCTTGTGGACTTTCATCTTCCCACGGGCTTCGCCCGTGGTTATCGATATTTAGCCGCTACGCGGCTAGTTTCAAACTTGACCTACAACTCCAGTTGATTCTTAACCAATGTATAGTAGGCTCCCTTTTTTGCACTTAGCTCCTTGTGGGTTCCCACCTCAACAACCTGACCTTTCTCTAGCACAATAATCTGGTCGGCACTTTTTACCGTGCTAAGCCTATGCGCCACCACCACCGAGGTTCTGCCCTTTATAAATTCCTGCAGATTCTCAAGAATTACCTTCTCGTTGTTGGCATCGAGCGAATTGGTGGCCTCATCTAAAAAGATAAACATTGGATCTTTATAAACCGCACGGGCAATAAGTATGCGCTGCTTTTGCCCCTGACTCAGTCCATGCCCCTCGCCCCCTATCTTGGTATTATAACCCAGCGGTAACGAGGCAATAAAATCGGAAATGTTGGCAATACGAGCGGCCTCAATCAACCGCTTCTTATCAATAATCTCCACTCCGGGTGCAATGTTACGGGCAATGGTATCGGAAAAGATAAAACCATCCTGCATCACCACGCCGCACTCCTCGCGCCAGCGACGCAGGCTATATGCCTCAAGGTTATTGCTGCCCAGCCGAATCTCGCCAGTTGCAATGGGGTAAAAGCCCAGCAGCAGCTTTACCAGCGTTGTTTTACCACTGCCCGATGTACCCACAATGGCGGTTTGCTTGCCCTCGGGTATGGTTATGCTAACCTCGTTAAGCACCAGCTCCGAATCGGGTCCCTCGTATCGGAACGAGAGATTATTTACCGACAGCGCAGCATTATCGGGGATATGGGAAATGCTCGATGCTGCAGTATCCTCCTCATCATCCCTAAGGTGTACCTCGCCAAGCCTCTCGAGGCTAATCTTGGCATCCTGGGTAACGTTGATAAAGTTGATAAGCTGATCGATGGGGCTGTTGAGCTGCCCAATGATATACTGAATGGCCAACATCATACCCAGGGTAAGGTTGCCCTCCACCACGCTTTTGGCGGCCAGCACGGTAATAACAATATTTTTAACCTCGTTGAGAAGCACTGCCCCGCTCTGCTGGTACTGGCTAAGGGCAAGCCCCTTAACGCCCACGCGGAACAGGCGCGCCTGTATGCTCTCCCACTCCCACCGTTTCTGCTGCTCGCACCCGCTCAGCTTAATCTCCTGCATCCCTTGTATAAGCTGAATAAGGCTGCTCTGGTTGGCCGACATCTGCGCAAATCGCCGATGATCTAGCTCGGCACGTTTTTTCAGGAACAGCCATACCCAGGCCGCATACAGCGCGCTACCGATAAAGAAAACGGTAAAAATTTGAGCGCTGTAGAAAAGCAGTACCGCCCCAAAAATCACCAGGTTAACCAGCGAGAATATCACGTTAAGCGAAGTGCTGGTAAGGAAGCTCTCGATGCGCCGATGATCGCCTATGCGCTGCATAAGGTCGCCCGTCATCTTGGTATCGAAGTAGCGCATGGGCAGGCGCATGAGCTTGGCCAAGAAATCGGAAATTAGCGATACGTTGACCCGTGTACCCAGATGCAGCAATATCCATCCACGGATAAACTCCACCGATACGCGGCTTAGCGTTAGCACCAGCTGCGCTATTAGCACAAGGTATATAAAGCTGATATTGCGGTTGCCAATACCCTGATCGACTATGCTCTGGGTAAGGAACGGGAAAAGTAGCTGCATTAAGCTACCCAGTATCAACCCTAGGAATAGCTGAACAATCATCCGATGGTATGGGCGCAGGTAGCTAAACAGAAACCCGAAGCTACGGCGGTTGGGCTTCTCGTCGCGGGCCGAGTAGAACTCGGGTGTGGGCTCAAGAAGTAGCGCAATGCCCCTCTGCTCGCCCTCCTCGGTAGTTGAGTACCAGCATTGGGTAAACTCCTTTTGAGGATATTTGAGCAGCCCACCTGCGGGATCGGCCACATGAATAGTCTCGTTGCCCCTACGTCCCGAAATCTTATAAACCACCACAAAATGCTGCTGGTTCCAGTGCACAATGGCAGGCAGTGGAGCCTCGTTGCGCAGCTGCTCAAAGCTTAGCTTTACGCCCATGGTGCGCAACCCAATGCTCTCAGCAGCACGACTAATACCCAGCATGCTCACCCCCTCGCGGGTAATATGGCTACGCTCACGCAAGGTCTCTAAATTGTAATGCTTACCGTAGTGGCGCGCCACCATTCTTAGGCAGGTAGGGCCGCAGTCCATGGCGTCGTGTTGGGGGTAGTGGGGAAAAGGCATTTTTGGAATGTGGAATAATGAATGATAAATGTAAAAATAGCGAAAACTATAACTTAGATGCTAACTGTAATAACAAAACTGAGCATACAATATGTATTTAGGACTTCCTTTAATATACACACCTGAAAATTTGCCAAATGGGGTAATACCCAGCATACTCATCTCCGCCAGCCGGCGGATTATATGGCTAGGCTCGCGAAGCGTCTCTAAATTGTAGTGCCTGCCTACCGAAGCGAAAGCATAGGTAGGCTTACCGTAGTGGCGCGCCACCATTCTTAAGCAGTGCCTGTCCCGATGCGTCGGGATTGGCCCGCAGTCCATTGCTTCCCCGATTAATCGGGGCAAGCTGTGTTGGTTATATAAGTGGTAAGACATTTTTTCGAAAGTAGTTCATTTTACTATTTACTCATCCTTGTTTTTAATGGCCTTAGCATTATCTAATGATAAAAAGTTTTCCTCGGATATTATACTTTTACCTAGTTCTTTTTCGGTCTCTTTACGGGCTTTTCCGGCAACTGAACCACCTCTTTTAGCCACACTTTTATTTTTTGAGAACGTTTTTGGCTTTTCGTTCTTAGAAATCTCAGTGGTTACCTTCTCGCCCAGCATCGTAAAAATGAGTTCAAAGTCGGTCATATGATCCCTTAGATTCTGGTTTTTCAGGGCAAGACCCTTTAATTTTTTGTATTCAGAGGGTGTTAATCCAAAGGTTGCTTTTGAAATTTCAGCAGTAAGTATGGCATAGTCGCGCTCATTATCTATCCCCCTCTCCTTCCACTCGTCGGTTAAATTCTGTCGAATGGCAATACCTCTTATTCGTTTGTCAATCCAGTCTTTGGGGTAGCCCTTTTGCTCATACATCTCTTTCATTCGCTCCTGGGCAAGTTCAGGATTCTCAATTTCCTGCACACGTTCGTATCCTATCTTTGCAAGCCACTGCTTAAAAGGCTCTGCCTTAGGCGATGGGATGGATTGAATAATACGAAAAAGGGATTGCGTGTTGGCGCAATCCGTTTTTCGCATTTTGCCATCTGGAGCCTCAAGTTTCAACTGTCGACAAATTGTCGACAGTTGGATTCCATCTTCAAGAGCAACCCTGGTTTTCATCTTAAACCAGTAGTCGCGGGGGGTTGTGCTTTCTGTTAGTACGCCTACAATATCAATTACCGAGAAATACCATTCATTCTCAATCCATACCCTGCGTATGCTTTTGCTCTGAAAAACAACAATTTTATTCTGCTCCATATTCTGAAAATCTATTGCTTTTTGATGTACGCAAGGCAAAATTAGCATTTTTTAAAACGAGCCAGAACCTTGTTCCAATTAAGATCGGGCTAACCTCCACCAACTCGCGTGTTATATGGCTACGCTCACGCAGCGTCTCTAAATTGTAATGCCTGCCTACCGAAGCGAAAGCATAGGTAGGCTTACCGTAGTGGCGCGCCACCATTCTTAGGCAGTGCCTGTCCCGACGCGTCGGGATTGGATCGCTGTGCATCCCCTTTTGGTTGACAGGCATGGCATCCCCGATTAATCGGGGCAAGCTGTGTTGGGGGTAGTGGGGGAAAGGCATTTTTGGAATGTAGAATGATGAATGTTAAATGATAAATGTAAAAGTAAAAGTAGGAAGAAAAGTGGTTTGCTTCGAAAGATAACTGCTGAAATTATTTAGCAACAAACTTCTACTCCCCAAGATACCTCTCCAGCAACTCCCTGATCTCGGCTCCCTCGGGGCCGGGAGCATTTGGATTTACCAGTTTCCCCTCCTTGCTGTAAATCAAATAACGGGGAATAGTAGTTATTTCTAACTCGTTATAAATGTTAGATTTATCAAAACTTGTGGCAAAATAGTTTATCGCATTACTTTCCAATCCGCTCATAGCAGTTTCAGTTTCCCAATTCTCAATACTTTTATCGAGCGATATGTAGATAAATTTTATGTCCTTACCAAGATAATCCTCTCTTAACTTCTCTGCACTGGGCATTGCCTTAAGGCAAGGAGCACACCAACTTGCCCAAAAATCTACATAAATTACACTTCCAGTATAATTTGAAATTATTTGGTCGTACTTTACTCTTTCTTTGCTATTTTCATAGGAAATTAACTCGAAGTCATCTGTTTGGGGAACACAACATTTCAATATTTTATCATTCAGCTGGTCTATTAAAAACTGATCATTATAATCTGTATCGAATAAATCAGCGTATTGGTTGGCTAATTGATAGTTATCGTCTATCATCCGTTGCAAGCAAAGGAAACGAGCGTACTTCTGTACGATAGTATCGGTTAGGGTTGAAAAAATACTTTTATGCAACTGGGCATAATCAATAATCCCTGAACGACTCTCCCTAATGTAAATTATATCGCCAAAAAGGATTGAATTTAGATAGCTTAGTGGATACAAAGAATCAGTTGTGTACCCCTGAAAAAAGGTATTAGAGAGCAAAACATTTCTTAAAAACGGATAGCTACAAAGTCTAAAATACTTTTGTATGTCATCAAAAAGGTGTTGCCGGAATAGTTCTCTATAAATATTGAAATAGTGTTGTTTTCTTGGTTCGAACCCAGTAATATCTATACTTTCAAACTCTTGGATCTTTCTAGTTACCAACTCCTGCATAATTGCCTCCCCTTCCTTAATCATAGGCCTGTTAATGTGTATCCTATAGTCGATATATATAACCAAGTCTGTTTTGAAAACAAAGGGTTTCGAATAGTCAATTTGGAAGAAGAGTGCTTCCAAAGAATCTAACTGCTGTTGTCTCCCAAAAGTAGCACAAAACTCTTCGTAGTAGGGCATTTTGTCTGGAATTTTTGTTCCTTCCCTTATGATTTCACCTTTATAGGTAAAATCCCTAAAACTGAGAAGAAGAGTATCGCCACATTCAACAAGAATTGTATCAGCAAATATCAAAGGGTTCCGAACAATTACCATATCTAAGGGTCTAATATCTATGGTTAATGTGTCTATCAATTTATTTGTCGATCTGGCTGTAGAATCAAATAGCTTAATGCTTTTGTTAACAGATACTGTTGTTGTGGCAATGCTATCGGAATTTACAATTACAACCAACTTGTTCTTCTGGGCAGGGTCTGTGATTTTTATATCATCGGAACAGGATGAGATAAAGAAATTAATAAGAAGAAGGGAAAGTGCTATTGGAATAGAAGACAATGATTTGTATGTAGTCATGGGACTATAAAGAATAATTTAAGAAGTTTAAGAATAGAGGGTACAGATTAATGTATCCCACGCTGCCGCAGAAATTGATCCGCCAACTGGCGGAGAGCTCGGCGCAGTAAATCCCCTCGTTTGGCTTTTACCACAGCGAAACTTCATAAAGCAAATATAACCAATTTCGTTGCTTCGTTACCACGCGTGAGGACACACGTGGTAGCAGGGGTATATTTTTCAAAACCAGTATGGACCTTTGTCCATACTGGTCTAGGAACGTCATATGAAGCATCAAAATTAATGCGACTAAATCCTACATTGATGCTTCTTAAAATAGCATTAAGGAGAGCCGTTCAAATTTCTAAATTTACTCTTTTGGCCTTTCTGGGGGGGATAAAAAGCACCAACCCAGCCAACAGTCTCTTCCTATAGGACAATCTAAATTTGAGTTGCAAGGTATTGTTCCTCCTTTTAATACCTGTTGTTCTTTTGTGCTAAGAACCTTAGCACCTCTCAAATTTTTAAGATTTTTCATAGTGTGTAATATTTAAATTTTAATAACCCTGAGCTTATGCCGTCAGGGATCGGGTTTTAATAACCATTAAAAAAATAAATTAGTTTCCAGTATCCCACCCTGGTAGTTGAAGACAAACAAAAGTTGTAGGATCACAACCGGCACTTGCAGGACATTCTCTAAGACAGTCACTATAGCTGTCGTACTGGACTACTCCTAGCAATTTCCCTACAGTCTCATCAATTTCTATACCTCCTCCTTTTAAAACCTGTTGTTCTTTTGTGCTAAGTACCTTAGCGCCTCTCAAATTTTTAAGATTTTTCATAGTGTGTGAAATTAAAATTTTAATAACCCTGAGCTCATGCCGTCAGGGATCGGCATTTTATGCAATTTTAGTTTGATAATGCTAGCTCCGGTGATTGTTCGGAAAGTTTCAGCAACTCTTCTTCAACAATGTCATCAACAAAATTAATTAGGTCGCTACGGTTATACTCATTGGGAAAAGGCTTGCCATTTACTAGTATTTCAGGAGTAAAATTCACCTTGTTCTGTTCACACCATTTACGCTGCGCTACGAGCACTTCAAAATAGACCTCTCCCTCTGGTGCCGCCCATTCATCTAGCCATTTGGGTAAATTATTTCCTATGTAAGCATCATTAAGTTCCTTTAAGAAGATCCTTTCTTCACGACTATGGTAAATATTCAATAAGCTTAGTGCAATTCTTGTGTCAATTGCATTTTTATCATTCACGTTAACATTAAACCGAATATCTATCTGAACATTTTCATTGTTTTTCAACAATATTTCTTTCATAACCATATGAGCCTCCTTGCAATGTCCACATAATGGATTTGTAATAAGAGTTATTTTAAGCATTGCGTCTTTACTCTTATTTCCCAGTAAGATGCCATTTGTACTACTAATTGTAGTTTCGATACAAGTCTTCTGTTTTAGTAAAGAATTAAATATATTGTAGTTGTTTTTAAACCGATAATGCTCAATTTTAAGCTTATAAAATTCGGGCTGTAGTTTTAACTTAGGGTTAATAAATAACCACAAAGCGGCAATTGTTATAAAACTTTGAGCAACAATTATACTACTTAAAATATCGATAGATAAACTAAAAAATGAAGCAGGGATCAGTAAAGTGCTCAAAGCCTGTAGCCACAATACAAGAACAGTACTTAAGCAAAGCGGGCACCACTTTCTAACAACAAAATATTGATAAAAGACAGAATATAAGGTAAAAGGAACAGCTAGTAGCGAAAGTGAAATAACTAGGGTATAGTTTGAATTAGCAATATAGGTGAGTAATATCCATGAAAAAATTACTGACGCAAAATAGATAACTCCAACATCGCTAAATGTAATATTACCAAAAAGTTTCCCACCATTTGAATTCAATACCTCATCGCAACTAGTTCTTTCTTTGATGCCCGAACAAAACTTATCCAATATTTGCGATTTTCTGCCTAACTCATGCTGAACAATCAGTATGCTTATTGACAGGCCTAGTAGCGAAAGCAGAAAATGTAACGATTGAAAAAGATTGGGTTGTTTGATGAAAAATAAAGTTATAAAACTCAATATTGAAGTGTAAGTAATTATTTTCCCAATAATGTTCTTATTCCTTTTTGCCTGCTGTAGGTGTTCACTTTTTTCAACAGCAACAATAACACCTGACCAAATATTAAAAAACTCCTCAAACGAAATAATCTTCTTATCTTTTTTATTATAAGTTAATTCAATATGGTCATAGGACTTAATAGCTAATACAAAATGTTTTTCTTTGTGTTTACTGATATGTGCAATAAATGAATCCGGCAACTCATTTAGAGTTTCAACATTTTTAGGAACCTCAATAGCAATATTTTCAATATTAAAATGGTTTAAAACACCAGTAATTGCATGTAAACTTGGATAAGATGGATGACTCTCGAACTGAAACTCTAACTCTTTTCTATCTATATCGATATCATTGAAAAGCAATAGTTTTGTTAATATATAACCTGTAGCGTCTTTCACAGTTAAAATGGGTTAACTAGTAATTAGTAAATTAAAAATCTTATATCTTTCACAGTTTATGAACCTCTTTAGTGAATATTTACTCCAAAGTTAAATCACCCCGGGGACACGAGATGGCCCTGGTTCTTTTTAAGAATATTTTGGAAACTAACAAATTGACAAAATTATGTTAACGTGCTCATTTTATTTTAATTACAACCCAGAACACACAGGTATTAACATTCAAAAAAAACACTTTTTGGCGTTAATTTAGAGCGATTACAAATAATGGTAAAGGAAAGGGGAGGGTAACTTGCTAACCCCCTTCCCCATTCCCCACAGGGTTATCATCATTAGCAAACACGGGCTCGTACCCAAACCGAAAGGTTAGGGATGTAGCGTAGTAGTACGTGTTGCGGTGGAGGCTAAACCGGATATCGGCGCCCATCTCGCGCAGCTGGGCAATGTAGCGCTTTACGGTACGCTCGGAAATGCCCATACGCTGGGCCAGCTCGGCGGGTGAACCCGTGCTGCCGTTATTAATTTGCTGGTGAAGCGTTTCCAATTGATCCTTTACTTTTAAAATCATTGTGGTTTGTTGGTTACTGGTTAACAAATAGGGTGAAACTGTGTAGAGGCAATAAGCCCCTCTACTATATGTGTCGCCAATACCGGATTTGTGACAATGATTTTTGAAGTTTTTTTTGAAAAAAATTAAGCCCGATGGCTAATGGGATGATATAATGGCACTTGAGTTTATGTTTTTTTGCTGGCTGCTGGGAGGGATGAATGTCCCTGCTGCTATCCAAATCGATTTTGTGTAAGTGAAAACTTTCCGAGAGAACTCGACCGTGCCTGCGAACCAGAACTTGGGAAGGCTGAACAGCCAATCTCCTCGGATGGCTTTTGCCACAGATAAAAATCATAAAGCAAATATTACCAATTACTTTGCTTCGTTACCACACGATGCAACCGTGCAGTAGCAGGGGGTTTGCTTCGAAAGATAACTGCTGAAATTATTTAGCAACAAACTTCTACTCCCCAAGATACCTATCCAGCAACTCCCTTATCTCGGCTCCCTCAGGACCGGGAGCATTTGGATTTACCAATTTCCCCTCCTTGCTATAAATCATATAGCGTGGAATGTTTGTGATGTTTAATGTTTCAATCATTTTTGAGGTTTTGGGGTTAACTATAAAATAGTTCTCGCAGTTGCTATCGAGCTCCAGCGTTTGAATAGCTTCCCGCCACTCCTTCTCCCTGTCGTTGAAAGCCAAGTAGATAAACACCACACCCTTGCCTTCGTATTCGTTTCTCAACTCTTTAGCATATGGCATCGACGCCCTGCATGGGGCACACCAGCTGGCCCAAAAATCGATGTAGAGCACCTTGCCATTGTGATTCTTTGCTAGGGAAGATAATTCAATTTGGGCATTATCGGAAGCTTTTAGCAAAAGGTCGTAGGTTGGTTGAATACCCATATTGTACAGTTGGGACATGTATTGAAACTTCAAGGTGTCGGCTGTTTCCTTCAAAAACATATCTGAGTACTCTTTTATGCTCTCAGTATTAAAAAAGTTCACGATGTACTCAAGCGTATAGTACAGAATCAATTCCTTGGTTTGCTGCGGAATATCAACTCTATCCTTAATAATTTCGGAAACCTCAGGATAATCGAATGTAGAACCACTACTAGTTCTAATCATCTTCACTTCACTACCCCGAGCCTGATGATGTATAAATGCTTTTAATACCCTATGGTACGATGCATAGGCTACAAGCGAATCATTGAAAAATTCTTTATACATATTGTTGATTCTACTAAAGGTCTCAGCATCGTATGCAAAGTACTTATTCGATGCAGCAACAGCTAACTGCTCCCTTTGGGTAGTGTAGTTTTGGTAGTTTCCGTAAACTGGCTCAACCTGTTTAGCTTCGATAAGCGAATCAAGGGTTAATCTTTGCAACTCCCAATTTGCCGTTATATCATCGTTTAGCTTAACGAAATCAATGAAATCCTTTAAAAATATCTCGGGTATTGCCTCACCGTTTTGCTTTGCCTTATTGATGCGCATGAAGTAGTAATTGGTGTAAATGGCTACTGGGTCGAATCCAAAGTATTTATGGGAATTTCTGAAGGGTAACTTATAGTTGTAGCAACCTGATAGCTGCGCAGATATATTGCTTTGTAACACTGGATAGCCATTAGCATTATACTTTATAGTTACAGTATCGCCCGCTTTTACGAGAAAACCGACATCCTCTAGTGCACTGTACCCATGTAGAAACTCTATGTGTGATAGATCATGGGTAGGTATTAAGATGGAATCGGTTATACCCCCAGGACGATACCCCTCAAGAACCCCAACCGAATTCACAAACCAAAAGTAGTTGGGCGATTCTGATCCAAACTTACTGCCTGTTGGGAGTTGGTATTGGGATTGCTCAATGGGATTGATAAATATAATTGTAGCACTTTTAACCGGTTCTTTGTTGATAGTAGGTTCTGAAATGCAACCCGAAAGGAGAGCTAGTACGAGTGCTAGTTTTACTGGTTTTATCATTTTTACAAAATATGATTGGATGGATTTTTCTTTTATAACACTCTATTTAGATTCTGCTAGAGTTCTAGAACGAAACCAAGAAAAAAATTATAAAGATGGGGTTGCATTAATTTCAAACACAACAATAATAGCCATACGTAGCCCACTGTTTGGCAGAGGCTGTGCGCCTCAGTCTAATTTATTCCTTCGGGCTCTCCCCAGTAAATAATAGAAAAAATCCCATTTTGGTGGTACTACCTGAGACATCTGCATTTTCTTTAATTAATTAGACTCCCAAAAAAACTTAAATATTGGAAATGTTACACTTTGCAAAACAATTTCAAGTTTAGAGTTATCAATATTAGTATAATCAAACCTAACAAAACCATATTTAGTATTAAAAAAACTTGTAAGTTTAGTTTTCCCTAATTCACTTACTGCTTCGCTTTCTATAACAAAGCAATCCAAATATCCAAAATTAGTTTTAATAGTCTTTTCCTCAACAATACTGTACTTATATGTAAATTCTACAACTCCATCCCATTGCTTCCAGCGCTTATCCCCCCAAGCACTACCTATATTTAGTTTCCAGTTCCAATTATGACCTATCTCTAAAGGGTATTTGATGTATGGATAAGGGTTTAATTGTAAAATTTGAAACAAATACTCTCTAGGAGGATGAAACCAAATATTGCGTCCATTCTCTATTAAACCTGTTATGGTTTTATTATGGTTAATTATATATGATATTTCCGTTTGATAAAAAGAAGGATTCGAAAAATTCATATTTGTATTCAAAACTTCTAGTTTGAAGTCTTTAACAACATTATCTTTTGCCCGATTTACATCTACAAAATCCCAGGATTGATCGTTATTGAAAGAAAAGAATAATTCTTTGCCATTTTTATCAAAAAATCTATAGCTAAATTTTAAAATTCCTTCACGTTTATAAATATTATTACTTTTAACCTCTGCCTTTTCAATTATATTACCATATAAATACCCATCAAATAGTACAAGATTTGTATCGTCCTCTTTTACTTGAGCAGATATAGATGACCTTATAATCCCAAGAATTATAAATAATATTAATTTTCTCATAATTAAACTTTTAGTACTAATTATCACATTTTAGAAACAGACTACTTACTTTGCACTTTGCAGATGGTCTGTTTCATATTGGGATTGCTCTTTGGGGTTGCTAAAAATAATTGTGATACTATCTACGCAATCTGTGTTGGTAGTGGGTTTTGAAATACAACCCGATAGCAGAATAACCATGAGTATTAGTTTTATTGATTTTCCCATTCCAATGATTTTAAAAGTTTTTTTTGAAAAAAATTAAGCCCGATGTTTAACGGACTGGTTTAATGCGGTTTGCATTTTAGTTTTTTGCCGGCAGTTTGGGGCGAACGGAGATATGCTTTGATATAATAAGATGAAAGAACTGCCTATAACAAGTATTAAAAAAAACATAACCCTATCTATCTCGAAGTTACCAACTTAGAAATTGGAATAACTACTACCCCATCGTACAATAAAAAATGATTCTTACTTCGAGTTGAATGCATCCGATCAAGATAGGATATGTAATTGTTTCGCTCAAACCTAGGGATATCTGCTGTGGAAAAAAAGAATGGCCCGTTCATAGAAGTTGATATCTCGAGTAGTCTTTTCGTAAAGCTATCAAACCCGTTGAAAATGAAAACTGGATCATTCGTATCAATACTTTTACTATCAACTGCCTCTCGATAATTTGTTAGCATCTTGAGATAATTACCTGCTCTATGCTTAAAATGCTCTTTGTCCAGCAATAGGGGGTTCATCGTATAGCTATAGGCAACCAAACGTAGCGAATAGGTAAGGCCCTTGGTGTTGGAGTTAATATACTGAAAGTAATAACCTTCAGCATCACGCTTTATCGCATTCTTATTCCCTGTTCCTGTGTGCTCACTCCCTCCATAAATTATGAGCTTATTATCCCTTACTATATCACTAAAATAATGAGGGTCTTCAAACTTTCTAATTATTGCCCTACTTCTTATCTGATTGAATTTATGAAACCCCTCATTTAATGCGCTATAGGCCAGCAATGACTGAAGTATATTTTCAACAATTGGATAAATGGTTTCGTCAATGCTGTGAAGGCTTTTGATTTCGGGTAAAAGCTTACGAAGATAGGTTGCAGACTTTAGGGAATCACTACAGTATGCAAAGCCAGCATCATTAAGCTTTGGAATGAGGATATCTGAAATGGTAACATCAGAATTATGCTCAATATCAGAACAGAGTACATTTAGCTCTTTATTGGGATTGTTTCTATTCCATACCCTGATGTCATTATAAAAAGTAGAATCCTCAACAGTTGTTACAATACTATTCAACCGTTCGCTGAAAAAAGCAGTGGCCGTTTTATCGTCTGCAATTGAGAGGTAGGTGTTGATGTCACAGGTGTAAGAAAAAGGGGTTTCAACAACCAGGTAGGGAAAATATGCATCCTCATTAAGTGCAAATAGAATTCTTTTTACAATATCTGTAATCTCTTTGAAGTAATGATTCTCTCCCAACAGAACTACCTTTTTGTTGACCATATCACTAATCAGCTCATCATAGTTACTCCTAGTATCAATTGGTTTAAAAACATTGGTGTCGACTGGAAAAAGACTCCCGTCTAAATTGGGGAATCTGCTTAGCTGAGTATTCGGGTAAAAGCCAGATTCGTGCATTTGCTCGTTGGGGGAGGCATCCATTTTCGTTAAATAGCGATAATACTTATCACTATATACCACTTCATTCTTTCGGTAAACTACAAATTGGGATTTCCCAAAAAACTGGTTATTATAGCCTTCGGCAATGGTATCGATGTGTAGCAAACAATTTGCCCTGTTAAAAGGATTTGAGGTTACTGCCATAAAATTAGCCCCCTTGGTGCTAATTGTTGTATCACCAATGCATAATATATCCCCATCAAAGCTATAAGGTAGTTCTAGGGTACTAATGAATGCATTGGTTTTGGCATTTCCTACACAAATTATATTGTAACTGGCGAGGCAAAACGCGTTATACTCACTTTCGTCAAGTATTAACGTGCTTGGACCCAACATCCTAGCCAAACCATCAACATTGGTTCCATCGGTAATAATACAGTTGGCTGCATCATGTGCAAAGTAATCATATATACGAGTGGGGTAAAATCGCAAATCAAAGGCACTTCCTTGTGCATAAACTTCCCCTATTGCAAATGCCAGTAAGAGAATAAACAGAATTGATCTTTTCATTGGATATTAATATTTTGATACTGTAAAATATCTTTGTTAGAAATTTCCCCGCTAAAATTAGGTAAACAGAGATTCCAAACTCTAACCTTACAAATCATAGGTTACAACAATAAAATCGGCATCCTCTGCAATATCAAGCTTATAGTCTACCGTAGCGGAGCTAGTTACTATCTGAATACTATTGGGGATTAACTCCTTATTAAAAACTAAGCAAAAATAGCCTGTACTTGTTGTTAATGTGTGTATAGATTCATTTACTTGCACCTTAATGCCTTCGGCCCCTTCTGAATTGTGGAGAATAAAACCCAACAGGGCAAACTCATTGGGCGATACGAGTGCTGGAGAGTACTTGCAGTTGTCCCAAATTTTTGGGTCGAATTCGAGACCAAGCTCGTTCCACGATTCAAGATAATCTATACCAACTGGATAGAGCAGGGTTACATTGTTTATGTATCTATAGGCCTGAACTCCATATTTCTGAACTTTGCCTTGCCCCACTAGCAGCCTATCAACAAACCAGGCGTAATTAAGGCTAGGGATATAACCTTTTTGTGCTAGATGGTGAACAAAATCGACATACTTATTGTGAATATCGACATCTGCGTGCTGAATTACAAGGTAGCATGCCTTGTACGACAATGTATCCAAATCGTCTATCCGATAGTGAATAATGCTGTCGATAATGGGCAGTACTAGCTCAATGTTTAGCTTATCCTGCTCCTTCATCTCATATGCAGCAACGGCTAGCTCTTCGTTATAAATTTCGGCCTTCATAAGGCTGTCAACTATTCTTCGATACTTTTGATCAAGCTCGTATGCCTGCTTGAGCACCTCGTTTATTCTTTGCTTATCTATCTCGGTAAAGGCAGGAAATGATGCATAGCTGGAGAATGCTACGTAAATAATTAAAAAGCAAGCCAATACTAGTGGCCTTTTAAATCGAAGGGGACAAGCAATCATAAACTGTAATTTATACTGTTGTGTTAAGGTAACTAACTGACTATAGTAGAGTAAAGATATAAAACTACCTTGACTTCTACCTAAATGGCGAAGTGATGTGTAGAAAAATCATAAAAAAGCAGGGTCAGGCGTATCAATAAACCTGACCCTACCTTATCAAGCTAGAGATTACAAGCGTTACCTTTGTGCCATTCTATCTGGGTTACCGTCGGGATCGTTGGTTACATATCCGCGTACTCTTGGTGCACCCATTAAGCGAATACCGGCCACATGAGGAGCAGCCATAGATGTGCCGCTTATGGTTCGGTATGAGCTACCAATCCATGTAGAGTAGATACTTGTACCCGGTGCACACCAGTCGATTGGAGGATTTGCCCAGTTAGAGAAGGTTGAAAAACGGTTGTTGCTATCATGCGACGAAACAGTATAGATATAGGTTCCGTTAACCCGAGCTGGGGAGTAATTATTTGCATTTCGATAATCGTTTCCAGCTGCAATAACACACCACACACCCCTATTTGAAAGGTTTATCACTGCATTATCAAGAGCTGTAGAGGCTGGTCCGCCAAGGCTAAAGTTGGCCACATCGCCCGAGCTTGCAACACTCCTAACATAGTCAATACCAGATATGATGCCTGCATAGCTACCGCCGCCCTGATTGGAGAGCACCTTAACGGCAACAACTCTGGCACCTGCCGCTACGCCCACAACACCATAGGTGTTATGAATGGCGGCAATGGTTCCGGCCACATGGGTACCATGCCCATTGCCATCGTTGTACGATTCGCCCGAAACAAATGATCTACAGGCCGAAGTGTAAACGTTTAGGTCGGGGTGATTGTACTGAATACCAGTGTCAACAACCCATGCCACTCGGCTACCTGTATAAACAGCTGCGCCAACACGTGAGATACCCCAAGGAATTGTTTGGGCTTTTGCTCCGTCGAGCCCCTCGGTATCTTCCTCTAGCCTATAGCTTAGCTCGATGTAGCGATTGGGTTCAATATAATCAACCCTAGCATCCTTCTCAAGCATCCTAACATCTTTATCGCTTAGCTTGGCCGAGATACCAAATACTGAACCGGTGTAAACATTCTCAATGGATTCTTCAGGAATGTTTAGGTCGGTGAGGGTTCTCTCGTACTCAACCCTAAACGAGTCCATTTTCTTCATGTGCAGCTCCTGCAAAAATTTGTCATTCTTGGCAAAGTCTCTTTCGTAGGAACTTTTCATGGTCTCGTACTTACTCTCAACATTTTTCAAGTCGGGTGTTTCCTTGAAAACTACAATGTAGCTATTGGGAATAACATCGCCATGGCTTAGCCCCTCAAATGAGGTTTGCGTTTCGTACAACGAGTTGTCCTCGGCAGTTGGAGTTAAAATCTCATCCTTCTGGCAGCTTACAAACAAGATTCCAGCAACTAGTGATAAACCTAATAATCTTTTCATTTGTAAAATTAGTTTTGGTTTGTAATTGGTTAATTACATCTGATTTATGGTAGCTAAACCCATTGTTGAGGATCAGGCAAACATCAACATACAGCTGACAAATAACCATTACGATAGATGTTAAGACTACCATACTTTTAACTTGCCATTGATGTATCGCTATTCTTCCGAAACCGAATATGAACTACACATCTACAAAAATCACAAGAGCTGAGGATGATGTAAGAATCATAAGTTATGAAGAGGAGCTACCGTACAGATGCTTCAAAAAAAATTGCTCTAGGTTTTGCCCTACCTTGGGTTAAGGAGTTTTCGGGTCAATTTCTTCTCCTTGTATGGATATATGTAGGCTTATGACTTTGCGGATAAGATTCAGGTTCGAATACCATAAAGTGGCTGGCTTTGTCCTTTCGTCATCTTACTATATACCCATTACGTTTTCACACTCCCTTACCACACTCTGCCAATGAGGCTTTCGGGAGTACAGTTTTACTATACCTGTGGTTGTTCCTTTCGCCCGTAGCATTAGTGAGCCTTACCTGCCTCCAGTGGGCTAAAACCAAACTTAAAAGTTAGGGGCTTCACAAAATAGTACGTGTTGCGGGCGGTACAGTAGCCAATATCGGCTCCCATAGCCCGCAGGTGGGTAATGTAACGCCTGAGCATCTTGTCGGTTAAACCAAACCGTTCGGCCAGCTCCTCAGGGGTTCCAGTGGCCTCCTCCTCTATAAGATGTGCTATGTCCATTAGCAGATCTTGTTGCTTCGCGATGTACATAATTCCAAAAATTAAGGGTTACTACTGTGGAGAGAAAACATAACCCCCTCCACTATATGTGATTAAAATGATGGTTTTGTGACAACCTTTTTGGAACTTTTTTTCAAAAATTTTTCTTGGAGTTAATAATCAGCAACTTACATCGCACAAAGTAGGCGCATGCAACAGATTAAACCAAACGGCAGGATTATATTGTAGGAAGAGGACTTACTTACCCAAAGGGTAAATGTAATTGATGTGAAATACCTTATGCAGATAATTGGGATAAAGGTATACAGCCGAGCAGTTGCACATCAACCCAACAGGCTACTCCACAGGAAACGTCCTTTTACCAGCCATGAGATGCCAAATGCCCAAAGGGCACCGGTCTCGAGCCAGAAGATTAGCTTGTACGCTTCGCGCACTTGGGGAGGTAGAAAGATAAAGCACAAGGCCATAATCAGTAGAAAAAACACTATGGCCAAACCGCATATCCAGTACACAGTGTTTCGTCGCTTCTTGCCAGGAGTCGGCTCCTCTCCTTCGTGGGTCTTGGTAAAAAGGTAAAGCGAGAAGAATACAAAAACACCAAACAGCAGTCCAGCCGAAACAAAATGCATTACCCAAACGGCCTTTACCGAGCTACTGCTGGGGCAAAGCGCAACCCCCAGAGCAAACACAAACCCCAACGTTGCAGCAATATTGTCGATGGGCTTATAGCCTTTGTAGGCAAGCAGAAAAAATCCTAACACGAAAAGGATTCCCACAAATACATCGCGCATTGGGGTATCGTAGTAGCTACTTATGGAACTCTCGAGCGTAAAGCTCCCTGTGCTAATAAAGCCGCCAACAGCAAGGACTATGGGTAATAAAATTCCAAACGAGCCTATGAGGGTTCGCAGGGTGAGGTAGGATATGATCTGTAGGTTCTCTCGATTTGCCATTGACATAGTTTGGATGTGATTAAGTGATTGATCTGCCAAAGGCAGATCGGTTGATTAGATGATTGGTTAACCCTGCTTGCCAGTAGGCAGGTTGACTGACTGACTCTGGCATGATTGGGTAATCAACCAATCACTTTTTTAACCCAGATTAGTCATTAGGAGCTCTGCGAACTAATGGCTTAGCTGGGTTTAACCCCGATTTAGAAAAACTAAATTTGTAAGCATTTATGATTGCAAATTTTTTAGTTTTTCTTTATCGATTTGTCATATTAACACCCATATAATCAATGCATAAACAGTGTCTTTTTCTAATGGCGGTCATTAGAAAAAGAATCGCTAATGACAACCGGAGCGAAGCGTAGCTCAGCGTTAGCTAAATTTGGGTTTAACCAAAATATCTCGGTTAAGTGATAGGCTCTAAAACCTCCAGCTCTCAATTTTATTCCATAGGCCATAAAAGGTGTAGGTTAACACAAACTCATGGGTACCGCTATTCACGCTCGATAATCTGTTTAGGGTAAAATCAAATGCATAACCAAAGGTAAAATCATCGGTAACCTTGGCATTAACAAATAGCCCCATCGCATCGCCAATCCTATAATGAGTACCAAAATAAAAGCGTTTCAGGTACATAAACTGTGCTGTTAGGTCGGCCGACATTGGCGATCCACCCATAATACCCACCAGTGCTGACGGCAGGAACTCCCAATCCAAGTTAATGGGGAAACGGTACCCTCCCATTAAGTAAAACTGCGGGTTGTAAGGCTCCTTGCTTTCGCGATACTCCTTGTTAAGCCTTGGCTCAATAAGCTTAGGCACTGAGAAACCAGCATAGTACTGGTTGGTGTATAGATGAAAACCAACCCCAAGGTTTGGGCTTATCCGATGTTCGTCGGCCTGAAAGTTGGGATCCGTTGGGTCGTTAACAAACAAACCGCCAATGGCAGCATTGTAGCTACTAATTCCAACCTTTAAACCCATCGACAGCTTAACCTCTGGGAAAACTGTAATTTGGTAGGCATACGACCCCGTTATGTGCGTGTTGCGAAGGGACCCAGCCTTGTCGGTCATCACGTTAAAGCCTAAACCCATATTCTGCTTCACATACGGAGTATGGGCTCCAAAGCTATAAGTTGCTGGTGCTCCATCGAGCCCAATCCACTGGTTCCGTGTGAGCAGGCTTAGGTTTAGCCCATCAACTGTACCCGCAATGGCAGGGTTAAAGGCAATTGGGTTTTGCAAGTAGTTTGTGAAAAGCGGGTCTTGCTGTGCACTAGACTGAGCTGATGCTAACAACATAATAGCTACTACTAAAAACCTTGGCATATAAAAACTTCTCATGTTGCAATAATTTTCGAATTATAAAAACCTCAATTACCTTTTAAGGAAAATATTACCTGTAAACTTCTCATTAGTATCCACAATCTCGATAATGTAGTAGTAAGTACC
>Ga0334896_1001204_pt1 | contig 23641 bp, 19 predicted proteins | sample GraSluR3_MG_8_FD_207734 | JGI IMG/M metagenome (GOLD analysis project Ga0334896, IMG submission 207734) | Sludge microbial communities from methane-producing bioreactor in Wageningen University, Netherlands - Granular Sludge_27_06-R3 | ecosystem: Engineered > Bioreactor > Anaerobic >... | reverse complement strand
TGATCCTCTTCGGCCTTCCTGAAAAGAAGGACGAGGTCGGCTCCGGCGCTTACGATCCCCAGGGCGTCGTCCAGAGGGCGGCCGAGCGGATCAAGGAGACGACCTCGAAGGTCATCGTCATCGCCGACCTCTGCCTCTGCGAGTACACCAGCCACGGCCACTGCGGTCTGATCAAAAATCAGGAGGTGGCCAACGACGAGACCCTCCCCCTCCTGGGCAAAGCAGCCGTCTCTCAGGCCCGGGCGGGGGCGGACGTCGTCGCCCCCAGCGGGATGATGGACCATATGGTGGCCGCGATCCGGGCCGCCCTGGACGAGGAGGGATTCAGTGACACCCCCATCCTCTCTTACGCCGCCAAGTACGCCTCCTCCTTCTACGGACCCTTCCGGGAGGCGGCGGAGTCGGGGTACTCCTTCGGCGACCGGTCCGGCTACCAGATGGACCCGGCAAACGCTTTAGAGGCATTATGGGAGGTCCGGCTCGACATCGAGGAGGGGGCGGATATGATCATGGTGAAGCCGGCGATGCCCTACCTCGACATCGTGAGGATGGTCAAAGACGAGTTCGGGATGCCGACGGCCGCCTACCAGGTCTCCGGCGAGTACTCGATGATCATGGCCGCGGAGGAGCGGGGCTGGCTAGACGGTGAGAAGGCGATGATGGAGGCGCTGACCTCGATCAAGCGGGCCGGGGCGGATATGATCCTGACGTACTACGCGAAGGAGTTTGCGAGGAAGGCGAACGGGTGAGGAGTCTGGGTCCGAAGATGTGCGAGGATGTGGTGATAATCGAGCCCTCTGACTTTGGGCGAGATCTGGAGGATCTGGTTCCGATAAATGCTCTAAATTTTGCCCGAAGCGAAGGGCAGAGGGCGATTCCTGCCATCGCCAAAAACCCGGATCTTCTCCTGGAGATCGAGATGGCTGCAAAGCGGGTCCCCACCCGCCATCAGCTCTTCCTCGGCGACAGCCGTTTTATGGAGGCGATCCCGGACGAGAGCGTCCATCTGGCGGTCACCTCTCCTCCCTACTGGACCCTCAAGGAGTACCCCGAGAACGAGGGGCAGCTCGGCTCCGTCGAGGACTACGAGGAGTTTCTCGACGAGCTGGACAGGGTCTGGCGGAACGTCTTCCGGGTCCTCGTCCCCGGCGGCCGCCTGGTGGTCGTGGTGGGGGACGTCTGCCTCCCGCGGCGCTGCTTTGGACGGCACGTCGTTTTTCCCCTCCACGCCAGCATCCAGGAGCGGTGCCGGAAGATAGGCTTCGACAACCTCGCGCCGATCATCTGGTACAAGATCGCGAACGCGAGATTCGAGTCGAATAACGGGTCGAAGTTCTTGGGAAAGCCTTATGAGCCGAACGCCATCGTCAAGAACGACATCGAGTACATACTATTTCAGAGAAAGCCGGGAGGGTATCGAAAGCCCTCAAATGCGGCTCGTCTCCTCTCGGTGATCCCCGAGGATCTCCACAAGGAGTGGTTCCAGCAGATCTGGACGATCACGGGGGCATCGACGAGAAAACATCCTGCCCCCTTTCCTCTGGCCCTTGCTGAGAGGCTCATAAGGATGTTCTCCTTCGTTGGAGATACGGTTCTCGACCCCTTCATGGGCACGGGAACCACAAACCTGGCCGCTGGCCAGTGGGGGCGGAGCAGCGTGGGATTCGAGATCGAGCCGACGTATTTTGAGATGGCCTCGAATCGTCTCAACAAGATCAGAAATAAGCAGCTTACGCTGGATTTTGACGGCTTCTAGGGGGTGGGATTATCACAGATTTCGCTATAGACCTCGTTTTCTCTGACTCTGTGAAAACTTTCTGGCAGATCAGAGATCGGCAGATCAAGGAGCAGGAGAGGCGCGGCGGGTCTGATCAGGGTGCGCGGAGCGCGGTCACCGGCGGAAAGCAGATGGACGGATTCGTCCGAAAGATCATCGAGCTGATGACGGCAAGAGGCGTCGATGAGGGGAACATCTACACGAAAAAGACCCACCTGCCCGGATTCTTCCGCCCCGTCAAGGGTTGGGATATCGTGGTGGTAGTGGATGGAGAGCTTATGGCTGCCATCGAGCTCAAGTCTCAGGTCGGCCCGTCATTTGGAAACAACTTCAACAACCGCACAGAGGAGGCGATGGGCACGGCCCTAGACATCTGGACCGCCTACAGGGAAGGTGCCTTTCGCACATCCCCTGCGCCCTGGCTTGGGTATCTGTTCTTGTTGGAGGACTGCCCTGAATCAAGAAGCCCGGTGAGAACTGAGGAGCCCCATTTTCCGGTCTTTGAGGAGTTTCGGGGCGCTTCATACGCCAAGAGGTACGAGCTATTCTGCCGGAAGCTGGTCCGAGAGCGTCAGTACAATGCAGCATGTTTCATCATTGCAGATCGCGAAAGATCGAACTCAGCTGATAGCTACATCGAACCGGCAGATGACCTCTCTGCAGATCTGTTTTTATCTCAGCTGAATCGCCACGTGGGCGGTCGAGAGTAGGATCAGTTTTTAGGCGATCTGCTTTTTAGCCTCTACCCCTCCACCACGGCTACAGCGTCGATCTCCACCAGATACTCCGGGCGGGCGAGCCCGCTGACGAAGGCCATGGTGATCGCCGGCGGGTTGGGCCAGCGGTCCCACGCCCTCATGAACGCCTCGCGGGCCAGCTGGATAGGCTGTCCGGCGACACGCGGACGTTCCCCCTTACGACGTCCATAAGATCTGCGCCGTAGGCTTCGTGCGCTGGGGGTTAGGGCCGGGCGATAGATCCGTCTGGTGACAGAAATCCATCTAAGCGAAGCTCATTTTCTTTCTCCCGCCAGCAGGAGCAGCTTCTCGATGTAATCCTGAACTTCCTTCTGTTCCATCCTGCCGTACATATCGACCGCATCGATGTCGCTTGGGATCTCCCGCAGCACTTCTACAAGGAACGGGTTCTCTTGAAGCCTCTCACCAAGATATTGAATATCGATCTCAGTGCCCCCGGCGTCAGGGTCGGTGAGAGCTATAATATCGGCCCGATCCTTGCATAGCTTGCTCTTCTCCCATTCCTCATCTTCGGCGGTTTCATTCTGTATCCGGAACGAGCGGTCCCATGCAGCCTTGAGCTTGAAGATCATGAGCAGCGTTCTTTCGGGCACAATCACAGAAACAGAAGACGTTGGGCTGATCTCTCTTGCCTCAGTACGCCCATCAAGAAGCGAAAACGGAAGTTGTTCATCTCTCCCCTCAAACCTGGAGATATCCTCCCGCGACCCAAAGTCGATCAGGATCTTCTCTTCCTGGACATTTTTCACAACTGTGGTGGGAACCATCGGGTCCCTCTGGTGAACAAATCCCCGTTCGTCCCTCAGGCGCTTCATCAGTTGATGCTTTGTCTTGTTATTGGTGACAAGATCGATATCCACCGAGCCGTACCACTTATTGTAGGTGTACACCGCCCAGCCGCCGATCAAAACGGTGACGGGATTATTCTCTTTCCTCTCTCGTGCATGCACCCAGCGGAATATGTCGATCAGCTCCTCCAGCGATGCCTCCACTATCGTTCGTGGGGCACTATAGGCGGTCATAGATCTCCACCAGCCTTAATGTGAGGTCGCGGCCTGCATATCCCAGGCCCGCACAGTCGAGGAGGGCCTGGTCGGGCGAGACGAGCCAAACGCCCTCCACGGTGGAAATTCTGCGATCCTTGAAAACATCGCGGTCTGGAGCATAGATTCGTACAGCTGTTCCGCCTTCGTTCTGCACTTCAAACATCCCTACAACTTCATCTATATTTTTCCTCTCAATATAAAGGTATATCGAATCGTGCCTCGCGCTGTAGCCGGTGTAAATCTCTGCTGCAGTGTAGCTGGAAAAAGCGCTTGGAATCTGCTGCTCATCGCAGACGAGGCAAATTTCCTGGGCGAGCGCCATGGGGCTCTCGGCAGCTATCCGAATCTCCTGGGCAAAGAGCTTCTCGAACGGCCGCTCCCACGCTATGCCGTTGAGAAGCTTGTTTTTGTCAGCGATCTCTACGAGGCCCCTATTGGCTGATGCTATTCCCTTTGAGGCGAGAGCCTTCACCGTCGCATGGGTCCAGCCGTAGGAGACGCCAGATGCGATCGCGAGCTGCCTGATGGAAGCCTCCTTTATCTTGAGAAGATATGAGATGGCTTGCCAGGACTTGGGGGATGTGAGCTTCACCGACAAGGCGCTGGACTTGGGGCGGGCTTCTTCTAAGTTCACATCAGCTGGCAGCTTGATGAATCGCATCCCTGTCTTCTCAGCGGCTTCAGCAGCTTCCGGTGTTATCCGTTTACCTACCATGACGAATTCGATGTCGTAATTGCTGATGTTATCGGCATTTAGGAGCAGTTTTAGCAGCCCGAGCCGCGAGAGGGCCTCAAGGCGCACGATCCGCTTGATTTCCACGACGTACGTTTTACCGTCGTCTTCGATGATCAGGTCAAACCGAATAGGGTAATTATCGTTGAGCATACCCTCCTGCTTTATAGATACGTTCTCGCCGATTTCTAGCTCTTGGCGAAGGAACGCGATAATCTCAGAGCTGGAGGGTGATATGGTCTTCATGAGTGATATCACCATTTACTGATATGTATTTAAGGTTATCAGTGATATCCTATATCAGTTTTTAGTGATAGGGAATAATGGTATCAGAGATCGATCATTAGGGCTGGGAGGTACAAGGGCAAGCAGGCATCCCGGTGAGCTGTTTGATCGGAGTCTGGGGGTGGGAAGGTGGCACGGTCCATGTCAGAGCAGCTCTGCCTAAAGCACCCGTTTAAAGTTGCGCTATTTTGCTACCTTCCTCCTTGTTCCTCCACCACGGCTACAGCATCGATCTCCACCAGATACTCCGGGCGCGCGAGCCCGCTGACGAAGGCCATGGTGATCGCCGGCGGGTTGGGTCGGCGGCCCCACGCCCTCATGAACGCCTCGAAGCCCGGCTGGAGGGGCTGGCCGGCGACCACGTAAACGTTCCACTTGACGATGTCCGCAAGGTCCGCGCCTGCGGCCGCGAGCGCCGTCTCGATGTTTTTCAAGACCTGCTCCGTCTGGAGTCCGACGTCGCCCTCTCCGACAATATTCCCCGATCCGTCGACGGCATCCTGCCCCCCGACGTATATCGTCTTCGCCGGGCCGGTCACGACGACGGCCTGGGAGAAGGCCGGATTTTTTGATAGCCCCTCGGGGTTTATGTGCTGGACCAATCCTCTTCCCATATCTTGCTCATCTCCCATCTTCTCCCATCTCATGCCTTCAGAACTCCATCGATCTCGATCTTCTTCATCCCGTAGAGGGCCTTCATCACCCTCTGGGCCCTCTCCTGGTCAGGCCCCTCCATGATCTCCTGGATGATCTCGGGGGCGATCTGCCAGCTCACCCCGAACCGGTCCTTCAGCCAGCCACACTGCTGCTCGATCCCGCCTTCGGAGAGCTTCTCCCAGAGTCCGTCTATCTGGTCTTGGGTTTTGCAGCTGACATAGAGGGAGACGCTCTCGGTGAAATTGCCGAAGTAGCCCCCGCCGTTGAACGCCATCAGCTCTTCTCCGTTCAGCCGGAAACGGACGTCCTTCACGCTCCCGGGAGGACCCGGCATGAATTCCTCTGTCACATCGGGGACTTCTCTTAGCGCCTCCAGCTCCTCTTCACTGTAGTATGTGATCTTCAGGATCTTCGAGTCTCCGAAGGCCTTAGAGAAGGCATCGACGTAGAGGTTCGCCGCCTCCCCGGCCTCCTTATGGAAGCCCATACACGTTCTGATCGTCTTCACAGGTTCACCACCTGGTCTTATTTTTGAGTTCCAGCCATTAACGCTTTTTGATCGCCATCCGGGGGCATATCCACTCCGCGAGCAGGAGCGGAGCCGGCCGGGATCGATCAACTCCGGCCGGTTGGGTCGAGAAAAGGCTATTCATATCTTGAATAAGAAAAAGAACCTTATGTACATCCCCATCATCCTCGGGACCGCCCGGGCAGGGCGCGAGTCCGAGAAGGTCGCAAAGTTCATGCTGGCGAAGGCCGCCGAGTTCGGCCTCGAGAGCGAGATCATCGACGTCCGCGATTACCGCCTCCCGGCGACGGACGACTCCAAGACCTCCGAGGCGGCGAAGCGACTCAAGGAGCGGGTCCTCCGGGCCGACGGGATCGTCATCGTCTCCCCGGAGTACAATCACGGCTACCCCGGGGAGCTGAAGATGATGCTCGACCTCCTCTACGTGGAGTACTTCGGAAAGCCTGTGGGGATCTGCGGCGTCTCCTCTGGGGTCTTCGGCGGCGCCAGGATGATCGAGCACCTCGTCGCCACCTGCGTCCGGTTCCACATGCTCCCCACGGGGGAGGTCCTCTACTTCCCAAAGGTCCAGGATCTCTTCGACGACTCCGGGGCGATCAAGAAGGAGGCCTACCACCGGAGGGCGGAGAAGTTCTACGCCGTCCTCGCCGATTACGCCGAGCGGCTTGGAGGTGGCGGTGACGGACGATGATGGGGGCCAGGGGTGAATTTCGATCAAAAATATAGGAAGATGGGCATTTCAGCATTCGCGATCGGCGGAGAGGTCGGATAACCGAAAACTGCCCACAGAACCTAATTCGCGGGGGGCATCCGGCCGAATTAATCGGTTTTTATTCGTCAGTACCTCGAATATTCGGCCCTTCTCCGGGGCTTTAAATATCAATGGAGAGTTACGAATGCCTCCCCGGCGAGGGGATCTGATTTTTGACCAACTTTAATTATAATTTTACCTCATATCGGCCGAAGGGGTTATAAATTTAGGGGCCTTACAGGGATGGTTGAAGATTGCGCCATCAGGGGGGTAGATATTCTTCGCTCCTTCTGTCGCATCTCATCGGGGGTATCTGTCATTGAGCCGGAGGGTTAACGGATATAAAAGTCAGCAGATCACGCTGGAGGGCGTCTCCCTATCGGAGATGCCGATGGTCAGAACCACCGACGGCCACCTGATGAGGTGGAACAGGGATGCGGTGGTGAAGCAGCTCCTCCGGGAGACGAAGCTCTCCGAGCAGTTCTATCGGATCCCGGGCATCTCCGAGGAGGAGGCGGCGGAGATCGCCCGGGAGGTGGAGCGGCGGATCCGGTGGATGGACGTCAAGTTCCTCTCCGGGCCGCTGGTGAGGGAGATCGTCAACGTCATCCTCCTCGAAAGGCACCACCTGGAGTGGAGGAACATCTGCACCCGGGTGGGGACCCCCGTCTACGACGCCCACCTCATCGACGTCGGCTCCGGCTTCGAGGCCCACGAGAACGCGAACCTCCAGGAGAACGCCGAGACGAGCCACAAGAAGAAGGCGGACAAGATATCGAAGGAGCAGTACCTCCTCCTCATCCCCCCCTACCTATCGGACCACCACCTCGCCGGCGACCTCCACATCCACGACCTGGAGTACTTCGGGACCCGCCCCTTCTGCCAGGACTGGGACCTCCGCTACTTCTTCTACTACGGCCTCATGCCCGACGGCTCGGGGACGAAGGCCTCCGTCGCGGGCCCCGCGAAGAAGCCGGAGGTGGCGATGCTCCATGCCGTCAAGGCCCTCGCCTCAGCCCAGACGAACTTCGCCGGAGGGCAGGGTTTCTACAACTTCCTCACCTTCCTCGCCCCGTACCTGGAGGGGCTCGACTACTCCGAGATCTGCCAGCTGATGCAGATGTTCGTCTACGAGATGACCCAGATGATGGTCGCCCGGGGCGGCCAGGTCGTCTTCTCCTCCGTCCAGCTCAGCCCCGGCGTCCCCAAGCTCTGGCGGGACAAGCCCGTCGTCTACCAGGGGAAGGTCTGGGATGGCGAGGGGGCTCCCCTCCGGACCTACGGCGAGTTTGAGAAGGAGGTCCGCCTCGGCTTCAAGGCTCTGATGGAGGTGATGCTGGAGGGGGACTACTGGGGGAAGCCCTTCAACTTCCCCAAGCCCGAGATCTCCATCGAGCCGGACTTCATGGCCGAGGATGATGGATTCAACGCCGCTCACCCCGAGGTCCCGACCTATCGGGACCTCTACCTCCTCTCCTTCCAGCTCGCCTCCAAGTTCGGCACCCCTTACTACGACAACCAGCTTCCCGCCTATCGGGGGGCAGGGAAGGGGATCAGCTGCTATCAATGTCTTGCTGAAGATGAATTGGTCTCTTTGGCGGATCCCGAGGGACAGATCCATGTAAAGCAGATCAGCGAAATTTTCTCCGAAGCAGAGGAATATGGCAAAGAGACGGACCCATTCGGCGTCGAATTCGTCCGATTCCAGGGTAGGACTCCCAGCGTCAACTTCGATACCCTTGAGGCCTCCCTGAGGGAGTTCAAGGGTGTTATGCGCCAGAGATGCGAGGGCGAACTGCTTAAAATCGTCCTCAAGTCAGGACGGCGTATAAGGGTGACACCCAACCATCCCGTATACGTTCTCGATAAGGGCAATTTCGTCAAAAAGCAGGCTTGCGACCTCAACGTCGGAGACTTCCTACCGCTTCTAACGGACGTCGATTTCGGGTTAGCCCCGCTGGCCTCGATAGATGTCGAGACGACTCTGTTGAAGGCAGGTTACGCCGACGAGATCGTCGTACATAATGAATCTGTGAACGTCAAAAATGCCAAGAAGCCCGGCCTGCCCAAAAATATATCCATAACCTCCAAATTGGTCCGGTTCTTGGGATATTACCTAGCAGAGGGCTGCAGCGATCAAAGTGGCAGAAGGTATTCCGTTCGTCTCTCTTTCGACAAACATGAGTCCGGGCTGATCGATGATGCCATGGCATGCATCAAGAGTCTCGGACTTGAGCCTAAGGTCTCAGAGGAGAAGACCGCGACCAACGTTGTAGTCAACAGCAAGCTGCTTTATCTCCTGATAGATGCCTTGGGGTGTGGCCACGATGCCCACACCAAGTCTGTGCCAGATCTTCTCTTCAATGTGGACCCGTCCCTGGTGGGGGAGTACATATGTTGCGCATTCAGGGGAGACGGAAACGTCAATGTTCAGAAAGGAGAGCTGAACGGGCGCGCTCACACTGCTCATGTCATCCGTATTAGGCTGGTCTCGAGAGATGCGGTACAGAGGTTGATCTGGCTCGCTCAGAGGATAGGCGTACAGATGAACTACATGGTTCGCGATGAGACCGTCAGACACCCCCAGACCGGAAATCCTTATCGACTTACCAGTTATAGTTGCTACGTCACATCCCAAGATCAGATAGAGAACTTCTACAGCCGGACAGGCTACGGTGGATGCGCGGTTTCTGACGACCGGAAAGAAGTAGGAGGGGTTTTCACCAGGATTCCCATAGAGAATGCCGGTCTTGAGCACGCCGATCTGAAATATCCCTCTCAATACCGATCACAGGGTCACAAGTGCGTGAATCAGCGCCACATCGATTCTTCAGGCTCGCCCATAATCGAGCGGTTGATCGGCGGTGATGTCCACGTCCTGGAGATAAGGGAGATCGAGGTGGAGGAATATAGCGGGTACGTTTACGACCTTGTGGACGTATCCGAGACCCACAACTTCAGCAACGCCATGGGCATCGTAACAGGAAACTGCTGCGCCTATCAGTTCGCCGCCACCTTCGAGAGCGACGCCGCCTTCGAGGATAAACTCCTCTTTAAGGAAGGGATGCACTTCTCCATGGGGTCCTGGCAGGTCGTCTCCCTCAACTGCCCCCGGGCCGCCTACCTCGCCCGGGGGGACGACGACCTCCTCTTCGAGTACCTCCGGGGGCTGATGGATACCGCCGTCGAGATCTTCAAGGTGAAGCGGGAGTGGATGAACCAGGTGATAAAGAACCGGAGGATGCCCTTTGCGACCCAGAGGCCTAAGGATCCCAGGACGGGAAAGAAGGGGACGCTGGCCGTCGACCTGGAGAGCCTCGTCTACACCATCGGGGTCGTGGGGGTGAACGAGATGGTCCAGTTCCATACCGGCTCTCAGATGCATGAGTCGAAGGAGGCCTGGAAGCTGGCGGTGAGGGCGATGACGGAGATGGAGATCTACGCCAAGGAGCTATCCCGCCGCCACGGAATGACGATCGCGTTGGCGAGGACCCCGGCGGAGACGGTAGTCCAGAGGTTTGCGGTCTCCGACCTCCTCTCCGAGAAGTTCCGGGACTGCGCCGCCCGGGTCGTCAAGGGCGACCTCGATACCGCCATGAAGAGGATCCACCAGACCCGGGACCTCCCCGTCTACTACACCAACGGGACCCACGTCCCGCCCTCCCTGGACGTCTCGATCTTCGAGAGGGCGAAGCTGGAGCACATCTTCTTCCCGATCGTCGACGGGGGGAACATATTCCACATCTTCCTGGGGGAGTCGGCCCCCGATCCCCAGGGGTTGATGGACTTCGCCATGAACCTGGCGAGGAGCACCCAGATAGGATACTTCGCCTTCACCAGGGACATGACCGTCTGTCTCAGCTGCTTCTGCGTCTCGCCGGGGCTCAAAGAGGAGTGTCCGAGGTGCGGCTCCGACCATCTGGAGTACCTATCCCGGGTCACCGGCTACCTCCAGTCGGTGAGCGGATGGAACGAGGCGAAGAAGCAGGAGCTGAGGGACAGAAACAAGTACTCGGACCTGAGCTGACCCAAGGGTCTCGGCCTCGAAGCTCCCCCCCCGGCGGGGAGGAGATATCCATCCCTTTTTATCCTCCCCTTCCCTAACGAAAGTTATATATCGTATATCCCGGACTCTAAATTTGCCATCTTTGGCAACTTTGGAGGAATTCGTAATGCCGGCAGTAGTCAACAGAGAAGAGTGTGTAAGTTGCGGAACCTGTGTCGAGGAGTGTCCAGAGAGCGCCATCACCATGGACGACGAAGAAATAGCAGTGGTGAACGCCGACAAGTGCACCGATTGCGGCAGCTGTGTCGAGGCCTGCCCCTCTGAGGCCATCTCCATCGAGTGATCGGCCCTCTTTTAAAATTTTTCTATAAAACGCGCCGCACCCTTTCACCCTCCCCGGTACCCTGGCCGCCTCAGCCCACCGATGGAAGGGGAGGATCCCTGGCCATATCGCGGTTTTCATTCACGGCGGCGGACCCACCGACGAAAGATATATATCGGGGCCAGCCGGTCTCCAAATATGTCGATGCCGGCGGCGGAGCATTGCCTAAATTTTGGAGTGTTTTTATGAGGCTTGAACGTTGGGTCTTGGGAGGTCTGATACTTCTTCTGATATCTTCAGGCCAGCTGGCGTATCTGATCACGGAATGGCGATGGTTCTCATCCCTCGGCTACTCCAGCGTCTTTTGGACGATCTTCGCCGCAAGATCGGCCCTCTTTCTGCTGGCGACGATGGCCTTCGGGGCGGTGACCCTCGCCAACCTGAGGCTCGTCGGGGAGAGGCCGAGGCACCTGGCATGGATCGCGGTCTTGATATCTGTTCTATTCGGCTTAGTTGCCCAGACTGGCTGGGAGAGGGTCCTTCTGGCCCTGAACACCCAGCCCTTCGGGGCGACCGACCCCCTATTCGGAAACGACGTGGGATTCTTTGTCTTCACCCTCCCCCTCCTCTGGTCCCTATGGTATGCGATCTTCGCGGCGGTGATGGTCAACCTGGCCCTCGCCGCCGGAGCCTACCTCTACCTCCACGCCGACCGGCTGATCTTCGGCCCGGAGGGGGGGGATTACCTCGAGATCGCTCGCTCGATCCCAAAAAGGGCCATAGGCCACATCGGGGCCCTCCTGGGGGTCATGGCCCTCCTCTTCTCCGCCCGGTACCTTCTGGATCGGTACGAGCTCCTCTTCACCGGCGGAGGCGTCGTCTACGGCGCAGGCTACGCCGACGTCTACGCCCGCCTCCCCTTCCTTTACGTCTTCGCCGCCGTCGCCGCCATCTCGGCCCTCCTCCTCTTCGCCTTCGCGGCAGGGAGGAGATCCCCGAAGATCCCTCTGGCGATAGCAGTTCTGGTGGTGGGTGCGGGGGCCGCCGGGACGATATACCCCGTGGTGATCCAGCAGTACAGCGTCGCCCCCAACGAGCTCACATTGGAGAGGCCCTTCATAGCCCACAACATAAACTACACCCGCCTAGCCTACGGCCTCGACGACGTCGTGGTGAAGGACTTTCCGGTGGACAATAACCTCACCGGCGCCGACGTCAGGAGGAACGCCGAGACGGTGGACAACATCCGGATCTGGGACTGGAGGCCGCTGCTCACCACCTACAAGCAGCTCCAGGAGATAAGGCTCTATTACGAGTTTCTGGATGTCGACGTCGACAGGTACGAGATCGACGGAAAGAAGAGGCAGGTGATGCTATCGACGAGGGAGATCTCCACCGACCGGCTTCCGGAGCAGGCGAAGACCTGGCAGAACCTCCACCTCTTCTACACCCACGGCTACGGTATCGCCATGAGCCCTGTAAATACGGCTACGACCGAAGGGCTCCCCGAGTTCTTCATCAAAAACCTGCCGCCCGAGTCGCAGGTCGGCGATATAATAAGGCCCGAGATCTACTACGGTGAGGGGAGGATGGATTACGTCATCGTCAACACCAGAGTCCTGGAGTTCGACTACCCCATGGGGGACCAGAACGTCTACACCACCTACGCCGGGACCGGCGGCGTCGTCCTCGATCCGGTGATGAAGCTCCTGATGGCCTACCGGCATATGAGCCCCAAGATCCTCCTCAGCAAAGAGCTGACGGGGGAAAGCAGGATCATGATCCACAGGGACATCCTCGAAAGGGCGAGGACCGTCGCCCCCTTCTTCGCCTACGACAGGGACCCCTACACAGTTCTGGTGGACGGCCGCCTCTTCTGGATCATCGACGCCTATACCATATCCGACCGCTACCCGTACTCGGAGCCGACGGGGCGGTTCAACTATATCAGAAACCCTGTGAAGGTGGTCATTGACGCCTACAACGGGACGGTCAATTACTACGTCATCGAGGATGACCCCCTCGTAAGGGCCTACGAGGCGATCTTCCCCGACCTATTCCAGCCGATCGGCTCGATGCCGGAGGGACTTTTAGCCCACCTGAGGTATCCCGTCGACCTGTTCTCCGTCCAGGCCGGGATCTACCAGAACTACCACATGACCGACCCCCAGATCTTCTACAACAAAGAGGACACATGGGAGACGCCGATGGAGATATACCAGGGCGGGCAGCAGCCGGTGGAGCCCTACTACGTCATCATGAAGATCCCCGAGAGCGAGGTCGGCGAGGAGTTCATGCTGATCAGGCCCTTCACTCCCCGGACCAGGAACAACATGATCGCCTGGATGTCTGCAAAGTGCGACCAGCCGAACTACGGCCAGATCCTGGTATACCGGTTCCCGAAGGACCAGCTCGTCTACGGGCCGATGCAGATCGAGGCGAGGATAGACCAGTCCACCGAGATCTCCGAGCAGCTGACCCTCTGGGACCAGATGGGGTCCACCGTCATCAGGGGGAACCTCCTGGTGATCCCGATAGATAGCAGCCTCCTCTACGTCGAGCCGATCTACCTCCGGGCGGATGTGGGGGAGCTGCCGGAGCTGCGGAGGGTGGTCGTAGCCTATGGCGACAGGCTGGTGATGGAGGAGACCCTGGAGATCGCCCTCAGCAAGATCTTCGACCTGGCGCCGGCGGCCCCCAGGGCTGGACCGGGGATGGAGGCGGGCGCCCTCACCGCCGAGGAGCTGATCGAGGAGGCGGGGTCCCTCTACCGGTCAGCCCAGGCGGAGCTTCGGGCCGGAAACTGGTCCGGCTACGGCCAGGAGATCGACCGGCTCGGGGAGGTCTTGAGGGCCCTGGAGGAGAGGGCGGGAGCGGAGCCCCCCCTGGGGGGATCTCCGCCTCCTGGCGCTTGAAGTTTCCAGGGGGTTTCCGGAGGAGGGGGCTGGAAGGTCTGATGGCGAAATCTTGGGCAGGGGCTCGGACCTCAAGGCCGTCGGAGGAGAAGGGCGCCCAAGGCTTGCGGCCTCCGCAACGGCGGGGACGGCATCCGCCACCGGAGGGTCACATCCAGCTGAAGATCCCGATCTCCGCTTCCTCCTCCCCGGGGGCGCCGTCGGCCCGCCGGTCGGAGATGACCTCGTAGAAGCGGCCCCAGTCGAGGGTCGTCGAGACGCAGCCGTTCGTCAGGAGGGGGACGCCGATCGCCGGGATGTCGTGCCCCTGGCAGAGCTCGAGCCCCTCCTTGATCTCCATGGGGCAGCCGACGCCGACGATGGCCCTGGGCCGATACTTCTTGATCATCCTCTTAATGACGCTGGAGCCGGGGGCGAGGAAGAACCTGTAGCCCAGGTCTTCGGCGAAGATCTTGGCGGGGCCGACCTCGCACCTCCCGCAGTTGACGCATCGGAGGCCCTCAGGGGTGAGCTTGGCGGGGCAGTCGACGGATCGGAGGCACTGGGGGATGAAGATCGCCCTCTCGTCCATGGGAACCGCCTCGAACTTCTCGGCGTTGATGTAGTTTCGGAGCTTCACCCCCACATCGTCGACGATTGCGTCGTCGGCCCGGAAGGTTCTGAAGATGCTCTTGATAAGGCTCTCCAGGAGGGAGACGGAGATGAGCATGATCCTGGCCATGAAGAAGTGGCCGGTCTTGAAGGAGTAGGCTATCAGGGCGGCTCCGACGAGGGCGGCGGCGAGGACGCCTGCGGCGACTACGAAGACCGCCTTTCCCAGGAGGTAGAAGAACGGGTCCATGATGGGGGGGAGCATGAAGGAGAGATGGACGGCATGTATATATAAGGGGAGCCGGTCCACCCTGGCAGGAGCCTCCGAAGACGGGGTTCAGATCCCCCGGCAGCGATCGGATCTGACCCCGGAGGACGGGCGGCGGCCAAGGCCGCAAGCTATTTATCGCATGGTAGGGTGGAGTGGTTACCTTCGCCTTCATCTGACTTAGGATTATAATGAGGATTCGATATGGCCAGAATGCACACCAGAAGAAAGGGTTCCTCGAGGTCGAGGCCGCCTTTTCGATCAACTCCGCCCGAGTGGTGCGATATGAACAAGGAGGAGCTGGGAAAGCACGTCCTGAGGCTCCACGGAAGCGGCGTCGCCCCCACCATGATCGGGCTCACCCTCCGGGACCAGTATGGGGTCCCCAGCTCAAAGCCGATCCTGGGGACGAAGCTCACCCGCTATCTGAGGGAGAACGCCGAGGTGCAGGAGATCCCTGAGGACCTCGCAAACCTGATGCGGAAGGCTATCGGGATGAGAAAGCACCTGGAGAGCAACAAGAAGGACCTTCACAACAGAAGGTGGCTCCAGCTCACTGAGAACAAGATCCGCCGGCTCGCCAAGTACTACCGCCGGACTGGGAGGCTGCCGGAGAACTGGCAGTACAGGCCCGAGACCGCTGAGATGCTCATCACATGAAGAGGCTGGAGAAGCTGGCGAAGCCCGCCGCCAGCTCCCTCTTGGAGTGCGAGAATGTCAGGGTCATATCCCACAACGATGCCGATGGGATAACCTCCGCGGGCCTGATCTGCACCGCCCTCAGGCGGGCGAATATACCCTTTCATGCCACCCTGGTCAGCAGGCTCGACCAGCAGGTCATCGACTCCGTCGAGCCGCCGGTGGTCTTCTGCGACATGGGGAGCGGAAAGCCCCATCTTATATCCAAGATCGAGGGGGAGGTCTTCGTCTTCGACCATCATACCCCCGTCGGGGATATCGACTGCGTCCACGTCAACCCCCACCTGGCGGGGGTTGACGGCGCCTTCGAGATGAGCGGCTCGGGGACGGTCTACACCGTCGTCCGGGAGATGGGGGATAACGTCGACCTTGCGGGCCTCGCCCTGGTGGGGGCCCTGGGCGACCGGCAGATGATGGTGGGGGCGAACAGGACGATCCTGGAGGAGGCGGCGGCCTCGGGGGTGGTGGATGTGGCCTCCGGCCTCAAGATGGACGACGGCCCCCTGGTGGAGGTCCTGGCGGGGTCCCTCGACCCCCTCCTGGAGATCACCGGCGATCCCGGGAGGGCGAAGGCCTTCCTCGAGGAGATCGGAGTATCCGGCGAGCTTCCAAGGATTGGCAGAAAGGAGCTCTCCCGCCTCTCGACCGCCCTGGTTCTCAAGCTCCTCCTGCAGGGGAGCACTGCCGCCGACTCCGTCGTCGGAGAGACGATCAGGCTGAAGAGGGAGGTCGTAGAGAACGCCTTCGAGCTGATGTGGATCCTCAACTCCTGCGGCAAGATGAAGGAGACGGGGATGGCCCTCACCCTCTGCATGAGGGATAAAGCCTTCCTCGGGGAGTGCAGGAAGATCGACCGGGATTACAGGGCCCAGATCTTAAAGGAGGTCCGCCTCGTGCAGGAGCGGCTGCGAGAGACGGAGAACCTCCGCTACGCCGTCCTCAACGAGATGGACGCCGCGGGGGTCGTCTGCGGCCTCTCTGTCAGGTACCTCTACGCCGATAGGCCTATGCTCATCCTTAACAGGTCCGAGGGGATCGTCAAGGTCTCGGCCCGGGGGAACCGCCTCCTCGTATTCTGCGGCCTGGACCTCTCTTCCGCCCTGAAGGGGGCGGCAGAGGCGGTGGGCGGGAACGGCGGGGGGCACAGCGTCGCCAGCGGCGCCTCGATCCCCCTCGGATCGGAGGAGGAGTTCATAGCTGCCGTCGATGGGGCGGTGGCCCGGCAGCTCTCGGAGGGGAGGAAGAGATGATCCGGGCGAGGCTGAAGTTTGAGGGGGAGGGGGCGGAGGCGGCGGCATCGTCCCTCCATCCCGACAACCTCCCGGGGATGAAGGTCGTCGTCGGGGACGGGGAGTTTCTGGTGGAGTTCTCCGCCGAGAGGGCGGGGACGATCCTCGCCACCGCCGACGACTTTTTGATGAACGTGAAGATCGCATTAGATCTGCTTGATAAAGTTGAAGAGGTGGGGAGTTGAAGTTTCATCTGGAGGCGAGCTTCAGGCTGAGCGCCGACGCCGGCGCCGCCGAGAAGGAGCTCGGGGAGTTCTTCAATGGTGCGGCCGACCTTCTGAAGAAGGGGGCCGCCGGCGGGATGGGGGCTGAGGTGTTGAGCTGGAACCTCGGCGAGGCCGAGATATCCGTCGTCATCGAGAGCGACCGGTACGTCAGGGCCCACGACGCCCTCCTCCGGCTCCGACGGCCCCTCGCTGATCTCCTGGGCAAGAAGTACAGGGTCGGAGTGAGGGGGATCGAGGTCGCTAAGTACGAGATCGAGGTTGAATCGAAGATCTCCATCGATCACAAGATACCTCACGTCCGGGAGATGGTCCACCGGGACGGGACCTTGACCCTCTCCCTGGAGGTCGACGAGGCGGACCTGCGTAACCAGGTCCCCGACAGGATAGTGAGCCTCCTCGACGAGAAGATCCAGGCGGAGGGGTACGGTGGGAAGGCGGAGCACTGGGAGCTCCTCTGGCAAAGTCCAGAACGGCCGGCGAAGTTCGAGGGCGACCCCACCGAGGAGATGGTCGGCCGGGGCTGGATCAAGCACGGGGCGAGCCGGGGCCAGTGGATCTACGGCCCCGAGGGGACCCACCTCTTCCGGGCCTTCGAGAGGATCGTCCTGGAGGAGATGATAGGACCCCTCGGCTACCGAGAGATGATCTTTCCGAAGCTCGTCCCCTGGGAGGTATGGAAGAGGTCCGGCCACGCCCTGGGGGTGTACCCGGAGATCTACTACGTCTCTCCCCCCAAGACCCGGGACCCCAAATTCTGGGAAGAGGTGATGGACCACTACAAGGTGACAAGAGAGGTCCCGGTGAAGCTGATCAGGGAGAAGATAGACGATCCCATCGGCGGGATGTGCTACGCCCAGTGTCCCCCCTCCTGGGTCTTCTTCCAGGGGAGGACCCTTCCCAGCGACGACCTCCCCATCAGGATCTTCGACCGGTCGGGTACGAGCCACAGGTATGAGAGCGGCGGGATCCACGGGATCGAGAGGGTGGACGAGTTCCACCGGATCGAGATCGTCTGGATGGGGACCCAGGAGCAGGTGAAGGAGGAGGCCGAAAAGCTCAAAGACTGCTACAGGAGGATCTTCGAGGAGATCCTGGAGCTGCGGTGGCGGATGGCCTGGGTGACCCCCTGGTTCATGGCCCAGGAGGGGAAGACGGGCCTTGCGGAGATGACCGGGGCCGGGACCGTCGACTACGAGGCGCTCCTACCCTACAACGGCTCCTGGATCGAGTTTCAGAACCTCTCCATAAACGGCGACAAGTACCCCCGGGGGTTCAACGTCAAGGCCCAGTCCGGGGACCCCCTCTGGAGCGGCTGCTCCGGGGTGGGGCTGGAGCGGTGGGCGAGCGCCTTCCTAGCCCAGAAGGGTCTGGACCCCGAGAACTGGCCCGAGGCCTTCCGGGAGCGATTCGGGGAGATGCCGAAGGGGATCAGGTTCCTCTGATCTCCGTATTTTTTTTGGCTGACTTGATATGCACCCTTACAGATACTCCCCCACCGGCTCGAATATGAAGCTCTTCAGGGCCGAGTCGTCCTCTCCGTAAATCGCCAGGACCTCTCTCATCAGTCCATCGCGGGTCCCCTCGTCCACCTACTCCAGCTCGGGCGCCATCGTCTCCCGGATCGCGCGCATCTCGTCCATCAGAAGCTCGACGTCTACGAAGTCGCGGCGCATGTGGCGAAGCTCGACGAAATCGGTATCAAAAACGATATCTATTGACGAAGTCACTCGAAGTCAGCCTTCTGGAGCTGGCCACGCGACATCTCATCAATTGAGTTTGAAGGTACTTGTCGTTGGGTGCTTAATAGTTACTTTATTATTTTGAAAATTTCAGTACAAATTTAATTATATATCTATTTCTATAGTAATTTACTAAAAGATTTAAACTTATTTTTTTAACAGGCAATTATCCCCCAGGAGAACTTGATTATCCTGTGCAGTTCTTCTATATCTACGAAAGTTTTTAATAGAATTAGTGGAAAATATATGGGGCGGAGGGACTCAACGTATGCGACGTTATATGCTGCTCGCGGTTGGATTCGCCGTGTTGATAGGAACCAGCCTTGCAGAGAATGTAGATATTGGAGACGTGGTGGCGTTTAAGCAAGCTTTGGCACAAGATGGGTTCACTGTGCAAGAGGGCAGGATAGGATATTTGGATCTGATCAAATTATGCGACTTAAGTGTGCTGCCTTCTGCATATGGAAACAATCCCACCACAAAATACTTAACGTATTTTGTTCCAGCGGCGCCTGGCCACAAGGTACCTGAACTATTCTCTCGAATAACCCTCGCGCTTGGAATGCCTCAGGATACATCCGCTTTTTGGGATCTTGGTCCAGATGAAGCCGTTGTTTTCGTAGGAAGGACACCGCCGGAGTGCAAATACTTCAGTTACGATCACTATTTACTTTCTAGGACGTATGGAAATGAGACCCGATGGCTATTCTCCAACTTGGGCGATGCAGTGAACAATCTAGTTGTCAACACCGTTGGAACGCCCAATGGGTCGGCTGGCGATCCGTTCAATCAAACTACTGTAATAGTGGCTACGGCCGACAGAGGAATCTATCAACGAATCCGGGATGCTGCCCTATCAGCAGGATATTCGGCAGACATATTTAACACCCAGGTGTTACCCTCTTCCATGCTTAATATGGGCTTAGAGGATAGCTCAGATATGTTTATCATGTTGATTCGTCCTGCCCTATACAAGGATGAGCAAGCAGGCGACGACTACCGCAATAACATACCGGCAGTTCTTCTCAGGATCACACCCAACGGATCTGCGGAACCAGATCGATACGATTATCCAGATTTAAGAGTCCGTGGGACGGGGACGACCGAGTTCGACCTTCTGGACGATCTCGAAGAGCTGAGGATTGCGATCCTCAACAAATACAGTGGGCTGAATGCCACAGAGCTTCCGACAAGCATAGCAGTCCCAGCAGGTAGTGATGCAATCCAGAGAGGAATTGATGCATTAGGTCCTGCAAGCGATTGCTGCTATCTATGGTCAGCAAACCAAACGGTCTCTTCGCCGACACCTCCTTTCCCTGACACATCGCAGTACTATGATTTCTTGCGAGATCCTGCAATTACTTTGGGCAACGACGCCAATGAGTTCATAATAGTCTATGGGGTTAACCATGTAGCTACAGGGAAGGCTACATACTCGAACTTCGCTCTCTACGGAGCGGATATATTCAATGGCGTCAAAGCAATCCACGACGATGAGTTCACCGGATCTGCTGAAGAATACCTCCCTGACAATCCCAATGCGAAATACTTGTATGTCTACAAGTTTGCCAGGAATTGTAGTGGAGATCAATACTGCTACGAGGTTCCCTACGGCGTTGGAGCTTACGGCATAGAGTTAGATCAACCGCTTTTCATTGCTTGGAGAAGCTACCTGGAAGAGGCTACAAAAACAGGGCCATCATCCTCAGAGATCGTATACGATAGGGCTATAAAGTTCGACTGAGGGACGTCAGGACGAAATTAGAGATGAAGCGGGCATCCTTATGATGCCCCCATTTTATTATCCCTGTCACAGCTTGCTTATACGTCACGATTGGACCAAAGCATGAATCTGTCCAGGGGAAAACGTGGGTGATTCGGGCGTGGATTGCAAAAGCCAGGACATCGAATCGATCTACGCACCTTTAGAATTAGATCTCTTCAGCTACAGATACTCCCCCACCGGCTCGTACATGAAGCTCTTCAGGACCGAATCGTCCCCTTCGTAAATCGCCCGGACCTCTCTCATCAGTCCATCGCGGGTCCCCTCGTCCATCTCCTCCAGCTCGGGCGCCATCGTCTCCAGGATCAAGGACATCTCGTCCACCAGAAGCTCGACAGTCGCGGAAAGCATGATCAAGTCCGATTATCGCTTTCCTGAAGTTACCAACATGAAATGGCGAAGAGCCCAAGATCGTAAAAAGGAGTCTGCTGTTGAAGTGACTTGCAGTTAGCTTTCTGGAACTCGTCCCTTTGTATCTCATCAATTGAGTTTGAAGATACTGGTTGTTGGGCGTCGGATAGGCCTTCTTTTAAGACTCTGGCCCGATTCAACCGAAGTTTGTATTTATAATAAATATCTCAGAGATTTAAAATCATCTCTAATAGACATAAATGGCCCATAAGATCTTGATTCTCCAGTGCAGGTTCCTCAATGTGGAGAAAGTTTTTAATAGATTGGGTCGAAATATATAGGCCGGAGGGATTTGGCATATGCGACGTTATATTATGCTCGCGGTCGGATTCGTTGTGTTGATAGGAACCGGCCTTGCAGAAAATGTAGATATTGGAGACGTAGAGGCTTTAAAGCAGGCCCTGGAACAGGATGGCTTTACCGTACAGCAAGGTGGACTAGGTTATTTTGATTTTATGAAGTTATATGATAGTGGCGTTTTGCCTACTGCATACGGAAACAATCCTGCCACAAAATATTTGGTGTATCTTGTTCCACCACCATCCGGTCAAGAGGTGGGGGGGATTATTGCCGAGATAATTAAAGTACTCGGAGTAACCGCGAACGTAACACCTTTCTGGAGTCTTCGCCCAGATGAAGCTGTTGTTTTCGTGGGGAGAACACCCCCAGAGTGCAGATACTTCAGCTACGATCATTTTATAGTGGATCGAACATATGGAAATGAGACACGACAGATCTTTTCCAACTTAGCCGATACAGTGAACAACCTGGTATTCAAAACTGAAGGAACGCCAAATGGTGCGGCAGGAAATCCATTCAATCAAACCACGATAGTAGTTACTACCGCCGATAAAGGTATTGATCAACGCATCCGTGCGGCTGCCCAATCAGCCGGATACTCAGATGGCATAATTAACACCCAAGTGCTTCCCTCAGCTATGTTGAACATGGGCGTGGAGAACGACTCCGATACATTTGCCGTTTATATCCGTCCATCTCTATTCGTAGATGAGCAAGCTGGCAAAGATTACATCGATACCAAACCCGGAATCGTTTTCCGCATAACTCCGAATGAATCTACGGAACTAGAGCCGTATGGTTATACAGAGCTAAGAGTCCGTGGAACTGGAACGACTGAGTTTGACCTCATGGATGATCTCGAAGAGCTCAGGATTGCAATTCTCGACAAATACAGCGGACTAAATGCCACAGAGCTACCAACAAGTATAGGCGTTCCAATAGGTAGTGATGCCATCCAGAGAGGAATCAATGGATTAGGCCCTACCAACGATGCATGCTATCTATGGTCAGCAAGCCAAACGGTATCTTCGCCCACACCTCCTTTCCCTGACACATCGCAATACTATGATTTCTTACGAGACCCTGCAATTACTCTGGGCAACGACACCAATGAATTCATAATCGTCTATGGGGTTAACCATGTAGCTACAGGGAAGGCGACGTACTCGAACTTCGCTACATACGGAGCAGATGGGTTTAACGGCGTTGGAATGATCAAAGATGTGGATTTCGATGGGACTGCTGAGGAATACCTCCCCGACAATCCCAATGCGAAATATCTATACGTCTATAAAATCGCCAGGAATTGTGACGGAGATCCACACTGCTACGAACTTCCCTATGGTCCGGGTGGCTACGGCATAGAGTCGGATAAACCGCTCTTCATCGCCTGGAGGATGTATCTGGAAGAGGCTACAAAGACAGGGCCGTCCTACTCGGAGATCGTCTATGATAGAGCTATAAAGTTCGACTGATGGGCGCCTTCTGAGGATCGGCATCCCCGGGGGGGATATCCCGGGGATGTCCTCTCCCCGATTTCATCCTGCTCATGATACCGCCAGCAGCGATGTCGTGTTCATGGCTTAATTATCCGATTATATCTATCCAGGTTCCATTGTCGGTTTCGACGCCCTCTTGAGTCCGCCGCCAAAAGTATTTACCATCAGAGATGATGTAATCCATGACCCTGTTTTTGAGGTGATCCCCCTTTGGCGAGCTACAACCAGATGCCCCCGGAGACGCTGCGAGAGCGGGCCGAGATCGCCCTCGGCAGGCTCCAACGCTGCGAGATCTGCCCCCGGGCCTGCGGCGTAAATCGATTGGAGGGGGAGTTCGGGTACTGCAGGAGCGGCCGATTCGCTAGGGTATCGAGCTTCACCCCCCACTTTGGCGAGGAGCGGCCCCTGGTGGGCGCCCACGGCTCCGGCACCATCTTCATGACCGGATGCAACCTCCGATGCGTCTATTGCCAGAACTACGATATCAGCCAGCTCGGCGAGGGAAGGGAGGTCTCGCCCGAGAAGCTCGCCGAGATGATGGTCTGCCTTGCGGACGGCGGATGCCACAACATAAACTTCGTCACCCCCACCCACTTCGTACCCCAAATTTTGGAGGCCCTCGTCGAGGCGGCAGAGATGGGCCTTTCGGTCCCCCTCGTCTACAACTCCGGGGGGTATGACTCCGTCTCGACCCTCCGGCTCCTGGACGGGATCTTCGACATATACATGCCCGACGCCAAGTACGGGACCGACGAGGCGGCTATGAAGTACTCCGACGCCCCCGACTATACGGGGGTGATGAAGGCTGCGATCCGGGAGATGCACCGGCAGGTGGGGCCCCTGGAGGTCGACGACGACGGGGTCGCCGTCCGGGGGCTCCTCGTCCGCCACCTGGTCCTCCCTGAGAACCTGGCCGGGACGGCCGAGGTGGTGAGGTTCCTGGCCGAGGAGGTCTCCCCCGAGACCTACCTGAACGTCATGGCCCAGTACCACCCCTGCTATCGGGCCCATCAGTTCCCGGAGCTCTCCCGGCCGATCACCCTGCTGGAGTACGCT
>Ga0334896_1001193_pt1 | contig 23816 bp, 23 predicted proteins | sample GraSluR3_MG_8_FD_207734 | JGI IMG/M metagenome (GOLD analysis project Ga0334896, IMG submission 207734) | Sludge microbial communities from methane-producing bioreactor in Wageningen University, Netherlands - Granular Sludge_27_06-R3 | ecosystem: Engineered > Bioreactor > Anaerobic >... | reverse complement strand
TCCATAAAAAAAGATATACCAACGCCGCAAAGCATTGATATATCTGGGTTTATGGTGCGCCCTGAGGGATTCGAACCCCCGACCAACTGATTCGAAGTCAGCGACTCTATCCAGCTGAGCTAAGGGCTTCTATAGTCCACATTTGAATTATTCATATTTATAAAACTCCTCAAAACTCTTAAGCACATATGAATGGTCCAAAACTCCTCCCAATTCCCTGGCGGAATGCATGGCCAAAATCGGGGTGCCGATATCCACACATTTAATGCCTAGATGAGAAGATAGTATGGGACCTATAGTGCTGCCCCCCCTTTCATCGGAACGGTTAACAAAAAATTGGTACGGTATATTGGCGTTCGCACAAATTTGTGCATATACCGAAGATGAAACGCTGTCTGTAGTGTATCTCAAGTTGGAGCTTACTTTTATAACGGGTCCTTTATTGATGAGAGGCCTATTCTGAGGATCGCATCTTTCTCCCTTGTTAGGATGAACAGCATGAGCCAAATCCGCAGATATCATAAAAGACCTGGGAATGGCCGTGAAAAAATCTTCCTTGTTATCTGCCATCGACAAAGCTATCCTTTCCAAAATGCTCGAAAGCAGTTGAGAATTTGCCCCTTGTTTTGAAATGCTTCCCACCTCTTCGTTATCGAAGCATACCATCACGCAAGTATTTTGACAACTGGTCACCTTGCTGAGGGCTGTTATCCCTGCATGTACCATGGCAAGGTCATCAAGTCTTGGGGATAGTATAAATTCGTCATCCAATCCCATAACCACACCCTTTTCCGCTTCATAAAGAAACAGATCAAAATCTATTATTTCCGAAGGAATGATTTCCATTTCCTCCGCAATTACGTTTAACAGGTAATCTCCCTTTTCAAGCTTTTCATTAACAGTAGCCATCAGCGGCAGCATATCCTTCTGCTTGTTAAACTCCACTCCTGAATTTACTTCTCTGTTCATGTGGATTGCAAGACTAGGTATTACCAGAAAAGGTTTTCTTATATTAACCAACCGGATAATGGGCAAAAGTAGTTTACCACCTTTTATTACCACTCTTCCTGCTACAGAAAGTGGCCTATCCATCCATGTGCTCAATATCGGCTGTCCGTAGGTTTCAGTATTAAGCTTGACATAATGCTCCTCTGCTATCATCTCTGCTTTGGGTTTTATCCTAAATGACGGCGAATCGGTATGAGCGCAGATTATTCGAAAGCCTTCCTGTTCAACTGCACCTGTGCCCACAATAAAAGCGGCTAGGGCAGAACCGTTCCTTGCCATAAAATACTTGCCGCCTTTTTCAATTGTCCAATTTTCTCTTTCTTTAATCTCGATAAAATTATACTTATTCAATATATCCTTTGCATTTTCAACAGCATGAAATGCTGTGGGACTTTTATGAATAAACGTTAAAAGGTCCTCTGCTAGGTTTAACTCTTCCTCCATTTGCTTCCCCCGCTTCTTATAGGTTATTTATAAGAGTTTAGTATCCCTTTGCCCAATAACCTTTATTTCAAGGCTCTTCCTCTTTTTGGAGCAGGATACCGGTGGTATGATTTTGAAATCGCATTACCACCGCAACAGTTGCTCAATTATTCTGATAGTCTTTCAAGTCCAAATATTACTGTATTTGTACAATCAGAACAGCCTACCTTAACCTGACCATTCTTTTCCCAAGGTATCTTTCCTCCAAAGGCAAGCGCCCTAAGGTCAGGATAAATCGAACAGTAAGCAGAGCCACAAAAATCAGCAGGCGTAAACCTTTGAACAATCCACTCCTCTCCTTCTTTATGACCTGCACCACATACGCCTTTTACCTCAAGAACTTTTACTTTTATCCAATTGCACCCTTCCCAAGGTTTTTTCAACATTATTACCTCCTCTTCAAAAAGAGCAATATACTGCCAGCCACATCCGTATCTCCACTTTCATATTCAGCCCCACCATCAAGAGTAATTCCATTTAGCTTTACATGTTAATGGAACCTAAAGGAAATTGCGTTTAGAGCTATTTGTTATTGAATATATTGCTTATTCCCTTTTGGCTCTCTATCAGTTCATTCAGACTTATCTCCTTATTCTTTAAAGCTCTTATCATTTTCCTGTTCTCAGGGGTATTGATACAATACCACTTTTCTTTTGGCCTTTCCTTGTGAACAAGTATGGTCCCACGCTGTTCAGCCATCTTTATTGCTTTTATTATATGCTGACGTGCCAGTCCGACTCCTTTACCAATCAGATTACCTTCATCATCGCATATGCCATTAATAAAGTCATTAATACTAATTCGCTTGAATTTATTAATGTCACCGGATGTATGTTTGATTATAAAAAGTGTTACTTTTAGTTCTGCCAGGGACCTTATTTTATTAAGATGAATGTCTACCAAATCGGTCGGCACAGAAAAAACCCCATTCTCTTTTTCGTTAAGTGGGAATAACATATACATCTCTCCTAATTACACAATTAGCTTTCAATAAAGGCGATACTGTTATTAACCACATTTAGTTCATTAATTTGGCTAAAAAGTAATTCTGTATCTATCTCAGTACCTAGTATCAAATGTTCCTTGGGTATGACTATAACAAAGACTACCTGACCTTCTCTCAATTGGCTACTTCCAATAGGTAAACCATTTTCCTGGGAGATAATTATAATCAAGTCAGGAAACTGTGCAATTCGTTTCCCGTTCTTCTCCAAATACATATATTGGTTCAAAAAACCTATTGTACACCTTTCGTTTTTTTGACCGACAGTTACTAACCCATAGTCAAAACAACCTGTTGTATTCAGGTTAAACTTGTTTACTCTGCCTTTAGCTACAACATTTCCCTTTAGAAAACTGCAAATACAGTCCACAACTTCCATGCATTTCCCATTACATGCCAATACTTTTTTGCCAATATCGATGGCCTTGCTTACTCCGCCAATTGCAGCATTTTTTTTTGCATATGATGCCGATACCGGATTACGTGCAACTGCAACTGCACCACCTGCTTCGATTGCAGCCTGTCGGATTACATTTGTTGTTTTAAATAGACTCCCTCTTGTAAAAACCTCAATGAATGATCCGGTTTCTGGATTTCCACCCACTCCAACCTGAATAGAATCATATTCTGCCTGCCTATGTAACCCCATAGATCCAGGAATAGAGGTTGGAGAGTTACGGCCATTACAAGTCGCATCGACAACGGGTATGCCTAAAACGACTGATTGTAACCAGCCATTTACCGTAGAAGTGCCTCCACTGGCATTAGTAATTATAGCGTTAATTTTCAAACCGGTATAGCTTATAAACTTTTCTATTGCTCTTACATGGTATATAGGTTCAAGATATCTTTCTTTCGGAGCGGAAGCACCTACCACAGATACTCCTATAAGCCTTGCATTTTCCGACAAATTATCGATATCGATCAGATAGGGCTTCCCTAACTGGACTGCTAAATTTCCCAATCGACGACCATACTCAATACTTCCACCTTCGCCTCCGGCTAGAACAGCTCCGCCAGTGATGGCCGCTTCTACTATATTTTGGTCAATTATTACTTTTCCCTTCACTTATTCATCTCCTATTGATATCTCCATATATATAACGCTTACCAATACTTAAAGAAGCATCATCTCTTGCTATAGTTTGATATAACATTCACAGTATAAGTGTAAATACCTAAAGGCTGTATACAACACCATATTATACCTCAATTACCCATGTAATTCAAATAATCTATGTTTGTCTGCAAAAACATGTTTAACTCAAACACTTTAACAACATGTCAGGGAACAACCCCTTAAATCAGAAAAAAATATTAATATAAAATCAACAACATCTCATTATTTTGTCTGAAACCTTTTCATTGAGCCATAAAGCTTCAGAAGAACTGAATATTCATTACTGTCATAAAACTCTATTTCTTCCTTACCAAATAGCTTTGCTACCTCAATAACAAAACGTGCTGCTTTTTCTAACTCTACTATATGTGTGCTTCCTGTTGCTGACCCCGGAACGACTTCCTCAGTAGTAATAGCTACCCCTGCAACTGGAGCATCAGTAACGGTTGCAGGTTGCATTATGCTGTTTATATGTGGTAATCCGTTACCGTACGGTGTAATATCCGGAATACTTATCGGCATTACAACAGCCGGTTTGCCGGTGACCACCTGCATAATTGTTACAAGGTCTTTGCTTACCGGCAGAATATAACCTTCCTTCACTGTAGGAGTTATTGCAAATCCTAGATGGTTAATTATTCTATTCCCTTTTGTAGTGTCAATCGATACTACTGCATCCGCCTCGGTTATTCTTTCCACCAAAGACATAGTGCAAGAATCCAAAGGAGCCTCCATAAACTCAACACCATTGTTCAGCTTTGTGCTTGCATTTGAACAAAAATGTGTTGAAATAATAACGTCTCCCGTCAACCGGTCACCCTTTCGGATCATATCAGCCAGTTTCATAGCACATGTAACAGATACAATTGCACCTTCACTGTCTGAAACCAGGCCAGGAAGTCTAGGCCGAATCCCAATCCCTCCTAAACGCCCTATTATACCCAACGTAGGTGCTTTGCCACCTGATCTTTTTCCTTCTGAACCAGGTACAAGAATTCTAATAAAATCTGTACTCCTAGTCTTACCCTTAATAGTTTCCACGCTTATATTCTGCTCACCAAGGTCAATTAGAGCTTCTTTAACCGTCTCACCGGTTACCATAGCATTATCAAGCAGATCATAAGCTGCTATAGTCTGACTTATCAATTAGTTACCTCCTTATCCAAACAGTATTTGCCTTGTTCCTAATTAACAGGCCCATATACTACATGAGTTCTTACTATATTCAAACAACATAATATCTATATGCCAATACAATGTACTCATGGCATTTTGCTATACAGGCGCTGGTAAAAGGGAGTATATTTTTCATCACTGCCCAACTCTTCCCTCAACTGCCAGCCCCCGGTCTGAATAATTGCCGCCAGTTCTACAGCACGTTTCACAACAGAACGTGCAGCTTTTAAGGTAATTAACGCGTCCCGATCTCCAGCCTCAACCAATCCCTGCAGAGCATCTTGTTTGGTATTGGCACCTGTCCAACCACCTGCACCAACATAAGACTCCCAGCCGTCACCCGCTACAGGAATACATTTAGCAAGCAACTCGTGCATTGTCAAATTCATCAACGCTATTTCCTGGCCACCATATAGATGTGCTCCCTGTATTAGATTCCCCGTAATCTTAAGCGGCCTTGTAGAACGTATTCCATAATAGCCTGTCATTGTCTGTCCCAAACGGTCGATAAAGCATTTTAACTGCCCGGGAATAGAAAGGTTAAATAGCGGCACAGAATAAATGACAACATCTGCAGATAAGTATTTTTGTCGAATGTGTTCAAAATCATCTTTCAGGATGCACTCTCCATTCATCTCCCTGCATTTAAAGCAACTTATACAAGGCTGAACTTTCTTGCCACGGAAGGAGAGTATCTCAATCTTCGTATCAAAGGGTATTTTTTCTGTTACTTCAAGTGCTTTTCGCAAAAGATACTCACTGTTCCCCTTCCTGTTGCTTGCAACTATGCCCAATACATTTATATGCACCAAATAACCACCCCTTAAAAAATATATTTCCGCAATCCTATGCCAAGCTGCTTTTCCAAAGGTATATATAGATCAGGGAAGTACATCCCTGAACCCAGCTGCATGCTTTCTTTCTTTACTACCAATACAGCAACCTTCAAGCCATCTCTTAAATCGGCCGAACAAACCGGCAACCCGGTTTCTATATTGAGTAGTGCAATCATATCGGGAAAAGTAGCTAAACGCTTTCCTAAAAAATCTATGCTCATATATTCATTTAGGAAAGATATATGGTAACTGTGTTTATTATCCTGAACAGTCAGTCTTCCAATGTCTAATGCATTCTCAGTCTGCACAACAACTTCATTGACCTCACCTTTTACTATGATTTCTCCGCGCATATAATCACAAATTGAAGATATCATCTTTTGGGCTTGACCTTCCTGTGCTAGCATTACTTTGCCAATTTCAATAGCATAACTCAATCCGCCAACTGCTGCATTTTTGCTTGCATATGATAATGTAACGGGGTTGCGCGCTACTGCCACTACACCGCCTGCTATGGATGCAGCATTGCGTGACAAAGCACTGGTAGATGAAATATTGCCTTCTGAATAATACTCGAAGTATTTGCCCTGTTTTCTGTTGCCCCCTACAACAGCTTCACAGGCCAGATAACCATCAAGTTTATGCAGACCCATTGAGCCCATACAGCCAGTTGGATGAGCATGCCCGTTGCAAGGAGCATCCACCACAAATAGGCCTAGAGAAGCAGCCTGCAGCCATCCATTCACACTTGCAGCAGCGCCGTTTTCACTGCTTATAATACCTTTCACAGGCCCTTTATGCCGTCTTATAAACATCTCAGCTGCTCTTACATAATAATCATGCTCAATATATCTATCCGGAGATTTAGGGGAACCCACTGAAGATGCTGTTATGATTAAATCATCCGGTTCTAAATAGTCCAGGGAAACAATCTTAACTTTGCCTCTGGACAGTGCCAATTCTCCCCGGACTAATCCATCCTGAATTTTCCCGCCGCCGCCACATCCTAACACTGCTCCACCGTAGACGGCTGCCAGCAGAATATTTTTGTCAACATCAATTATTTTCATAATAATTATTCATCCTTCACAACTTATCTTTATAACTATTTAGTTATAAGTGCAAACGAAACAATCCATATTTATCTGTCACATACAGGATTTCATAACCCGACTGTGATTATAATGAACACATGGATATCCATCACCGGATTATTGATAAAGATGTGCTGCCTTTTTAAAGGGCAATACTCTTATAAGTTTGGTAAGCTTCGGCTTTGGCAGCATGAGTATTGCCCCGTTTCTATTAGTAAACCTGTCTGTTTGAGCGATATATATTTCTTGTAACTATTCTGTTGCTTATAAACTGTTCAGGAAATTACTGTACTTTAAGATCTTTTTCTTCCACAATCACAGCTATTGCATCATACATATTGCTAGCATATTGTTTAAATTCTTTCGGTTCTTTATATGTTATCACTACTCCCATATTTGTAAACTGCTCTTGGACTTCTTCAAGCTGCAATGCCTGCTCGCATGCATCGGCAATCTTATTTACTATCTCATCCGGTATGCCGGCAGGACCAGCAATCGCATGGTATGATGCAAAAACGGCATCCTCCCCGAACCCAAACTCCCCTAACGCAGGATAGTCCGGAAATTGATCGGTTCTTTCAACCGAACTGACTGCAAGACATCTCAGATCGCCACTTTCAAGCAACGGAGTCGCAGAGCCGGGGAAATGGGCAGCGAAATCAAGCTCTCCTCCAAGTAAAGCTGCGTTAATCTCAGCCCCGGATCCGTATGGAATCATTACTGCCTCTACTCCTGCTGCATATGACAAGAGTTCCATAGCCATATGCGATGTAACACCGGTCCCTGTTGTACCATAGGTATATTTGCCCGGTTCAGCCTTCAATCTGTCAATAAAGTCATCGAAATCCTTGATTGGAGAATCCGCAGGAACCACGAACAGTATATTCTGAGTAACAAAGTTGCAAATGTAAGTGAAATCATCAAAACCATAGCTTAGAGAACTGTCCATGTTCAATTGAGTACCGTTCATAGCAATGTTACCCATAGTGATACTATAGCCATCGGGGTCGCTTCTTACAACATGTTCGGCACATACAACGCCGGCACCGCCAGGCATATTAACCGGTATAATCGTAGTGCCTAGTATTTCACCCATTGCAGAAGCCAAAATACGGCATTGCATGTCTGCATTACCACCTGCATCATAAGGAATAAACCACTCAATATTCCCCTCAGGCCATTTGGCATACTCAGTTTCTTCCGGGCTCCCCTCTGCAGACTGTGGCGATTCATCTTGCTCGGTTGTACCAGTTCCACAAGCCGCTAATGTGAAGATTAGTATTACAGAAAGCATGATTAGTAAAAATAAGCTTTTGGGTTTCATTTTATTCCCTCCAATTCTTTTTTTGTCAGAACTAAACTGGTTCCGACATCTATGTTAAGAGGCTATTTTCTGTTGCCTCTAACATACAATAACTAACGATAATATACACGACTAACCTATACTCTCTTTCTTTTTATTAGCTGCTTTAATCTTATCCAGTATTACTGGAGCCATTAACATCAGAACCGCAATGCCTATGATTACGGAAAAAAGTGGCCGGTTGAACAGTGCTCCTATACTATTATTAGAAATCAACAAAGCACGTCTAAGGCTGATTTCCATCTGTTTAGCCAGAATAAAAGCAATCAATAAGGGTGATGCGTAAAACCCATATCGTTCCATAGCATATCCCAACAAGCCAAACAACAGCATAACAAACACATCAAACATACTGCTATTGGTTGAGTACACACCGAGAATGCACAATACTGAAATGCAAGGCCAGAGAATTGTCGACTTAACATATGCAATAAATACTGAAAGCCTTATAATCCCGGGACCTAAAAGCAGTAATAAGACCCCGCAGACAAAAATAGTAACAAATAGTACCCGCACTATAGGTCCATGGCTTATAAAGAGCATTGGACCAGGCGCCAACCCGAATAATACCATAGCTCCCAGTAACACCGCAGTAGTTGCATCACCCGGTATCCCCAAAGAAAGCATCGGTATCAGCGCTCCGCTACACACCGCATTATTGGCCGCTTCTGCTGCAATTATTGCTTCTTCACTTCCATTACCGTATTTTTCTTGTTCCTTAGAATTTTTCTTTGCAAAGCCATAGGAAACAAAAGATGCAGTAACCGGTCCGATCCCTGGCAATGCACCGATCCCGGTCCCGATCAAAGAAGAGCGTATTAGAACCTTCCATTTTCCAAAGAAATATCTAAGGGATAATCTGTCTTTAGGATCTCGCCTATAGTCAATTTTTACATCTTTGATATCCTGTTTGAAAAGCAACTGTAATTGTTTTATCGTTTCTGACACGGCAAAGATACCAATCAGCAGTGCAAACAATTCTATACCGTCTCTCATATGATACGAACCAAAACACATCCGCAAATAACCAGTAATTGGATCTGTACCTGTCAGACTAATAATGAAACCTATGGCGGCTGCAGCCAGTCCCTTTTTCTTTTCTTTTGCAGAAAGCACTGATATAACTGTCAATGCGCAAAGTATTAATGCAAATTGCTCTGGAGAATTAAATTTTAAACTCAACCTGGCTAAAGGTTCACAAGCTAAGTAAAGAATTATACTGGCAAAATAATGCCCAAACACGGAAGCCCAAAGAGCACACTGCAAAGCTTTTACCGGGAATCCCTTTTGGCGCAGCTTGTATCCTTCCAAAGCTGTCACTGCGCCGGCCGGTGTTCCGGGTGTATTGATCCATATTGCCGACAAAGAACCGCCATATATACCACCAACATATATGCCTATCATAATAATTAGTGCTAATATTTTGTCAAATTTGATTAACAAGGGCATGACAAGCGCAATAACCACTGTCGGCCCTAACCCTGGTATTGCTCCTATTACAATGCCTATTATCAGGCCAACAAGCAGACCTATTATATGCTCCAGTAGAAAAAAACTTTCAATCGCACTAGCCAGGTTTTCCAAAAGCAACACACCCTCTTTCATTTCAAGATTCTAAAAAATTTACATAGAGTGGAATGCCTACATTAACTATCAGAATAACCTCATCAACATCCTAACCAGAAGACCCTGCGGTAAGCGTATCAACATAAAAGACTGGAAGAGCATACCAAATATCAAGACCATTGTCGCTGCAATAATCGAACACTTCCAAACAGGACCTACTCCGAACCTCCACATGGTTAAAACCAAAAACAACATAGTACTGATAATGAAACCAAGCAAATACAAACTCAAGGTATAAACCAGCAGAACACCGGTTGACATAAAAAAACTGGCCCAATCCATCTTTTCTGCGTTTTTTTCGTCCATTGTCGAATATTCTACAGGATCAGTTCTACTTACCCTACGCAGTTTATTCGCATCATACAAAAAACCTATTCCTAATATCGCAAGTATTATTGTGGCAAATTTAGGAAATATATCGCTGGATATTAGTTCCCCGGGTTGCGGTTTAATTTGCCATGGAATTATTATAAAATACAATATAAACGCAAGAGTTAACAACCCAAAACCTAAGATCCAGTACTCTTTCTCTTTACCATGCATTTTCTCTTTCATTCATCATCCCCCCATAAACGGAGGAAAAATGGTTATTGAATCATTATCCTCCAGTTTTTGGTTGCTAACCACCAATGATTTGTTGATAAGAATGATATAGTTCTGGTTTTCTTTCATCTCTGGCCTTTTGTTTATCACATGCTTCATTGCTTCATCAATAAGTATACCGTTAGGGATTTCCAATACAAACTTATCACGTCCGGGTTTAACAAGATTGACCAAACGGATGCTAATTTTGACAATAATCACCTCCACAAACCTGACGAATACACTCAGTCAATCCAAACAATATTTGCATTATACTGCGGCTGCCAACCAGCAAACAATGGAGTTCTTTATTTTCTGCATTCACTTGTTATGCTGTTATGCAGCATCTATACACCAAGTCTTCCTATAACCTTTAACTGTTTGGCAACATCTTCTAATCCCAGCTCTTTAAGTGTTCTCTCGGTCGGCCACCCAGTCTCTTGGGACCAACCATGAAGGTTGTAGTAATCGTCAAGCATGCTGTCATATACTTCCTTCTCAAGTTTTTTGCCTTTGTACGGACCGCTATTTATCGGCTCATTGAAGAAACGCCACGGGGGATAGTCGTCCGACCTTTCTGCCCCTTCGCGTACATTAAATGCTTTTTCAAGGTTCATAACTCTTCTTCCAATCTTCATTAAATCTTCAGAAGAAATCTTATGTCCGGTTAGTGCATAGTACTGCTCGGCCATGACCTCCGGAGTAATCAGATAGCCATGACCCAATGTCGAGAATGTGCAAAGGCCCAGGCAGTCCGAAACCACATAACAATCTTCATGCCACCGAACTATATCAGCCTTTTTATCTGGCGATAGCACATCAGCATATTTTTCGTCGCCGCAAATCCTCTTAATCAGTTTTCTTGCTTCAGGTGTAGCTCCAAATTCCGCATATACTTGAGAATGAAGGTGGTCTGCACCCCTTGGGTTTACTGCTAATGCCAATGCATAACCCATACGGGCTCTGATTTCTGCTCGCGAATACTCAAGACCTTTAACATGCATAGCCCATTTCCATGAATCACCTTTAACCACGCGAGCTGCTGTTACTACCCCTTCCGCCAGAATATTACCCAGGTTTTTTCGTTTAGCAATCTGTTCAACCATGGACACTAGTACATCACCATTTCCCCATTCCAGAGGAATGCCGCCTGTATCTTCCAAAGAGATCAAGCCTTTTTCATAACATTCCATAGCCCATTGAATTACGCCACCTGTAGAAATGGTGTCCAAACCGTACTCATTGCATAAATGGGCTGCCTTCAATACCGCTTCAGTATCCGTAATACCACATCCCGCGCCCAATGATGCTACCGTTTCATATTCCGGGCCGCCTGACTCGGATCCTGCATATTTGCCGTCACGCAAAACCGTATAACGGTGACAGCCTGTTGCGCAAGCCGTACACCCACTCCTATGATCCAGATATCCTTTTTCTTTGATATATTGTCCGCTAATTTTATCACCGTTCTCCAGATATACTTCCTGGTAGTTTTTGGTGGGAAGTAGATGCATTTCATTTCGTATGGGCACAAGGGATGAAGTACCGTATTCAGATAGTCTTCCTCTGGAAGGGTATGTTTTTAAGTCATGAACCGCTTTCTTAACAAGGTTGTCAAACATTTTCGGGTTATAAACCTTAGTATTACCCTCTCCCTTTACAGCAATCGCTTTTAGTTTCTTGGCTCCCATAACGGCGCCCCCACCAGCACGGGCGGCAGCACAATACACAGTCATCATAATAGCAGCAAAGTTTACAAGGTTTTCTCCTGCGGGGCCTATACATGCAGTTTGTATATCTTCCGTGTTCAATTCATTTTTTATCTGTTTATCTGCTGCCGGAACATCAGTGCCCCATAGGTGTCCGGCATCCCTCAGTTCCACTCTTTCTCCATCTATCCAAAGATATACCGGTTTTGGAGAACGTCCATGAATGACTATATGATCATAACCGGCAAGCTTAAGTTCTGCTCCCCAATGTCCCCCACCGTTTGATTTTGCATACAATTCTGTAACAGGGCTTTTAAATGTTACAGTTGTTCTTCCCGAAGATGGTGCGTGAGTTCCACCCATAACCCCTGCACCAAAGATGAGTACATTATCCTCTCCCAGCGCATCAACGCCTTTTTGTGTTAAATCCCAAAGCAGCTTGGCATTAATTCCGCGGCCACCCAAATAACTCGAAATAAGAGATTCGCTCATGGTTTCTTTCCATATCCTGTTAGATGTAAGGTTGACATGAAGTATAGTGCCTGAATAACCGTAAACCATATTATCAATCACCTCCACTTATATCTTCTAAAACAAGTGCTCCGGCAATACAAGCCTCTACACATGCTGGTTTACCTTCACACAAATCACACTTTAGAGCCTTATCGACCCGGGAAGCAATCCAGATACCATTATACTCACAAGCATCAACGCACAAACCACAACCTATGCATAAGTCCCAGTCAACTTTGAGTATACCTCCTCCTATATCTTCAATTGCATTTTTAGGGCATATTTTGAAACAGTTCTTATGCTGGCATTGAATGCATACAGACAAGCTATACTCATCCTTATTTTTCTCAATCTTTAATCGTGCCTGTTTCCACGAAAAGTCTTCGTGGTGCTTAATTGAACATGCCAGCATACAGCTTTTACAGCCAACACATTTTTCTTTTATAAATGATATTTTCTTCATGCAATCACCTCCATATCTGTCTTAATGATTACTTTTAGTAACCTTTTCAAAATGATCCGTTAGCAATTTTTGCTGGTTTCATGTTAAGAAAATTATTTTTCCGCCATTTTGGTAACTATATATTAGTATTATCGATATATTCTACAAAATATATCGTATTCCTTCTTAATTTAAAAAAATATATTTATTTTTTTATACTTTTCGTTACTATCATTTCCTTAAACATATAGTTTCTCACCATGCAATAACATAACTTGTAATCAACCATATAAATTCTAATGTGAAATTAATAGAGTTTTAAAGCCTAACCAATTCCATTTATGTTTATATTTGGATGTTCTTATTTATAATTCACTGCGAGGTCATGCGAAAGTTTCTATTCAATCTTATAGTTTTTCTCATTTTTGAACAGTATGACAAACTCGAAAAATAGGAAATCTTGCAACTAGTAAGTTGCAAGATTTCCTATTGGTGCGCCCTGAGGGATTCGAACCCCCGACCAACTGATTCGAAGTCAGCGACTCTATCCAGCTGAGCTAAGGGCGCATATTTCTGCCCTTACCGGGCGGGCAGAATAACAATGGTGACCCATCCGCGACTCGAACGCGGGACACCCTGATTAAAAGTCAGGTGCTCTGCCAACTGAGCTAATGGGTCACAAAATGGCTGGGGCGGCAGGACTCGAACCTACGAATGCCAGAGTCAAAGTCTGGTGCCTTACCGACTTGGCTACGCCCCATCGATAAAAAAGTGGGGTGGATAGTGGGAATTGAACCCACGGCCTCCAGAGCCACAATCTGGCGCTCTAACCAACTGAGCTATACCCACCATATACTGGTGCGCCTGCAGGGACTCGAACCCCGGGCACACGGATTAGAAGTCCGTTGCTCTATCCACCTGAGCTACAGGCGCACGTTTGGAGCGGGTGATGGGAATCGAACCCACGTGACTAGCTTGGAAGGCTAGGGCTCTACCATTGAGCTACACCCGCACAATCACCAACATTTAATTATTATAGCAAACCGGATTCCCACTGTCAATGCTCAAAATTTTCCGAAACGTCTGTTTAACCTGAAGCAGTGATATTATTGTAAACCAAAAACTGCTCCCGGTCAAGATTTTGAATCTAAAATTCCATAATGTCAGCTTTAATATTGCCCTTTGTTATTTCAATTATACCATAGGTAGGATTCCCGGCATCTCTGGGCCTTGAAACACTCCCGGGGTTCATAATTACCCTATTGTCCACCCTTATTATCTGCGAACTGTGTGTATGCCCGTACAGCACTATATCGGCGCCTGTCTCTAGCGCTTTATAATAAAGGATATTAAGCCCGTCCTTGACCCTGTATCTGTGTCCATGGGTGGCAAATATTTTCTTTTCGCCAATTTCCAAAATTATTTTAACGGGGGCGGAAGTATCGGCAAAAAAATCGCAGTTTCCCCTTACCACGTACAGATTGGCCGGATGAAAACTTTTTATGTATTCGCCGTCCTTTGCAAAATCCCCCAGATGAAAAATAACGTCAACCTTTGACATATGGTTAAGCGCCCTGATTATGCCTGCCCTGTCACCGTGGCTGTCGCTTATTACTCCGATCCTCAAAGCTTTATACCCCCTTCAAGGTCAGAAAGCTTCGCCCTTACCTTCGCAAGCGCTTTTGCCCTGTGGCTGATTGAGTTTTTTGTTCCGGCGTCCAACTGCGCAAAGGTTTTTTTGTAATCCGGCAGGTAAAACAGCGGGTCGTATCCGAAACCTCCCGAGCCCCTGGGCTCAAACAGAATTTCGCCCTCACACTCTCCCCTCACCGTAAAGTATTCAAAATCCGGAAAAACAACCGTTGCGGCACATACAAACCTTGCGGTTCTTTTGCTCTTCGGGACGTCTTTCATCAGTTCAAGAAGCTTTTGATTGTTGCTGCGGTCGGTGGCTTTTTTTCCCGAAAACCTGGCGGAAAACACTCCGGGCTTTCCGTCCAGGGCATCCACCTCCAACCCGGAATCATCGGCTATGGCGGTAAGGCCGGCAGCCTTCATAACCTCCAGCGCCTTTTTATGGGAATTCTCCTCGAAGGTATCGCCGTCCTCTGTAACCTCGAGGTCAATATTCGCCTCAAGCATTGAAATTACAGTCCAGTTCAGGTCATTCAGTATGTTCACTATCTCCGCCGTCTTCTTTTTGTTCCTGCTGGCAACCACCATTGTCCTTTTGTTCATCCTTTGGTTCCTCCGTCAATACGTCTTCCAGGGCCCTTTTCTGCGTCTCAATAAGCTTCCCTATGCCAAGGGTGCCTAGCTCAACCATTTTTCTCATATCCGCAACGGTAAAGGGAAATGCCTCTCCGGTACCCTGAATCTCCACAATGTTTCCCTTGCCTGTCATTACCAGATTCATATCCACCTGTGCTCTGCTGTCCTCTTCATAGCAGAGGTCCAGCATAATCTGCCCGTCCACGATACCGACACTGACTGCCGCCACCATATCGGTAATGGGGATCTTGTCAATAATCCCTCGCCTTTTCATGTAACCCAGCGCGTCGGTCAGGGCAATAAAGGCCCCGGTTACCGATGCGGTTCTGGTACCCCCGTCCGCCTGCAGCACATCACAGTCCAGCCAGATTGTATATTCTCCTCCCAGCTTGTCCAGGTTTACCACAGACCGCAGGGACCTGCCTATCAGCCTTTGTATTTCCTGGGTTCTGCCCTCCGGCCTCCCCCTTGCAATCTCCCTTACCTTTCTGATTTCGGTGGAGCGGGGCAGCATGGAGTATTCGGCGGTAATCCATCCCTGGCCCGATCCCTTCAAAAAATGTGGCACCTTTTCCTCCACAGACGCGGTGCACAATACCTTGGTATCTCCCGCCTCTATCAGAACCGAACCTTCACCGTACTTGGTAAAATTCTTGGTAATCCTCAGCGGCCTAAGCTCGTCGTGTTCCCTTCCATCTGCTCTCAAAAACTATTCAACTCCTTCTTCTTTGGTCAAGATCCATCATACAGCATGTTCGGCAGACCCCTGGGTTAGCCCTGTGTATATAATATCATATTATGGGTCAGTTGTATTCATTTGCAAACACCGGTACGTCTATGGCGCTCTCCAGCACCAGTCCCGACGGCAGGGATGCCGGCTCCCCGTCCGTCAAAAACACAACACCGGTTATGGACGGGTATTCCTTAAGAGTCAGTGCAATCGACCTGACAATATTCTCTCCGACGCTGTCGCTTCCCTGGTAATCAAAAATCCCCTTCCCGAAATTCAGGTACGCGATCCCGTTTTTCACGCCCATTCCGTTAATGCGCACACCGTCGGGTATATCCGAACGCAGGTCGCTTCCCGTCGGGGGCCCCTCAAGCAGGCATTTGACAGCCACATCCATATCGATCCCGGCGGTTCCGGTATTCAGCGTAACGGGCACAAAATATTTGTGGTCCTTTTCGTTGATCCTGTAGAAATACACCGTAACACCGGGGCCTGCCCCGTCGCCCACTGTATTTATTCTTTCCCTCAATACCGGGCCTCCGACACAGCTGCCGAACTGAAGGTTTTCCATCGTGTCGCCTTCAAACATGAACTGAACCCTGTCCACCGTGTTAAACTCGGTCAGGGTGTAGGCCACCGACTTGAGCATCAGCTCTTCTTCCTCTGCGCTGCCGCAGCTTAAAGCTTCCGCCGACAGGTCAACCCTGGCAAGCCCGTCCCTGATGGTAAGGCCAAGAACATTGGTGCCGTCCGGGATGGCCGAATACAGCCCCGCCCTCTGCGCTATTTCGGAATTTTTGTCATCGGATATAAGCCTCTGCAGCGCAGCCCTGGCGATGCCCTCTTCCCATTCTATATCCACAGAGACGGGAACAAGGTATCCCAAATCGTCCCTGTAATACAGCACCGTATCCCTCATCCTTGCACCCGGCCGGCTGCCGGGTTCCTCCCCGACATCCTGCAGCCCGGTATCAGTCTCCACCGTCTGTTCCGCTTCCTCTCCGCCCCTTATCCAGTCCCTTATTGCAGTAACGGGGTTACCGCAGCCCACCGCAAAGAATAACACGCAAATTATTACCATTCCCGCCGCAATGCGTTTTAACATCCCAATTCCTCCCTAATTTCCTTTTTAGATGCCGGGGGACAGACCTGTATTCCCCCAGTATAAAATATATTAAGAAGGAATGGACACTATGATTTATTATTTTTTCTTGATTTTTCTCATATAACCGCCCCTTGTCTCCCGGGCATCGCTGACGGTGGTAAAGGCATCAGCATCGGTTTTCTTCAGGAAATTCAGAAGCACTGTCAATTCTTTCCTATGTAGCGTAGTGTCCAGCATGCATATAGGCCCGTCCTTGCCTATCCCTTCAAGCACCGTAACTCCGAAACCCATGCTCCTTAATTTTTCTGCCAGGTCTATATCGCAGGTCTTTTTGGGGACAATCCTTACCATTATTGTGCCTATAGCCATTTTGCCCTCGATTATGCTGCCCACCACGTTGCCGGCGGCAAACCCTGATGCATATACAAGCAGGTTTACCCAGTTGTCCAGCGAACTCACAACCCTTCCCAGGGCCATTATATATATAATCACCTCGAAAAACCCCAGAGCTCCGGCAAGGTATTTCCTGCCCCGGACTATAAGAAGCATCCTGACGGTGGCCATGGACACATCGGCCACCCTCGCAAAAAATATAAAAAGATAATTGAATAAAACGGTCATTAAACTCCCTCCATGGTATTAGTATTCATAATATGCCTGTTTATATTTCATATCCATTGAAAATACTATTCTTTCCAGTCGCTAAAGTCAACAACAAAAAACCGGGAAGCCAAGTTCCCGGTTTTAGCGGAATGTCCCCGATTGATATTTTTTCGGGCTAATTAAGCAGTATCTCTTCCACGTAGCGGACTATACCGTTTGCCAGCGCCCCGGCACATTTCTGCCTGTATTCTCCCGTCGAAAGCAGTGCCCTTTCCTGGGCGTTTGTCAAGAATCCAAGCTCCGCTATAACCGCCGGCATCTTTGTCTCCCTGGTTACAACCAGGTTTTCTCTGGGTATCAGTCCCCTGTCATCCGTCTTTAATTCCTTCAATAGCTCCTGCTGTATTATTTTCGCAAGGGTGTAGTTATCCCTGTTGTCCAGTTCACTCTTTTCGGAAGGATAGTACAGGGTTTGTGATCCCTTCATGGCGCTGTTTGTCAGGTGCGCGTTAGAATGAACGCTTATATACACATCACCGTTCGCCGCATTGGCTATATCCGACCTGCCGTAAAGGTCCACAAAGCTGTCATCTTCCCTTATCATGAGGGTCCTGAAACCCAGCTGCTCAAGCAGTGCCCTGAGCCTGCGGGACACGTCAAGGTTTATATCCTTCTCCTTTACACCGCCGTGGTTGGCACCTGGGTCCTGACCGCCGTGACCGGGGTCGATGACTATCAGCATATCCTGGTAAAGGGAAGGCACTCCCGATACCTCGATTTCGATGTTTTCGGTTCTGTTCGGTGAAATTACCTTGTAACTGATTTTATCCTTGAGGTGCAGCACAATATACCCGGCGTTTTCTGAAGAATCGTAGGGAGTTGAAACAATCCTGTCCACAACACCGTTGTTGATGTATACTTCCCCTTCCTCAATAACGGCATCCTTGTCGGGTATTGCAACGGTTAAGGTCTTTTTATCCTTATCGTATGCAACGTTATACCTTACCTGTTTTCCGGTATCTATCGAAAGGATACCGGTTTTCCATCCGGTTCCCGCATACTCAATGGTTTCGAGCGGGAAACCGTCTATAAAGACTTCCAAACCCTTCTCCGTGCTTTCCACGTTGTACTGCAGGGCATGGTCCAGGTCTATCACTGCCCTTACGATGTTGTCCTCGAACTGTGAGTACCTGACCGCCCTGATACCGTCTTTGCCCACGGCTATCGAGCCATCCTTCATATCTCCCAGGCGCGTGTTGAACATATCCACTACTATACGGTCCGGTCTTTGCAGCGTCATGGTCTGGAAATCCGGCCTTGAAGTGGCGTCTATGACAAGCCTGTTTATGTCATTATCTTCCCTGAAGGATATACCCGTTACCGTGTTAACCGTTCTTATCTTCAGCAGTTTTGTATCTTCATCATAGTCTATACTGTATCCCGACGGGCTGGTAAGGTCTATTACAACCCTCGATATGTACGGGTTTACCTCGAACTGTGACGCCCTCACTCTTATTATATTGCCCTTGTCAAGGTCAAGCCTGTTGGTATCCGACAGGAACCTGGTGTTGGAAAAGTCAATAACCAGCCTGTCGGGTTCCTGCAGAAACATGGTTCTGTGTGTGACGCTGCCGGTCGTTTTAAGCACAATAGCATCCTCGGCACTGTCATATTTCATATCATGTATATCCGCACTGGGCGATGACAGCGACACGGTATAAGAAGCAGCATCCCACCCGACGTCCAACCCAAGGGCCTCGGTAACCGCCCGTACCGGAACCATGGTTCTGTCGTTAATAAGCTTGGCGGGCACTTCAAGGGTAACCTTTTCGCCATCTATTTCCATTTGATTGCTGTCTATCTTCAGTTTGACCTGTTTGTCACCGGTATTGATATGTACTTCATATTCCTGCGGGTCCCATACCACGTCGGCGCCGGTACTTTCGGTTATAATCCGTACCGGAACAAGGGTCCGGTCGTCCAGTATCACCGCCGGCACATCCGGGCTCAATACCTTGCCGTTAAGTTTTAGCGTAACCGGAGGAGCCTTATATGTAATCTGCTTGCCGTCCATATGTAGAATAAGCTGCTGTTCCTCAAGTGCATACGCTTCAGTGCCCGCCATCAACAACAAAAAAACCAGAACAAACGCCGCTGCTTTCCTCAACTCAATAACCCCCTGCTGTAAATAAATACAATTCGCTTCCGCGTCAGATGCCGGTATCCGGCTATGTACGTTCGATTAATTATACCATAAAAATTTGCCTGTTTTTGTTGGGTTTAGTCCAAAAATGTAAATTTAACACCCCTGTAATAATGCTGTAATACCCGTGTAATATTGCCTGCACCCAATGTATGGTATTCGCTTTATTTGACTTAAATCGACAGGTAATGTTCCAAAAATAATACATCCCTCCGGTGGGAGGGATGCATTATTTTATATCACCTTGTATAATTCATCGCTGCGGGGCGGGTCTATCGGTATTTCGGTGCCGTCCCGGACAAGAATTCTCTCGTTCCCGGTTACCTCCCCTATCAGGGAAGCGGGTATGCCTTCCTTTTTCAGTGCCATGAGCATTTTTTCACCGTCGCTGCAGGTTATAATCATACAGCCGCTGGAGATAAGCTTCAGCGGGTCAAGGCCCAGTTCGCTGCATATGGCTTGGGTCTCGGGCTTAACCGGTATTTTTTCTTCGTACACCCGTAAGCCTATCGACGATGCTTCGGCGATTTCCCAAAGGGCACCCAGTACGCCCCCTTCGGTCACATCATGCATCGCCGTTGCGCCCACCCTGCCGCCTATCATTCCTTCCGGCACTACGCTTATATGCTGCATAAAGGACCGGGCACCTTCAAGAAGCTTCTGGTCAATCCTGCCTTTGAGCCGCTCGCCAAGGTCGTGGGCGATAATGGCCGTGCCCTCAAGGCCCGCCCATTTGGTAAGGATTATACTGTCCCCCGCCTTTGCACCGGCGGAATTAACCACCCTGCCCCTTGGTGCCCTGCCAACGGCGGTGGTCGATACCACGATACGGTTTACCGCCGTCGTTATTTCGGTATGGCCCCCTATTATCTCAACCTTCAGCGACGCGGCTTCATCCGCCGCCTGGCTGACTACCTGCTGCAAATCCTCCACCGATGTACCCTCCGGCGCCAGTATTGTAAAAAGCAGCCCGAAGGGCTCCACGCCGTTGGCCGCCACGTCGTTACAGGATATATGTACCGCAAGCCTTCCTATTTCGCTGGCAGCCCCGGTAATCGGGTCGGTGGACAACACGCAGGCATACTTCCCGAAGTCCAGTACGCTGCAGTCTTCGCCAATCTGCGGCCTCACAAGCACCTCTTCCCGTTTAAACCTGAGGCTGGAGAATATTTTCTGCTCCAGCACATCCGACGGCAGTTTTCCACTTTTCATGGTTTATCCCCTCTTTGCATTATGTAATAAACTTGTCCACCTCTGATTATACCATTTATTCATGAACTGCAAAACGCCTCCTTCCACTGCTGCACCGTCATTATCCTGTGGTCAGACACTATGGCAATGTAAAGTATATCCTGCGGCCTGATATCGTGAAACACCATCACCTCGGCATCATACCCCGGCCACAGGTCCCTTCTCTGCTCTAAGTTGTCGGTAAAGGACAGTGAAGTGTCCCAGTATTCCTTTACCACATCCTGCCCGCGGCCCTTCATGTATTCCTTTGCTTTGGAAAATTCATCTATACGCTGCAGCACGAAGGGCTGGTACACCTCGTTTGCCCTGTTTTCGTTGGCTATCCAGCACCTGGAGGGGTCCACCTCAAAGGCGGTCAGCATGCTGTGGGAATGAAAAGTGTGGTCGTCTTTAAAGTTCATACTGGCAAATATTGCCTTTGTCCTGTCTGCCCAGCGTGGGATTTGGGCGGTTTTGTACCGATTCAAAAACGCGTGAAAATCGCTGTACTTGTCATTAAACGCAGGCCTTGTATCATGCCTTATACCCTGAGTAATTACCTCTTCAAGGTCATTAAGGTTTACTACATGATAAATTAATCCTGTTTTGCCGTAATCGGGAAAAAGCATATCCTACCTCCGCTGTTTGAAAACTTTTATGTTAAGTTTTGAAAACTGGCGCTTAATTATTCAGACCAGCCCAATAAAACAATTCGGGAAAGACCGGTTATTCCTGACCGTACCTTCCCCGTTTTATTTTAATATTTAATGGGCATTCTAATATCCGGAGGTGTATTCTTTTGACCAACATCAACTGTTCCGAGAACTGCATACACCAGAAAAACGGCAAATGCTGGCTCACCCATGTGGGTATCGTATCCTCTGTAAGCGGTTCCAGGTGCGCATATTTCCAGCAAAAGGATTTGCCTGCTTCCCAGACAGACCCTAAATCAAAAACATAGCCGCAATGGTGGTTACTATAAGTCCGATCATAACCGGCTTGAAATTCCTGCGTGCAAGGTCCATCGGCAGCACCCTGCAAATGGCCGCAGCCGGTAAAAGGGCCCAGGGTACCAGGGTTCCGCCGCCTACCCATATGGCGCCAATCTGGCCCAGGGCTCCCAGCGTCGCAACGCATCCGTTGACCGCTGTACCGAATACCTTAGCCAGCGACCCGGCAAGGGACATCCCGGAAAATCCCGAGCCGTCAAGGCCGGTTATGGCACCTACTATGGTTTCCATTGATGCAACCACCGGTTTGTTCATGGGTACCGAAGCCGCCAGTGCACGGCCCATGTCCGACAGTATCCCCTCGGAACCTGACGGCAGCACACCCCCGCCAAGGGCTGCCTGTATGGGTTCAATCTCTCCCAGGTAGAAGAAGGCTGCTATCGGAATCACGGGTGCAAATACTTCCATTCCGAATTTGAAGCCGTCCTTCATAAATCCTGCTATCCGATCAAGGGCCTTTGCTCTGTATGCCAGTATGCTGACAAGCACCAGTATCATAACCGCGGTGCCTCCCACCAGGGCAGTGGCTTCACCGCCCCGCAGGTCGAATATAAACATTGCCACCACATCAAGTAGGAACGCAACCGGCACCAGGACTGCCGTAAACCTGCTCAGCCATGTAATTTCTGCGGCCCTCTTTTCCTCAAATTCTTCTATGATGGTGTTTTCTATCCTGCCCAGGCGCATATCCCTTTTAAGAAATATATACGCTGCCACAACGGTGGTTACCCCCATTATCATTACAAGGGGTATACCCTTTGCCATTACGTCCACCACTTCCACCCCGGCCGATGTGGCGGTTATCGTCGGGGCACCCTGTATTATGTAGTCACTGGACAGGGCTATCCCGTGACCGAACAGGTTTATCGCCATGGCAACTCCTATCGCCGGCAGCCCCACCTTAAGCCCCACCGGCAGCAGCACCGCACCCACCAGGGCAGTGGCGGGGGAAGGCCAGAAAAACCATGAAACCACAAGCATGACAATTCCTATAAACCAGAATGCAACGTCGGGGGTCCTAATAAACCGGGAGAACGGTTTTACCATAAGCACATTCGCCCCTATATCCTCCATCATCTTTGACATTGCGACTATCAGTGATATTACCAGTATTACTCCGAATAACTCATGACCCGCAACCACGAGGGAATCGAATATCCCGCGGGTGGCACCGGTTACAGAGCCCTTTGCCGCCAAGCCAATCAAAAAAATGCCGCCTATGCACGGTATGATGGTGTCCCTTCGGGTTATCATTACTGCCAGTATTATAATAACCATAACGGCATATATCCAATGCAGCAAAGTAAGTTCAACCATATATGCGTTGACCTCCTTTTGAACAATATATTAACAATATATGCCCTAAGGTAGGTTTTGTGCGCAAATTGAAAGGCTTCATGAAACTCGTCTATATACCCCGAGCTTCATGAAACCCTATAGTCGGAAATAAGTTTACACTGCTGTCTGAGACAAAAAGAACCGTCCCTGCTGTTTCTGCTGAGACAAAAAGAACCGTCCCTACTGTTTTGTACTGTTTTGCTACTGTTTTAGCAGCTGTTTCAGTATTTTGTTGACAAGGGCCGGGTTTGCCTTGCCCTTGGTCCGGCGCATGGTCTGGCCCACAAGGAAGCCCAGCGCTTTCCTGGTGCCCCCCCTGTAATCTTCAACAGACTGCGGGTTTTCCTCCATTACCTTCATGATTATATCGG
>Ga0334896_1001182_pt1 | contig 23943 bp, 18 predicted proteins | sample GraSluR3_MG_8_FD_207734 | JGI IMG/M metagenome (GOLD analysis project Ga0334896, IMG submission 207734) | Sludge microbial communities from methane-producing bioreactor in Wageningen University, Netherlands - Granular Sludge_27_06-R3 | ecosystem: Engineered > Bioreactor > Anaerobic >... | reverse complement strand
TCTAACCAATTATAATCGGGGATTTCAATTTTTTCCTTTTTTTGTTTTCGAAATCGTGCTTTCTCTTTTTCGATATCTTCTAATTTATTAATTCCTTTTTTATGCCATTCAAATAAAATCCGATCAATGTATCTTAAATTCTTCGCTCCATTATAAACCGCTTCCTTTAAAGCTGCTATAATGATTTCTTCCTTATAATTAGATTCTAACCAACCATTAATTATTTCATATTCAATTGGCGATAAAGTACGCCCAAATTCTTCTTCAAACAATTGAAAAATACTACTTTCTTCTGATTCCTTATCATTTAAAGTAGATAATAATATTAATGCTAATTTATTATATAAAACATCAAAAGATAAATATTCTTCCATAATACCCTTATCATTTTTATTAACCTCAATACTTAAAAGATCCTTTTCTTGTAATTGATTAATAATTTGTAATAATTGTTTATCACTAATATTTAAATCATTACTCATATAATTTATATCAAACTTATCACTTTTGTTTACTAAATAAGATATAATAATTAATTCTTCCGCATCAAGATTAATTTCTTGGTAATGACGAACTAAAAAAAGTGGTACATTAATACTACCTGATTTCATAATATTTATTAATTTGTTAGCATCCATAATATCACTCCTATTTTTATTATATCACATTTTTATTCATTATTTGGTATAGAAAAAACATCATAATTATTATTTTTAATTTTAACTATTAAAAACTCTTCATCACGAATCATATAAGTATCAACCCAACGTTCATAGGCTTCTTCTAAAAAATAAGTTGATAATGGATATAGCGAACGATAAAAAACGGCATAAGTATAACGATTAAGATTATTTAAAGAAATATTATTATTTTGATAATAATAAATATAATTACAATTACTTAATTGTTCATTATTATAACCTAAATATACACAAAAATTATAATCCTCATATTCTATATTAATAATTTGTTGCTCATTTTGATAAATAACATCATTTAACTCATATTTATGATTAGTTAAAGTTATTTTTTGTTTATAATTAAAATTTAATGACATATTACTAAGGGTTAAAACCGTTATTTCATTGAAGTTAAACTTTTTTAACGCTTGCTCTAAAATAGTTCCATTATTATAATTTAATACTAATAAAGTTGGTTCATCTTCCGTTAAAATCAATAAATAATTATCTAGTTTATCATTAATAAATATAACTGCAATTTCATCTTCTAATAATTGTAAATATATTTTATTTATTCCTGCTGGAATACTTTTACTTTGTGGCATAATAATAATTAAAATCACAATTAAGAAAATAAGTATTTTTTTCTTCATAAAAAAATACACCTCATTCAAGAGTATGTATTTTATCCATATTTATAATATAATTTTTTAAGGTTTGTTCATCATTTTCTAATTCATTATTAATAATCTTGGTTTCTAATTCATTATATATTTTGGTTATCCATCTACCAGGGGGTCGCCTTAAAAGTTCACATAATTGCTGTGCTGTTATTTTAATTTCATTTCTACTTTTAATTTTTAATCCATCATATATAGAAACTACTTTATATTTAGGGATTCCTTTAATATTAGCAGCAATACTAGTAATATACAAACCATATTTATACAACGTATGAGAATTAAGAATCGATAAAGTTAATACTTTATTTACTTTGTTAATAATTTCTTGCTCAGTTTTATTAAATGGATATAGGTCCATAACATCAACTTGCGCCCACATTCCTAAAACATCATCAACAATTTTTATTTTATCTAGATTTTGTAATTCTAAATATTCTGCTAATCCTAATTCTTGCATTAATTTAATCCCATATTGAACATTAGGACTGGCAAAAATACGCGTTAATTCTTCTTTTTTGCGCGTATAAGATAATTTTTTTAATATATATCCTTGCTTTTTAATTGCCTCTTTTAATGCGGGTTCAATTGCAAAATCAAGAATAGTAGCAAATCTAATCGCTCTTAAAATTCTTAATGGATCTTCTTTTAATTTAATAATAGGATCTTCAATAATCCGAATAATTTTATTTTCTATATCATGAATACCATCTAATTCATCAATTATTTCGCCTTTACTATTCATACAAAGAGTATTAATAGTAAAATCTCTTCTTTTTAAATCCATAATTAAATCATTAATATATTCAATTTCTATTGGTTTACGATCCTCATATCTAATTTCTTTACGCCAAGTAGTAATTTCAAAACGAATTCTTTTATAAATCAAACTTACTGATCCATATTGTTCATTAGGTAATAATGCCTCTTTAAATATTTTACTTAAATCATAAGGAGTGGCATTAGTACAAATATCCACATCGATACTTCTTTTCTTTAAATAATAGTCACGAACAAAACCACCAACAATATATGCTTGAAAACCATTATCTTCAATTTTCTGTAATAACTTCAAACTTGTTTTTAACATTAAATTCACCACCACAATTATACAAGAAAAACAAAAAAAAAGAAAGATTAATAATAATAATAAAAAAAGATAACATTATTATACGTTATCCTTTTTATTTACTACAAAATAATAATTAATTAATAGATTCTTTTAACTTGCTACCAGCTTTGAATGTTGCAACTCTTCTTGCAGGAATCTTAACTGCAACTCCAGTTTTTGGATTACGACCCATACGTGCAGGTCTCTTTTTTGCTTCAAAAGTTCCAAAGCCAACTAATGTAACTTTATTCCCTTTCTTTAGCGCTCCAGTAACTGCAGTCATAAATGCATCAACTGCACGTGCTGCATCAGCTTTAGTAAGTCCAGCTTGATTAGCCATTACTTCTACTAATTCTGCTTTTGTCATTACATTACCTCCCATATCTAATATTAAGCACATACTATGCTTATAAATATAAAATACCATGTTTTCGTAATAAATGCAATAGTTTAAGTAATATTTATGCAAAAAATAGCCAAAAATGCTATTTTTTCTTATTTTTTATCATTTAAAGGGTTTCATTTATAATTCTTTTATAATCTTCCACTCCTGGTTGATCAAAAGGATTAACCCCCATTAAATAACCATTTAAGGCACAAGAAATCATAAAAAACTGTAATAAATAACCAATATTTACTTCATTTAAAATAGGAAGTGAAATAATATTATTAGGAACTTGTCCCTGGTTATGAGCTTTAATTGTAGCGTGCATAGCAATATTATTAATTTGACTAAGAGTTTTATTATAAGTTCCTATTAACGTATCATTTTGCGGTTCTCTTACATTAATAACCGTTTCAAATAAAATCTTACTACCCTGTTGAATAAATTGTCCCAGTGAATGTAAATCCCTAGTATTAATTAAAGATATTGGTAATATCCCTTTTCCTTCTTTACCTAATGATTCGGCATATAATTGCTTTAACCATTCAGTTAAAGCATATAATTTAGGTTCATATACAGTATAAGCTTCAACTAATTTTCCCTTTTTAGCCATCATATCACGAATAACCGCATATTTAATCGGATTATCAAGATTAAAATTAGCTTGCTTTGCCCCTACCCCTAATTGTTTAATATTAATGTTACTAACCGCAATTGGTAATAATCCGACTGGGGTAAAAACTGAATAACGACCACCGATATTATCAGGTACAATAAATGATTTATAACCATATTTATTAACTTCTTCCCTTAATTTTCCCTTAACCGCATCAGTAGTAATAATAAGACGCTTCTTTAATTCATTTTCCGCATATTTTCCTTTCATTAAATCCATAATTAATTGATACGCAACGGAAACTTCTAAAGTGGTCCCTGATTTAGAAATAACATTTACGATAATTTGTTTATCTTTAATTATTTCAATTAAATCACGATAATAATCAGCACTTAAATTAGTCCCTATAAAATAAATTTCTGGTTTCTTTACTTGATTATAAAAATAAGGATTAAGTGCTTCAATCACCGTTAAAGACCCTAAATAGGAGCCACCAATACCTAGTACTAAGAAAACATCACAATTATTGCGAATATAATCAGCAGTTTGTTCAATTTCCTTAATTAATGATTCATCAAATAAAATATCTAAATCATACCAACCCATCATTGGTTTGTCCTTATTTAAATAAGCCTTTAATTGATTTACATCATAATTATAAACATTAAAATCTTCTTTACTAATGAATTTTTGCATATAAGTTTCAAAATCAAATTCCATTTTATTCCTCCAATATATCTACTAATATTTCATGATCTTTTTGATCATCAATTAATGTAATAAAGTTATTCTTTACCTCTTTATTATCAAGAGTTAATTTTATTTTACCAGTTGGTTTTTGATTATTAACTTTTATTTTATAATTAGTATTTAAATAACGATATTGTATTGTAAAATGAGACCAGGTAGTTGGTATTTTTGGCTCTATCTTTAAGGTGTCTCCTTCCTTTTTAAAGCCTAAAATTTCTTCTATTCCTACTTTATAAGCCCAACTAGCAGAACCAGTATACCAAGTCCAGCCACCACGACCAGGATGACCAATATTAGAATATACATCAGCTGCTATCACATATGGTTCTACTTTATAAATATTAACATCATTATTATTTAAAGTATGATTAATTGGATTAAGCATTTGATAACATTGATAACCTAAATCAAATTGATTATCACGTAATAAAGCCATAATATACCATAAGGCGGCATGAGTATATTGACCTCCATTTTCTCTAACACCCTCTATATAATGTTTAATATAACCAGGATTATTACGCGTATATTTAAATGGTGGAGTTAATAATTTAATAATTTTATGTTCTTTATCAATTAAATGATTATTAACTTCTTGATGAATTGATTGACGTTGTTTATCAGTTGCTACTTCACTTAAAATACTCCAACTTTGACTTAATAAATCAATTTGACATTCACGATTATTACGGGAACCTAAAGAAACTCCATTATCAAAGAAGGCTCTTAAATACCAAGCACCATCCCAAGCATTTTGGTGTAATGCTGTTTTTAAATCTTCGGTTTTATCTAAACATTTTTGAGCAAACTCTTCATCATCATAATCTTTACTAATAATCGCCATTCGCTTAAGTAAGTCATAAACAAAGAAGCCCATAAATACACTTTCACCACGCCCCTTATGACCAACTCGATTCATACCATCATTCCAATCACCACTACCCATTAATGGTATACCATGGATTCCAAATTGATTAAGTGTTTTATCAATACATAGTTTTAAATGTTCATAAAATGATTCTGTTTCTACTGTATAATAAAAATCCATTCCCTTTTCTGATTCATTTTCACCCAATAACTCGCCATTAACAAATGGTACTTGTTCCTTTAATATTGCTTTATCACCAGTTATTCTTAAATATTCAGAAGTAACATACACTAACCATAAATAATCATCAGAAAATTCAGTTCTAATGCCATTACCAGTTTCCTCATGCCACCAATGTAAAACATCTCCTTCTTTAAATTGATGTTTAGCATGCTTTAAGATTTGGGCTTTCGCATATTCAGAATCAGTATACATAACACTTAAAACATCTTGTAATTGATCACGGAAACCAAGTGCCCCTCCCGCTTGATAAAATCCAGCACGTGCATATAAACGAGAAGCAAGGGCTTGATATAAATACCAACCATTAAGAACATAATTAAAAGCTTGATCAGGTGTTTTAACTACTAAACTACTTAATTTTTCATCCCAATAATTAGTCACTTCTTTATATGCCATTTGTACTTTACTTAAATTATTAAATTTTTCTAAATTATTTTCTTCTTTTGTACAACCAAGCATAAAAGCAAAAGTTTTAGTAGTACCTTTATTTAAACTAATATTAAAGCTAATCATTCGTTTATTATTATCATTAAAATCATAATCACTAATTGATTCAGTAGCAGTTAAAAAGGTATTAACATCAGCAAAATGATTACTATAAATATTTTTAGTAAATAACATATTTTGCTTTTGGTCATAATTTGAAACTAAATAACGAGCCGTTTTTTCTTCTGATACACCTAATACTAAATGAGTTATTAATTTAACATCAATGGGTTCTGATTCATTATTATTAGTAACATTAACTAAATAATATTTTATTGATTCTGTTAAAGAAACAAAAATCGTAATCATAATATCTAAATTATCAATTTCACCATAATAATTAGTATAACCAAACCCATGTTCTACTTTAGATGGTTTAAATATCTTATCTTTAAAAACTAAATACTCACTACTTGGATCAACTACAAGATCATTACTCCAAGTAGTTAATTTATATTCGCGACTATTATAAGCATAAGTAAAACCACCAAAATTATTAGTTACTACAGTTCCAAAATTTTGATTAGCAATAACATTAACCCAAGGCATTGGGGTATTAATATTATTAATTAAATAAGTTTTTCCATCATTAATAAAACCACCATATTGATTATAAAAGGTAATATCAGTTGGTAATAACGAATTAGTCTTTATTTCAGGTACTTCATAAGACAATCTATTTACCGAAGGAATTTCCTTTTCCATTTTAATAATTTGTTCTTCTAAAGACTTAGTATCAGAAGCATCAAGAACTAATCTTGCTGTTGTTTTAAATAAGACCTTTTCTTCTTCGGTTAAATTATTAACTGGGATCGTCCATACACTACCTGGTGAATTTTCAAAATAGTTAAGATTATTAATGCGATACATTAAATTATCAATATAATTCATAATTAATTTCTCATTACGATTATCTTCACCGTTAATAATAACTATATCAACGTATAAAGCACGACTCTTATAAAATTCATAAGCTTGTAATACTTCTTTGACAAAACCCGCATTTTCAATTTTTCCAATTTCCACTAAAATAATTGGCCAATCACCAGAAATCCCAAACTTCCACAATCCCGCTTGCGATAATTTATTTTGTTTTAAATTATTCATTTGTTTTTCATTTCGTGGATAAACTTGATATACATATTTTAACATTGTATTATATAAACGCATTTGTCTAGCCGTTAAATTAGCATAACTAGTACGCATATTATTATAAACATTAACTAAACTAAAGGCTTGTTGGATTGAGTCTTCATCTTTATAAGTTTGAATAATTTCATTAACTTGTTCTCTTGATTTACCAAATCCAACAATTAAATAAAGTTCTTTTTTATCTTTCGGTTTAATTTTAATTCTTTTTTTAATACTAATAATAGGATCAAGTGCAGCCCCATTAATTTCACTAAATTGATAATCATTAAAAATAGCCACTGGATTATTTGTATTTTGATTTCGACCAATAAAATGATCCCTTCGAACTTCATATTGAAAATCTCTTTTCTCTTCTTTATCGGTAAATAAACGATGAATAATATAATATCTAGTATTTTCTTTAGTCATAGATTGACGACTAAAAATTAAAGCTTGATTTTTTTCATCTATTTCCGTATCAATAGTTAAACTATTAAAAACACGATGAGCAATATCTTCCTCATTACGACACATAATGATTTCACCATAAGAAGTAACTTCTAAGATAGCATCTTTATTAGTTTTATTAACAAATGTTACTTTTCTTATTTCAGCATTATGATCTTTAACCGCAATTATTTCCGTATTAGTTACAATTCCTTCATCTTCGCGCATATATTTAATTTTATCAGAAGCAAAAGTTACTCGATATTTTTCTGGTTCAATATTAAGAGGAGCATAAGTATTTGACCATATTTTATTATTAATTAAATTTTTTACATAAAGAAATACGCCATAATTATCATGTGGTATTTCTCGATGACGATTAATTTGTAAATTTTTATATTTACTAAAACCATTACCGCGATCATCTAAAATAATAGAATAAAAACCATTAGATAAAACACCAACTTCTGGTATATCTTTTAATTTTATATAATCACGAATATCATTTTCATGTTTTTCTTTTACATAGTGATGCTTTTTATATTTAGCAATTTTTAAATCAATATAAGTTCTAATTTGTACTTTTTCTTTTAATAACATTTCAATTGCTTGCATTCTTTTTTCACTATGAAAATAATCTTGAATTATATTATTATTTAAATAATTAGTAATACTTGCTAAAATCATCCCTTGATGATGGGCATAATAAGTTTTAACTACTGCTTTATCTTCATAATCATATGATTCATAAAAACCATAATCGGAATACATATTTAAACGCTTAAATTTTTTCATATTAATGAATACTTCGCGGTCATTTAAACCAATTGCCATAATTGAACTATATGGTGAAATAATAATTGGATATTCTTTACCATCCTGCATTTTTAAATAAGGAACACCAAACGCACTATATTTATAGTTTTCTGAATCATCTAATTCATTATAAGCTGATTCTGATATTCCCCAAGGTAAATCAATATCTAAATGACGGATAAATTCTTTTTGCGTATAATAAGCAAAAAAGTATGCTTCATCTAATAAAGTATGATTAAAAGTTTTCATAAAAATAAGCGGCATAAAATACTCAAAAGCAGTTCCCGACCAAGAAACAATACCTTTATAACGTTTAAATTTAGTTAAAGTTTTATCTAACGAAAACCAATGTTTAAATGGGACATCTCCTTTAGCAATAGCAATATAACTAGTTAATCTTGATTCAGAAGCAAATACATTATATTGACAAGTTGATAAAATTTGCTCAATAGTATGATAGCCAAGACTAAATACATTCGCAGTATCATTATATAGTTTAGCAAAATCCATTTCTTCAATTAATTTAGTTACTCGAAAAATTATATCCTTATTTCCATGTTTTTCTAAAAAACTTTTAACTACATATAAACAAGCAACAAAATTTCCACTATCGACAGAAGAAACAAAATATGGATACAATTCTTGTTTAGTATGAATATTATACCAATTATATAAATGTCCATTCCATTTATTTAAACTTTCCACATTTTTTATTACATTAGTAATTAAACATACTGCTTCCTTTGGTTTAATTAAATCTAATTCCACTGCGGAAACAATACTAACTAATGAAAAACCAATATTGGTTGGTGAAGTCTTATAATCAACTGTTTTTTCCCTATTAACTTGATAATTATCAGGAATTAAATAGTTATTTTCTTCTGTTAAAAAATCAGCAAAATAACGCCAAGTACGAACTGCTACTTCTTTTACCTCTTTTTGTTCAGTTGGCTCTAAATCAGCTGTTTTTTCTTTTATATCACCACTAATAATATACATTAAAAAGGGCGCAAAAACCCAAATTAATCCTAGAACAAAAACTAAAGCAAAATCTTCTGGTTTATACATTAAACTAGTAATTACTAATAAAATAGCAACAATATAATTAACCTTAAAAGCTTTAATATAAGTTATAAGATTATACTTCATCGTTTTATCTACTTCTTCAGCCGTTATCCAATTAAGTAATCTTTTTTTACTTATATACATACGATACATTGCCTTAATAATAGAATCAACATATATTTTTGCTTCATAAGGTAAAACCGTTAAAACGATAATTGATTTATTAATAACCGCAACTATGCCAATAATAATATAAAGATAATATTTTAAAGAGCGATCATATTTACGATGATGTAATATTTTTGAAATAAGAAAAAAGAAAATAGGAATGGCAATTATAAAAGAAACAATAATAAAATAATAACTAAATGTTTCATTCCCAAAGATTAAACCATAAAAAAGAATAAATAATAAAAATAAACTAACTAAACTACGACGTAAGTTATCAAATATTTTCCATTTCCCTAATAAAGTAATTGGATTTTTTACATTATCATTATGTAAATTACGCACTTTTTTTCGTAACCATCCAATTATTTGCCAATCACCACGATTCCAACGATGACGTCTTGCAATATCATTTAAATAACGAGCTGGATAATCATCAAATAATTCAACATCATTAATAAAACCACATCTTAAATAATTACCTTCAATTAAATCATGACTTAAAATTAAATTATTAGGAAAAGTTTCTGCTAAAACTTGATCAAATACTTTTAGATCATATATACCTTTACCGACAAAACTACCTTCATTGAATACATCTTGATATAAATCAAAGCAAGCTTGAGTATAAATATCCAACCCACCTAAACCAGCAAATAATTGTGAATACTGTGATTTATTCGTTACTTCAACATCAATCCCTACTCTTGGTTGCATAATCCCATAACCACTTATTACTTTTTTACCATCAGCCGAAAGAACTGGTTGGTTTAATGGATGCGCCATTGCCCCAATCATTTTTAAAGCTGTATTTAATACTAATTTCGTATCAGTATCAATGGTAATAACATATTTAATAGGGATATTAAATTGTTCAAAACTATGTCCCTTAAAATACTCTTGTTGTTCTTCCTTAGTTAATTGTTGTAATAATAATTTATTAAATTGTAATAATGCTCCACGCTTACGTTCAAAACCAAGATAACATCCTTCTCCCTCACTATAAGTACGATTACGATAAGCATAATAAAAGAGCTTTTTCCCATACTTTTCATTTAATTCATTTACTTTTTCGATACATGCCGCGATAATTTCATCATCATATTTAGCATCTTTAGTATCTTCACTCGGTGAATCACCTAACAAAGTAAAGAAAATATTATCAGTTTGATTTGATAAATAATATATTTCTAAGCGTTCAAACATATCATTTACTTTTTCTTTATTTTTAAGAAGAGTGGGAATTACTACCATCGTACTATATTCAGGTGGTAAATCACCTTCAAAATTAATTTTAAATAAACTTTTTGATCTCACTATTTTAGCAAGAATCTGACTTAATACTTCAATAACAACAACACTAATTGGTATTAATGATAACCAAAATATCATCATCCCAAAGTAACTAGCTACTATATAAGATAATAATATTGTTCCTAAAACAATAGTTAATATATAAAATAATACTCGCCTTTTATAATTTTTTGGTTTAAATAAATACCAACCAATATGTTTTTGTTCTTGATTAGCTTTTTCTACTAATAAAGAAGCATATTCATATTCGCTTATCTTTCTTTTTTTCGCACCTTTCGTTATTTGTAAACGATATTCATACTTATTATTATCATACATTTCATTATATATATTAACATCTTCACTAATTAATACTTTTTCCGTATAACTAATATTTAAGTAAAAATATTCTAATTTATATTTAGCAATCTTTTTTAAAGAATGAAACAAATTAATCATTAAAATATTTTCTTTCGCTTTATCATCATGAGAACGTTTTATTAACTCTTTTAAAGATATATTATGAACTAATAATAATTCATTTAATTTAATAAACGCCTCATCTAATAATGGACTAAATTCTTTTAATTTATAATTAATTTGTTCCATATAATAATGATTTTTAATTAAATCTTGATTAATATTAATGTAATCATCAATATTGATGGTATCATTATGTTTTAATTTTTCATTTATATTATTAAAAATTTCATTAACTTCTTGTTTTTGATTTAATTTATCTTCTAATAAATCAGAAAAACTACTTAATTTATATATTAAAATAATTCTTATTATAATAAAAAGATAATGAATTTCATTATAAGTAAAATAATCTTTAGTTTCTTCTTGATAATGATTTAAACAAACAAAAAGATCAGAAATACTTAAATTATAATTATTAGTTTTTAAATAATTATAAATTATCCTATATAACTGTTCCCGTCTTTTTTTATTTATCTTATTTATATTGCTATATTTATATTCGCTGCAAACATATTTTTCTTGTTCACTAATAACATAATAATTATCAACAATCCATTCATTAATACTACCAATACTTTCGTTATTTTTGGTTAATAAAACTAATGATTTATAGTAATCAGTAATATTTTTAAACCATTTATTAAATTTATATAATAAAACATCATTCATACTTATCTCCCTGCAATTCTAAAATTATATATGCTTATTAACGCATATATTTAATATTATTAGCTATATATTAACTTATTTTTTGCATATATAATCTAATTTTCGCTAATTTTTCTTTGGTACCTATATCAATAAACTTCCCTGTAAATTTAACATAGCCAACTTTTTTTGTTTTATCATTTAATGTTTTTTGAATTAATTGCCAAAATTCAAAATATTCATCTTCATTATCTAATAAAGCTTTATTTACCGCATATACTCCAGCATTAATCCATCCTGAACCTTCACGTCCAGTTTTTTCTTTTATTTCAATAACACGATCTCCTTCAGTAAACACTTCACCAAATTGGCCAACATTATCAACTAAAGTAATTCCCATCGTAATATCATTACTTTGCCCATTAGTTAAAAGGTGTGCTTTTACCACTTCACTAATATCACCTTCGATAAAGACATCACCATTTACTACTAGTGCTTTATCAACATTAGCTTCCACCATAACATATTTCACACCACCACCACTACCTAAACGTTTAGGTTCAACAATAACTTGAATTGGTTTATTTAAATTCAATCTTTGATTTAATTCTTTAATATAATTAATAATCACTTCTGCTTTATAGCCAGCACTTATTATAAATTCATCTAATCCATTATCGATTAATTGCATTATTAAATGCTCTAAATAAGGTTTACCAGCAACCTCAACCATTGGTTTGGGAATATCTTTTGTTAATTCGCCTAGCCTTTCTCCTTTTCCACCAGCCATAATTATTACTGGTATTTTCATTTTATTTCCTCCTTAATTTATTACTCTGTTACATTATTATAATTTATTAATATTTATATATTTTATTATATCATTTAAAGTATAATATGTAAACCGTTGCTAAATAAACGCTCCCCTTATTCCTTTTAATCATTATATATAGTATAATAAAAATACAAAATAAAAGAAAGGCGTGAATAAATATGAAAATAGCAAACATAATTGATGAAAATATTTTTCGTGGTTATGATATTAGAGGCATTTATAATGATAATTTAACTATTGATGTCGCTTATACGATTGGACTTGCTTTTGGAACAAAATTAAAAAAGGAAAACAAAAAAGAAACTGTTATTGGTTATGATAATAGAGAATCATCACCAGCATTATTTAAAGCTCTAGCACAAGGTATAACCAAAACCGGGATTAACGTAATAAATCTTGGTTTAGTTACTACACCAATGTATTATTATGCATTAGGTTTATTTCAAGCATCTTCTGGCATTATGATTACAGGTTCTCATAATCCAAAAGAATATAATGGTTTTAAAATGACTTTTAATGGCATTTATAATGCTTATGGCGAATATATTCAAGAATTTAAACAATTAGTTTTAAAGAAAGAATTTGTTACTGGACAAGGACAAATTAGAGAAGAAAGAATCGAAGAACGATATCTTAAACATGTTACTGATTCCATTAATTTAGGTCCTTATAAAAGAAAAATAGTAGTTGATTGCGGAAACGGAACCCCTTCTATTATTATTGAAAAAGTTCTTCAATCTTTAAATATAGATTATATTCCTTTATATTGTGAATCTAATCCTGATTATCCAAACCATCATCCCGATCCAAGTGTTCAAAAAAATTTAGTGGATTTACAACAAAAAGTAATAGAAACAAAAGCAGATGCAGGTTTTGCTTATGATGGCGATGGTGATCGGGTTGGCTTAGTAAATGACTTAGGTAAACCAATGGGGGCCGATCATTTTATGATAATTATAATTCGTGATTTAGTTAATAAATTAGATGATAAACGTTTTTTATATGATGTAAAATGCTCAAAAGCATTAGAAGATGAAATATGCAAATTAGGTGGTACCCCAATTTGTTATCGGACAGGTAATTCTTATATGCGCGCAAAAGTGATAGAAGATAATATTAAATTTGCTGGTGAATTATCAGGTCATATTTTCTTTAATGATAAATTTAATGGTTTTGATGATGGTATTTATGCATCATTACGAATGATTGAAATATTAACTCATACACCGAAAACAGTTAGTGAACTGTTAGAAGGGATTAATCAATATTATTCAACCGAAGAATTAAAAATAAAAGTCCCTGATGATATCAAATTTAAGAAAATAGAAACCGTAAAAAAATATTGTCAAGAAAAAAATTATAATATTTTAACTATTGATGGATGTAAAGTATTATTCGATGATGGCTTTGCCTTAATTAGAGCTTCTAATACCGGACCAAATATAACAATGCGATTTGAAGCAACCACGAAAGAAAGACTAACAGAAATTCAAACCGAATTTGAAAATTTATTAAAAACCATATAAAAAAACCTCACACTTAAGTGAGGTTTTTTTTTAATTACTATTTATTTTATAAAACAATTGCAATTAAATTATTAGAGCCTCTATTAACAGCCTTGGTTAATACGCTTTGTAATTTATATCTTATATTATCTGGCATCATTAATAATTTTGCTTGAATTCCTTCTTGTACAATTGCATCTAAACTACGACCAAAGATTTCAGATTTCCAAATATGAGCTGGTGATGTTTCATAATCTTTCATTAAGTAATCAATTAATTCCTTACTTTGTAATTCAGAGCCAATAATTGGTTCAAAAGTACTTTCAACATCAACTCTAATCATATGGATAGAAGGTGCAACTGCCTTTAATTTAACCCCATAACGACTTCCTTGTTTAATAATTTCTGGTGAATCTAATTTCATATCAGTAAGTGATGGTACTGCTACCCCATAACCAGTTTGTTTTACCATTTTTAAAGCACTTTTAATTTGATCATATTCCTGTTTAGCTTCATTATAATCTTGGAATAAACTTAATAATTCAGCGCGATTAGAAACATTAATACCAATAATATCTTTTAAGATCTCATTATATAAGTGATTTGGTGCATGTAATGAAATAGTAACTTCACCAGTTGCTGGGTCTACATCAGATAAATATGATTTACTAATATATTCACAATCATTAAAATGATTATTAATACCTTCAATATCCCTTAATTTATCAATTTCAACAACACTTTCTTTAATTTTATCAATATATAGTTTTTTCAACCAATGATCTGGATTTAAACAACCGATCCATTCAGGCATATTTACTTTAACATCTAAAACAGGGAATTCATATAAAGATTCTCTTAAAACAGTATACATTTCTTTTTCACTCATATTTTCAACACTAATCGGTAATACTGGCACAGAATGCGTATCTCTTAGTTTTTCCGCTAATCGTTCCGTTTCTGGTAACATCGGATGAGCAGAGTTTAAAAGTACAATAAATGGTTTACCAATTTCTTTTAATTCATTAATAACAGTTTCTTCTGCTTCAACATAATCGTTACGACTAATTTCCCCAATCGAACCATCAGTTGTTACGACAATCCCAATGGTTGAATGATCCCGAATAACTTTTTCAGTACCAATTTCAGCCGCTTCGATAAAAGGTATTTGTTCTTCATACCACGGTGTCCTTACCATCCTTGGCCCATTTTCATCTTCATATCCTTTGGCAGCTGGAATTACATAACCAACACAATCTACCAATCGCACATTTACACTAAAATCATCAATATCAATTTTAGTAGCTGTACTAGGGACAAATTTAGGTTCAGTAGTCATAATGGTTTTACCTTGTGCACTTTGTGGTAATTCATCTAAACAACGTTTTTTTTCATAATCATCCATAATATTAGGTATGACAATTGTTTCCATAAACCTTTTAATAAAAGTAGATTTCCCAGTTCTAACTGCACCAACTACCCCTAAATATATATCACCACCAGTACGTTCACCTAGACTCTTAATAATATCTAATTTTTCCATTTAATCCCTACTTTCATATATTATTCATTTAAATGTATGATAAATGAACTTAATATATGAATAATATTCTAATTATTTTTTATCAATTAATTTGTTCATCAACTAATTTATCAATATCTTTTGGGACATTATCATCAAGTACCGCTTTAATAATATTCTCTTCTTGTTCCGTTGATAATTTACGACCAGTCATATTACTTAATTCATGAATTACTTCTTTTAAAGTTTTTTCATCTTTTAAATTATTATTTTGTAATTTAGATGCTAAATTCATAATCGTATCCTTATTAACATTAGTTTTTTTCTCTATCTTTTTAAAAAAATTATCATTTAACATATTTAGAACCTCCTTTTCTAATATATGTTGCATGATAATTTTGGTTATTTTTGTTCACCCCGGTTTTTAAATTGTAAAATAATTGGGGTTCCTTTTAAATCAAAACTTTCCCGTAATTTATTTTCTAAATAACGTTCATAAGAAAAATGAATTAAACGTTTATCATTAACTTGAAACGTTATTTTTGGTGGCCCATTATCAATTTGACTAACATAATATATTTTTAAATGTTTTCCTTTATATGATGGAGGTGGATTTAACTGGACAGCATCTTGAATTACTTGATTTAATAAACTAGTTTTTAATTGTTGCTTTGTATTTTGATTAGCAACAATAACTTGCGGCATTAAAGTATGAATTCTTTTTTTAGTTAAAGCCGAAAGAAAAACAATTGGCGCATAAGTAAGAAATTGAAATTGATTACGTATTTCTTTAGTATAATCTTTAATTGAAATATCTTTTACTGTATCCCATTTATTAACCACAATAATAATAGCTTTACCAGCCTCTAAAATGTAACCTGCAATATGTTTATCTTGTTCAATAATGCCAGTTTCAGCATCAATTACTAATAAACAAACATCACTACGATCAATAGCTTTTAGAGCACGCAGAACACTGTATTTTTCAATTTTTTCATATATTTTTCCTTTTTTACGAATACCAGCCGTATCAATGGCAATATATTCTTGATTATTATAAATAAAATGAGTATCAATTGCATCCCTAGTAGTTCCTTCTTCTATTGATACAATTACCCGTTTTTCATTTAGTAAAGCATTTACTAAACTACTTTTACCAACATTAGGACGTCCAATAACACCAAATTTAATGATTTCTGGAAATTCTTTTGTTATTTTTATATTAGGAAAAAAGGAAATAATTTTATCCGTTAAAATACTAATCCCTTCATTATGTTCACCACTAACCGGGATATAATTATCAAAACCTAATTGATAAAAATCATAAATATTATCTTGGGCTTGCTTATGATCCATTTTATTAATTGCTACAATAATTTGTTTATTACTTTTTCTTAATATTTCACTTACTTTATAATCATCAGTAGTAAGTCCTTCTTTGCCATCAACAATAAATACAATAATATCAGCTTCCGCAATTGCAATTTCAGCTTGAATTAAAATTTCTTTATTAATAAGTTCTTTCCCTACTTCAATACCACCAGTATCAATTAATTTAAAATGATAATCACCAATAAAAACATCACCATAAAGACGATCCCTAGTAACTCCAGGAGCATCATCAATAATCGCCATTTTTTTTCTTACTAAACGATTAAAAAGAGTTGATTTTCCAACATTAGGTCTTCCTACTATGGCTACAATTGGTACTTGCATAATATCACCACTTTTTCTAAGTCAATAAAATTATAACACGGATATAAATAAAATAACACTAGATAAAGTGTTATTTATATTGTTTTATTAATATTTTCTATAATCCTTCCGCAATTGCTAAAATAACGATTACGGCTAATAATTCAATTAATGTAAACCCTTGTTTTTTCATATCATACCTACCCTTGCTATTATTTAGTCTACCAAAAACATATCATTTTATCCTTTTAAAATCAATAAATTATTCTGTATTTTACATTGATAATTTTTAACAAAGACATGAACAATAATATAAAACAAATTATAATTCAATCGCACATGTTAAAATTTTATTAACTTCATCGGCATATACTAAACGACTATATTCCATTAATAAATTATATTTATTAATATTTATATTTTTATCAATAGTAAAATAATATTTATAATTAAAATAAAAAATATTTTTAATATCTTCTTTAAATAAATCAATTAAAAAATAATCTTCAATTTCATATAATACTAAACTATTTATTTCGATTACTATTTTCATATCTACTTTAGAATTATAAATTTTAAAATAATCACTATTTAATTTAGTTGCTTCCATAATAATACCATAAACATCATTAACATATACTTTTATATTATAATACCCATAAATATCAAGGTGATAATATTGTTTTAATTTAATAAATATTTGTTTAAAATATTTTTCAATATGATGTTCATCTTCAAAATTTAAATCTTTTGTATAATATTTATTCAAATAAAGAATAAATGAATTATTATCTACTACTATAATTTTCATAAAATCACCTATGTCATTTTATGAAAAAAAATTAAGTTGGTTATTCAACTTAATCTAATTCAATGAAATCTAAATATTTTTCAATCCGCGTATGAACTTCTTTTTTTCCTTCTTTAGTAATACTAGAAAAAAGAACAATTTCATCACCCATTACTAAGTCTAATGTATCTAAAATAGCTTTTTTATGCTTTTCTCGTTGATTTAGTCCCACTTTATCGACTTTTGTTGCTATTACTGTAACCTTTTTTTCATAGTATTTTAAAAAATTATACATTAATAAATCATCATTAGTTGGTTTATGTCGAAAATCAATTAACATAAATACCTCTTTTAAATTAGGACGATTTTCTAAATATTTTTCAATCATTAACCCAAATTTCTTTTGGTGTTTTTTACCCATAGAATTATAACCATAACCAGGTACATCTACTAAATAAAAATCATTATTAATTAAATAAAAATTTAAAGTCTGAGTCTTTCCTGGTCGACTTGATGTACGAGCATAATTTTTACGATGCATTAAAGTGTTAACAAAACTGCTTTTACCCACATTAGAACGACCAACTAATAAAAATTCAGGTTTATTATCAGTTGGATATTGACTAATACGAACAGCACTTATAATCAAATCAACGCTACTTATTTTCATAATTTAAACCTCTCTTTATTCTTATTCTTCATGATTATCTATATTTTCTTCTTTATATATTTTACATAATTGTTCTAATTTGGTGACTAACTCATTTACTTCTTCTAAACTTTGAAGACGGGCCCCACTAGCATATATATGGCCACCACCATGATGTTCTTCTGCTATTTTATTAATTATCGGCCCTCTTGAACGAATATTAACTCTAATAGTATCTTGTTTTATATCTTCCGATACCGTTAACCAAACCAAAATTTGATTAATATAATTAAAAGTATTGACTAAATTACCAGCACTACCAGCATCAACATTATACTCTTTAATTATGTCATTTGTCAAAATAATATAACCAACACCATTTTCAGTAACAATCATATTTTTAGCAATATAACCTTGTAATCTAATTTCATTTAAATTACGCATATATAATCTTTCATATAAACTAGTAATATCAACCTCGTATTGTTCAATTAACTTTTTTATTAGATCAAATGTTTTAACACTAGTATAATCAAATAAAAAACGATCAGTATCAGCAACCACACCAACAAATAAATTTTCAGCCGCTTTTTTATTTAATTTTAATGGTGTATTAAAACATAATTCAATCACCATTTGCGCTGCACTAGAAGCAGTATGATCAATCCACTCAATGGTACAAAAAGATTCTAAAAAAGGATGATGATCAATTTTAATTGATTCCGTAAAACGAGTAGGATTTACATCATCAACCCGCTTTTGATCTGGTGTATCTACTACTATTAATAAAGAATCATCATAATATTCTTCTGCCATTTGATCTAAAGTACCCATAAATCTAAATTTAGCAGCTGGCATTCCCACTGCTAAAACCTTTTTCTTAGGAAAATTATTAAGAATAATTTCCTTTAAACCTAATTGGGTCCCTAAAGCATCAGGATCAGGTCCAATATGACGTGCGATAACAATAGTATTATATTTTTTTATTTTTTTATATATTTGGTTTCCAATTTTTTTCATAATCAACCTTCTATTCTATAAATCTTAAAACCTCTTTGGCAATCATTAATTCTTCATTAGTAGGAATAATATAACAACTTATTTTTGAAGCATCAGTTGTTATTTTAGCTTCTTTACCTCTTACTTCATTATTTTTTTGATCTATTTCAACACCTAATGATTGTAATTGATTCATTACTTCTCCTCTAATTAAACTACTATTTTCGCCAACACCAGCAGTAAAGACAATTACATCAGTGCCACCTAAAATAGTATTATAATATGATATATACATTAAAATTTTATTAATATATAGTTGTTTTGCTAATATACAACGTTCATTCTTTTTCTTAATACCCGCTTCAATTTCCCTTAAATCATTACTAATACCACTTACCCCTAATAAGCCACTATTTTTATTTAATTGATTCATAATTTCGACAATCGTATTATTAGTTTGTTTCATCATATAAGGAATGATTGAAACATCAATATCACCACATCTAGTTCCCATCATAATACCTGATATTGGTGTGAAACCTAAAGAAGTATCAATACATTTACCATTTTTTATAGCAGTAATAGAACCACCATTACCTAAATGACATGAGATAACTTTTAAATCCTTATTATTAAGAATTTCACTAATGCGTTCACTAATATAATGATGACTAATGCCATGAAAACCATATTTACGAACACCATATTTACTATACCATTCATATGGTACTGGGTAAATATAAGCATCATTATTCATTGTTTGATGAAAAGAAGTGTCAAAAACTGCTACTGACAAAGTATCTGGTAACAACTTTTTAAAAGCCCTAATCCCTACTAAATTTGGTGGATTATGAAGAGGCGCTAAATGACTGAAGGTTTCAATATCAATAATTACATCATCATCTATTTTAGTTGATATTTTATATTTATCTGCCCCGTGAACCACTCTATGACCAATACCTTTAATTTCATTTAAATTTTTTATTACTTCCAAATTAATTAATTCTTCTAAAAATATTTGAATGGCTTCTTCATGATTTTTAAATAGCCGTTCCTTTTTAGTTTTTTCATTATTATAATTTATGGTATAAAAAGTATTATCTAACCCGATTCTTTCAAAGATAACATTAATAATTAATGTTTGATTATCCATTTCATATAAACTTACTTTTAATGACGAACTCCCAGAATTAACTGATAATATTTTCATCAACTTCACTCCTCTTGTATTATTATTCTTTTATTATACTAAAACATAAGTAAAAAGTAAATGTCGTATTGTTTTGATATGATTAATTTGTAATGATAAATAACTAAAATAAAAACAGATTTTAGTTAACACTAAAATCTGTTAAATTTATATTAATGAGCCCGTAAATGGGTTACTTACTTTGCATATTTTGATTTCCAAAAGATCCACCCAATTGTGATTCTCCCATTTGTACTAATCGCCTAGTAATTTCACCACCAACAGAACCATTAGCTCTCGAGGTTGCATCTGGACCTAAATTAACGCCAAATTCATTTGCAATTTCGTATTTCATTTTATCAATGGCTTGTTTTGCTCCAGGAACAACCATTCGATTAGTGTTATTGTTGTTAGCCACTTTTTTCACCTCCTATACATTTATAGAATGTGAAAAAATACTTATATCATACATAAAATAACTTGGTAATTAATACCTAAAGCAAATCTTGATAATCATTTACTGTTAAAGCCTTGATATCTATTGTTTCAATATTAGACAAACATTCATTTATCAATTTTTGGTAGTCAAAATTTAATTCAAAATCATTACATTTTTTGGTATTTGGATTAATAACTGGATGCTCTGGAACAAAGATAGTACAACAATCTTCATATGGCAAAATACTAGTATCATACGTACCAATTTTTTTGGCAAGATTTATAATTTCTAATTTATCAAAGCAAGCAACTGGACGAATAACAGGAATATTAGTTACACTATTTATTGCGACCATACTAGTTAAAGTTTGACTTGCTACTTGCCCAATTGATTCACCATTAATTAAGACATAACCATTAATTTTTTCTAATAACTGGACACTAATACGATACATCATTCGGCGCATTATGGTTATCATATAACTAGGATCAACATTTTTATAAATTGCTTCTTGTATTTGTGTAAAAGGAACAATATGTAAATTAATATTCCCATCATATTGATTTAATATTTGGGCTAGTTTAATCACTTTTTCTTTGGCTTCTCTACTAGTATGTGGTGGTGATTCAAAATAAATACAATCAATACTAATTCCTCGTTTAATACTTAAAAAACCAGCCACAGGTGAATCAATCCCACCACTTAACATTAATAGACCTTTACCTTGAATGCCAACTGGATAACCACCTAAACCACTAATTTCATCAGTATATATATAAGTACCATTATCTCTAATTTCAATTTTTAATAATAAATCAGGTTGATGGACATTAACTTTAATATTAGAAATATTTTGTAATATATAAGCACCAATTAATTTATTAACTTCCATACTATTTATAGGAAAATTTTTATTAGCTCTTTTCGTTTCTACTTTAAATGTTTGAAAAGAATATTTTTTACATAAAGTTAATACTTTTTCTTTAATAGTATCAAAATCACTATCAATTTTATAAGCAATAACAATTTTATGAATACCAAATATTTCTTTTAATTTATTAATTACAATTTCCTCATTAGCTTTTTCTAATATTAGATAAATACGATTTAAATCTTTCTTAATATGGAATTGTTCACCTTTTAGTTTATCATTTATATTTTGATATAACTTATTAATAAACATTTTAATATTACCCTTTTTAGTACTTAATTCACCATATTTAATTAAAATTAATTTTTTCATTATTATTCTTCCCTCTTTTTTAGATTTAATGCTTGGTACTCTTTAGCAAAAAAAGTTAAAAATTGCTCTATTTCTTGTTCAGTCGTTAAATAAGAAAGACTAATTCGAATTGAAGTTGCTGCTTCTTGTTCATTTTTATTTAATGCTAAAAGAGAAGTGGAAAATGTATCAAGAAGGGAACAAGCACTTTTAGTCGAAAAATAAATTTCATGTTTTTCCATCGCCCTAATAAAAGTTTCTGGTTTTATTTGATTCAAACTTATATTTAAAATATGCGGAATACTATATTCATTACTATTAATAGTAATCTCTGAATATTTTTTTAATTCTTTTTTGATTTTTTGATTTAATTTTAATACTTTTTGATATTTTATTTCTAAATTTTCAAAACTTAAACGTAAGGCCTTTGCCAAGGAAATGATTAATGGTAAAGTTGGTGTTCCACTACGATAAATAGTATTACTTTTACCACCATGAATTATTGGCTCTAATTCAATATTTTCTTTTTTTATTAAACAACCAATTCCCTTTAGACCATAAAACTTATGTGCTGAAAAACTAAAAAGATCAACATTTTCTAAATTAATATTTATTTTACCAACTGCTTGCGTCCCATCAACATGAAAAATTACTTTTGAATATGCTTTTAATAATCTACCAATTTCCATAATTGGTTGTTTTAGCCCAATTTCACTATCAACATAACAAATCGATACTAAAATTGTATCTTTCGTAATCAAACTTTTTAAATGGCTTAAATCAACTAATCCATTGTCTAATAAGTTAACATATGAAATATTAAAACCTTGTTTTTCTAAATAATTAAGTGTTTCTTTAATTGAAGCATGTTCTAATTTAGTAGTAATTATATGCTTTCCTCTATTTTTATAAAAGAAAGCAACACCTTTAAGCGCAAGGTTATTTGATTCTGTTGCACCACTAGTATAAATTATTTCGGACTCTTTTACTTTTAATAAATTAGCAATTTGTTTAGTTGCCTCATTCATTAATTTGTTTGCTTCTTTCCCTAATTGATGTAAAGAATTTGGATTCCCAATATAATTACGACATACTTTATTAAAAGTATTTAATACTTCTTCATTAACTGGTGTTGTAGCACTATAATCTAAATAAATCATTCATATCACCCAAAAATAGTATACCATATATTTTAAAATTAAATAAAATATAAAAAAAGAACTACTTT
>Ga0334896_1001162_pt1 | contig 24469 bp, 14 predicted proteins | sample GraSluR3_MG_8_FD_207734 | JGI IMG/M metagenome (GOLD analysis project Ga0334896, IMG submission 207734) | Sludge microbial communities from methane-producing bioreactor in Wageningen University, Netherlands - Granular Sludge_27_06-R3 | ecosystem: Engineered > Bioreactor > Anaerobic >... | reverse complement strand
TGCCGGTCCACGAACAGCATTCCCGTGTTGGGGATGTCGGCAGGATAAACGAAGAACGGCTTTTTTTCAGGGGCACGAGTCCAGTTCTTCGCCGATCGAGCGTCCTCGAACCCGAGCACGACCACCCATTTCCCAAAACGGTAGGACTCGCCGGCGGCGGCCTGCTTCTCGTAGACAAGCACCTGGTCAATCGCCTTGTCGCCGAACAACTGGAAGGGGTCCTTGTCGATCCGCGCGAACCCCTGCGCCTCGAGGGTCTCGGCCTGAGACGAGGCATCGGAGATGGGGTGAGGCGTCAGCACGACCAGCCGGCCGCCCCGCACCACGTCGAACTGCGTCGAATCGATCGAGCCCCTCAAGAACTTCTCGCCCGCCAACTCCGCCGGGCATTCCGCCAGCCGGTAGCCTCGATCGGTAAACAGCACCGCGCCCGATCGGAACCAAAGCACCTCCGATTCCGATTCCCCGGAGACTTCGATGACCGCACGCTCCGAAGCGTGCGCGTGGCATGCGACGATCGCCGCCACGGTCAGAAGCACCGAAAACGTGGTCGCGCTGCCGATCCTCCGCCTACTCATTTTGCGTTCTCCCTTGACAAACCGGACCACCGCCTTGCGGAGCGTCTTCCGCCGCGCGTCGGCCCAATGGACAAGACGCCAATTGTAGTCCATGACAAGGCCGTACGCCATGTCCGACGTATCGAGGAAGTGACTCAGATACGCTCGCAATGGACGGCGACGATCAACCGGTTCCAATGGCCGGTGCTGGGTAGCCTCCCCCACGCAAGCCGGGTGGCGACTTTGGCGGACGTAACAGGCCCACCACCAATCCGATCGGAGGATTCAGCGGACTCGGCCGACTCTCCGCCGACACCGACGGAGCGTGAATCGGCGATGACGCGGACGATACCCGACCTTCGTGGAGAATTCCGCTCGACGGGCAATCGCGACTCACTGGCCCACGCAAGAACCACGGGCGATAATGTTCGCACGACCTTTCCACCCCGCGCCGTCCGTGCGATGAAGCGGGAGCGGCATGCTGGTCACCGGCTCGTGCTCCGGCGGCGAGCATTTCACCTACCACGAGAACGCAGGAGACGCGAACCATGTTGACAGCCCGCGCGGATGGCAGCCCGAGACGAGGCGAGAATCGCATCGGGAACACGACGCTCCGATGCATGGCCGTCGCGTGTCTGATCGCAGCAGACGCCGCTAGGGGAGCGGACGACCGGATCGATCTGGTCGTGGACGCAGAGCCGAAGGCGCTGATCGTGTTGCCCGCCGACGCCGAACGCCGCGGCGTCGAGGCGGAGGCGGCGAAGATTTTGTCGGACCATCTGTTTCTCATGTCGGGGGCCCGGCTCGACATCCGGCGCGAGGGGGAACTCGGCCGCGCGACGATCGAGGGGGACCGGCTGTCGTTCGAGGCGGAGAAGCTCCGGGCGGGGATCGACCATTTCGTGCTCGTGGGCGAAAGCCGGGCCGCACGCGACTTCGGCGTGACGAGCGACGGCTTGGGGCCGGGGGGGATGCTCGTCAAAACCCGCGGCAACGTCCTGGCGCTCGTGGGACCGCGATGCGCAAGCGATGACGGCGGCACGCGTCACGCCGCGATCGAATTCCTGGAAACGCTCGGCGTGCGCTACTTGTGGCCGGGAGAATTGGGCCGCGTGGTTCCCAAGTCGCGGACGATTGCGACCGGCCCGATCGAACGGCAATTCACGCCGCCGATCGGGCAGCGGCGCATTCGGTTCATGGGCATGAGCGCCCGGCCCGAGTCGGGCTTGGCGCGCCTGCAACTGACGCGCGACGCGTGGGATCGGGCGGCCAACAACGCCACGGCGATGGAACGGGGCGTCGGCTGGGGAACGTGGCACCGGTTGGGCGGCAACCTCGGCATCGGCGGCGGGCACGCCGGGGCGGGACTCACCGGCGGCTGGGCCGAACACGGAGCGAAACACCCGGAGTGGTTTGCCCAGCAAGCCGACGGGACACGCGACCAGAGCGCCGTCGGCGATCGATGGCGCCTGTGCAAATCCAACCCCGAACTGATCGACTTCGTCGCGCGAAGCATCCTCGACCGGCTCGACAACGATTCCGACCTGCGCTGCGTTTCGCTGTGCCCCAACGACGGCGGCTACTCCAGCCAATGCCTGTGCGAGAACTGCAAAATGCTCGATCCCCCGAACGCGCCGACGATCCGGCTGACCATCTTCGAGCGCGCGGGCAAACCACAGCGGCACGAAATCGACTACGTCGCCCTCACCGACCGGATGGTGTGGTACTGGAACCAGATTGCCGAACGAGTCACTCGGGTGCATCCGGAGGCGCTCTTCCTGGTCGAGGCGTACAGCTCGTGGAGCACGCCGCCGGTGCGCGAGCGCCTGCATCCGAACCTGGTGGTGCGATACGTACCCGACGTGCTAGACGACTGGGAGGGCTGGCGGCAAGCTGGGGCGAAGCGCATCTACTGGCGGCCCAACATTCTGCTTGCCGGACGCCGCGACGGCAGACTCCACGTGATGGCTCAGCGACTGGCCGACACCATGCGCTTCATGGCCGACCGCGGCATGTTGGCCACCGACTTCGACTCGATCCTCCACCATTGGGCGGTCCACGGCTTGAACTACTACGCCACGGCCCGCCTCACCTGGGATCCGCACCGGACGGCCGACGAGATCCTCGACGGCTACTGCCAACCTGGATTCGGCGCGGGGGCCGGATCGGTCAAGCGGTACTTCCTCCGCGTGCAGGAGATTACCTCCAGCCAGGATCCGACGTACACTCCCGAGAGGATCGGCGAGCTGCGCGGTCTGCTCGACCTGGCCGAGCGCGCGGCGAGCGACGACGAGACGGTTTGCGCGCGGATCGCGTTCCTGCGGATGGGTTTGAACTTCACGGAGCTTCAGGCAACGCTCGACGCGCTCAACGATCGAGCCGCAAAGGACCCGGCCCTCGACCGTGCGCGGGCCAACCGGCTCCTGGACTTGAACTACGTGACGCTCCGCGACATCGCGAGGAACCACAACCTGGTGCTTCACGCGCCGTATCTCATGTGGGCCAGCGGCGACTTCGCCCACCGGACACCGATTGGCGGGCGCAATTACCGGCCGCCCCACGAGCGATTGGAGCACGTGGAACGAGGAAACCTCAGCTTGACGGGCCGCGAGAACAGTCTGGACGCGATGCTCCGCGCCTTCGGATTGGACACCGACTAGAGTCGCCGTCCGGAGCGTGAACGCGAGATCGCCCCTGCCGTTGCGCTCGCAAGACGGGGGGGACAACGCTCCGTCGGGCGTCGCTTCCCGTGTCGGCACGGCACACGGCCGTGCATGGTCGCTACTTCTTGCGCGGGGCGAAACGTCCGCTCGGTTTGCTCGGGTCGTAGTTCGGGTTCGGCGTGGGGAACCGGGCGCTTACCTGCCGCTGCCATGCGTGCAATTCGTCGCGAAGCGCCTCGGCGCGGGCGGTCTCGCGCGCAGCGCGATCCGCCCGTTCGCCCGGGTCGTCGGCCAGATGGAACAGCTCGATGCGCTGGTCCTCGTACCACTCGATCAGCTTCCAGTCGCCGCGCCGGACGGCCGCGCTCGGCGCGCCGCCCTGGTTCCCGTAGTGCGGATAGTGCCAGAACAGCGCGCGCTCGGGCAGCGTGCCGCCCCGAAACAGGGGCATGAGGCTCACGCCGTCGAGCACCTGGCCGGGCCGCGGCGGCACGCCGGCGGCTTCGAGCAGGGTGGGAAAGTAGTCGGGGCTGCTCACCGGCGCGCCGACGACGCTGCCGGCCTCGACCACCCCGGGCCAGCGCACCAGCAGCGGCTCGCGGATGCCCCCTTCGTACATCCACCCCTTGCCGCCGCGCCAAGGCAGGTTCGACGTGGGCCAGCCCTCGCTCGTCGAAAGGCCGCCGTTGTCGCTGGTGAACATTACGAGCGTGTTTTCGCGCAGGCCCAACTCGTCGAGCTTGGCCAGCACCTTGCCCACGGCCAGATCCAGCGCCTCGACCATGCCCGCGTACACCGCGTGCTCCTGGACGAGGCGCACGTCGCGCGTGTCCTCGCGCCCCCATTGCGCCTCGAGCCCGAGCCGCCGGCGCTTCGCTTCGTACTTCTCGCGCAGGTCGTCGCGCGCCATCAGGGGCGTGTGCACCGAGTAGAACGAGAGATAGGCGAAGAACGGCCCGCGGCGGTTCGCCTCGATGAACTTCGCCGTTTCGGCGGCGAGGCGGTCGGGCAAGTGCTCGCCGGGGGGGCCGTCGGGCAGGCGCGGATTGCCGTAGGGCGAAAAGTACTTGTTGCCGCCGTACGGGCCGCCGCGGTCGATGCCGCCCATGTTGACGTCGAACCCCTGGTTTTCGGGCCACCAGCCTTCCGGCCCGAGATGCCACTTGCCGGCGAAGAACGTGGCGTACCCCGCCCCCTTCAGCGCCTTGGCCAGCGTGGGCGCGTCAAGGGCGAGCCGGTCGGTGTAGGTGGCGGGCAGCAGCTTCGTGTTGCGCTTCCACTGCTCGGGTCGGATCGGCGCGCCGATGTAGTCGGTGATGCCCGTGCGCTGGGGCCACTGCCCGGTCATGATGCTGGCCCGGGTGGGCGAGCACACGGGACACGCCGCGTAGGCATCGGTGAACCGCGCCCCGTCGCGCGCCATCCCGTCGAGGTGGGGCGTCTCGTAGAACGTGCTCCCGTAACAGCCGAGGTCGCGCTGGCCGAGGTCGTCGGCCAGCACGAACACGATATTCGGTTGGGTCGAAGGTTCCGCACCAGCCGCCGGCGCGTGAACGTTCACAAGGCACAGCGACGCGATGAGCAAGATCGGGTTCTTCATGGCATGTCACTCAAGGTTCGGTTTCCAGAAGTTGACCGGGCGATCACGGCTCGGCCGCGAACCAGCGCGCGACCTCGCGACCTTGTCCGTCGACCAGCGCGAGCCGGCCCAGGCGCACCTCGCCGGGGGCGTTGCCGGGGTCCAGACGCAGGGCGGTCAGCCGGGTCGCGGGGAGCTCGACTTCATAGTCGTGCCAGGCCCCGTCGTGCTTCAGTGCGAAAGCCGCCGATCGATCGAGGCCGAACCGCGTTTTCGCCGGGGTGCCGAAATACACGACGCCCTTGCCGGCCGTTTGCGACTTCAGCCGCAGGCGCACGGTGAACGGGCCCCGGGCATCGGCCGGCATGTCGCGCGTGGCGATCCACGGGTCGTTGCCGGTCGAGGTGAGCACGAGTTCGCCTTGCTCCACGGAGAGTTGCGCGTCCTTGCTCGCGTTCCAGCCAGCCTGCCGCCGGGCCAACTCGGGATTCCAGGCCGGATTCGGCGCCGGCACCACGGCGGCCGTGTCGCGCAGGAAGGTTGAAATCAGCCCGTCGAGCTCCTCGACCAGGCCGGGCTTCGCGGCGGCCCGGTTGTCCGTCTCGCCGACCTCGTCGGCCAGGTTGTACAGCCGGTAGGCGTGCCCTGCGTCGTCGCCCTCGTGAAACAGGCGGATCAGCTTCCAGTCGCCGCGGTGCACGCTGACCGCCGGCGGCAGACTGTCGGGCACTCGGGTCTGGTGGGGAAAGAAGGTGAAGATGGGCCCCCGGTCCAGCGCCTCGCCGCGCAGGGCCGGGCTGATATCCACGCCGTCCAGCACGTGATCGGGCGTGGGCGGCAGATCGAGCAAGCGGAGGATCGTCGGGTAGAAGTCGGTGCTTTGAATCGGCACGTCGCAGCGCGTTCCCGCCGCGGTCACCCCGGGCCAAGACACGATACAGGGCACACGCACGCCGCCCTCGAACACCGTCGCCTTGCCCCCGCGCAGCGGCGCGTTGCTCGTCGGCGTAGTGCCGTCGACCGCGCTGTACGTGTTGCCGCCGTTGTCGGAGAAGAAGATCACCGCGGTGCGTTCGGCCAGCCCCAGCCGGTCGAGCGCGTCGAGCAGCGTGCCCACGGCGTCGTCCAGCGACTCGACCATGGCCGCATAGGTCGGGCTGCGCTGCGGGTCGAGGGGATCGACGCGGGCCCGGTGCTTGGCGATCCGCTCCGGTTTCGCGTCAAACGGCGCGTGAACGCTGAATTGCCAGTAGTTGAGAAAGAAGGGCCGGTCCCGGTGCTGCTCGAGGAAGGCCACCGCCTCGGCGGCCATGCGGTCTTCGATGTGTTCGCCGGGCCGGCGCTCCTTGAAATCCCGGAACTTCCACGGAGCCACGTAGCTTCCCGCCGGCCCCGGACCGGGATGATGCGGAACGTCGACGTCGAACCCGTGCTGCAACGGCGAATGAGGCTCGGGCCCGAGGTGCCACTTGCCGAAATGCCCCGTGGCGTAGCCCGCTTGCTTCAATCGCTCGGCCAGCGTGACGTAGTCGGTGCTCAGTCGGGTGGCGCTCTCGCAGACGAGCGTCTTGACGCCGGGCGGCGCGGCCGCGCGCACCGAAGCGGCCAGGCGCGCCTCGGGCAGATGGCACGTCGGCGCGGTGATGCCGATGCGCGCGGGATTCTGCCCCGTCAGGATGCTCGCGCGCGTGGGCGAGCAGAGCGGGCTGGCCGCGTAGGCCCGCGTGAACAGCACCCCGCGCTGCGCCAGGCGTTCGAGGTTCGGCGTCTCGTAGAACTTCGTCGTCCCGTAGAGCGTCGTGTCGCTCCAACCGAGATCGTCGGCAAGGATGAGTACGATGTTTGGTGCGCTGTCGTTCACCAACCTTCCTTCGTGTCTTTCGGCACCCGTGGACCGTCCCGGGGCGCAGATGGCAAGCACCAGTGCGGCGATGATGCGATGTCGCAACGGGCCTGGTCGACAAGAGTGGCTCAGCGGCACACCATCGGAATGAAGTTGCATCGCGGCACCTGCAGTGGAGGGGACGGTGTTGGGGCGGTCCGACGCCGATGCCGGACCGGGAATTAGTATCGAGGACCGGCGGCGGCGGATCAATACGCCTGAGGGTTGATACGGGAGAAGCGGGAGAAGCACGATGGGACGCAAGCGGAACCCGCGGCGGCAAGCGCATGGATCGACCCAGCGCTGACCCGTGTGCCGTCCATGTCGCCCGCGGTGGTCGGGTCAGGAATCCGTTCTGCGCCCAGGCCATCGAGGAAGACCTCGTCGCTGCACCCAAGCTCGATGTCTTGCGGCCAGATGCCCTTGGAGCTGAGAGAATTCGCGAAAACAGAGAATAAGCCGTGTTAACCGCCACGCGAGGGGGGGTATTGTACTTTCCTGGCGGGAGAACTAGAATCGCCGTTGATGTCGCTGAACAGGGCTCGATGCGAAGGCCGGCGAAAGCCGATTGGCCCTGACTTGCTCTCGCGCGATGATACACCAGCAGGTGGCGCTGCACTATTGGCGGCAAGCCCATGACACCCGGTTTCGTTTCCGGCGCAGTGATCCTTCGCCAACGGCGGCTGGCGAAACTGCGGTTCCCTCTCACCAAACAAGGAGCTCGAAATGTGTAGGGCCTTTGCGACCTGTGCTGCTGTGTTGCTCGCGGTGATCACGGCCGGCTGCGGGCGCGACCGACCCGAGGCGCCGGCGCAGCCCGAGGAACCGCTGGGCGACTCGACGGCGGACTTCGATCAGGACGGGCTCTCCGACGTCGACGAGAGGGAGGTCTACCACACCTCGCCCGAGACCCGAGACACGGACGGCGACGGCTACGACGACTACCGGGAAATTCACGAGCTCGGGTACGATCCTTCGGACCCCACGAAGTTCAACCCGCTCGTTGCCGACGTGCCGCGCATCAAGATCGACCTCATCACGGCGCCGGAAGTGATCGTCACCTACAGCAGAAGCAAGGGCGAGACGGAGACGGACGAGATGGGAGAGACTCTTACGGTTGGCACGACCCGCTCGACCTCCCGGTCGGACGAGGTGTCTTGGTCCGCGACCTTGGGCTATACCGCGGGCGTTCAGGGAGGCGCCTCGGCGTCGGGGACGGCAGGGGGGGCGATCAACTGGACCAAACAGGAGTCCGAGGAAAACCAACGCGCGTTGAGTGAGATGCGGCAGCGCAGCCAGAGCGCCGAATTGAGGGAGGAGGGCGGCGAAGTCAAGGTGGTCGTTGCGATCACCAACGCCGGCCACATTCCGTTCACGGTGCAAAACCTCACGCTGACGGCCTCGCGGTGCGAGGGAACGGATGCCCGGCCGGTCGCCCATCTCGAGGCGGACAGCACGCGGCCTTTCTTCGAGATGGGCACCTGGGTGCCCGAACAGCGCGTCGACAATATCATCTTCTTGGCTCGTGGCCTGTCGCTGGCGGAAGTCGAGAAGATCCTCACCGGCAATCTGCTGGTTCAGGTGAGCAAGTACGAGCTGAAGGATGAGAACGGCCAGGCGTTCGGCCACCGCAGGGCCGCGATTGACGCGGCTTGCGCGAGAATTGTGATCGACTACGGCGACAACGTTCCGAACGATTCGTACATGGTGTCCGTCCGAACTGCGCCCGACGAGCGAGGCTTTCCCCTCAGCATGGCCCTCGACACGTTGGGAATTTCCTATCAGACGGGCACGGTCGCCTGGACGTACCGCAAGCGGAGTCAAGGAGGGCAACTCACAACCGGGGATGACGCCACCGAAACACGTCACACGCGGCACGGCCTCCTGCGCCTGCGCGACGTCGGTGTCGCGCCGGAAGAGGGCGGCTACTGGTTCCTCACCCACGAGACGCCGACGGCCGCTTCCGGGCCCGTCACGCCGCAACGCTACGACCTGCTCGCGGGCGACTACACGCTCGAGGACATCTACCTCAAGCCCCGGCATACGATCCAACTGACCTACCTGCGCGACCCGGACCACGACGACCTCCCGACACGCGATGAGATCGTGCTCGGCACCGATCCCTGGCAGGCCGACACCGACGGCGACGGCGTGGCCGATGGCGACGAGGTGCGGGCCGGCACCAACCCGTTGCGGAACAACGCCATGCCACCACCCCGCATCGCGGTTCCGTCGGTCGTGAGCCTGCCCCGGGCCGAGGCGATCAAGCGGCTCGACGAGGCGGGAGTGCTGCATCGGATCGAGACCCGGCCAGTCGAAGACAGAGCGGCCGAGCTGGTCCTCGAGCAGTCACCCGGTGGTGGGGTCGAAGTGGAAGAGGGGGCGGAAATCACCCTCATCGTGTCCGTCCCATCGGCGCAGGTGACGGTCCCGTCCGTCGTCGAGAAGGCCGAGGATGAAGCGATTACCCTACTCGACAAGGCCGGACTCGGCCACGACGTCACGCCTCGCCCCGACGACGACAGGGCGCCGGGCCTGGTGCTCGCACAATCGCCCGTCGCCGGGTCCAAGGTCCCACGAGGCGAGAGAATCGCCCTCGTGGTGTCGGCCGCGTCCGACCCGCTCGGCTGGATCGAGTTCAAGCATTCCGGATGGTACACGGCGAAGTTCTACATGAGCTGGTTGGATGACGACGGCCCGCACAACTGGGCATCGGGCGAGAAGACGTCGGGGTACTCGAAGAAGATATTCTTCAAGGGAAAGAACCCTCGCAAGATCCACATCAGCGCCCACGCGCGAACGGGCCTCGTCTGGCAACCGTGGGGCAACATCTGGGATCTCCACTTCCAAAGCCCGCCCAATACCACCTTCACCGCGAAGGGGACGACGCTCGGCCGGGAATACAGCGAGAAGTCTGACCCCGCTCCGGCACCCAGCCGCGCGAGCGGGCGGGGTGCCCCGCGCGATGGCGCGCCGGAGACACCCTAGGAACGCAAACCGGCACTGGGGATACCACGGAAGCTCCGGCGCCTCACCGATCCGTTTCCCACCGAACGCGGAGGACAGAAAGTGAACGTTCGACTCCTGCATTCAGGTTTCTGTGCGACGCTGGCGTTGCTGGCCGCGGGTTGTGGCGCGCGCAACGACTCGCCCGACGCCGCGTTCGCGGCCGGTCTGGCCCATGCGGAGGAGGGTTCGTGGGAAGCGGCGATCGGCGATTACCGCCGCGCGATTGATGGCAGGCCCGACTGGGTCGATGCCTACGTGAACCGCGGCGTCGCCCGCGCCGGACTCGGCGATTTCGAGGGTGCGATCAAGGACTACGACGCGGCGCTTCGTCTCGATCCGGAGGACACCGACGCCCTGGTCAACCGCGGCGTGGCCCGGCATGAACTGAGACGGTATGGCGAAGCCCTGGACGACTATACGGCGGCCCTGGCGGCCGACGAGACCGACGTCGACGCCTACCGCAACCGCGCGCTCACCTTTCGCGCGGCGGGAGAGCTCGTGGCGGCCGTCGAGGACTACGGCGCCGCCATCCGGCTCGATCCCGACGACGTCGGCTTGTACCGCGAGCGGGCCGCGGTCCGGCGCGAGCAGGAGGACGAGGATGCCGCGGCCGTGGACGATATCTTGGCCGACTTGACCGAGGCGATCGCCGCGGCCCCCCACGATGCCGCCCCGCGGCGCCGGCGCGGCCTTGCCTTCTTCGAGGTGGGCGAGTACGAGCTGACCCTCTCCGATCTGAGTGAGGCGATCCGCCTCGCGCCGGCCGATGCCGACACCTACGTGGCCCGCGCCCACGCCTGGTTCATTCAAGGACACAGCGACAAGGCGATCGACGACTATACGCGGGCGATCGAACGAGGGGCCGACGCCGCCTCGGAGGCCCATGCGGGGCGGGCCAACGCCTACCAGAGCCTGGGAGACGTCGCGAAGGCGGTGGCCGACTATGCGGAAGCCGTTCGCCTCAATCCGGACGACGACGATGCGCCGATGCAACTGGCCTGGATCCTCGCCACCCATCCGGCGGCGCAACACCGCGACGCGCGGCGCGCGGTGGAATTGGCGACGCGAGCCGTTTCGCGCACGGACGGACGCCACTGGCGCGCCCTCGACGTCATGGCCGCGGCCTGCGCCGAGGCCGGCAACTTCGCCGACGCCAGGCAATACGCCCAGCAGTCGCTCGAACTGGTTCCCCCCGATCAGCGCGATGCCGTCCGCAAACGCCTCGCCCGATATGGTTCGAGCCAACCCTACCGTGACACGGGTGATTAACACTAGGGCACGATTCTTACCGTTTCGCGTACCTCGAATTTGTTCTCCGATCGATGCTGATTGGGAACAAAATGTTGCGAGGCACCGCCAAGGTGCCCGAAGGCCGGCCCGACCCGGCCGCTATAGCATACGGTCGGCTTCGAAAAGACCACCGTACTGCGACTCGTGGGCGGATCCCTCCCCGGTAAGGCCAGCGACTCCTGTGCCTGCCTGCCTGTGGAAAACGACTCCGCCGTGAAGAACCTGGCATTCGGCCTGGGCGTATCGCCGGGATGGTATATGTAGAGTGTTTCAGTCGGTTGGAGGACTCGCTCGCGTACTTGGCCGTCCAGGAAGGTCGCCCGAAAGGGAGCAACCTCGGGATGCACGCCGCCGACGGAACGAACCCGACGCAGGGGTTCGGTCCGATTCCCCAGTTTGACTCTCGCGATGGAGTCCTGGGTCGAAAGTGCACGCCCAAGCTGCGGCGGCGCGTGCGCCAGCGTCTTGAGTGTCTTGACGTCTTCGGCAGTCGGATGAGATCGCTGCCCCATGCTTCCCAGGTCTACAGAATGGCGCGTCCCCACACCCCAGTCGCGCGTTCGGTCCGTCAGCCCGCTGACCGACGTATGACGAGGCAGCCCGGCCGCGCTGGCCGGTCCGCTGGAGCTCGCCGCGGCGGGCGCGGCAGGTCGCGGCGCTGCCGAGGCCCTGGAGAACCTTGCCGAGAAACTTGACCGCGTCGCGGCACTCGCGCGTCTGGCTTGCCTCTTGGAGGTGGTACTCGCCGACTTGAGCCTTGGCTTCGCCTTCGGGACCGCTGGGCTGGGGCTCGGTGGCCTGGGAGCGGAGGCCGACATTGCGATGCCCAGAAGCAACGTGGAACATGCGAGGAAGACGAACGGCAGTCTCGATACGCTCATGGCAACCGTCCTTTCGGGGGCCAACCGCCCCCAGTTCCTGGATCGCGGAGACCAGACCTACCGGTCGATACTTGCCGGCCGACTGCGCACGATGATATTAAGGCATACGGGCGAAAAATGCAAGGAGCATGAGCGAGAGATCGCACCCGTCGACTTCGGGCAGGATCCGCCGCAACGGGTCCGGCATGATCGTGGGAGGTCGATCGCCGAGCGGCGGTTGGCGGCATTCGAAGCGGCGTGCTACAATGGGCCGCGCTGGAAGGGTCGCCAAACGCGAGTTCCGTCGAAGGGAAGTTGCATCATGAGGATCCCAACGCCGCTGGTTTTCGCTGCCGTGGGCCTGCTGGGCGCGCCGACGTGGGCCGCGACGGGCCGCGCGGAGCCGCGACGGCCGAACGTCGTTTTCATCCTGACCGACAACCAGGGCGCCTGGAGCCTGGGCTGCTACGGCAACCCCGACATCCGCACGCCGAACATCGACCGCATGGCCGCCGAGGGCATGCGCTTCACCCGCGCGCTGAGCAGCAACCCCGTGTGCTCGCCGACGCGCGCGACGTTTTTGACCGGGCTCATGCCGTCGCAGCACGGGGTGCATTCGTTCCTCGATCCGAAGTACATGATGGGCCCCGAGGCCTACAACACGCTTGAAGAGTTCACCTCGTTGCCCGAGGTCCTGGGCGAGGCGGGCTACGTGTGCGGGCTGAGCGGCAAGTGGCACCTCGGCGCGAACATGACGCCCTCGGAGGGGTTCACCTTCTGGATCACCAAGCCGGACGGCAGCACCCAGGAGTTCTACGACCAGAAGATCATCGAGGACGGCCGGCTCCGCGACGAGGCCGACTACACGACCGATCTCTGGACCGACCGGGGCATCCGGTTCATCGAGGCGAACAAGGACCGGCCGTTTTTCCTGTTTCTCGCGTATAACGGCCCTTACAACCTCGGGAGGCTCATGACGAATCCGCCGCGCAACCGCCACGCCGACTACTATCGAGGCAGGCATTTCGCGAGCTTTCCCGTCGATCGGATGCATCCCTGGCAGCACGCGAACAAGCAGTTCCACAACACCCAGGTTGCCAGGGAGCGCTGCGCCGCGGAAACCAGCGGGGTCGACGACGGGGTCGGAGCGATCATGGCCACGCTGGACCGGCTCGGACTCGACGACGACACGCTGGTCATCTACGCGGCCGACCAGGGCTGGATGGGCGGGCAGAACGGGCTGTGGGGCATGGGTGATCATACGGATCCGGTTTCCGGGTTCGAGCTGATGATGCAGATCCCGCTCATCTTCCGCCATCCCGGCGGCATACCCGCCGGCCGGACGAGCGACCTGATCGTGAGCAATTACGACTTCATGCCCACGGTGCTCGGGTACCTCGGCCTGGGCGAGAAGATGCCGCGGGAGCCGAAATCGCCCGGGCGCGACTTTTCGCCCGTCCTGGCCGGCAAGGAGCCGATCGCGTGGGAGAACGTCATGTTCTACGAGTTCGAGATCCTGCGCGCGGTGCGGGCCGAGCGATGGAAGTACGTGGCGCGCTTTCCCGACGGCCCGTTCGAGCTTTACGACATGGAGAACGATCCCCAGGAGCGCGTCAACCTGTACGGCCAGCCGGGCATGGAGGCGATCCGCGACGAAATGGCCGCGCGCCTGACCGCGTTCTTCGACGAATACGCCGAGCCGCAGTACGACATTTGGAAGGGCGGCCGATCAAAAGCCAGGCGCTTTACCGAGCGGCGGTAGCCCGCGCATGCGGGCCGATGCGATCGCTCGGCGTGGGCGGGCCCGTGGTCTTCGACGGTCGGCATGACGTGACGAAAGGAGCAGGTGCCGGATGAACGTCGTCATGATTATTCCGACAGGGATCGGCTGCGCGATCGGCGGCCACTGCGGCGACGGCAATGCCGCCGCCCGGTTGCTGGGCGCCTGTTGCGATACGTTGATCCTTCACCCGAACGTGGTGAACGCCTCCGATCTCAACGAGATGCCGCCCAACAGCCTCTACGTCGAAGGAAGCCAGCTCGACCGCTTCCTCAAGGGCGAGATCTACCTGCAGCCCGTGCGCGCCAACAAGGTGCTGGTGGCCGTGAACAAGGCCGACTACCAGAGCATCAACGCCGTCTCGGCCGCCCGGGCGATTCTCGGGCTCGAGGCGGAGATCGTGGAGTTGAAGACGCCCCTGCGGCTGATTGCCCAGATGAAAGACGGCGTGGCGACCGGCGAGGTTCTGCACTGGCGCGAGCTGGTCGACCAGGTCAAAGACCTCGAGTTCGACGCGCTGGGGCTCGCCACGCCCATTACGATCGACGCGCAAACCCTGGCCGACTACTTCCGGCACGGCGGCGTGAACCCCGTCGGGGGCGTCGAGGCGGTGGCTTCGCGGCGCATCGCCGACGCGCTCGACAAGCCCGTGGCGCACGGCCCCGTGGATTACGCGCTCGAAGGGTTCACCGAGGTCGTCGACCCGCGCATGGCGGTCGAGACGATCACCGAGAACTTCATCCACTGCCTTTTGAAAGGGCTGCACAAGGCGCCGCGCATCCGTTACGAGAGCGGCCTGAGCGTGCGGGACGTCGATTGCATGGTCTCGCCTTACGGGTGTTTCGGCACGCCGCATCAGGCGTGCCTCGACGCGGGCGTTCCGGTGATCGTGGTCCGCGAGAATCGCAGTTGCCTCGACGCTCCCGAACATCCGCGATTCCAGTACGTCGAGAACTATCTCGAGGCGGCGGGCGTGCTGATGGCCATGCGGGCCGGCGTTCAGCCCGCGGCCGTTCGGAGGCCCCTGGCACCGACGGTCGTAAAATAGCGCGGGGTCGATCTACGGCGATCTCGGGGCGCCTTTTCGGCGGTCGTCGCGCGGCAGAATCGCTTGAACGCGGCTGTTGCCTGACGGCGACCGAGTCATCATGGATCGCCAGCAGTACTTCGCATTCTTCGCGCTGCTGGAGCACACCGAGTTGACCCTAAGGCTGGAGGGCAAAGCACGCCGTCGGGCGTTGGCGGAGGCCCGCCGTCTGCGGCAGGACGCCGCGCCGCCGTAGGCAGCGGTGCCGGTCCTGCGCCCCCCCTGGCCGTCGGGTCGGGGCCGCGGCGGGCCGCCTGGTTACTTCTGAATCGCAGGGGGCGCAGGCACCACGTTGACACCCACGATGTGGGGAGGGTACGATACGGCCTGACATCGTTGCCCCATCCACCGGCCACAATCCGGAGCAGAGCTCCCGGCCCCGACGATTCAACGCGAGGGTTTTCTTTCGTGCCGCCCAAGTCGATGCCCATCGTCGCCCTTTCCGAGCTGGTTCACGGTCAGGAGGCCGACACGTTCGCCCTGATGACCGCCAAGGAGGAGTTGACCACCCGCGAGGGAAAGCCCTATTTCCGGGTCGCTTTTCGCGACGCCCGGCGCGAGGTGAGCTTTCCGATTTGGGACAACTCGCCGTGGGCCGCCGAATGCCGCGCGCGGTGGACGCCCGGCGTCTTCTACAAGGTGCGGGCCGTCTATCGCGAGACGGCCTTCGGGCCCCAATTGGAGATCCGCAAGATCCGCGCGACGACCGACGCCGACGGGGCCGACGGATTCGATCCGGCCCTGCTTCTGCCCAGCACGCGTTTCGATCCGGCGGCGATGTTCGCCGAGCTGCTGAAAATCGCCGAAACGCAAATCGCCGCCGAGCCCCTTCGGCGGCTGGTCGCGACGATTCTCTCCGCCCATCGCGACGAGCTGCTCATCTGCTCGGCCGCCAAGCGGAACCATCACGCGTATCGGGGCGGCCTGCTCGAGCACACGCTCAGCGTTACGCGAAACGCCGTCTTCCTGGCCGACAAGTACGCCGACGATTATGCCGACATGGAGCCTCCGCTCGATCGGGGCATGGTCGTGGCCGGGGCGATCCTCCACGACGTGGGCAAGCTGCGCGAACTCGAGCAAGACCTCACAAAAACGGCCTACACGCCCGAGGGCGAGATGATCGGCCACCTTTTGATCGGCCGCGACATGGTGCGCGAGGCGGCGGCCAACGTGCCGATCGACGCCGACACCCTGTTGCGCCTGGAGCACCTGATCATCGCGCACCAGCGCCTGCCCGAGTGGGGCTCGCCCAAGCCGCCCATGACTCCCGAGGCCCTGTTGGTGCATTACGCCGACGACGTCGACGCGAAGTTTCACATCATGTACTCGATCCTCCGCGACGACAACAACCCCGGCCCGCTCACGTCGGAGAAGAACCTGCTTCGCCAGAGAGTCTACCGCGGACCGGAGCCGGACTGACGATCCGTGCGGGCACGACCGGCCGTCGTGTCGGGGTGGCTGCGGTCGAGCGCAGCGAGCCCACAGTCCGGCGGATCCCGGAAACGCGCGCCACGCGACACCGGCCCCTCCCCATGCGCAACCCCGCGTCGCGGATCGGGCACCCGCTCGATCGCGGCCCCCAGGGCGGCTAGTTTCCGATCGAGCCGCTCGTAGCCGCGGTCGAGATGCTCGGCCCCGTGCACGACCGTCTCGCCGCGCGCGGCCAGTCCCGCCAGGATCAAGGCCGCGCTGGCGCGCAGGTCGGAGGCGGTCACGTGGGCTCCCCGCAACGCGTCGACGCCGTCGACGATTGCCGTTCCGTCGCGCACTTCGATCCGGGCCCCCAGCCGGTTCAACTCGGCCACGTGCATCCAGCGGTAAGGAAACACGCAATCGCGCACGGTGCTTCGGCCCGGGGCCAACGCGGCCAACGCGATCCAGTGGGCCTGGAGATCGGTGGGAATGCCCGGATACGCCCGCGCGGCAACGTCGAACGGGCGGGGCGGCCCGCCCGGCCCGATCGCAACCCGGTCGCCCGATGCCTCGACCTCGAACCCCGCGTCGCCAAGCGTCCGCAACACGGCCCCCAAATGCTCGGGCACCGCGCCGCGAACGGTCACGCCGCCCCGTGTGACCGCGGCGGCCAACAACAGGGTGCCGGCCTCGATCCGGTCGGGAATTACCCGATGCGCGGCGCCCCCGAGCTCGTCGACGCCCTCGACCCGAAGCGTCGCCGAGCCCAAGCCGGTAATCCGGGCACCCATTCGGTTGAGAAAGCGGCCCAAGTCGACGATCTCGGGTTCGGTCGCCGCCCCGAGCAGGGTCGTCGTGCCCCGGGCGAGCACGGCCGCGCTGAGCACGTTGGCCGTGCCGGTGACCGTGGGGCCTCGCGGCCCGGCCAGCCGCACCGTGGCGCCGCGGAGGCGCCGGGCGCGGGCGACGACGTATCCGCCTTCGACCGTCAGATCGGCCCCCAACGCGGCCAGACCGGCAAGATGCAGGTCGACGGGGCGCGGACCGATGCTGCATCCGCCGGGCAGCGACACCACGGCCCGGCCGCGCCGAGCCAGCAAAGGCCCCAGCACGCAAAAGCTCGCCCGCATCCGGCGCACCAGCTCGTAGCGCGCCCGAACCGGGGCGGGATCGACCGTCTCCAGACGCATGCGCCCGCCGGCCGAGCGGATGACTTCGAGCCCCAACTCGTCGAGCATGGTCGACAACGTGTCGACGTCGAGCAGGCGGGGAACGCCCTCCAGGCAAACCGGCTCGCCGGCGAGGATCGATGCGGCCAGGATGGGCAGCGCCGCGTTCTTCGATCCGCCGGCCCACACCGTGCCCGACAGGCGAATGCCGCCGACAATCCGAAAACACCCGCCTGTTGCAGCCGCGTGCATGCGGCCAGCCTCCGCTGGTGTGAGCAGGAACCATCCGTCGTCCATCGGGGGGGCCATTGTACCCGACTTGTCCCGGCTCAACCATCCCGTGCTGTGGCCCTGCGGCGTCTTCGGAGCACCCTCAACCGGTAACTCTCATTGTCCTCACTCCGGAGAAGTCGTTGTCGCCATACAGATGTCGTTGCAGGATCGTGTCGTGGACCTCAGCGTTGACAAGAGGAATCGCCACGTCATCCCGTTGCATGGACACCCTGAAAGCCATAAGAGTTCGCTGTGCCCCCTTCTGCCGGGGAGTCGGGCAAGCCGAAGAACGTCTCAGAAGGAAGAGCCGAAGCGCGGCCAGGCTGCAGCCCCGTTTCGACGTCCCCTTTTCGACTTCAAGGGGGCGTGGGCTCAGCGGTGGGGGTTCCGCCGGATTCGGTCGGTTGGGGCTCGGGCAGCGGCGCGTCGGCCAGCAGGCCTTCGATCAAGACGAAAAGCAGGTCGTAACGGGCGCGCAGGGCGGGGTCGAGGTCGGCGCGGCGCAGAAGATCGACCTCCGGGGTGAGCATCCAGTGTGAACCCATGGACGCGTCGTTCAGAAGCGAGCCGAAGCCCACGGCCATAACCGCGCCTTGTTCGTAGCGCGTGCGCGCGGCGACGGGCGTGTCGTCGATCCACAGAAACGTCTCGCCTCCCTCGATCGCGCAACTGCTCGTGACCTGCAAATCGGGCCAGCCCGTCGACCGCGACGCCACGCGCCCTCCTCGCGCCGAGGCGTGGCTCGCGGTCAGGCCGAACGGCCAAAGCAGGCTGTTGGCGGTCGAGCCGCTGCTGTCAGGCGAGTCGATCACGAGCAGGCGCCCGCCCCGCGCCACGTAGTCGACCAGGCCGCGGCGGAACTCCTCGGGCACCGAGCGCGTCGGACAGATCACCACCAAGGCATCGCCCGAGAAAGCCTGGCGGCCGCTTTGGCGGGTGGTGTAGCAATCGAGCCGAGAGATCCATTGCTCCAGCAGGCCGTATCCTCGACCGCCCCCCTGCGTGTCGGCCCCGAGCGACAGGGGAGCTTCGGATACGGTCCGGTCGATCACCACGCGGGTCATCGGGCGGGCCGGCTCGAGGCGAGGCATGGCGCCACGGTGCAGCAGCACGACGACTCCCGAGCCGGCCGTGGCCCCCAGCACGCCCGTGGCCAGAACCAGGGGCCAGGCGGCGTTCGCCCCGCGTGCCCGCGCCGCTCCGACCACGAGCATCGCGAGACCCACGACCACGAGCAAAACGAGCACGGGCCTGCGCACGGCGGCCCGGTCGAACGGGCCGGCATGGTTCAGCCAGTCGAGCATGCCGACCATCAACTCGACCTTCCCCGGCTGGAACACGCAGAAGTTCGAGAAGATGGTCGAATCGGTAAAAGCCAGCACGCGCCCTCTTCCGTAACGGGTCGACCAAAGCTGCACGAACGCCCCATACTGCATCTCGGGCCGATACTCGGCCTGGGGATGGAAGTTCTCGGCATGGTAGTCGGGCGGAAGGCTCCACAGGCCGGTGCTTTGCACCACGGCCCTGCCCCAGCTCTGCCCCGGGTCGACCGAGCACGATACCGCGTAGTTCATCGGCGGAAGATGTTGAACCACCGGGTGGGGCACGGCCGGCCGATCGACCGACTGATCGTAAGGCGACCCGACGCAAAACAGAAGGTCGTGCCGGAACGTGAATCCGAAGGGTCGCGTGATCTCGTTCAGATAGCTGCTCGATTTGAACACGTTCGTGTGGTCGCCGATGAGCAGCAGGCCGCCGCCCCCTTCGACGAAGCGGACGATCGCGCGGATCTCCTCGGGCAGGTATCGGGCCGTCGGGGTCTTGACGACCAGCACGTCGCACTCGCTCAGCTTGCCGAAGTCGATCGCGTCGGACTCCATCAAACGCGACATCGCGAAATACTGCGAGCAGTAGTCGTACATGCGCGTGTAACTGTACGAGGGATCGTGGCCGAAATGCTCCCGATCGTAGGGCCGGTCGGTGGGCTCCCAGGTCGAGTGGCGCTCGACGACCATCACCCGGCCGTCCTTGGGGCTCCCCACCGGATCCCACTGCAAAACCAGGGCCAGAACGGCCACGCCGGCGCCGATGAGGCCCAACGCGACGGAACCCCGCCCACGGTCGAAAACCGCGGGGACGGGCCCGTCGAGTTCGGCAACCGGCTCCGCGGCCTGATCGCCGCTGACGGGCGGCCCAAGGCGCACGAAACGGCAGGCCAGCAGCACGGGCCCGGCCAGCATCAGCAGATGAACCGACGGGCTGAGGAACTGGTTCATCACGGTGAGCGGCTCGGCCGGGTCGGCTCGAAGCGCGCGGTGCAGATACAGGGCCATCAGCAAGCCCGCCCGGATCGGGAGCCACACGGCAACGACCGCCGCGAATCGCCGGGCGCCGCGAATCCACTCGGTCCATCGCATGCCCTCGGGAGCCTGCCTGACGACCGTCGTGCCCAGCAGGACGAGGCCCCCGGCCAACAGGCAGAACGTGGCCGGATCGAGCAGCAACTCCCAGGTGGCCCCCAGCCGATGAAGCTCGCGCATCGAGTGCAACGCGACCGTGTCGCCGTGCGCGGCCGCGTCGATTCCCACCAGGCACGCGATGCGACCCAGCAGCCACGCCAGCGCCCCGGGCAACTCGTGCGAACGAGCCGTGTGGTGCGCGTACGCGGTCAGGGCCATCGCCTGGGCGAGCAGGATCGTTCCCCCTTCGACGGCCCCCCAACCCAGCGAACGAACGCGGCCGTGCCGTTCGGGCACCGCCTGAAGCCCCAGGCCCGCCGCCAGCAACAGGGGCGCCGCGCGATAGGGCCATGGAAAGAACCACACGGCCGGCAGCACAAGCATCGCCGCCAGGCCCCGGTGGCGTCGCGGGAGCAGACCGGGCCGGCCCGACAGCAACGCCGTGCCCAAGGCGATGGATCCGATCCATAAGGGCCAGCTCTCGGGGCACAGGTATGGCGCGCCCCAAAGCCACGAAACGGAGAGCAGCGCCAACGCAACCCACGGTCTCACGGGAGCACCTCCTCGACCGGCAGGTCGTCGAAGGGGCTTCGGCGCGTGGGCTCCTCGGCGGCAGGCTCGCTGCGCTCGTCGTCGACGGGCGACGCCTCGGACGGCGTGCCCCGCTCGTTCGGCGGGCGCCACGGCTGCCCGTCGCGCAACGTCGAGAGCAGCCATCGCCAGAAATGGGCGTTCTGGTACCTGCCGCCAAAGGGCTCGCCGCCGATGTACTCGAGGTTCCGGTTCATGGCGAACGACGGATCGCCGATCACGATGACCGTGCCTTGTCCCACGCGCCGCCGCGCTATCACCGGCAGATCGTCGAACCCGTAGACCAGGGCATCGACCTTCGCGCACTCGACCGGCCAGCCTTCGTAGAACATCACGCTCGCCTGGTAGTCGTCGTCGCGCAGATAGGGCGTCGTGAAGTGGCCCATGGGATCGGGCTCGCGGTCGTCGACGCCGGGCGGCACGGGACAGTAGGGAACGCGAATGCCGAATTCGCCCAGCAGTGGCTCGACGACCCGCGCGCGCTCGGCTCCCACGGTGCAGAGGAACGTGCCGCCTCGCTCGACGAACCGCCGCACGACCGCGCGCTCGGCCGACGAGAACGGTCGGCTCGGCGCGATTGAGATCAGAAGCTCCGCCCGCTCGAGCCGCTCGTGGGTGATCTTGGGCAGCAGGAAGGGCACGTAGCCGTTCCGCATCAGGGTCAGTTCGAGCCCGGCAATGCCCGCGTAGCCCCATCCGCTCTGGTTGTACGCCTCCAAGTGCGAGGCGTCGATGTAGGCGATCTTGCCCGGCGAGGTGGCCGATCGGCTCGGGCCGGGCAAGACGCGCATGCTGGCGTGGCTAAGCGTCCGGGCCCCGGCCAGCATCACGAGCACCAGCGCGGCGGCGACGGCGATCCGCTCGGGCAGGAAACGCCACGCCGCCCAAACCATCGTGAAGACGCACGCAAAAAGCCCCAAAACTTGGCGCCAGGCGGCCTGGGGACTGGCGGCCCGGCCCGCGAGATAAGCGAGCAGTCGGCCCGCGAACACGTAGGCGTTGGCGGTGCCCAGGTTCGTGAAGCTCGACGTGTCGGAGACGACGACGATCGTGCCCCTGCCCACGCGCTGCTCGGCGGCCAGCACGAGGTCGCCCAAGCGCTCGCCTTCGTCGATCCGGTACGCGCCGGTCAGCACGGCGTCGACGCCGGGGTCGCTCCAGCCCCAGCGGCCAGCCAGAATCGGGCGCGCCGGCCGGCGCACGTCGATCGACGGGCCCCAAAGCAGCCCGAAGCGGTTCCGCCGGTCGCCGATCCCCAGCACCGCGGGATGCGACGTGACCGTGTAGCCGTGCTGCCAGTCGCCGACCGCCGGCACTGCGGTGTCGAAGCGCAGGCGCAGCCCGGTCCCCTGCAATACGGCGTTGAGCGTGGCTCCGAGGCCGTCGTCGGGAAACATGCTCTCGGCCAGCAGCAAGAGCGACCCGCCCCGCTCGACGAAACCACGCACCCGCTCGAGCCGATCGGCGGGCCACTCGCCGGTCGGGTGGATCAGCATCAAGACGTCGGCCTCGGCCAGATCGCTCTCGGCCAGGTCGGCCGATCGCCGAAACCGGCCGCCCAGCGCGCCCACGAAATCGGGCAGCATGCCGTAAAGCCCGGCCGACGCCTCGCCGTAGCCATCGTGGACCGGCCGGTTCCAGTCGAGAAAACCCCGTTCGTAGGCGACAATTCTCGCCCCGTTCAAGTCCGCGTCGCCGGGCGAGAAGACGACAATCACCGGGATCAGCGCGGCCAGCACCGCCGGACCCCAGAGCGCGGACGGCCTTCGCCAATCCCACGTCGCCGTTTCAGGCCGAGCGCGTTGGCTCGTTCCCTCGCCCAGCTCGGCTCGACGCGGCTGCGAGCTCCCCTCCCGCACCGGCCGGCACGGCGACCATCGAAACATCGCGGCGGCCACCGCGAGTTGGAGAACGCCCGCCACCAGGGGAACATTCCACGGCAAGAGTGAGCGCGCAGCGTCGCTCCAACTCCAGGGCGGTGGAACGTAGAGCCGGTCGGGCATCTCCGGCACGGGAGCGGGCGGTAACGCGTCGCGCAACGCGGTCGCGTGCGCAAGCAGCACGAGGTACAGGCCGTGGGCGCCGACGATCGCCACGGCCGCGGTCACGGCCCGGCCCAGGCGCGGCGCCGGCGTCGACACCAGCCAGCCCGCGTACACGGCGCCCATCACCACCAGAAAATCGAGCCCGGAGAAGGTCGCCCCCACCGAAAGCGATCGGCCGCCGAGCCATCCGGCCGCTCTGCCCAACCCGCGACCCAGGGCGTCGGCAACGAGCCACACGGCGGGAATCGACGTGCGCGCCAACGCGTAGATTCCCAACGCCAGCGCGGCCGATGCGACGATCAAAAGCAGGCGCCGGTCCGGCTCGCCGTGGCCCCAGGCAAGGATCGCCAGGACCGAGGCCACGCACAGAACGCCGTACACCGTCGTCGTGCCGTAGGCGGTCGCCAAGGCCGTCGCCAGCAGCGCCGGGGTCAAGACCAGCCGGGCCTGCCACGCTCGCTGCCATCCCGGCCACGAGGCCACGATGGCGACGCCCAGTGCCAGGCCCATCAGCGCATGCGCCAGGTCATGCGCCAGCAATCCCGTCGAACCGGCCCCCAGCCACGCGGCCCCCATGCCCGCCAAGGCCGCCACGACCGTTCCGAGGGAAGGCGTGCGCCCTTCGCCGACAGGCGTGGCGGCGGAGGTCTGCGGTGTCTTCCTCGGTCCGCGAGTCATAGGCAGGCCCGTCGAGATGTCATGGAATCGTCGGCGCAAGACCCTCAAGTATGCTTGGGAGAGCAGTCGGGGTCAACGTCCGGCGCCGCGGTCTCCCCTCGATGGGGCCGGCGCTCGTGCCGCGATTCGCTCGGCATGGATTGCCATGGACGCAACGACCGCGAAATCGCCGGATCACGGTGTCTTCCCGTCGTTGCCTTTGCGCACGACGCCGATGCCGGCAAGCCCGCCTGGGAGAACGACGCATGGTGCTCAGCGGCCGAGCGCCTTTTCCAGCGCCTCGGCCACGGTTCGCAGGGCCTTGATGCGGGCGTAGAGCTTGCAGTTCGCCTCGAGAATCGTCCAGGGGGCGTAGGTCGTGCTCGTCTGTTTGAGCATGTCGACGACGGCCACCTTGTACTGATTCCACTTCTCGCGGTTGCGCCAGTCTTCGTCGGTGATTTTCCAGCTCTTGTTCGGGTCGTTCTGCCGGGCCTCGAAGCGGCGAAGCTGCTCGTCGGCGTCGATCTGAAGCCAGAACTTGACGATCACCGTGCCGAACTCGGCGAGCTGGCGCTCGAACTCGCGGATCTCGCGGAAGGCCCGGCGCCACTCCTCCTCGGTGCAGAACCCCTCGACCCGCTCGACCATCACCCGCCCGTACCAAGAGCGGTCGAAAATGTTGATGTGCCCCGTCTTGGGCAAATCGCGCCAGAAACGCCACAGGTAGTGATGGGCCTTCTCGTCGGCCGTGGGCGCGGCGACGGGAATCACCTCGTAGCCGCGGGGATCGAGGCCGCGGGTCAGGCGGCGGATGTTCCCGCCCTTGCCCGCCGCGTCCCAGCCCTCGTAAACGACCACGGCCGGTATCTTCGCCTGGTACAGCTCGTGCTCGAGCCGGAAGAGATGCCGCTGCAGTCCGTCGAGTTGCTCGTCGTACGACGCGCGATCGAGCGACAGGCTCAGGTCGACCCGGTCGAGGATCGTCTGCTCGCGCAAGGGCGAATCGTCGGGCTCGGGCATGGGCGGCGTCGCGGGCTCGGGGCGCGCAGCGCGGCGGTCGAGCTCGGCCTCGACGCTCGACGCGACCGTCTCGAACACCTTCACCCGCGAAAAGCGGCCCTGGGTCGCCTCGACCACGGTCCAGGGGGCCCG
>Ga0334896_1001155_pt1 | contig 24741 bp, 19 predicted proteins | sample GraSluR3_MG_8_FD_207734 | JGI IMG/M metagenome (GOLD analysis project Ga0334896, IMG submission 207734) | Sludge microbial communities from methane-producing bioreactor in Wageningen University, Netherlands - Granular Sludge_27_06-R3 | ecosystem: Engineered > Bioreactor > Anaerobic >... | reverse complement strand
AGATGCTCACCGACGGGAGCAGCGGCCTCGACCATCCGGCAGCGGTGATCGTCGAGACGATCCAGGGCGAGGGCGGGATCAACGTTGCGAGCAAAGAGTGGCTCCGGTCCCTCGAGGAGGTCTGCAGCAAGCACGACATCCTCCTGATCGTCGACGACATCCAGGTGGGGTGCGGCAGAACCGGGACTTTCTTCAGCTTCGAGGAGGCGGGGATATCGCCGGATATCATAACCCTGTCCAAGTCCCTCAGCGGCTACGGCCTGCCCATGGCGGTCGTCCTGATGAAGCCACAGCTCGACTTCTGGAAGCCCGGCGAGCACAACGGAACCTTCCGGGGAAACAACCTCGCATTCGTCACCGCGCGAGCGGCGATCGAGGAGTACTGGAAGGACGACTCGTTCTCAAGGGACGTGACGAGGAAGGGGCAGGTCGCAAGGGAGCACCTCGATAGGCTCGTCGACCTCGACGAGACCGGCACCCTATCGGCCCGCGGCAGAGGGATGGTCCAGGCCCTCGACTGCGGAAGCGGCGAGATCGCCTCTCGGATCTCGGCCCTGGCCTTCGAGAAGGGTCTGATCATCGAGACCTCGGGCTCCGACGACCAGGTCCTGAAGATCCTCGCGCCCCTCACCATCACCGACGAGGAGCTGGAGAAGGGGCTCGCGATCTTCGATGAGAGCGTCGAAGAGACGATGGCGGAAGTCCGTCTCAAGGCGACGGGGAAGATCCATCTCGATATCGAGGTTCTGGCGTGATCGTGAGGCAAGGCGGAGGAGAGAGTTCAGATATCGATCCATCGTCTATTGATCAACTGGATATCACTTAATCGTCATTGAAGCGTTTGAAGACCGGCAGGAGCCGCCATGACCGATTGCGAAGTCCCCTACAGTCCCGGCCAGCGAGCCCAGTGGTCCTCTGAAACTGCCTTCGTCTTCTCCATGACCGCCGCCGCCGTCGGCCTCGGCAACCTCTGGCGTTTCCCCTACATGGTAGGGGAGAACGGTGGCGGAGCCTTCATCGTCGCCTACCTCATCGCCCTGGTCCTGGTGGCCCTCCCCATCATGATGCTGGAGGTGGCTACAGGTCGGCTGGCCCAGGTCAGCGCCGTGGGAACCTTCAGGAATGTAAACCGCTTCGCCACCTATTACGGCTGGTTTGTGGTTTTATTGACCATCGCCATAACCAGCTACTATCTGGTGGTCACCGGCTGGACCATGGGCTATGCAGTTTCGGCCTTCTGCATGGCGGTGGAGCCCTTCGACGACTTCACGGGGGGTTACAACTCCCTCTGGTATTTCTTCGCCGTCACCGTCCTCGCCACCGCGGTGCTGATACGGGGGGTCAGCGCCATCGAAAAATTCTCCAAGATCCTGATGCCGGTCTTGTTGCTGATGGTCATAGGGATCGTCATCTTCGCCGCCCAAATGGACGGCTGGGATGAGGCGATGAACTTCATCTTCGTCGCAGACTACAGCCTCCTTGCAAGCCCCACCATCTGGCTCTTCGCCTTCGGTCAAGCCTTCTATACTCTGGCCATCGGTCAGGGTTATCTCGTCACCTACGGAAGTTACATCCCCCACCGGACGAACGTCCCCCGGGCCTGCCTCATCGTCACCGCCACCGAGACCACCATCGCCCTCCTCGCCGGGCTGATGATCTTCCCCTTCGTCTTCACCTACGGCTTCGACCCCGGCGCCGGCAGCCAGCTCGCTTTCGAAACCCTTCCCCGGGTATTTGATGAGATGGAGCACGGGGGCTGGCTGGCCATGGGCTTCTTCTCCCTCTTCTTCGCAGCCGCCTTCAGCTCCTGTCTCGCTGGGCTGAAGGTCATCATCGCCGCCTTCTCCGAAGAGTTCCGCATGGGAAACCTCCGCTCTGTCGTGTCGGTGGGATGCCTGATGATCTTCCTGGGGGTGCCGTCGGCCCTCAGCTTCAGCCCCGTAAATCTACAGGTGATGGGGATGCCCTTTCTGGACTTCATGGACCAGTTCGGCGGCACCAATATGGTGGTGGCCTCGGGGATCATGGGGGCCGGCCTCGTCTGCTGGTTCGTCCCCCGGCCGAGGATCGCCCAGGCCCTGGGGGCGAAGAGCCGCTGGTGGGAGTTCAAAATTTACGTCATAGGGCGCAGCCTACCTCTCCTGGCAGCATTCTTCATCCTATGGAGTATTTTATGAAGTATTTACAAATTGAAGTCGCCGGGATGAGGTGGGGGGACGACCGGCTATGGAGTCTCCCGCACCCATCCCCAGGCCTCTTCCAGCCTCTCTTCCCGGAAGAACCGGGTATCCATCCCCGTAAGGCCGGCGAAGGCCTTGAACATCCAGGTGAGGACCTCGTCCCATGAGTCGTCGCTCACAAAGGCCATCTTGTCGAGATGGCGGAGCATCGGCCAGTTCTTCAGGTCCTCCCAGGCGCCGCCGACGGTCCAGCCTCCGAAATCCTTGACCTGCATCAGGACGCGCAGGTCCCTATGCTGATCGATCGCCTCTTGGAGGGTCGGGATTAGGACCTGGGTATAGTCTTCTTCGGTGAGCTTTCCTTCCAGGAGGAAGCCCAAGACGTTATCTTCACGAACGGTCACCGTGGCTGTCATGGACTGTCATATGATTTTGAGCGGCAATAAAAGATGCGGATCTCCCCCGTCTGGACGACGGGATCGGCGAGCTGTGGCAGCGACCCCGAATACCCGATCAGCAGAAATTCGCGAGCGTCGTCTGGACCGCCCCCCGGGCGATCTCCGAGAAAGGCCGCCATTCCCGCTCGGGCATCCGCAGGCGCGTCGCCATCTCCGCCAGGGCCGCCTCCATCGTCTCGAACTTCCGGGGCTCGGCCGAGAGGGCGGCCCTCGACGCCTCCCGGACGACCCAGACCCCCAGGGGCGCCCAGTACTCCTCGGTGATCTCCCTGACCGCCAGGACGGAAGCCTGCCGTCTCATCTCGGCCAAGCGTTCGAGAACGGCGAGGCGGGCGGCGTAGTACCCGCCGGCAAGACTGCTGTACCCCTTCTTCGGGCCGGGGCCCTCGCGGTCGGCGCTGATCCAGGACTCCTCCCCCGACCAGACCGACCGGGGGAGCCAGATCTCGACGAGCTCGTAGGTGAAGGTCCCCGGCGCCAGGAGGATCTCAAAGTGATTTCCGAGCCTTTCGCCTGAGAAGAGGATGTAGTCGTTGATGGGAGGATGGTCCCGGATAGCTTCGATGAGATGTTTCCCCGCGATGTCGTCGGAGGCGGTGATCGACCACCTCGTCGGTACGAGCTTTCTCTCCTTTCCCAACAGGCCCAGGGATAGGAGCCTCGATATCCCGTCCACCTCCACCCCCGACCCATAAAGCTCGCCGACGGCGGCTGTGGCCAAAAGGTCCGTATCCCCCACCACCTCGTCGACCTTCCGCGGGACCGTGGGGTTCGAGATGATCTCCATCTCCTCTACGGTTCCGACCGGCCCCGAGGGCATCATGAACCCGTCGAATCGGAGGCGACCCCGGGGGGGCTTCGCGAAGGTCACCTCCGTCTCGACGGGCGTCGAGGAGATGGCGATCTCCTGGGCCATCTCCAGAAGCCTTCCGGGTTTCTTCGCGTCGGCGACCGCCACCTTCGACCCCGACCTCACCATCGACGACCGGAGGGCGACGATCTCTCCGACGTCCATCTTGGCCAGCTCCGCGGGCCGGGAGAAGAGAGTGGGTGATAGGTTGGGGGCGGTTTCGGGAGAGGTGCTTGAGTCGGAAAAGGGGCAGGAGCTGAGAGGAGGGCCGACCGCGTCCTTATAACCCGTTCCTTCCGCCGGGACGAGGGGGCCGGCGGATACCCGGGGGTAGCCGAACCTCCCGACGAAGACCTCCGGCGGCGACGGCCCCTCTATCACCGTCCCGAGCTTCGGAAGCTCCGCCGCCGCCCGGAAACTTTTGAGGATGGGGCATACGGGCCTTCCGCAGATCCCCCGCCCCTTGCAACGGACGCACCTCGTCGTCAACGGATCGAAAACGGCTTTTATAGGATATAGCCCTATCATCCGACCATGTTGGAGATCAAAGGCGACCTCGTCCCGGCGATCGTCCAGGACGCCCGGACCGGAGAGGTCCTGATGCTCGCCTACATGAACCGGGAGGCTCTGGCGAAGACCCTGGAGACGGGGACGGCCCACTACTGGAGCAGGTCGAGAGGAAGGCTCTGGCTTAAGGGCGAGTCCTCGGGCCACTTCCAGAAGGTGGTGGAGGCGAGGATCGACTGTGACCAGGACGCGATCCTCCTGAAGGTCATCCAGGAAGGCGGCGCCTGTCATACCGGCTATCGTTCCTGTTTCTACCGGGATCTGGAGGGGAAGGTGGTGGGAGAGCGGGTCTTCGATCCCGACGAGGTCTACAGGTGAGGGAAGGGACGGGGGCGAGGAAACCTCAGCGGTACACCCTCGCCTCTGGCCCCCCCCTCAGGGCCGAGGCTTCCGTAGTCGGGGGGAGGGTCCGGATCGAGGCGGCGGGGCCCCTCTCCCGCCTTCCCTTCTTCAAATCCGCCCAACGAATCGCCGACGGCCAGATCCCAATGATGGCCGAAGAGAGCCGGCTTTGCCTCTCGACATGGTTTCCCCCCATCCCGAGCCGGGCCTTCGACAGGCTGGCCAAGAGCTACCTCAAGGCATCCTTCGGCCTGCGGACCCCAGATCAGGTGACGATATCCATCACCGAGGACTGCCCCAACCGCTGCCTCCACTGCGCCCTGCCGGATACGGGCAGACACCGCCGGCTGGAGCCGGCTGAGGTCGAGGACGTCGTCGGCCAGGTCCTGGATTTGGGGACGACCCTCGTCATCTTCGACGGCGGCGAGCCGACGACCTACCGGGAGCTTCCCGACCTCGTCCGGTCCGTCGACGACCGGGCGGTATCGACCATCTTCACCTCTGGGGCGGGGTTTTCAGCGAAGCTCGCCCGGGATTTGAAAGGTGCGGGCCTATACGCCGTCAACGTCAGCCTCGACTCCGCCGCCGAGATGGAGCACGATCGGATGCGTGGGAGGGCTGGCGCTTTTCGCGATGCGATGAAGGCCGTCGAGAACGCCCACGCAGCCGGCCTCTTCGTGGACCTGTACGTCGTCCTCCGACGGGAGAACGTCTCAGAGATCGGGGAGCTTCACAGCCTCGCCGCCGAGTTGAAAGCTTCCGAGCTGACCCTCTTCGAGGTTGTCCCGACGGGCAGGTGGACCGGAGAGCTCGATTCCTCCCTGACGCAAGACGACCTGGCGAAGATCGACGGGTTCGTATCGGGAGCGCCACCGCCCCGGATATTCTCCGTCCCCGCGGCATTCCGGGAGCTCGGCTGCTTTGCCGGGAGGAACTGGATGCACATCACACCGGAGGGAGATGTCTATCCATGCGCCTGCCTCCCCGAGGTCGTTGGAAACGTCCGGAGGGAGCCGGTCAAGAAGATCTGGCAGAAGATGGCGAAGCTGCCGTTTTCTGGCAGCAGATCATGCCCCGCCCGGCGGCCTAAATCATAGATCAACACTTATATATAGCCGACAATCGTGAAGGTCAGCCCGATCAAGGATGGAACTGACACAGATACAGCGGGAAATACTGACTGCGCTGATAAACTTACAACGGCGAGAAGGGAGGGCGATCAAGGGGGAGGCGATCGCCTCCATCATCGACCGAAACCCCGGCACCATCAGAAACCAGATGCAATCTCTGAAAGCACTCCACCTGGTGGAAGGGGTCCCCGGCCCCAAAGGGGGCTATCGGGCCATCGCCGCAGCGTACGAGGCGATCAACCTCGACGGAGACGACGATGTGGTGGACGTCCCGGTCATCAGGAACGGATCGGCGGTGGAGGGGGCAACCGCCAACGAGATCACCTTCTTCACCGTCATGAGGCCGAACCAGTGCAGAGGCATCGTTCAGATCATAGGAAATATCAGGGAGTTTAACATCGACGACGAGATCGAGATAGGGCCCACCCCCGTCAACAAGACCCACATCAAAGGGGTGGTGACCGGGAGGGACGACACCACCAACCGGCTGATATTCGACATAAGGGAGATGGCCTCGATACCCAAGATCCCGGTGAAGAGCCTGGCCAGGCCCGCCATCACCATAGATCCCGGCGTCTCGCTCCTGGAGGTGGCCATCAGCCTCTCCGGCTCCAACGTCCGGGCGGCGCTCGTCGGCAAGAACGGCGGCTCGAAAGGGCTCATCTCCCTCGAGGACGTCGTCAGAGGGATCGCAGAAGGAAAGAAGGACCTTCCGGTGGAGGAGTCGATGGAGAGGGAGTATCCTGCCGTCGATGGGGACGAGCCGCTCCATGTCGCCATCAGCAAGCTTGCCGCGACGGGAGCTGCTCAGATCGTCGTCACCCAGTCCGACGTCCCCTTCGGGATGCTGGATGCCACCGACCTCGCTCGGTGCATGATCCGGTTTTAGGGGCCGAAAGGCCCCGGTTCAGGAGATCTCCGTCCCACAGTGGCCGCCTTCGGCCCCCGTCTTCAGATTTTCCGCGTCGGCGCCGTGGACTACGACGGTGAAGATCGACGACCGCTCGATGATCTTCGCCGCCAGGGGGTCGACGGGGGAGCGCGACCCGGCCTTCATCTCCGTCTCCATGGCGAGGCTGACGAGATCTTTTGCGGTCATCTTATCGAACTTCACCGCCCTCGGGTCCGTCTCGGGGTCGGCGGAGTAGACCCCATCGACGGAGGTGGCCACGATCAGCCGGTCGGCGCCGACGTACTCGGCCAGGAGCGCCGCGACGGCGTCGGTCGTCTGGCCGGGGGCCATCCCCCCGAGGACGACGATTCTTCCACCGGCAGAGGCAGAAAGGGCGCCAGCGTAGCTCTCGGCCGGCTCAGGGGCGGCGGCTCTGCCGAGGGCGGCGATGAGGAGCATGGCGTTGAGCCTGGTGGCTCCGATCCCGAGGAGGTCGCAGAAGGCCTCTCCGGCCTGGAGGGCCCGGGCCTTTCCTATGTACTCCCGGGCGATCTTGCCGCCGCCCACTACCACGAAGACCTGGTGCTCCTGTGCGAGGTTCTTTAAAGCCGTGGCATACTCCTTGAGGCTCTCGGCATCGCGACCCGCCAGGATGGAGCCGCCGAGGGAATAGACGAGTATCATGGGGGAGGGCAGGATTATAGGCGGATAAATAGGTTGCTTGTGATCTAGCCGGACCACTCGGCCAGCTTCTTGCGGACGGCATCGGCGGAGGGGCTTTCGATCTGCTCGAAGATGGCCAGGGCGGATTTGGCCAGAGAGATGGCCTCCTCATTTTGGCCCAGGGCGTACAGAGAGAGGCTCATATTTGCGAGGTCGGCTCCTTCGCCCCGGCGGTCGCCGATCTCGCGGGAGATGTCAAGAGCCTTCTCGTAGAACTCGATCGCCTTCCGGGGATCGCCAAGATGATAGTAAGCATTACCCAGGTTGCCCAGGCGGTTTCCTTCGCCCCGGCGGTCGCCGATCTCGCGGGAGATGTCAAGAGCCTTCTCGTAGAACTCGATCGCCTTCCGGGGATCGCCAAGATCAGAGTAAGCAAGACCCAGGTTGCCCAGGTGGTTTCCTTCGCCCCGGCGGTCGCCGATCTCGCGGGAGATGTCAAGAGCCTTCTCGTAGAACTCGATCGCCTTCCGGGGATCGCCAAGATGAAAGTAAGCAATCCCCAGGTTGCCCAGGTGGTTTCCTTCGCCCCGGCGGTCGCCGATCTCGCGGGAGATGTCAAGAGCCTTCTCGTAGAACTCGATCGCCTTCCGGGGATCGCCAAGATGAAAGTAAGCAATCCCCAGGTTGCCCAGGTTGGCTGCTTCGCCCCGGCGGTCGCCGATCTCGCGGGAGATGTCAAGAGCCTTCTCGTAGAACTCGATCGCCTTCCGGGGATCGCCAAGATCAGAGTAAGCATTACCCAGGTTGCCCAGGTGGGCTCCTTCGTTCCGGCGGTCGCCGATCTCGCGGGCGATGGCCAGGCCCTTTTCGTAGAAATCGATCGCCTTCCGGGGATCGCCAAGACGATAGTAAGCAAGCCCCAGGTTGCCCAGGCGGTTTCCTTCGCCCCGGCGGTCGCCGATCTCACGGGCGATGGCGAGAGCCTTTTCGTAGAACTCGATCGCCTTCCGGGGATCGCCAAGATCAGAGTAAGCAAGACCCAGGTTGCCCAGATCGGCTCCTTCGCCCCGGCGGTCGCCGATCTCGCGGGAGATGGCAAGAGCCTTCTCGTAGAAATCGATCGCCTTCCGGGGATCGCCAAGATCAGAGTAAGCAAGACCCAGGTTGCCCAGGTGGTTTCCTTCCGCGGCCTTATCATTTGATCTCCTGGACGCCTCCAACGCCTTTTCAAGCCAGGGGATCCTTTCACGGGGGGAGAGGCGCAGATCGAGAACGTAGACCCCGGCGTCTGGATAGGACTTGCAGAGGTTGATGGCAGCAGAAGAATTTCCGTCCAGATTCTTTGCCGCCCAGGACTGCCCGGCCAGGATATTCGCCCTCTCCTGGTCAAATAGTTGCAGGCCCCTCAAAGTTCCTTCTTTGCCTTGCTTGAAGATTTCATTGGCAATAGATAGCAGATCTCTGTAATGCTCGGCATGGCGCAGCCCGGCTGGCTCAAGGGCAGCCGGATCCAGGCGCGACCCGGCGAAATCCCGAGCCAGGTCGTGGAGCCGATATCGTCCCCCTTCACCGGTGGCGGAAGGTGAAAATTCCACCAGGCTCCACCTGATCAGCTCGCCGAGAGCGTCCTCGACGGGCATCTCTTCCATCTCCCAGACCGCCGCCGCTCCGGCCAGGTCGAAGTCTGCGGGAAAGACGGATAGGTGAGACCAGAGCCTCTGCAGCTCTGGGGTGAGGAGGTCGTAGCTCAGGGTGAAGGTGGCTTCCACCAGCCCCAGGCGTTCCCTGACATCGCCCAATTTTTTGATGTAATTGGCAACGCTCAAATTCGGCTTCTCTCTCAGGGGAGAAGCGGCGTTCCTCAGGGCGATGGGAAGGCAGCCGCAGAGCGTAGCCAGCTCTTCCGCATGATCGCCGATGCGTTCGCAGATCTCCAGCAGGAGATCCATAGCGTCGTTTAGGGGCAGGACGTCCAGGTCTTTTTCCGCCAAACCTGGGAGGGCAAACTTGTTTCGGGAGGTCACCAAAAGAGCGCACCCCTTTGGCGGGATGAGAGGCTCCACCTGCTCCCGGCTGGCGGCGTTGTCGAGCAGTAAGAGAGACCTCTTGCCATGAAGTATTGAAATATATATAGTCTCTAATTCACCCTCTTTCTGGGGCATCTTGAACTCTGGATCGTAAGCCCGAACCACCTGGGCCATCGCCTCCGCCGCCGTCAACGGATTCTTGTCGGTGCCCTTCATATCCACGAAGATCTGACCATCGGGATAACTTCCGGCGAGCCTTTCAACCAGGACGAGAGCCAGGGCGGTCTTTCCTACCCCGCCCATGCCCCGGAGACCGGCGATGACCGCTCCGCCCTCAAAGCCGCTGAGAATCTCTGTTATATCTTCATCTCTGCCCACAAAATTCTGCGGTGGCGGCCTGATTCGTGGGATCGGCGGCTCCTTTGAAGGGGCCATTATTTGGGTGATTTTGTCGCCTTGGGTGATATTGTCACCGAAATGCTGGTTCACCGGTCCACTGGCCCTATTTATCGATCCCTTTGAACCTCGCATATCTACGGCGTCTCCCTCTGCTGAGGCTGGCCCACTGAAGGAGCCGGAGAGCAGATTCTTCTGATCGCCATCAACCTCGGTGCGGGGGCCGGTGGACCGATAGATCTGGACTTTTGGCCGGTCTTTTTCTTCTTTGTCGGAGCGATCTCTGATAAATCCTACAATTTCGATAGCAGCAGATAAGACGCTGGCAGCTACAATCAGAGAAGAAGTCTTGACCTGAGGTAGCAAGTTAAAGAGCAGCGCCAGGGCTAAAAGGAGAATCAAGATGAGTATGATTTTGTGTCTTATCTTCAGTTTCGTCTCAATTCACCAATTGGCATATTGATCTAATGGATTTAAAATGTTTGGCAATAGATTTGGCGATAGAATATAAAAATCGGGCTTTGATCCGAGAAAAAAAATGCAAAAAAGATTTTCGGAAAGATCTTTAAATCTTATCCAGCGCCACGGCGACCTTCCCGAAGATCTCCTTGATATCCCCTACGCCGACGACCGTCGCCACGATCCCCCTTTTGTCGTAGTAGTCTATGAGGGGCTGGGTCTGGGCGTGGTAGGCCTGGAGCCTCTCTTTGACCGTCTCCTCGGTGTCGTCGGCCCTCTGGTAGAGGTCGGCTCCGCAGGCGTCGCACTTGCCTTCCGCCTTCGGCGGGTTGAACTGGACGTGATATGTGGTCCCGCACTTGCACATCCGCCGGCCGGTGACCCTCTTGACCAGCTCCCCGTCGGGGACGTCGATGTTCAGGACGACGTCGATCTTCTGGCCCAGATTGGGGAGGATCTTGTCCATCGCCTCGGCCTGGGGCATCGTCCGGGGGTAGCCGTCGAGCATCCAGCCGCCCTTGACGTCGTCTTTGGCGAGCCTGTCCTTGATGATGTCGATGAGGAGGCTGTCGGGGACGAGCTTTCCCGCCTCCATGAACTTCTTCGCCTCCACTCCCAGGGGGGTGCCGTTTCGGACGTTCTCCCTGAGGATATCTCCGGTGGAGATGTGAACCACGCCGTACTTTTCTGCTATCATCTTCGCCTGGGTGCCCTTTCCGGATCCTGGTGGACCGAGTAGTACTATGTTCATTATATCCCTCCTTTATTCCTTCCGATGAACAGCAACTCTTCGACGCCCGCGCCCCCCCGACGCCTTCGCCCTCGCCCTCCGGGGCGTAGATCTCGCGTCTCCATCCAAAGCTTTCGGGACCCCGCCCTTGGGGCGGATGGCATGGCCGCTGGCAGTTGCTCTCGTCTCCGTTAATCTGACTCTCAACAACGTTAAAAAACCTTTCTCCACCGAATCAGAGGAGGGCTGCCAGGGTCATCGCCGACCCCGAGAGGAGGGGGATCGAGAGGTTGTCGTCGATGACCCTTCGTCGAAGGTTGAGAGGGACGGCGTCTGCGAAGGTCGCCGCCGCCGCGCCGGCGACGAAGACCGAAACGGATAAGACTCCAGGTTCCGGCGAGAAGATCGCCTCCAGGAGGCTTGCGGCATAGCCGACGGCAAGGCAGACCGCGAAGGTCCCCGCCACCACCGGGACCGGCTTTATCCTGCGCCCCCCGCCCCCCATTATGACCGTCCTGACCGCCGACCCCCGGACGACGGAGCCTATGATCCCGGAAGCGGCGTCCCCCAGGGCGAGCATCAGCATCGCGGCGACGGCGATCGGGGGGGAGAAGAAGAGGACCGTCAGAAGGGCTCCCAATATGTAGTAGAAGTAGCCTGCGACCCTCTCCGCCTCGTGGTCGCGGACCGCCGGTAGCCTGACCTTCCCGGAGAGCCTCGCCAGCTCCAGGAGGACCGCCACCGCCAGGGCTGCGGCTACGAAGCCGACGGCAGCCCCCTTCCCGAAGAGGAGGATCACCGCCGGGACCAAGAGGCCGGTGAGGTGGATCGCCTTCCTCTTAGCCTCCATCATGAGGAGGTCGCTCCTCTTCGATCCCGCCGTCAGAGGATCTCGAGCCATCTCTCTCCTGGCGAGGGGGTCGGCAGATCGGCGATCCTCTAGCTCCCCAGGGGGGTCCCAGCCTCAGAGAACTCCATCTCTCCTCTGAGGAGGGCCGATAACTTCTCGGAGACCCGGGACCTTGCGACCCTGATCTGGGCCATGGAGTCGCGGTCCCTGATGGTGACCGTCCCCTCCTCCAGGGTCTCGTAGTCGACGGTGATGCAGTAGGGGGTCCCCACCTCGTCGTTTCGGCGGTAGCGTCTCCCTATGGACCCGGAGGAGTCGTACTCGACCCGCAGGTCCAGGGTGCGCAGCTCCCTGGCGATCTCTTCGGCGGGGGCGGACAGCTCGTCTCTATCCATCAGTGGGAGGACGGCCACCTGGATCGGAACGACCCGGTTCTTGAGGGCGAGGACAGCCCTCGTCTCCCCCTCCACCATCTCCTCCCTGAAGGAGTGCTCGAGGACGGAGTAGAGGATCCTGTCTATCCCGAAGGAGGGCTCGATGACGTGGGGGACGACCTCCTCGCCCCGGACCTCCACCTCCTCCATCTCGAAGGATACGAGGGCGGGATCTACCTCCACCCCCTCGCCGTCGACGACGACGACGATGGGGTCGCGCTTAAGATCCTCCAGGGGCAGTGCGCAAAGGGCGTCGGCGACGGCCTTCGCCCCCTTCCGGAATAGGGGGCCGAGCCTCTTCATATCCGGCTTTACGGCGAGCCGCTCCTCCTTCCTCGGGACGTCGAAGGGGAGGAAGACGGTGAGGTTCGCCCCGCTCTGGGCCATATGGGACCGGAGGTCGTAGTCGGTCCGATCGGCGACCCCCACGATCTCGATCCAGCCGAACCGGTCCAGGAGCGCCTCGGCATCCCAGCAGTCGGCGGCGTAGTGGGCCATCTCGTCCGCCTTGTGCTGCCGGAACCTGAGCCTCTCCCTCGACAGCCCCGCCTCGATGAGGAACTGGTAGGTCCGGGCGACGTAGTAGGCGAGGGTCTCGTGGGCTATGATCCCCCTTTCCACCGCCTCGCCGACGGTCATCTCCTCAGTCTCCCCCCTCTCCTGCCCCTCCTGGGAGTATAGGGTCATCATTAGATCCGCCACCTCCCCGAAGTGGGGGTGGCTCTTATCCTTCGGGTTGATGAAGATCTCCGCCTCGGCCTGGGTGAACTCCCGCAGCCTTATCACTCCCTGGCGGGGGGAGATCTCGTTTCTATAGGACTTTCCGATCTGGACGGCGCCGAAGGGGAGGCGGTCGCGGTAGTGGCGCAGTAGTCGCGGAAAGTTCACGAACATCCCCTGGGCGGTCTCGGGGCGGAGGTAGCCGGGCTGCTTGCCCCCCGGACCTATCGAGGTCTTGAACATCAGGTTGAACTCATAGATCTCGGAGAGGTCGCCGCCGCACTCGGGGCAGAAGACGTCGTTCTCCTTTATGACCCGGTAGATCTCGTCGTTTGCCAGGGCGTCGGGGACCTCCACGATGTGCTTTATGAGGTGGTCGGCCCGATAGATCTCTCGGCAATCCCGACACTCGGTGAGGGGGTCGGAGAAGCCGGAGAGGTGGCCCGAGGCCTTGAAGATCTCCTCGACCCCGATGGTTGGGCATTCGATCTCAGAGAACCCCTCCCGTATGACGAAGAAACCCCTCCAGAGGTCTTCGATCCCTCTCTTGAGGGGCGCTCCAAGGGGGCCGTAATCGTAGAAGCCCGCAGAACCGCCGTAGAGCTCGAAGGCGGGCCATATGAACCCCCGCCTCCTGCCAAGCTCGATCACCTTCTCGTACATGTCCATAAGCCAATCCTCGCCACAAATAGACCCAGACGGATCATTTAACCTTTGTCGTTTGGCCGGTACTGAGGTGGTCCAAAGGCGATCTCACTTACATTTATTTCAGAGATCTCCAGCCTCGATATCGGAGGAGAAGTGTCTTAACCCGCCGACCGCCGACCTGGGGGGTTCAGCTGACCTTCGTCCGACAGAGTTTTTAAGGAGGTGAGCGTATCGGAGAATGGTGAGTGATAACTCATGAAAGAGATTGTGAAATTAGGGTTAGTGATGGGCGTGCTCTTCTGCACAGCCTTCGGCGCTGCCAGCGCTCAAGAGGAGCTTTCTGAGGACTATAAGGAAGGATACCAGGACGGTTTTTACACGAGCGCGATGCTCCTGATCGGAGCAAATTTACAGGGCGCATCCCTCGCAGATCTCTATTATAGTTTGAATGGAGAGCCGACGGATGAGACCTTAACAATTGAAAATGAAACGATGACATGGTCAGATTATTATAATCACCAGGCCGAAGTTTTCAACCAGGAGGCAGTTCCCGAAGTAAATAACTTCATATTGCAGATCTTCGGTCATGATGACGAACGCACTGAACAGCTCTTGCTTCCGGAGCTACCTCTGATAACCTGATTTTTTTGATACATTTGGGGGGCTACGGCGCAGCTCCCTGATCTTTTCCTTGTTTCTCTGTAACTATTCAGCCCACCGCAAACAGCATCATCAGACCCTCTCTTAGAGATCTCGTGTGGCCAGTTCCAGAAAGCTAACTTCAAGTGACCTCGGCATTGGATATCGTTTTTCATTTTGGTGCAAGTTGTTGATCGGCATACCGTTATAATCAAATTCAGCATCATGCGGGCGATTCGGTATAGCTGAATAGTTACGTTTCTCTTTTCCGCCGGGGAGCAAATCTTTTCTCTCGTCTTTCCCAACTGCTGAACCTGCCGCTCTGTTCCATGCATCTACAAGCCAGCCTTCGGAGCCGCCCATCTTCAAATACGCTTAAATGGTCGGAAGATCGAAATTATCTGTGGAGGATGGTGAGATGAAGCGGCTCCTCGCGAGGCTTGGGATAGAGGACGAGAACCCGGGGGCCTGCACAGGCCCCGGCTCGTGGATCGACGATCCGGAGGGCGAACTCCTGGTATCAAGAAATCCGACGACCGATGAGCCCATCGGTTCGGTGAGGGCGGCGACCCCCGCCGTCTACGAGGAGGTGGTAGCCGCCGCCGAGAGGGGCTTTCGATCCTGGCGGAAGGTCCCGGCGCCGAGGAGGGGGGAGGTGGTGAGGGATCTGGGCGAGGCCTTCAAGAGACGGAAGGACGACCTGGGCGACCTCATAAGCCTGGAGATGGGGAAGATCAGGGCCGAGGGGAGGGGCGAGGTCCAGGAGATGATCGACGTCTGCGCCTTCGCCGGAGGGCTCTCCCGACAGCTCTACGGCCTATCGATGCATTCGGAGCGGCCGGATCACAGGATGTACGAGCAGTGGCACCCCCTGGGGGTGGTGGGGGCGATCACCTCCTTCAACTTCCCTGCCGCGGTCTGGTCCTGGAACGCCGCCGTGGCGGCGGTAGCCGGGGACGCCGTCGTCTGGAAGCCCTCCTCCCTCGTCCCCCTCACCGCCGTCGCCGTCCAGAAGATCGCCAACGAGGTTATGGAGGCCCACGGGATCTCCGGGATCTTCAACCTCGTCATCGGCCGCGGCTCAGAGGTGGGCGACCTCCTCCTCCGGGACGGGAGGGTCCCCCTCATCTCCTTTACAGGCTCCACCAGGACGGGCCGGACGGTGGCGGAGTTGGGGGTGAAGCGACTGGCCAGGACGATCCTGGAGCTGGGGGGCAACAACGCCGTCATCGTAGCCGAGGACGCCGACCTGGACCTCGCCGTCAGGGCGATCCTCTTCGGGGCGGTGGGGACGGCGGGGCAGCGGTGCACCACCACCCGGCGGGTGATCGTCCACCGGGCCGTCGCCGGCGACCTCACCGACCGGCTCGTCCGGGCCTATCGGCAGATCAGGATCGGCGACCCCCTCGACGACGGGACGGTGATGGGGCCCCTCGTCGACGGCGGGGCGACGGAGAAGATGGCGGAGGCGCTAAAGCGGGCGCGGTCCCAGGGGGGAGAGGTCGTCTTCGGCGGCGTGAGGCTCCACCATCTCGGCCCGAACTTCGTAGAGCCGGCCGTCGTGAGGATGCCGTCCCAGACGGAGGTGGTGATGGAGGAGACCTTCGCCCCCATCCTCTACATCCTGGAGTACGAGGGGATCGATGAGGCGATGGCGATCCAAAACGGCGTATCCCAGGGGCTCGCAAGCGCCATATTCACCGAGAGCCTCGCCACCTCCGAAGCGTTTTTGTCATCGGCGGGCTCCGACTGCGGCATCGCCAACGTAAACCTAGCCACCTCCGGCTCGGAGGTCGGCGGCGCCTTCGGCGGCGAGAAGGATACGGGCGGCGGCCGGGAGGCGGGCTCCGACGCCTGGAAGGGTTATATGCGCCGCCAGACGGTGACGGTGAACTGGTCGAAGAACCTCCCCCTCGCCCAGGGGATCGAGTTCGGCGAGGGTTGACCCCCTCCCCTTCATCCCTGGATCGGGGAGGTCCGGGGGCTCGCCGTCTCCTGGACGACGATCCCCCTTCTATTCAGCTCCTCCGCGTACCTCTCGTACAGGACTCCCCTGATCCCGTCTTCGGGGGCTACGATCCCCTTCTCTTTGATCTCCTTTCTGCCGATCATCCTGGCGGCGACGGCGGCGGAAAATCCCGTAACCTTCGCCATCGCCGATATGCCGACGACCTCATCGGGGCCTGCCCATAGGTGGTGGTCGACCCGGGCAGCCTCTCCCCCCTTCTCGCCCAGTACGGAGTTGTACATGACGCAGACGTCCCCCTCCCCGGGGAGGGGTCGGAGCTTCGGCTCCACCACCGAGACGAAGAACTCCCGGGGGCGGATGATCTCTCCCTGAAACTCGGTGGGCTCAAGGTCCAGAAGGCCGCACTCCTTCAACGCGTCAATTCCTGCCCAGTGGCCCGGCCACCGGACCGTCTTCTCCGAGAACTCCGCGAGATCTCCTCTCGTATAGAGGAGGCTCGGCATCCCGGGGGTGACGGCCGCCTCCAAGGCCTCGGCCTTCCCGAAGGCTTCGAAGACGAAACTCTCCCGGTCCGAGAGGGGGGCAGCCTCCACGATCCTGCCGCCCCGCAGGACCCTGGCATCGATCATGTACTCCCTGAGGGCGTGGGCGAAGGACCAGGTGACGGTGTACCGGAGGGGGTGATTGGCCGCCGCCTCCTTGGAGGGGATGCCTCCGACCCTGGCGGTGGCTGCCTCGGCGGAGTCGAGGAGGTCGATACCCCGACCTATGGTGGCGTTGGAGAGCCCCGGGGCAAAGCCCATACCGTCGAGGAAGGTGACGCCGTTCTCCTCCGCCCTCTCGTGGAGGTAGTCGCCGTACTCGTCCGGGGTCATCCCGCCGGGGATGGCGAGCCCCTCCGTCTCGTGGACGTCGGGGCGCCGGTGGTACTCCTCCAGAACGTCGACGGCGGGAAGGGAGGAGTCGATGGCCATCTCCAGGGCCCGGTAGCTCGTCCTCCGATCGGGGAGGGCGAAGACGCCGACGTCGTAGCCGTCCATAAGCTTCATCGTCCCTCCCTCCTCAGCTATATCCTGGCGGTGGAGGTGGATCTTATCGGACCCGATCCAGGCGTCTGCTCTCTTCAGCCCCTCTTCGCCTTTGCCGACGATCCCCACCTCCTCGACGTCTTCTGCCCTCGCCAGATCCCAGGCCGCGCTAGACCCGATCCTCCCCGTCCCTCCGAATACCAGCACCCTCATCTCAGAGATCCTCCTCTCCGCCGATCCTCTCTATTTCAAGCTCAGCCATTCTATACAGTATATCTCCAATTTCATATAAATAATATTGTCGGGGTGGGGGACGATCCCGATGATGCATCTACTGGGATTGGGCTCGGATCGGGACCGAAGCTCTGAGAGGGGCGGGGCTTCGCTGCCCCCGGCAACGGCTTTCCGGCGGGTCCCCGAGCCCTCAGCCACCGATCCCATCGAAACCTATTTAGGCCACCTATCTACTTGAGGTGGCGATACTATGATCGGCGTCTTAGGGTTGGAGGACGGCACCAGGGTCGAAGGGGTGGGCTTCGGCGCCCCTGAGGTCGTCTCTGGCGAGCTGGTTTTCGTAACGGTGATCTCCGGCTATGAGGAGGCTATGACCGATCCCTCCTACAGGGGACAGCTTCTGATGTTCACCTATCCCCTCATGGGAAACTACGGGGTGAGCGGCGACAACTTCCAGTCGGACCGGATCGGTCCGACGGCGATGGTCTGCCGGGAGATCTGGGATAGGCCCCTTCACCACAGGTCGACGAGGACGATATCGAAGTTTTTGGAGGATGAGGGGGTGCCCGGAATCTCTCGCCTGGACACGAGGATGCTCACCATCAAGATAAGAGATCAGGGAGCCATGAGGGCGGCTCTAGCCGTCGGCGAGAGGTCTGAGGTCGCGGGAGAGGACGTAGTCGCCATCGCAAAAGATCAGCCGAAGATCTCAAGCCTCGACCTGATCTCAGCCGTCTCCTGCCGCAGCCCCTATCGGATCCCCGGGGAGGGGCCCAAGGTGGTGATGATCGACCTCGGGATCAAGAAGAACATCCTCGATTCGATGGTCTGCCGGGGGTTTGATATCGTCGTCGTCCCGTCGGAGACGAGGCCGTCGGAGATTGAGAAATACGAGCCTGACGCCATCTTCATATCCAACGGCCCCGGCGACCCAAAGCAGGCGACGGGGGCGATCGATGCGGTGAAGCACTTTGCAGGAGATAGGCCGGTCTATGGTATATGCCTCGGCCTGCAGGTGATCTGCCTCGCCCTGGGGGCGGAGACCTACAAGCTGAAGTTCGGCCACCACGGCGGAAATCAGCCGGTCAAAGACCTCGCCAGCGGCATCGTATACATCACATCCCAGAACCACAACTTCGCCCTCCGCCCCGAGTCGGCGGAAGGGACGGGGATCGAGGTCACCCAGGTCAACGCCAACGACGGGACTGTGGAGGGGATCAGTAGCGACTACCTGGGGATGGAAGCGGTCCAGTACCACCCCGAGGCGAGGCCCGGACCCCTCTGCACGAGGGAGAGGTTCTTCGGCGCGGTCGCAAAAGAGATCGAAGCGAGGAGGAGGTGAGGAGGATGCCCAAACGACCAGAGATCAAGAAGGTCCTCCTCATAGGGTCGGGGCCGATCCAGATCGGCCAGGCGGCGGAGTTCGACTTCTCTGGCTCCCAGGCATGCAAGTCCCTCCGGGAGGAGGGGGTGGAGGTGGTCCTCGTCAACTCCAACCCCGCCACCATCATGACCGACCCGGAGATGGCGGAGAGGATCTACATCGAGCCCCTCGTCCCCGATGTCGTCGCCAAGATCATCGAGAGGGAGAGGCCCGACGGGATCATCGCGGGGATCGGCGGCCAGACCGGCCTAAACATAACGAGCGAACTCGCCGAGGGAGGGGTTCTGGAGAGGTTCGGGGTCGAGGTTCTGGGGACGTCCGTCGACGCCATCCGGGAGACCGAAGACCGCGACCTCTTCAAGACCGCCATGATCAGGATAGGCGAGCCGGTCCCAAAGAGCCGGGCCGTGGAGACGATGGAGGAGGCACAGGAGGCGTTGGCAGAGTTGGGCCTCCCCCTCATCATAAGGCCCGCCTACACCCTCGGCGGCTCCGGCGGAGGCGCTGCAGAGACGGAGGAGGACTACTATCGGATCGTCGATATGGGGATGAAGAGGTCCCGGATCCACCAGGTACTCGTCGAGGAGAGCCTCGTCGGCTGGACGGAGCTGGAGTACGAGGTGATGAGGGACAAAAATGATACCTGCATCACCATCTGCAACATGGAGAATATGGACTCCATGGGGATCCACACCGGAGAGTCCATAGTCGTCACCCCCATCCAGACCCTATCCGACGAAGAGGTACAGACCCTAAGGACCGCGGCGATCAACATCATCCGGGCCCTGAAGATCGAGGGGGGTTGCAACATCCAGTTCGCCGCCAAGGACGGCGAGTACAGGGTGATCGAGGTGAACCCCAGAGTCTCCAGAAGCTCCGCCCTCGCCTCGAAGGCAACCGGCTACCCCATCGCTCGGGTCACCGCTAAGATCGCCATCGGGATGACCCTCGACGAGATCGCCAACGACGTCACCGGGGAGACTCCTGCCTCCTTCGAGCCGACGGTCGACTACGTCGTCATGAAGATCCCCCGGTGGCCCTTCGACAAGTTCACCAAGGCGGACAAGACCCTCACCACCGCCATGAAGTCGACGGGAGAGGTTATGGCCATCGGGAGGAGCTACGAGGAGGCGCTCATGAAGGCGGTCCGCTCCCTGGAGATCGATATGGACCTTGGCTACGCCGGCAAGTACGAGCCCTGGACCGACGAGGAGGTCAGAAGCCTTCTCTCGACGCCGACGGACGAGAGGCTCTTCGCCATCTACCAGGCGCTCCGGCGGGGTATATTAGTCGAGGAGATCGCGGACCTGACGAAGATCCATCCCTACTTCATCTGGAGGATCGAGAATATAATAGCCATGGAAGACGAGATCGCCGGGAGCTTCTCCGTCCCAATTTTGAGGAAAGCAAAGAGGATGGGGTTCACCGACGACCGGATCGCTAGGATCCTGGGCAGAAGGCGCGAGGAGATATCCGACCTCCGAATCGATAACGGGATACTTCCGACATTCAAGATGGTGGACACCTGCGCCGCGGAGTTTGAGGCGAAGACCCCCTACTACTACTCCTCCTACGAGGAGGAGTGCGAGCTGGCCCCAACGGACGAGAAGAAGGTCCTGATCATAGGGTCGGGGCCCATCAGGATCGGCCAGGGGATCGAGTTCGACTACTCCACCGTCCATGCAGTCCAGGCCCTCAGAGAGGAGGGGATCGAGGCCCACATAGCCAACAACAATCCCGAGACCGTCTCCACAGACTACGACACCTCAGACAAGCTCTTCTTCGAGCCCCTCACCCTCGAGGACGTCATGAACATCATCGAGAAGGAGAGGCACTTTGGCGTCATGGTCCAGTTCGGCGGCCAGACGGCGATGAACCTCGCCATCCCCCTGGAGAAAGAGATATCCCGCAGGGGCCTCGACACGAAGATCCTGGGGACGAGCCCCGAGAATATCGACATGGCCGAGGACCGGGAGAGGTTCAACATCGCCCTCCAAAAGATGGGGATACCTCAGCCCGAGGCGGGGTACGCCACCAGCCCAGAAGAGGCCAAGGCCGAGGCGCGGCGGATCGGCTACCCGGTACTGGTGAGGCCCAGCTATGTCCTGGGTGGCAGAGCCATGGAGATCGTCTACGACGAACGGGAGCTCGTGGTCTACATGAGGGAGGCGGTTAGGGTATCGCCGGAGCATCCGATCCTCATCGACGACTTTCTCCAGAACGCCGTGGAGATCGATGTCGACGCCGTCTGCGACGGCCAGGACGTCCTCATCGGAGCGATCATGGAGCATATCGAGGAGGCGGGAATCCACTCAGGAGACAGCGCCTGCATCATCCCGCCCCAGACGATCCCCCCTGCCGTCCAGGATACCGTCCGGGATTACGTCAAAAAGATCGCCCTCGCCCTGGAGGTGAAGGGGCTCCTCAACATCCAGATGGCCTACAAGGACGGGATCGTCTACGTCCTGGAGGCGAACCCACGGTCGTCCAGGACGATCCCCTTCGTCTCGAAGACGGTGGGCATCCCCCTCGCCAAGATCGCCGCCTCCGTCATGGCCGGAAAGACCCTGGCAGAGCTTGGGTACACCCGCGAGCCGACCGTTCCTTATGTCTCGGTGAAGGAGGTCCTCCTCCCCTTCGAGAAGCTTCCCGGAGCCGACACCCTCCTGGGGCCGGAGATGAGGTCGACGGGGGAGGTGATGGGGATCGACCGCGTCCCCGGCCTCGCCTTCTTCAAGGCGGAGCTCTCCGCCGACAACCCCCTCCCGACGGAGGGGATCGTCTTCATCTCGGTGAGGGACGAGGACAAAGGCGCCATCGCCGAGGTGGCGAGGAAGCTCACAGAATCAGACCTCTCGATCATCGCCACCGAGGGGACGGCCGAGTTCCTCACGAAGATGGGGGTCGCCGTCGAGAGGGTCGAGAAGATCTACGCAGGGAGCCCCAACGTCCTCGACTACATGAAGCGGGGGGAGGTGAGCCTCATCATCAACACCCCGACGACGAAGCAGTCGGTGAGGGACGGCTTCCAGATCCGGCGGAACGCCGTCGACTACCACGTCCCCTACATAACGACGGTCCAGGCGGCCCGGGCTGCGGCTCAGGCGATTGAGATCGCCAAGTCCGGCGAGATCACCATCAAGCCCCTCAACGAGTACCATCAGGAAGTCCGGTAAGATGTATCCGGGCCGGCGTAGTCGGGGTGCGAGAAGGAGGTGGGGGGCGACGAGACGTGGTTTAGGGGTGGGAATTGAGGAGTAGAGGCGCGAAGATGGGCGGCGGCGTGGCGGCAGCAGGTGCCGGGGGCAGCAGGTCCCACCGAATCCCGCCCCGGCACCCCCCTCAAGCTCGCCTCAGACCGAAGGGTTTATCTTCGAAAAGCCCAGTGGGTGCATCCGTCGTTTGTGGGCTCGTGGTCTAGCTGGTTATGACATCGCCTTGACATGGCGGGGATCATGCGTTCGAATCGCATCGAGCCCACCTAAAACTGCCCAGGTAGCTCAGTCCGGGAGAGCGTCAGACTGAAGATCTGAATGTCCCCGGTTCGAATCCGGGTCTGGGCACTAATTTTCTTTAGGCATGAAGCCGCATCATCACCTCAATTCGCTTCATATTATTCGACTAAACCGAAACGTTCTTCGCGTTTGATGGCAGAAAGGATCTGTGGTGATTTACGATGGCGTTGCACAAGAAGATCATTAAGGTGCTGGCTCTGGTAGGCATAAGCAGGATCATCAGATTCTTTAAAAAGAGGTATAAGCGGCGCCGTTAAACCTGCCGACTTTTTCTCTCACCGATCGATCCCCGCTGGCCCGTGGGAAGACACCGATAAATTTTTCACGGACCTTGACCGCCTTCCCAAGAGAGAGGATGGAGAGGAGGGCAGAGGAGATGATACTGAAACTGAAACTGAAACTGATCTTACGGGCGGTGGCCGGCGATGGCAGAGATCGATGACCTATTGCGGGCTCTGAAGAGCGGCGATCTGCATTCCCGCACGATGGCGGCTTATGCCCTCGGGAGGATCGGCGACCCCAGGGCCACAGAGCCCCTCATCGAAGCACTGAAGGACGGGGCCGGCAGGGTCCGGGAGCGGGCCGCCTGGTCCCTGGGGGTCATCGGCGACCCCGGAGCCGTCGGTCCCCTAATCGAAGCTCTGAAGGATGACAAGGACCTGATGGTCCGATCGAGGGCCGCCTACGCCCTCGGTCAGATCGGTGATGCCGGGGCGCTCGATCATCTGATGGCGGCCCTCGGCGATGAGAATAAAGGGGTCCGATGGAGGGCGGTGGAGGCCCTCGGGAGGATCGGCGACCCTCGGGCGGTCGATCCCCTCGTCGACGGACTGGGGGATGCCATATGGTCCGTCCGATCCAGGGCCGCCTGGTCCCTCGGGAGGATCGGCGACCCTCGGGCTGTCGACCCTCTCATCGAAGCTCTGAAAGACGGATATGAGCACGTCCGCCGGAACGCCGCCCTCGCCCTCTGCCGGATAGGCGACCCCCGGGCGGCGGGACCCCTCGCCGAGGCGCTGGACGACGAGGCGCCGTCGGTTCAAAGGGCGGCAAAACAGGCGTTGGAGAGGCTGGGGGCGGATTAGCCCCCTCCCCACCCCTCCCCCATCCTTCTCCACCATCCTTCCCCACCCCCTATAATTTCTGGTGGGCGGTGGCGACGATGCCTGGTCCCCGGCGGGAGAAATGGCGCCTTCACCGAAACTGCCGCCGTCTCCGGGGGCCGGGAGGGGGCGGACGAGCCGGGATGGGCCCACAGATCGATGGTCTTCTGCGTCGTCCCTGCTCATTCTTGACGGTTTTGACATTTTGTAACGGCGTAATTGTTATAAACTTTCAGCGCTGATACCAATATCGGGGAGAAGGCGTGCTAAGCCGTTGAGGTTAGTGAGATGAGACGACTTGTATTAGCATTGGGCTTATTGGCGTTGGGCGGCCTCTGTTTGGGTGCCGCTGCGATAGCTTCGGCGAAAGAGGATCCGGGTCCCGAGCCCCCAGACTGGCTCTCGTCCGGCGTCGGTAGCATCACCTACTACGGCGCATTCGGCGATCCCATCGCCGTAGGGTATTACGATGATAGATTGTACCACGATGAATGGTATCCTGTGGCGCGATCGTTCCTGGACGCAGGAGCATACTGGAGTTATTACGGTGCGTACGGCTATCCCATCGCATGGAGATATTATGATGATAGATTGTACCACGATGAATGGTACCCAGTAGCGCGGGCATTTCTGGACGGCACTACATATTATGGGACATATGGCCTCGACCGCTATCAGCCAGTCTATATAGATGGGAGCTGGTGGAGAGATCCGCGAGGATATAGGCCGATATACAGGAGAGAGCCGGGGTACGTATTGGGCGCCCCCTGGTACGTTTTAGGCTCCACGGTCCCCCCCGACGCCCCCTATTCCTACCCTTGATTCCTGGAGAGGCCCCTCCCGGCGCATCCGAGCCGGACGCCACCAGGGGCGGGGTCGTCCGAGAGGCGCCGAGGGGGGCACTGAGAAATCTTCCCCGGAAGTTCGAGACGCTGGAGGCGGCCCTTCTCGGAGCTGGCGCGGGGGGGGTGGGGCAGACGACGCTCGCGAGTTTCTTCTGAAGGGATTGGGGGAGGAAAGCCTTCAAGGCAAAAGTTCACCCACCCCGCCTGACGGCGCCGCCCAGCTTCTCCGGCTCTTCTTTGGCCCGGATCGCATCGCAACTCCTGCCTTCCCGGTGGCGTAACGAATCCGGCATTTCGCATTAACGGTTTGAACGCTCATTAATTTTCATGCTATCGATTTTTTGAGAATCGATATCACTCGACTCTGTATAGAGATCAAATAAGGCCAGCTTCATAAAGACCAAGGATATAATTATTAAATTTTTATAATATACTGAATTGTTAATATCGTGTTGACAAATTCTAGTAAAATTATTTTAAACAAAATTTGAGTTAAATGTTTGAATTTATGCACATTTTGGCAATCAATAAATTCTCAATTTTGCATAGCCTGGCACAATCTAAAAATCAAGTGATTTCGCGTTTTTGAAAATATACCGCTACTTTACTTTAACTCTCTATTTCTAAGGTCTTATCGAACCTGAGCAAGTACAATATTATTCCAGAATAAGTTGTTCA
>Ga0334896_1001154_pt1 | contig 24751 bp, 22 predicted proteins | sample GraSluR3_MG_8_FD_207734 | JGI IMG/M metagenome (GOLD analysis project Ga0334896, IMG submission 207734) | Sludge microbial communities from methane-producing bioreactor in Wageningen University, Netherlands - Granular Sludge_27_06-R3 | ecosystem: Engineered > Bioreactor > Anaerobic >... | reverse complement strand
TGGGTGAAAATATTGCTGGCATTGAGGAGATTGCAGGCAGAGGCAAAAACCGCACCGAGTTCAATCTTATCGAAATGGAGCAGGTGTGCCAATACCTTGCCGCAAGGGCAAGGTGCATGTTCAGGCTAAGAAGTATAATGGAGCAGCAAATAGCCGATACCGGTATGGAAGACCTGACCTACAGGGTGGAGCTGCCATTGATACAGGCGCTGGCCGGCATGCAGCAAAACGGCATCATGCTGGACAGGCAGGCACTGGAGGAGTATTCCGGAAAGCTACGGAAGAGTATAGACAGATTGACAGAGGAAATATACTCCCTTTCAGGGGATAAATTCAATGTAAATTCAACAAAGCAGTTAGGCGAGGTATTATTCATAAAGCTGGGACTGCCACCGGTCAAAAAGACCAAAACCGGCTATTCGACCGATGCCGAGGTATTGGAACAGCTAAAGGACAGGCACCCTATTGTAGGGAAGGTGCTCGAGTACCGGCAGCTTGTTAAATTAGAGTCCACCTATGCGGTGGGTCTGATGAAAGCGATAAACCCCCATACCGGAAGGGTGCATTCCAGTTTTAAGCAGACGGTTACGGCCACCGGCAGGATAAGCAGCATCGAACCCAATCTGCAGAATATACCTGTAAAGCTGCAGCTGGGAAGGGAGATAAGAAGGGTTTTTGTTCCAGGGAGTGAAGAATACCTGTTTGTATCCGCCGATTATTCCCAGATAGAGCTAAGGGTACTTGCCCATATATCCGGCGACCGTAATCTAATCAATGCCTTTAAGGAGAGGCAGGATATACATACCCGGACCGCGGCCCAGGTATTCGGGGTGAAGTTATCCGAGGTCACTCCGGCTATGCGGGACAGCGCCAAGGCGGTTAATTTTGGTATAGTATACGGTATAAGCGACTACGGATTATCGCAGAACCTGCATATTTCTCGCAAAAAAGCCGCCGGGTATATTGAAAGATATTTTAAAAATTTTTGCGGTGTAAAGGAATATATGGACCGGGTGGTGAGAGAGGGCAAGGAACAGGGGATGGTAAAAACAATACTCGGAAGGATACGCTACCTGCCTGAATTAAAATCCGGCAACAGGAATGTAAGGAGCTTTGGAGAAAGGCTGGCCATGAACACGCCGATACAGGGAAGTGCGGCCGATATTATAAAGCTGGCGATGAATATGGTTTATCAAAGGCTCAGGAGCCAAGGCCTGGCGTCCCGGCTTGTGTTGCAGGTTCATGACGAGCTTATAATAGAAACCCACAGGGATGAACTCGAAATTGTTAAGGGTCTTTTGAGAGAGTGTATGGAAAATGCGGTGAATCTTAAAGTTCCGCTGGAGGTCAAGATGTCGGTGGGACAAAACTGGTACGAGGCTAAATAGGAGGCAAGGGTATTGCGAAAAATAGGACTTACCGGAGGAGCAGCAACAGGAAAGTCAACGGTTAGCAGTATACTCGGGAGACTGGGAGCAGAAATAATTGATGTTGATATGATTGCCAGGGAAGTGGTGGCCAGGGGAAATCCATGTCTTGAAATGATTGCCGTATATTTCGGAAAGGATGTATTACTGGAGGACGGAAGTCTTAACAGAAAAAAGCTGGGAGATATAGTTTTTGCGGATAAAGCCAAACTGGAGCAGCTTAATGCAATAGTTCACCCTGTCATTATTGAAAGGGTGAAGGGAATCCTTGACAGGCTGGCAGCGGAGAAAAGCACCAGGACACCGGTAATAGACGCTGCTATTTTGATTGAAATGGGTCTTGACACGCTTGTAGACTGTGTATGGCTGGTTTGGGCGGACCGGGAAACCCAGATTCAAAGGCTGGTTGCAAGGGATGGTATGTCAAGGGAAAAGGCTGAGAACATTATCCGCTCACAGATGCCGATGGAGGATAAGATTAAGCTTGCAGATGTGATTATAGACAATACCGGGACAATAGAAGCCCTGGAAACCAAAATCCGGGAGTTATGGGCAGAAAAATAAACATATTGCATATAGGCATAAACAAATAATATAATAGGATAGTATACATTCTAGGAGTGTTATATTTGGATGCAGCACGCCGAAAACGCAGAATTCTAATCACACTGCTAATAACAGTGATCCTTATTGTTGTTATAGTAAATAGTGCTACATGGATAATGAAGGCTCTGTTTCCCGTCTATCACAGGGAGCTGATTTTCAGATATTCTGAAGAATACCAGGTGGATCCCTATCTTATTACTGCTATAATAAGGGCAGAGAGCAAGTTTTATCACAAGGCCCGGTCCCGCAAGGACGCCCGGGGGCTTATGCAGATATCCCCCATTACAGGTACGTGGGCTGCCGATGTACTTGAAATAGAAGATTACAGTCCTGAAGGGCTGTTTGAACCCCAAACCAATATAATGATAGGATGTTGGTATGTACATATACTTATGAAGGAATTCGGTGATGACCTGGAAAATGTTATTGCTGCGTATAACGGAGGCAGCGGCAATGTAAGGAGATGGCTTGCGGACGAAAGATACAGCAAAGACGGTCGAAATCTCGACTATATTCCTTTTCGGGAAACCCGCGAGTACGTGGAAAAGGTTATATACAACTACAGGATTTATAGCAACCTGTACAGATAAATCCGGGCTCTAATGCAAGGTTGCGTAAAACACTTTTAACGAAAGGAAGGTACACAATGGAAAAAAGGGAAGAAATAAAAACCCTTGGGGATGTGTTGGATTATAAGGTGGAGGAGGACAGGCTGCTGCATTCCGCAACCCATCAGGAGATACTGTCAGGCAAAACCACAGATGTGTATTTTATAAGGACAATGGAAATTCTAAGACATCTCGGGCTTCAGGACAGGGTTGTCACCGCCGAGATATTTCCGAGAAAGTCAGGAATAATAGCAGGCATTCAGGAGACTATTAATATACTCATGAATAAAAAAATAAAAATCTGGTCCATCGACGAAGGGGAAAGCTTTGAGGCAATGGATACCGTTATAAGGATTGAAGGTCCCTACAGCGAATTTGGTGCCTTTGAAACAGTTGTACTCGGCATTCTTGCCAGCACAAGCGGTTGGGCCACCGCCGCTTATGAGTGCAGACAGGCATGTGGGGACAAGCCCTTTGTATGTTTCGGGTCGCGTCATGTCCACCCATCGGTGGCGCCGGTTATGGAAAGGGCAGCCCTTATAGGAGGGGCGGACAATGCCAGTTGCATACTGGGTGCCAAGCTTATGGGCAAAGAGCCCGTCGGAACCGTGCCCCATGCTGCATTTATCGTAGCGGGAGATACCCTGAAGGTTGCTAAGGTTTATGACCAGATATCACCCGATGAACACGGCAGGATAATTCTTGTGGATACCTTTAAGGATGAAGTGGAGGAAACCCTGAGGGTGGCGCATCACTTAAAAGAAAGGCTGGGCGGGGTCAGGCTGGATACTCCCAGTGAAAGGGGCGGTGTTACACCGGCCCTCATCAGGGAAGTAAGGGCAAAACTGGACCAGGAGGGTTTTGACTGGGTGAAGATATTCGTATCCGGCGGGCTGAACCCTGAAAGAATAAGAATGCTGTCCCAGGCCGGAGCGGATGCCTTCGGTGTGGGAAGCTATATTTCATCAGCATCACCTATAGATATGACTATGGATATCAAACAAGTAGAAGGCAAGGCTATTGCAAAGAGAGGCAGAATTCCCGGACTTATAAATAATGATAAACTTAAACGTGTGAAGTAGAGGGGGGAGTTATGTTGTTGTCTGCTAAAAGGTTTTTGGCATTGTTGGTGGCCCTGGTACTGACAGCTGCCTTAACCGGATGCCAGCCTCAAATAGAAGATTCCGAGGAGCAGCCGGTGGTCGAGGAAAGCCCTGTTAAGGGGGGGAAGATTGTCTTTGCCGGAACCGAGCCACAGACATTAAATCCGATAATAAACACCGACCGGGACGCGCACCATTTCCTTAAACTGGTCTTCGAAGGAATGGTTGACTACGATAAGGACCTTAAAATAAAACCTGTACTGGCGAAGGACTGGAGCGTGTCAGAAAACGGAAATTCCTATACTTTTAATCTGAGGGAAAACCTGAAATGGCATGACGGTACCCAGGTTACGGCCAGAGACGTAATATTCACACTGGAATATTTAAAAGCCCTTGAGGGGGTAAACAGCCTGCATGTTACAAATATTGACAGGATAACTTATTTTGAAGCCCTGGGCGACTATTCGCTAAACATAGTATTTGACCAATGGTTTAACGGAGCCCTTGATATCATGACCTTTCCGGTGCTGCCCAGCCATCTGTATGAATCGCCCACGGAACTTGCAGGGGGTAAGGCGGAGTTTGTACTGACCGGAACCGGCCCCTATAAGCTGAAGGAACATCAACCTTATAAATTTTTGGGTCTTGTGCAAAATACCCATTGGTGGGGCGGCGAGCCGTTTATCCCGGAAATTGAAATGCAGTTTGTAGCGGATGAAAGTACGGCGCTTACTACCTTTAGAGCCGACCAGGCAGATATTGCCATAACTACATACCCCGATTGGGACAGGTATACCGAGAGCGGGAAAGCCTATATCAAGGATTTTACAACCAACAAATACGATTTTTTGGGCCTTAATTTCACAGAACCAATATTTCAGGATAAGGCACTGCGTAAAGCAATCCAGTACGGAGTGGACAGGAATAAAATAGCAGATAAGGTTTATCTTAAACATGCTGAAATAGTTGATACTCCCATACCGCCCCACGCATGGATATACTCGGCAGAAGCGTCACAATACAACTATAGTACCGAAACGGCGAAGGCCATACTTGCGGAAGCGGGCTGGGCGGACAGGGATAACGATGGTTTATTGGAAAAGGAGATTAATGGTGTCAAGCATGATTTGGTCTTTACTCTATTGGTAAATTCCGATAATCCCAAAAGATTTGAAGCTGCACAAATGGTAAGGGATGACCTTCAAGTCCTGGGTATGGCGGTGGAGCTTATTGAAAATACCTGGGAAGAATTGATTAGCAATGTAAACAAAAACGAATTTGATGCGGTGGTACTGGGCTGGAACCTGGCCAATTACCTTGACCTTTCCTTTGCCTTTCATTCCAACCGGATAGAAAACGGCAGCAATTTTGTGTCCTACAGCGATGAAGAGATGGACAGCCTTTTGCAGGAGGACTTCAGGGCAACTGACCAAAACAGGAAAGAGACCAGTGCCAACCTGCAGGAATATATAGCCGAGGAACTGCCCTATAACAGCCTCTATTTTAAAAAAGCCGCACTGCTGGTTAAAGATAGGATCAGAGGCGATGTGGATCCGAGGGAGCATAATATATTCCTTGATATAGAAAAATGGTATATTCCGGAGCAGCATCAATAGGTATTGACATAACGACCTATAGTTTATATAATATTATCTGCAATTCAAAATGAAAATTTTTGAGCCGTGGTGGTGGAATAGGCAGACACGCTATCTTGAGGGGGTAGTGAGCCATCGCTCGTGCTGGTTCGAGTCCAGTCCACGGCACCAGTAAAACCAAGGGTTTTTTGCCCTTGGTTTTTTTATTGAGAGACTGGTTTTGCTTTCCCGGGGAAGAAAAATTAACGGGAATGACCTCCCCGGTGAAATAGATGCCGCTCTTAATGCAATAGAAGATATTACCCGGGAACTGTAAGGAGGTTTGTAATGGAGAGATATTCAAGACAGATTTTCTTTGATAGTATCGGCAGGGAAGGCCAGCGCTAAATTCTGCAAAGCCATGCGGTAACCATAGGTTGTGGAGCATTGGGTACCGTTATAGCTAACAATTTGGCAAGGGCGGGCGTTGGTAAACTAACAATGGTGGACAGGGATTATGTAGAACTGAGCAACCTGCAGAAGCAGACGCTTTTTACCGAATCTGATGCGTCCGAAAGACTTCCCAAGGCAGCAGCGGCCGAAACTCATCTGAAACGTATTAACTCCGGGATTGAAATAAAAGGAGTAGTAAGTGATGTAAATCTGATAAATATAGAAAGACTTATATCAGGGGCACATATCGTGTTGGACGGAACGGATAACCTTTCGACCCGGTTTCTGATAAACGATGAATGTGTCAAACATGGTATACCATGGGTTTATGGCGGGGCAGTATCCAGCTATGGTATGGTCATGCCTGTTTCTTCCGGGGACGTCCCTGTTTCAGATGTTTAATCAATTTAATAATCAGGGGGAAAACAAACAGCTTGAGATAAGATCAAATTGACATAATATTGAAAAAATATTATTATAGAAGTAACATATACAGTGGGCAATTCACGATGCTTATTCTTATCATAAAATTCTTCTCATGTTGCGCAGACGTACGCTCTTTATTAAGTTAGCTAATACAAAGGCTAAATGAAAGCAGGAGAGAGTTATGAGCGTTACAGTGGCAGATTGCTTAAAACTGCCGGCACTGCGTAAGGCCGAAGTAGTAGCTGGGAAGCACGGTCTTGATAAGATAGTCACAGCAGTTTCCGTTTTGGAATATGCTCATGTGGCCGTACTTGTTGACGGCTTTTTCATAGGCAATGAATTAATCATCTCTGCTTTAATATCCATTAAAGACGATATAGAGGAACAGTGTGCTTTGATACGACGTTTGCATGAGATGGGTGAAGTCGGATTGATTATATATTATGTCGGAATATTCATACCCGAATTGGACAGCAGGCTGCTGCAAACTGCTGACGAACTGGATTTTCCGCTTATTTGCATGCCACAAGGCCGGATTGATTTTAGATACAGCGAAGTAATCAGCGAGGTGTTGGAGACCATAGTCAAGGACCAAATGCAGGAATCCCGTTTTGTAAGCGGCATGATAGACCTGATAGCCCAGTTGCAGGAGCGTCAACGTACCATAGACACGGTCCTTCGTATGTTAAGTGACCGTTTGCGTTGTTCGTTGATTTTGGTTGACCTTATGTATGAACCAATAGGATATGCAGCCTGGCCTATGGGCGCGGGATGGAACTACCGGGAAGCGCTGGATTTTGTTAAGCATATCGAAATGCCCGAAATCCAACAGATGATACCAATGCAGCTAAATAATACCTACGTTAATATTTACCGTGTTCCTATCACGATAGACCGCGGTTCTAATATGCATCTGGTTGCAATTGATGAAACGAGATTACTTACAAAGCATAATCTTAAACAGGCAGCCGAGGTAATTGAACTCTTTGTGAGTATATGGAAATATGATTTTGGGCATGTAGGAGCAGATGAGCTTTTGCGTGCAATACTTAACGATGAGCCGGACAAAATGAGACATATTGCCAGGATATTGCATATAGATGTGGAATCCATTAACAGTATGTGGATAATAAAGGAGAACGGGGATAATCTGTCAACTGAAGAATTGCGCAGCCGTAATACCCGCCGCGTTATATTAGCTAAGTTGTTTTTACAGGAACATCACAAACAGGCATTGATAGATATTTTTGAAGATAATGTAATAGCCTTTATGAATTATTCAAAATACGCCGAGTTGGAAGAAGGGCTGGCGGAGACATTTGTTGAATCGCTGAACGGTATGGCGGCATCGGTAACGTTGGCAGAGTACACACATTTGGCTACTACTACCGATGTACGTGACGCTTACATGTTATTGCAGCGGTGTTTTTCAACGGTGCGTCGTATCTATCCAGCCAGCCGGATAGTAAGGACCTATGAAATACAGTTTGCCCGTACATGTATGGATACCATCAAGGAGGGAGAGAATGCCGTAGAGCAAATGCTGGCTCCACTAAAACCCTTGCGTGGACAAGACAATAAAATCGATCTTATAGATACTCTGGCCGTATTTCTGCTGGATGCGCACAACAACATACAAAAGACCGGTTCTCTGATGTTTTTACATAAAAATACCGTAAAGTATCGTGTAAACAAAATAAAGCAGTGCTTGGGCTATGACGTGACCAAAATGCCCGAAGCTTACAACCTTTATCTTGCCACTGCTCTTGACAGGCTTTTGAGGAATCCCGGGTAGTTTTGGATCAATAATACATCATAATAGAAGCTATGCCTCCAATTCTGGCGGAGGTTTTTTTATTGTCCAAAAAGACAAAAAGCATAAGCATAAATTCAGCCTGAAAAACGATTACTTATAAACCAAATGATACTACAATATATGCAAGTGCTGGCACTAACACAACCTGGTTTATCATATCTCCGAAACATTCAAAGTTCGGATTTACAGACTATGTTAAAGATTTTAAAAGGAGGGAAAATAATGGCCTATACTAAAATGTATGAACAGCAAATAATAGACATGATTTGGGGAGCAACGCTGCTTGGAGGCGGCGGAGGCGGATCAATGCAAAATGGCTTGGATCTGCTGGCAAAATATAAAGAGGCGCATCCGGGACCTGTTACGGTTATAATTTGCGAGGCCGAAGACATGAATGAAGGCGAATACGCGGCGGTAACCGCCGGTATGGGCGCACCAAGCGCTATACAACGTACCGATTTTTCGGCATATGCCACAAATGCATTTGTTGCATTGCAGGAAATGGCGGCAAAAATGACACCTCCGAAAAACCTGAAATATTCCCTTGCGGTTGAAATGGGTGGGTTTAATACTTTTGTTCCCATGCTGATTTCTTTGGTTAATAACATTCCCCTTATCGATGCCGATGGCGCAGGGCGGGCGGTGCCTGCTCTTAATACATTGCTGTTACACGTAAATGGCTGTGACACATCTCCCTTGGCTATGGCAAACGGTGATAACGACAAGATAAATATTGAATTAAATGATCCAAGAAATGCTGAACTGGCAGAAGAAATTGGCCGCCATATATGTATGGCGTTTGATATGATGTCCGGTTTGGCAGGTTGGATGCTGCAAAAAGAAGAGATTAAAAACAAGATAGTTACCAATAGCGTTACAAAAGCAAAGGACATTGGAGGGGTTTTCAGAGAATGCATAGCTAAGGGTGACGTGGGAAATGTATTAGAGGCCCTATTTGAAAGAAAGATCGTGGAAGGCAAAGTGATATGCAAAGGTGTTGTTACAGGTTTTGAAACTATACAGGAAGAAGGTTTTGACCGGGGTGAGGTTTTCATTTCGGATTTCAAAGACCCTCTGACCTCATGGCAGATAGATTTTCAGAATGAGAATCTGCTTCTGTCAAAGTTCGTTGGCGGAGCCAAGATACCATATATGACTGTACCGGACATTATATGCATGTATGATCTAAAAACCGGAGCACCACTGACAAATGCGGATATTTCGTTAAATATGGAAGTGGCATTGGGAGTACTGGCTGTTGACGATAAATGGTGGCTCAATCCTTCTATGTTTGACGTATGGAGGCCGTTGCTTGCCCGGGTTGGCTATACGGGAGAGAATTTGCCATACAGAAAACTATAGGGAGAAAAGGGTCCGTAGCCGGTAAATGGGAGGCTGCGGACCGGTATCATTATTTTAAATAATAAGGGGTGAATATCATGGAATCTGTTGTGGAGACCAAAAAGACTTTCAATATGGAAAGAAAAGCTCTTTCCAGGATTCTTGACAGCGAACGTCAAAGTTGGACCAGTATTGCGTTTATCTGGATTGGCACTATGATTTGTATTCCCATGCTGATGGTGGGAGGTCTTTTCTCCGGAGTTATGACCTTAAGCAGTATTGTAATGGCAGCAGCATTTGGCTTCGCTATTTGCTGTATAATTATGGTACTGACTGGCATACAGGGTACCGACCTTGGTTTGCCGGATACCATGTGTGCCACCAGAGCATTCGGCGACCGTGGTTCTTCCATGCTAATGAGTCTTATTATCCTGATTGCCCAGCTTGGATGGTTCGGCGTACAGACAGCAACCTGTGCCACCGCATTTAATACCTTGATGGGATATTGGAATGTGGCATTTCCCTTTTGGATTAGCTGTATTATATGGGGTGCGGTCATGCTGTTCACCGCAGTGTATGGGTTTAAGTTTATGAAAGTTCTAAACTACATAGCGGTACCTGCATTATTGGTAATGTGCATATACGGTGCTACCCGTTCTATTGCAATTGTGGGATTTGAGACGCTTTTGCAATATACGCCCGAAGCCAATATGCCCATGGCCTCGGCGGTGTCAACTGTGATTGGCCTGTTTGCTGTCGGTACCGTAATAAACTCCGATTATTCACGTTACAGCAGGAGCCGCAATGATACTATCAAAGCGACAGTGCTGGGTGTGCTGCCGGCAGCCGTGCTGATGATTGCAATAGGTGCGATAATGGCTCTTTCGGCGGGCAATTATGATATTACAGCGGTGTTTGCAAGTATGGGGCTGCCCGTTATAAGCATGCTGGTATTAATACTTGCCACATGGACTACCAACACCGGTAACGCATATACCGCAGGGCTTGCAGCCATGAAAGTTTTCGGGTTTAAGGACGAACTGCGGCCGGTTGTCACGCTGATCTGCGGTGCTCTTGGTACCATTATTGCCATAGCAGGCCTTGCCACCGTCCTTCAATCGTTCATCGGAGTACTTGCCAGCCTGGTGCCGCCAGTCGCCGGCGTTATGATTGCCGACTACTGGATAATAGGCAGGGGTAACAGGGAGAATTGGTATCCTGTTAAGGGCTTCAACTGGAACGGAATAATAGCATGGGTTGCCGGTTCGATTGTGGCACTGTTCTTCAGCTTCTACAGTCCGGCATTGGATGGCATTATAGTGTGCTGTGTGGCATATTTGGCACTTAATGCGGTGTTTGGTAAGACCGCTATGGCCGGTCAGGGCCGGCTCAACCTCGAGGAAATCGTCGAAACTATAGAATAAGGAGGGTGTTTAATGCAGGTTAACAGCAATATAGTAGAAGCGGCAAAAAAACTCATTATTGACTGTATGGGTACCAAGCAGGATGAAATACTGTTAATAGTTGCCGATGAAAAAACTTCAGACCTGGGTTTGGGGTTTGCGGCTGCGGGACGGGAGCTTGGATGTAATACCACTTATGTGGAGGCGTCTGCACAAACCAAGGGTGAACCGCCCGCACCCGTTGCTGCTGCTATGACCGCAGCCGATGTGGAGTTTTTGCTTACTTCAATGAGCTATTCCCACGTTAAGGCCCGGATAGCTGCCACAGAAAAGGGTGTACGGATAGCGTCCATGCCTATGATGACCACCGAGATAGCCCAAAATTATCTTGATGCTGATTATCCTTTCATAAAAAATGTCAGCGAGCAGCTGGCCGGTATGATGACCAGGACAAATAAGGTCAGGGTAGTCACGGAGAAAGGCACCGATATTACTCTGTCTGTTGCCGGACGCGAAGGTCTTGCCGATACCGGTATACTGACACAAAAAGGGGCGCTTGGGAACTTACCCGCAGGCGAGGCTTATATTGCTCCCATTGAGGACTCTGGAACCGGAAAGATTGTTGTGGACGGTTGTGTTGCTTACCTGGGACCCGTAAAGGACGATATAATAATCCGAATGAAGGATGGACGTATTACAGGTATTGATGGCGGGGTCAGCGCCGGCGAACTAAAGACATTCCTGGAGGACAAGGACAAAGAAGCCACAGGCATTGCCGAATTCGGCATAGGAACCAATCCCGGTGCCAGGATTATCGGGCACCCGCTGGTAGACGAAAAGGTGTGGGGAACCATTCACATAGCGTTCGGCATGAGTGCCTCGATTGGCGGTACGCGCAAGTCAGACACCCATTACGACTGCATCATTAATCAGCCAACTGTCTGGTTTGACGGTGTTATGGTGATGGATAAAGGCGAACATATTTATTAACGTCACCCGCTAATAAAAAAATCATATGTAGAATGCAGCCGAACAAAAGTTGTTTGGCTGTTTTTTTCGCATCTCTTACTACTGCAGTTATTCTTATATTTATATGGCAATGGTATTCGTACACAAGACTGGGGCTTGGTTTTGCTTAATTGTATTATGACAGTTTATTTGGGGCTGCAATTTGTATATAATAAAGTTAGGAATAGCAATATTTGGATTAAGGAGGTTGTGTTGAATGATTGCCAACAGCGAAATTGCCAGCTCCATGACGGTTAAGCTTGACGATATTTTTGAAAAGCTGCCTGAAATGCCGGAATTTAAGGAGGGTATAAGAAGGGCGCCCAAAAGGGACTTTACACTAAACAAAGATGATACACGACTGGCACTAAAAAATGCACTTCGGTATATACCCGAGAAATGGCACGAAAGATTAGCCCCGGAGTTTTTGAACGAGTTGCTTACCAGGGGAAGGATATACGGCTATCGCTTCAGGCCCGGGGGCGCCATTAAAGGCATGCCCATTGACGGGTACAAAGGCGAATGCATTGAAGGGAAAGCCTTTCAGGTAATGATAGACAACAACCTTGATTTTGATGTGGCTCTTTATCCCTATGAGTTGGTTACCTACGGTGAGACGGGCCAGGTCTGCCAGAACTGGATGCAGTATAATCTTATCAAAAGATACCTAGAAATAATGACCCGGCATCAGACCCTGGTCATTGAATCGGGACATCCGCTGGGGCTGTTTAGCTCTTCTCCCCAGGCGCCCAGGGTGATAATTACAAATGCTCTTATGGTTGGTATGTTTGACGACCAGGATAACTGGAACAGGGCTATGGCCCTCGGGGTGGCAAACTACGGACAGATGACCGCCGGTGGGTGGATGTACATAGGACCCCAGGGCATAGTTCACGGCACCTATTCGACGATACTAAATGCAGGCAGGGATAAGCTGGGCATTCAAGCCGACAGCGACCTTAAGGGGCGTTTGTATGTAACTTCTGGTTTAGGAGGTATGAGCGGGGCGCAGGGCAAGGCGGTAAGAATTGCAGGCGGTGTGGGCATTATAGCTGAGGTGGATGCCTCAAGAATAAAGACAAGGCATGACCAGGGCTGGGTTGACGAGGTGGCGGAAAGCCCGGGGGATGCCTTCGGGCTTGCAGGTGAGTATCAAGGCAGGAAAGAGGACATCGCTATAGCCTTCCACGGCAATATTGTGGATTTGCTTGAATACGCAGCAGATAATAATATCCATATAGACCTTTTGTCAGACCAGACATCATGTCATGCCGCATACGACGGGGGGTACTGTCCCCAGGGGCTCACCCACCGGGAACGGACCAAACTTCTGGCCACCGACAAGGCAAAGTTTAAGAATATGGTGGACAAATCGCTTAAACGGCATTTCGAGCTGATAAAAACCCTTGTGGATCGGGGCGTATACTTCTTTGATTATGGTAACAGCTTTATGAAGGCCATATATGATGCCGGCGTAAAGGAAATATGCAAAAACGGACAAAACCCCAATGACGGTTTTATATTTCCCTCCTATGTGGAGGATATTATGGGTCCGGTACTGTTTGATTATGGATACGGGCCCTTCAGGTGGGTATGCTTAAGCGGAAAGGAAGAAGACCTGCAAAAAACCGACCGGGCTGCCATGGAGTGCATAGACCCTGACAGGCGGTTCCAGGACAGGGACAATTATGTATGGATAAGGGATGCCCGTAAAAATAAACTGGTGGTGGGAACAAAGGCGAGAATCCTTTACCAGGATGCAATGGGCAGGACCAAAATCGCCCTTAGGTTTAACGAGATGGTAAGGAACGGCGAAATAGGCCCGGTAATGCTTGGCAGGGACCATCACGATACCGGAGGTACCGATTCGCCCTTTAGGGAGACCTCCAACATAAAGGACGGCAGCAATATAATGGCGGATATGGCAACCCAGTGTTTTGCCGGAAACGCAGCCAGGGGTATGAGCCTTATTGCACTGCACAATGGCGGCGGAGTTGGTATCGGCAAAGCGATAAACGGCGGCTTTGGCCTGGTACTGGATGGGAGCGAAAGGGTTGACGGTATCATAGAAAGTGCAATCCCCTGGGATGTGATGGGCGGTGTAGCAAGGCGGGCGTGGGCAAGGAATGAAAACTCAATTGAAACCTGTATAGAATACAACGGAATGAAGAAGGGAACCGACCATATCACCATACCCTTTATTCCCGATGAAGATTTGTTGAAGGGCCTGGTTGACAGAGAGTATATGAGTTGAAGGAGATGAGGTCTGTGAAGGATAAAATACTGGAATGTGTGCCCAACTTCAGCGAAGGTAAAGACAGAGATATGATAGAAAAAATAGTCGGTCCCTTCCGGCGGGTGGAGGGGGTTAAGCTTATGGACTATTCGGCGGACAAAGACCATAACAGGCTTGTGGTTACGCTTATAGGAGATCCGGAGAGCTTGAAAGAATCGCTGCTGGATGCAATGGCGGTTGCCGTCCGGGAGATTGATATGAACCGCCACAGGGGTGAACACCCAAGAATGGGCGCTGTTGACGTAATACCATTTATACCGATTAAGAATGTGACCATGGAAGAAGCGGTAGACCTGTCCAGGCAAGTGGCCCGGGAAGCGGCCGGGAGGTTTAATCTGCCGGTATACCTGTATGAAAATGCGGCGACAGCACCCGAAAGGCAAAACCTCGCAGATATCAGAAAGGGCCAGTTTGAGGGCTTTTTCAAAAAGATAAGGCTTCCTGAATGGAAACCGGACTACGGCCCTCCGGAAGTACATAAAACAGCCGGCGTTACGGCGATAGGCGCGCGGATGCCCCTGGTTGCCTTTAACGTTAATCTGGCCACCAATAAGCTTGAAATAGCAGCTGCCATAGCCAAAAGGATACGTAACTCGGGAGGGGGACTTAAGTTCTGCAAGGCAATAGGTGTCGATCTCAGGGAGAAGGGAATGGTTCAGGTATCCATGAATATGACCGACTATACTAAGACTTCCCTTTATCAATCCTATGAGATGATAAAAATGGAAGCCAGAAGATATGGAGTAACGGTGACGGGAAGTGAGCTTGTCGGTATTCTGCCTATGCAGGCGCTCACCGATGTTGCGGCATACTATCTCGGCTTGGAGAGCTTCTCGGAGGAACAGATACTCGAGCACAGGCTGTTGTGGGAGGATTAAGGAAAGGGAGGGATAAATTGTGTTGGCAGATAAAAGCATTAAAGAATTTTTGGCCCGAACCGCTTCGGATGACCCGGCCCCTGGGGGTGGCAGCATTGCGGCTCTATGCGGAGCCGTTGCCTGTGCCCTTGTATCCATGGTTGCATCCCTTACGGTTAATAACCAAAAGTATGTTGAAGTACGCGGCCAGATGAAAGGCTTAATAGACAAAAGCCCGGGGCTTATAAATTTCTTCATGGAGCAAATGGAAGCGGACGCACACGTTTTTAACGGGGTTATTGAAGCATACCGAATGCCAAAATCCAGCCCGCAGGAAAAGGCTGTGCGCAGTGAGGCAATACAGCAGGGCTTGAAGGAGGCGGCCGAGATACCCATGGCGGTTGCGGATAAAGCCCTGGCGGCTATGGATATGATTGAGACTGCGGTAGAAAAGGGGAACAGCCAGGCGGTTACCGATGGGGCTGTTGCGGCGATGATGGCAAGGACTGCGATATTGTCGGCTTTATACAACGTCGAGATAAACCTCAAATCAATAAAGGATAATGAATACAGGGAAAGAATGCAAGTCCAAATCAGGGAATTAAGGGAAAGGGCCGCTGCCAGAGAGAGCCAAATCCTCGAAAAAGTAGAAATTTAAGTTAAGATTCCTATTCACAAAAAACCGCCTAAAAGCATAGCATATATTGCAGTAAGATATGGAGGTGAAAGGCAGTGGAAGATAAAGGCTTGTTTGGCGGCGGTGGATTTGGCGTAACTTTTTTACTGTTGATAATAATAATAATATTCTTCGCAGGCGGAACTAAGTGGTAAAGTAACCAATTGCTATCCGATAACCAGCCAATTAAACAGACATAGCAAAGGTGCCGGTGTATTCCGGCGCCTTTGCTTTTGTTGTTTGTCTGTTTGCGGCACAATTTGATATTTGTCTATAGGTAACTTAGGTTCCCTATGCTATAATAAGACTAGGATAACTAGAAAAAGCGGTGATATACATGAGAAAAAAAAGAAAGGAAAGGTCTCAAAAAACCAATAGGGCCGGAATGCTTTTGCTGTTGTTTATACTAATACCTCTTGTGGGGATAACGATTGGCTATGGAGTATCGAAAGCTATTATTATCCCCTATCTGACAGAGCAGCAGGAAGACGCACCCGGGGTTTCGTCAGAACAGACCGGCCGGGAAAATGCCCCCAATCCGGAAAACCCGTCAGCGCATACTTCCGAAGAGGAAAGCCAGGCGGTGAATGCGTACCAGCGGGTATATAACGTAGAAGGTTTTGAGCTATTCCGTATTCAGGTAGGTGCCTTTTCCAGCCAGGAAAATGCGCTCGGGCTGGCAGAAGAGTTGAACGACAGGGGAATGGCAGCATCGGTGGACACGGAGGGTATGAGCAAGGTGTATACGCTGTATTCATTTTCGGGGGATGCGGCTGCGGCCCGGCTCGAGAAGGTAAAAGAGCATTACAGGGATGCGCATGTTTCGCAAATAAAATATCCTTCGGTGGATATAAACTTTTCCGATTCCTCCTCTGAAGAAGCCGACCTGCTCATTGAACAGCTTAAGGAATGCATGAGTATGCTTGTCGATATAACGGATGAAGATGTGAGCGGAAAAAACATAAGCAGTATTGTGCGGGAACAGGAAAACCGTATTCGACAGTTTGACAGTCAGATTTCCCAGACCAATTGGCCTCCGTCGATGGAAAAATACAGGGAGGAAGCGTCGGCACTTTATGCCGCAATGCTTGGGAGCTATTCGGAATACAATCATCAAACGAATATACCGGGTCAGATATCCATGGAACTGGTCAATTGTTATACTGGTTTTTTGGAAAGAATAAGCCTGATTATATAGGAGGTTAACATGTATTTATATGAGATAAGAGGAATCCTTGATGCTGAAGTAATAGCAGGGAAGTCCAGAATGGACCGGGAGGTGGAGTTTGCCTTCGGAGCGGACCTTATGAGTGATGTATTGGCCTTCGTCAACGAAAGAACAGTGCTTCTTACAGGCTTAACAAACCCGCAGGTGGTTAGAACCGCTGAAATGATGGATATCGCAGCAATCATATATGTCAGAGGTAAAAGGCCGGATGCCGCTTCCCTGGAATTGGCAGAAGAAAATGGAATAACGATTATGTGGACGCCCTATACTTTATATACCACAAGCGGAATCCTGTATAATGCAGGGCTTAAGGGAATAGATGAACTGGGAGTTGTAAAATGAGCACACAGGATATGGTAAAACTCAATTACAGGGTTTATCCGGAGGACTTTGCAAAGGCAGGGGACGCTTCAAGCAATACAAAAAAGGTGTTGAAAAAGCTGGGCATTCCTTCGGATATAACAAGACGGGCAGCGGTAGCAACCTATGAAGCAGAGATGAATATTATAATTCATTCGTCGGGCGGAGAGATTATTGTAAATATTTGGACTACAAAGATCGAAATAATAGCAAAGGACTGTGGACCGGGCATCCCCGATATTGACAAGGCAATGCAGAAAGGCTATTCAACCGCTTCGGATCATGTGCGGGAGATGGGCTTTGGTGCGGGGATGGGACTTCCAAATATGAAACGGTGCAGTGATGGGTTTCTGATAGATTCCAAGGGAGGCGAAGGCACCACGGTTACCATGATCTTTTATATAGATTATTAAGAGGGTGGTAAAATGGGCAATTATTTTCATTCGGTGGTATTGTCGGAGTCCAGTTGCAAGGGATGCACCCACTGTATCAAGAGGTGCCCGACAGAAGCTATAAGGGTGAGGAATACAAAGGCAAGCATCTTCGGCGAAAAATGCATAGACTGCGGCGAATGCATCAGGGTGTGCCCCTATCATGCGCAGAAGGCTGTGACAGACGACCTGGAGGGCATTAACAGATATAAATACAGAATAGCCCTTGTACCTCCGGTGGTTCATAGTCAGTTTGATCCAGGCACGGGACTGGGGAAAATTATGAAGGCGGTTGAGATGCTTGGCTTTGACCAAGCATATGATATCTCCTCCTATAATGATATTATGTCTGCAGTAATTAAGCATTACCTGGAACAGAACAACACAGCCAGACCGGCGATATACAGCGACTGCCCGGTAATTATAAGGCTGATACAGCTGAGATATCCGGACCTGTTGGACAATGTGCTTCCACTGGTATCCCCGTTGGAAATTGCCTCAAGGTTAATTAAGACAGATATCGTCAAGAGGAAAAATTTCAGGATGGGGGACATAGGGGTTTTCTATTTGACGCCCTGCCCGGCTAGGGTGACCGGCATAAGGGCGCCCATAGGCATTAGCTATCCCTATACCGACGGGGCAATATCCATAAGGAAGATATATGGCAATCTGTGCAAAAACTTAAAAGAACTTCGGGATATTGAGACGGTGGAGGGCTATGGTTTTTCCGGCCGGGGACTTAGATGGGACAGGATAGGCGGGCAAAGTTACTCGATTGGGTCCAAAAACTACCTGGCCGTTGACGGAATAGAAAATGTGATAAATATTTTTGAAGAGCTTGAGCTGGGTAAGCTGAGGGGAATGGATTTTCTCGAAGCCTATGCCTGTACCGGGGGATGCGTTGGCGGACCGCTTTTGGTGGAAAACGCTTTTGTAGCAAAGGCCAGGGTTAAGCATCTTTCCGAGACTGTTCCTTCCCACGGGCTGATAAGCAAATCCGAGGTTGAAGGGCTCATTGATACGGGACTTCTTAACTGGACCGAGGAGGTTAAACCCAAAAAGCAGGTAAGCCTTGATCCGGATATCAAGAAGGCCATACAAAAGATGGAAAAAGTGGAGGAAATATTAAAGAAGCTGCCGGGTATCGACTGTGGTTCCTGCGGAGCGCCGACTTGCAGGGCTTTGGCGGAGGACATAGTAAACGGCCGGGGCAGTGAAGCAGATTGTGTTTTCAGGATGAGGGAGAAGATGAACAAGATAGATAGGGGGTAGTTATTAATGGATGTAAGGCAGCTGTGTCACAGTCTCAAACTTGAGCCGGTTGCAGGGGCAAATGGTATGGACAAAGAAGTTAACGGGGCCTTTGCAGGTGATTTGTTGAGCTATATTATGGCCAACGCTGCAAAGGGAAATGTTTGGCTTACTATTCAGGCGCATTCGAATATTGTTGCCGTTGCCTGCCTGCTCGAACTGGCGTGTATAATTGTTACCGGCGGTGTGCAGGTTGACAGCGATACCCTGGAGAAGGCTGACCGGGAAGGAATACCAATATTGTCCGCAGACCAGGACGTGTATACCCTTTGCTGTAAGCTTCATGGTCTCGGTATTTAACAGACCATGAATATTGCGCTGGATTTGCACATACATTCAGCCCTCTCCCCCTGCGGTGACAATAGTATGACACCTAATAACATAGTAAATATGGCCAGTTTGAAGGGGCTCGATGCTATTGCTGTAACCGACCACAATTCTTCGGAAAACGTGGAGGCAGTAATAAAGCTTGGTCTTAAAAAGGGAATAGTTGTGATACCCGGTATGGAAGTGCAGTCCAGGGAAGAGGTGCACCTGCTGTGTTACTTTGCATATCTTGAGCGGCTACTGGACTTTCAGCAAAGGATATATCAAAATTTGGACGGAGAGAATAGGCCGGATTTTTTTGGCAGGCAGCTTATAATGGATGAATCCGACAGGCTGACGGGACATAATAGCAGGCTGCTCATAGGGTCAGTCCGCCTTTCGGTGGAACAGATAGTCACCCTGGTTAATGAGCGGGGAGGAAGAGTGGTGCCGGCCCATGTGGACAAAAAAACGAACAGCATCATATCAAACCTTGGCTTTATACCGCCGGATCTGGATATAAAAAGCGTTGAAGTCAGCAGAAATAAGGATGTCCGGCAGCTGCTCATACAGCACAGTCTGTTAACGAAATATAGAATAATACATTCTTCGGATGCCCACCGGCTTGAAGATATTCTGGAGCGGGAATTCTTTATGGAGGTCCCGGATACAAGCGTTTCCGGAATAATAGAACAGCTCTAAAAGAATGGGGACACGCAGCTTTACACTTCCTAAACGAAGGGAGAATGATAATGAGGGACATATCACTGCACATTCTTGATATTGCAAACAATTCACTGGAAGCAGGTGCAAGCCTGATTGAAATTTCAGTTACAGTAGATGTAAAGAACAATGTATTGAAGGTACAAATTAAGGATAACGGACATGGTATGGAGGAAGAGACTGCGAAGAAGGCGGCTGACCCCTTTTATACCTCAAGGAAAACAAGGAAGGTAGGGCTTGGGCTTCCGTTGCTGAAGGCATCCTGTGAAAGGTGCGGCGGAGAGTTTTCCATATGGTCGAAGCCGGAGGAAGGTACAGAGATAAACGCCAGCTTTGAGTATGATAATATTGACCGGCCTCCACTGGGAAATATTTCTGAGACTATTTTCAGCCTGGTTATACTAAACCCCGAAAGAGATTTTATATACTATCATTTCTTTGACGATAAGCAATTTGTTCTAGATACCAGAGAATTAAGGGGGGTGCTGCAGGGGCTTTCTTTCAATAACCCTGAGATTACCGGCTGGTTAAGCGACTATCTGAAAGAGGGGATTCCGGATTTGGGGACAACATCTGACATTTAGGATATTCATAGAAAAACTGCATTATTTCATAAACACGTTTAACGTGTTTTTTTCTTTTGGAAAATAAATATTAACAAATAACAGTATGTACCACAAAACTATTGTGTTAAAATAGTATTGATAGATATATAACAAACGAATACAGACAGGACAGACATAATTAAATCCTGGCAGCCGGTTTTATTTTTCATATATTTCAATGCTGATAAATAAAAGGCCATGAATAGTTCTGTTGTTATTTAATAAATTATATAGTATTACCAAAAAAATGACCGTATATACTCATTTTTTTGAATATATCTATTTTTTTTAAAAATTTTATGTTAGAATATAATTAGAATTGATAGATAAATAACAAACATATGAAGTATAGGAGGGAAACCAATGGCAGTAAAAGAAATTCGGGATCCAGTGGATATACCGGAAAATTTTCAGGCGCTTCAGGAGATAATTGACGAGTACCGGGAAAAGAAAGGTTCACTTATACCCGTGCTGCAAAAAGCTCAGGAGATATTCGGGTATCTGCCTCTTGAGGTTCAAAAATTCATTGCCGAAGGTATGAATGTATCTCTGCAGGAGATTTACGGAGTCGCAACCTTTTATGCACAGTTTACACTGGAGCCCAGAGGAGAGCACACCATAGGCATGTGTATGGGTACGGCCTGCTATGTTAAGGGAGCGAAAGTCATCCTAGACAGGCTGAAGAAAGAACTGAATATTGATGTCGGCGAGACAACCGGGGATTTGAAGTTTACGCTGGAGGCTACCAGGTGCCTGGGTGCATGCGGACTGGCACCGGTAATGATAATAGACGACAGCGTTTACGGAAGGTTAACGGCCGACAAAATCCCGGACATACTTGATAAGTACCGTTAAATCGTCGGTTGCTGATGTAAACCGGTAAACAGGTTTGCTGAAAAGAATAGTTTTATAGATGTTTAAATCAAAAATAATGGGGGTGTAAACAGTGAAAACAATACAGGAATTGGAGGAAATAAGAAATAGGACGCTGGAGAAGATAAGCATTCGTAAGGAGAGGCAGGGCACAAGGGTTGTTGTAGGTATGGCTACATGCGGAATAGCTGCCGGGGCAAGACCGGTACTTCTATCCTTTGTGGAAGAGGTTAATAAAAGGAAATTACAGGACGTATTAGTATCCCAGACAGGCTGCATAGGAGTATGCGAATACGAGCCTATTGTTGAAGTTTACAGGCCCGGGGAAGAAAAGGTGACCTATGTAAGGATGACACCGGAAAAGGTCGGAAAGATTGTGGCAGAGCACGTAGTAAACGGAAAAGCTGTTACGGAATATACAATAGGCAGCATAGATAAATAGATAAATAGATAAATAGTATCTTAAATGTATAGGAGGAAAAACAATGGAAATATTTCGTTCCCATGTGCTGATTTGCGCAGGTACAGGCTGTACTTCCTCACGGTCGGATAATGTAGCTAAAGCATTTGAAAGGCTGATAAAGGAAGAAGGGCTTGAACGGGAAGTGAAGGTGGTCAGAACGGGGTGTTTCGGACTGTGTGAAGTGGGCCCGATTGTAATAATATATCCCGAGGGGGCCTTCTACAGCAGGGTTGATGAAAAGGACGTAGAGGAAATAGTCAAGGAACACCTTGTAAAGGGCAGAATAGTAAAGCGGCTTCTTTACGAAGAAACCCTTGAAAAGGATAATATAAAATCATTAAACCAGGTGGATTTTTATAAAAAACAGATGCGGGTTGCTCTTAGGAATTGTGGAGTAATAGACCCGGAAAACATCGATGAGTATATAGCTATGGACGGCTACAAAGCTATCCAGAAAGTTCTCACCGAGATGACTCCTGAAAAGGTAATAGAAGAAGTAAAGAAATCTGGCTTAAGGGGAAGAGGCGGCGCCGGTTTCCCCACCGGTATGAAGTGGCAGTTTGCATATAATTCGAAGGATGACAAGAAATATGTATGCTGTAATGCCGACGAGGGTGACCCGGGTGCATTCATGGACAGGAGTGTACTGGAGGGGGATCCCCACTCTGTGCTGGAGGCTATGGCAATAGCAGGTTATGCCATAGGTTCGGATCAGGGTTATATTTATGTCAGGGCGGAATATCCGATAGCGGTGAAGAGGCTTCAGATAGCCATAAATCAGGCAAGGGAGTACGGACTGCTCGGAGAAAATATTCTGGGAACCGGGTTTAGCTTTGACATAGATTTGAAGATTGGCGCAGGAGCCTTTGTGTGTGGTGAAGAGACAGCCCTGCTAAACTCGATTGAGGGCAAAAGAGGAGAACCGAGACCTAGACCTCCTTTCCCGGCAGTTAAGGGTCTGTGGCAAAAACCCACAATACTCAACAACGTTGAGACCTACGCGAATATTTGCCAGATAATTATAAAGGGCGGAGACTGGTTTGGAAGTATAGGTACCGAAAGAAGTAAAGGTACCAAGGTATTTGCACTGGGTGGCAAAATAAACAATACCGGGCTTGTGGAAATACCCATGGGAACGACCGTCAGGGATGTAATATACGAGATAGGCGGCGGTTGCCCAAACGGTAAAGCTTTTAAGGCGGTACAGACGGGAGGGCCCTCCGGCGGGTGTATACCGGCAGAGCTTATAGACACTCCCATAGAATATGATACTTTGGTTCAAATAGGCTCCATGATGGGCTCGGGCGGTATGATAGTAATGGACGAGGATAACTGCATGGTTGATATAGCCAGATTTTTCCTCGACTTTACCTGTGACGAATCCTGCGGCAAGTGCACGCCCTGCCGTGAAGGTACAAGGAGAATGCTGGAAATACTTGAAAAGATAACAGAGGGTAAGGGCGAAGAGGGTGATATTGACAAACTGGAAAGCCTGGCTAAAAATATCAAGGCCTCGGCTTTGTGCGCCCTCGGACAGACTTCACCTAATCCGATATTGTCAACCCTCAGATATTTCAGGCATGAATATGAGGCGCATATAATTGACAAAAAGTGTCCGGCAGGTGTATGCACAGCTCTGTTGCAGTATGTGATTGATGAAGATAAATGCAAAGGCTGTGGTATTTGCGCCAAGAACTGTCCTGCCAATTGTATTTCAGGCAAAGCAAAGACACCATACGTTATAGACCAGGATAAGTGTATCAAATGCGGTACCTGCCAGGAGAAATGTCCCTTTGGTGCCATAACCAGGAGATAACGCAGTTGGGCAAAAAAACTGATTATATTTAACAAAGGTGCAGTTGTCCGTAAGTATAGTTTACTGTTTCACACGGTCAGGAAGCACATAACCATATTGAGTATTAATTTTGCCAAGGAAAGGAGTAAACGGTATGAAGATGATAAATCTTACTATTGATGGCACCCAGGTCCAGGTACCCGAGGGTACTACGATACTGAATGCTGCCATCAGTCTGGGTATTGATGTGCCTACTCTGTGCCATGACCCCCGGCTGAAGCCCGATGGTGCATGTAGAATATGTGTGGTTGAGGTTGAGAAGGCAAGAAGCCTCGTAACATCCTGCGCAACTCCTGCGGGGGAGGGCATGGTGGTATATACGGAAAGTCCCAGCGTAGTGGAAGCAAGAAAAGAGATTTTAAGGCTGATGTGGGCTAACCATCCCTATAACTGCTTAACCTGTGAAAAGGCAGGGAACTGCAAGCTTCAGGATTACAGCTACAGGTACGGTATAACCGATGAGGATATTCAGCTTTTTTCAGGCCAAAAAAAGAAATACGAAGTTGATGAGAGCAACAAGTTCTATATCAGTGACCAGAACAAGTGCATAGTGTGCGGTAAATGTGTGAGGATTTGTAATGAACTACAGTGCACAAGCGCTATAGGCCGTTCGGACAGGGGTTTTGCCACCCATATCACACCACCCTTTGAAATAGACTTAGATGCATCCGAATGCGTATCCTGCGGCAACTGCGTATCCAACTGCCCGACGGGCGCGCTGTCGGCGAGGAAGAAAGAAAAGTACAGGGAATGGGAAGTAAAGCGGGTGGATACCACGTGCACATACTGCGGCGTAGGCTGCCAGCTGCAGTTATTGGTAAAGAATGACAAGGTGGTGGGCGCAGAGCCGCTAAACGGCCCTGCCAACGAAGGCTTGTTATGCGTAAAGGGTAAGTTCGGGTACAATTTCATAAACCATCCCGACAGGCTTAAAACACCGCTGATTAAGAAGAACGGAAAATTCGAAGAAGCCGGCTGGGACGAAGCGTTAAAGCTGGTAGC
>Ga0334896_1001149_pt1 | contig 24810 bp, 12 predicted proteins | sample GraSluR3_MG_8_FD_207734 | JGI IMG/M metagenome (GOLD analysis project Ga0334896, IMG submission 207734) | Sludge microbial communities from methane-producing bioreactor in Wageningen University, Netherlands - Granular Sludge_27_06-R3 | ecosystem: Engineered > Bioreactor > Anaerobic >... | reverse complement strand
AAGATTGTTCTCTGTGCAAATATGCAGACATTGGCGATAGCTATCCACAGCCTGATCCTTTTGAGACAGATGGGCATAGCTCTTTGCGATCCGTTGCATGATCTGAAGCCTATCCTTTGGAGTTTTAGTGATATCCAAAAGATATTGATTGATCTGCAGACAACCATGAGCATCACTGAGAATCCCGAAGAGATTGAGCATCTGCGCAAAAAGCTCAGGATTGCTCCCTTGGCTGAGCATATAAAGCCTCAGCTGGATCTGTTTTCCCACTCCCTTTTTCTTTAGAAAGCTCAGAAGTTTTTTCTGTAGTGCTGAGGGAAAACGGGATGGATCTTCTTGCAGCCAACGCCGGAAAGAAAGCTTCTTTTGGATCACGCAGACATCTTCCACCACTGCCAAAAGCCCCCGCTCGACCATCGCTTTTGTATCACCTTTGAGCCCACGTCTTCCAAGGGCCTCAGCGACATCATCGCATTCCGAGCCGTCCAGTATATACATTGCCAAAAGCAGCTCTATCTGGCTCTCGGTAAGCTCGTCAAGATTCTGATAGTAGATCTCGTGGGCATCATATGTCTTCTCGAGATAAGGGCTTAGGTCAAATCCTCCCTTTGGCTTCGCCTGCCGGATTTCGGAAAAGATCTTCTCGAGAATCATCAGATTCCCGCCGGAAATCTTGCTTAAGATCTCGCCCTCGGATACATAGGATAGCTCCGTTCCCGGAAATACACTGCCCAAAAGCTTTTGAAGATCCTCTGCGCCCAAACTCGGGAGATTCTCCACTATGGAAAAAGGGAAAACCCTATTCTGCGAAAGAGCAATCACCTGAATCGAGACATCAGAAGCATATTGAACCAGATATTGCAAAAAGTCACGGCTATAATCATCCAACACTTCCGCGTCGTCAATCACCAAGACCATCGGATGCAAGCTCTCACGCTGCAGTAGCAGCTCCGTCAGATAGTAGAAAAAGTCATACTTCATGCCGGTGTGATACTTCCGGAAATGCTCTTCAAAGATCTCAAGCTGCTCTTTCTCACCGAGACCTGTCAAGATCTCAATCAATTCCGGAAAGTGATTTAAATACACAGGATGCGGACTAAAATACACGATTCTGCTAAAACTGCCCTTAAGCGAAGCAATGATGGGCGAGATGAGATACGACTTCCCGGAGCCGGATTTGCCGATGATCTCAAACAAATGACTTCGCTTGTTCTCCTTCAAGGGCTCAAGTATGCGGTTCAGATCAAACCGGTCAGTCACAAATTCATGCATCTTTTGATACATTTTTTCAGGCATGATTTCCCTCTCCTGAATCTATTGTTTACAGGACAACTGTAAAAAGAATTGACATACTGTCAAGCAAAAAAAGCTGGCAAGAAGGCATTTCCCAAAAGAAACTGCCAAATCTCGCCAGATCATAGGCCCTAGAATAAACTAGCATCTCATATCTCATCTTTGTATCCCCCTACTCTTCTATTATAAAGTGACACCAGAAATGTCAAATCGTGACAGCCATTTGACAAAACCGCGGAAAAGCCCTCAGTTTGTGACACTCTTTTGTCAAATCATCGGAATCCTGAGCCCATTAGAATTGACAGCAATTTGTCAAATCATGACAGCGAAATGGCAGGTTGTGACATGAGTTTGTCAAATAGCATTGTGACCTCATAATTCATGCTATACAAAACTGTCTGAACTCTCTTTAGCTGATTCATAAAACGCTTTTAGAGCTATAGCGTGTTTCTGATTGTACTTGATAGAAAGCTCTTCTCCATTTATTGTAAAACTCAATTCGAAGTGCTCACTTGTTGGGTCAATACTCTCTAATTGTTTTAACACATTAGGGCTTTTCCGCCTGCCATAGACCATCTGAGCAAAGTGGTTGGCACATAAACAAACTGAATTTCCTATCATATCCGCACTATCAGAGACCTTTCTGGGAACCAAAAAATGCGAGATAAAGAATGGTCTCCCGTTCTTCTGAAAAAATGTCGAGCCACAAATCTGGCATCTTCCAGTGTACCATCGGTAAAGTGACTCTCGCACAAGGGGATCAGGTCCATCAAGTATTCTTCTTCTTACTTCTCTGTATCTATCAGCTTGAGCGCGACTATTTGAGTGCTTATCACTCGCCCTATCATATTCTTTTTCGTAGCGGCGTTGGGAATCGTCGGAGTACCCACCATCTTCATTCCAATCATCATCCTGTATCGGTTGATCCTTCGTATTAAAGCCAGAGAACAGCTCTTCTTCAAAGCTTTGCTTAGGTTCTGTCTCTTCTTCACTATCCTCTTCGAAATCAGATCTTTCACTTGAGTTGGTCTTGCTTTCTGAACCTTCACCAGCTCTATGGCCTGAAGATTCTCGTGAATTTGACCCTTGGCTTTTAGAGCTCTGCTGTTCATTATCTGAAGAAAATGAATCACTGGCTTCCTCAGACCTGTCATTTGGAGTAAAGCTATCACTGTCGTTTTTATCATCTTGAGGATTTGCATCTTCTTCAATTATTTCCTCATCATGCGTTCGTCCGGCTTTCTCAGTCGGTGATTCCTCATGATCCGAGTTGTCAAGTGTGGTCTCTTGTTTACCCATAAACGCCTTTAGCTCTTCGGGTATCTGCCAATTTTCCTCAGCCATAACTGCTTGAAAATCAGTCCTTGAGTAGCCCAGTTTCGACTCAATCCAGTTCTTTAGCTCTTCCGAAAAGCTATTGTTACATAACTCTCTTGAGATTGAGTCGGCAATAGTCCTTTTATTGGCTTTTTGAGTAAGAAGTAAGCGGCTTGCTTCGGAATCCCAAAAGCACTCACTTGTCTCAGAGACTCTATGAATATCTAATTTGTGTGTGAGTTTAATCTCAGCCGCTGAAAACTCCTTAGTGTTGATGAGTTGTCCTATGACTCCATTATCAAGAAGGTTTATATACAAGTCTTCTTTCTTCTCTTTTAACCACATTGCTATTAGCAATTTGCACGAAAATGTAAGAAACCTGTTTTTCTTAGCTTCTTCATCAACCTGTGAGTTATCAAGTGTCACCATCACAGAGTGCTTTAACGGTCTGACTCCAAAGAAACCAAACAGCCGAGACCATTGATTATAACTTGTGTTTTCTGGGAGCCATGTGAACTCAACATAGTTATCGAATAGCTTTTTAAGTTTGCCATCATTGGGGATAAACACTTTGCTGGGCTTTTCAAACACTCCCCTTTCTGTATAAATTCTAGCGTTCTGTTTTAGCTGCTTCAACCATTCAAGATTTATCAAGCCTGATTTTATGATTACGCTGATTCGCTCATAAATCATACTCATGGATTTAACAATCTTGATATGGTCTTCTACCGGCATTTCCTGGATATTGAGCCAAAGTCTACCGAAATGTTCGTCCCTTACATCTTCATGCACCTTAAGATGCGAAACAAAGAAATCTTTTAGCTTGGGGTATAGTGTGCTGAGATATATGAACTTATCGCCAAATATATCGCTTCTGTCCATCCAGATACAATCTGCGGGATAAGCCCACTTTGCCTTGCTGTCCTCACTAGTTGTGACAAGAATACTTTTCTCATTAAGTAGATCCCTTTTTTGCCGGTCGACGTAATAGCTGTACCCTGTGTCAAATCTTGATCGTAATGTGATGTACACCCTTTCAGCAAAGTTCAACGAACCTACACTCATTTTTGATTGTTGTAGTAGTCGTTCTATCAGAAAGTCAGTATCAATATCAGATTTAACGCCAAGCATAGATAGAATGTTGTCTGGTAGATCAGATAACACATAAGGAACTGAATCCGCAAGTATCTCTTCAACTTTTTGATGTTTAACAAAGGTCTCCTGAGGGGAACGATATCCCATTGTTGTATAAAGCCATTTGGATTCCTTAAGATAGGCTAAAACATCAGAGTCAAAGTCAAAGTACTGGGTTCTTCTATACCAATAACATACTTTTGATTTGAACAGTCCCTCGGTTGAAGTTCGGTGGCTTACTGCATATTTGCCCAGCCCGGATAACCACTTCACAAGGGATTTCTGAATCTGATCCGTTAAAGGTTCTGTGACTATAGAGAGAGATCTCTTTCGTGTTAACTCAACCAAGTGGCTCATATTGCCTGTTGAGGAGTTTGCGGCTTTTTCTATTTCTTTGATTTCACGAGCACTTAATTCTATTCCTGACTTGATGCTATGCGAATAGAAGCCATAATCAACACATATTGATGAGAGATGCTCTTCTTTTAAGAATGGGCTTTCAGTAGCGCCTAACGCAACAAACAGTACTTTAATCATCTCTTTTGGTAATTCAAGATATGTGTCTGACAGTATAAAAAGGTGTTCACGATCAGACGAGCTTCTGAATATATTCTGCCAGCCTGTTTCTATGTCAAAGCTAACCGGCACAACTAATTGCATACCTGGTTGCTCGATAATCTCGCCTAGCTTCATCCTTACACCATCAATCAATACAACAGGTAACTCTTTAAGGTCTGAGTCCTTGTTCTTATTCTCAACAATAAATGCTGACACTGTCACGAGCTCTTTATCGGATATGGTTGAGTTCCTTTCAATCAACCAATTCAAAACATCTACAGCGTAATTGCCAATAGAAAATGGATACACCTCAAGATGCTTTGTCATCCAATCCTTCAATTCGGAATCATCTTTTATGAGACTGTAGAAATCAGGATCAACAAAATCAACGCTCTTATCAACACAAGAAGGTCTTTTTGCGAGTGTTTTCCTATCCTCTTGAGTGCATTCGAAGTATATAGGCTGATCGTCGTCACACGTATAAGCTACTCCTATATTCTTCTTCACAGGCACGATTGGGCATTTCCGAAGGGTTCCTTTTTCAAATTTAATATTTCTAAGGTATTCGTAACACAATAGAATCCATTGGAAATCTTGTTTCTTAATCCAGTTTCTGTCTTTTAAACACTCAATCACAGTTTCTTTATTGATAGTCTCTACGCCTAAGGAATCCCAAACAGCTTTGCGAATCTGTGATTGGAGCTCATCTTTTACTATGCGATATGATAATAGAGGCTTGGGGAAACCCTTCGAATCAAGCAATTTTCGGAAGTTGACTGTAGTACTCACTTCTCCTGGTTTACATAGTTTGTTATCTGGCTCTGTAGCGACTATGGAGGCATTTCTCAATGAGGATTTCACCGGGTCTATTACGGGTACCAGGAAATTATGGTTTGCTGATAGAGGCACAAAACTAAGCATCCTATGTTTGTATTTATCGTTTTGAACCAAACTGGTGATAGCTGAAGTAATTAAGGATGCTATCTGATCCCTCAGCCATAGATTCCATTTGTTATTCTGATGCACTTCCACTCTTGAACTGGTTAAAAGCATGTCTGCGTTTATTATGAATGGGAAACCAGTATTCTCTAGCACAGGTAAATATGCATATAGTGCCCCAGGCTCAGGGTTATCATGTAAAGGGAAAGCCAACGAAATAGTACTATGATTTACAGACTGCCTTTCCTTTACGTCAAGATCTGAAGGTTTTTCGTACGATTTTTCATGTAATAAATACGATGTAGTATTGCAGATCTCTTTTCCCCTATCATTACCAGTTGCTGTTATGGTCAGCTCACTTAGATCAAGTTGCTTCTTTACCACGTCTAGTGAATAATCATCTTCAACATACAAGGAAAGCTTTGTGACTTTCTTCAAAAAAAGAATTGTCTCCGGAGTGAATTGACAAATCATATCTCTTATCTTCTGAAAATCAAATTCATCACTTTTATCCAGTGGAAGTATAATGCTAGTCTGATCTTTATCCACACAAATGGGAAGATGTTCGATCCACTCAGGAACAATGTATCCAAGATCAATGCCTTCGAGTTTTTCGGGTAATTTAATGCAGTATCCTCCTGAGTAGATGTGGGGAGTTGAGGTTATTCTAAAAACTGACTTGAAACCTATACCTTTTTCCCCGATATAACCGCTTGCCTTGGTTTTAGTAGACTCTCCGACTGCACATATTGCTTCAATGTTATTGATTCCGAAACCTACTTCGTTATTCTGGATCAGCAGTGCTCCTACAGAACCTTCAGTATTTGTCGGGTCAGTTTTAAGAAGACTGAAGCTTAAGCATGCGTCTGTTTTATACTCATTGTCTTCTGCGTTTTGGACTAGCTCCAAGAGAAAATGAGTCTCCTTGCTGTAGAGGTCATTTGCCAGCTTTTTGATTGCATTATGCAAATTCCTAACTGTACGACTTGACTCTAGTGCCTTTACATCGTTCAATCCGTACTCGTTTCTTATTCTCTTAATATGCTCATACTGCTTGCTCACCTACAATACCTCCTTGGTTACCCTGATAATGCCATACATTACTGGAGTAGAAACAATATCTGCCTTCTCCACTGCAATGTCCAGGGCTTGAATGTTTCTTGCGTATGCAGCCTCCAATGATGCCAATTGCGCCCGATACATACGCAAGATCTTCTCATCGGATACTTGCTCCATTCTATCTGAAATTGATGCTACTACTGCTTGATGACTGGTCTTCAAGCTTTGCTTTTTATACTCGGCAAGCTCTTTGGTTCGATCAATGTGCTTGTGCTTTTCTTCTCTCCAAAGTTCATAATGTCGGGATTCAAGATGATCCCAATAGTTTAGCTTTGGTTCCGATTTAATCCGGCTGTCAGATGCTCTTTCAATCAGATTAATCAGTTGGGAGACCACTCTCGGATCTGAACAAACTGGCTTTAGAGAAAGGTCGTTTCTGATACCTCGTGTTTCCCATTTGTAAATTACAAAGTCATAATCCCCGGAAGGTATATCAGAGTCAGTGATTTGCAGTTCCGTATAGGGAAACTCAAAGCTAACAATATGATGAGCTGCTTGTTTCACGAGCGGATGCATGGCATTGATTAAAAACACCTTAGTATCTTCACTCGCATATTCTGTATTGAATGTAATGCTCAGATGGGGATTAGCCTCCTTGAGCCATTTTTCCCAAGCTCTTCCTGTTGCATTTGGATTGAGTTTTAGCGACTTGTAGTCACTAAGTATTAGACTCCTGGCTTCCTGAGACAAGCGTAGTGTCCTGGGGTCTTTATCCCCAAGGATGTATTTCTGCTCTGTGCCAAGTCTTTGATTTAAGTATGACTCAATCAAATGCTCTAACATCCTGGGAGAAAGCCAATAGCTGCTTGCTGACAATATCTCTTGTTCAGTTTGTTTCGTGGGAACTTCGATACCAAATAGCTCATATTGTTGCTGTTCCAGTTTCTCTTCTTCCTGCATCTTGCGAAGTTTATTATCTGCCAGCTGCTGCAGTTTGATCTTCCTTTCTTCATCTGTGAGTTTGAGGTTTTCTGCAATACTCTTGATCGAAACAGCCAATTCTCCCAAGATTTCTTCTGAATCCCCGATTGAATGCTCAAAGATTCCGATTCGGGCTAAGCATCGGTCATGGATGTCCTTATCTATCGTTCCCTCAGTGATCATGTTGTAAATCAATACTTTTTCACTCATCTGTCCCTTACGATCTATGCGCCCGATTCTCTGCTCAATCCGCATCGGATTCCATGGAAGATCGTAATTGACCATTGTATCACAGAACTGGTAGTCGAGACCTTCACAACCAACTTCAGAGAACAACATCACATCCAGGCTGTCCGGTTCTTCTTTGGTTAATTGGAATCTTCTGCGCAGTTCAAGACGATCTTCATCATCAACACCACCATAAATGAAACCTACCCGAATTCCGGCACTTTGCATATGTTTATAGAGGTACCTTAGAGTATGAATGAAACTGCTGAAAACCATAACCTTATTATTGGGTAGGGATTGCTTCTCCTTCAGCACGCCCACCAAAGCATCAAGCTTCGGATCGTTGCCGGATACTTGCGAAGCGAGAGCTAGTAACGCATTAACATCGGCTTTTATACTTTGAATTGCTTCAACATCAGGCATGAAGTCGAATAGATCATCCCACAATGCTTCATCCAATCTACGATTCAAGATATCCTTCAACAACGGCAACAAACCAAAAATGCAACTTGCTGCCTGTCTGCGAATTGTCGACATTAGGAAGTTGATGGATACGTTACCACTGGTTTGTTCCAGTATTCTCCGCTGTATGTTCAGAATTTCATCGTGGATCAAGGCCTGTTCTGGAGTAAAACTAACCATCACTGTTAATGGCGTTCGGATAACCAGGTTGCCAATATCCCTTCTTCTGGTTCTATTGATAACACCTGACAATGTATGCAAATCCTCCACTTGAGATATAAGCCAAACTCTTTGTTCATTAGTCATCGGCTCTTCATTCAAACCCTCAAGTACAGACTTGTACATGGGATTATTCTGGGCAATCAAACGCCCCCACTCGGTCGTCATGATCTGAACTAAGGCCTCTGTTGCTCGTTCCTGCCAACCAGGCTTGTTTTGCCTTATGCATTTCACGGCTTGTGTGATGAACTGATTGGGCTCCATCATCGTTCTGTAGCTATTACGATCAATAATCAGATCAGGACGGAGAGTGTTCAACAAAACAAAGAGATCTTCACTCTTTGTCTGCACTGGTGTGGCAGTTAGAAAAACCACAGCATCAGCATTGTTACATAGGTAGCGTACTATCTGATTAGCATATGTATTGGTGTTCCTGATATGGTGCGCTTCATCGACTATGATCAGATCAAAGTGTGGAGGAGGGTCCAAGTCTAATAGACCAAGTCTCTTTTTTCCTCGCTTGGTTTCTCCGTGAAGCAGTGTTTCATCAAACAATGAATATGGGATGATTGATCTTCTGTAGTCTTGAGGCCACTCTCCATCAAGATCACATTCATTAATGCAGAGCCTCAGCTGTTTTCCGTCTAACTGCCGAAATGACTCATCGAATCTTTTCATCTCTGTAAGCCACTTCTTCTCTGCCACCAAAGGCCTGGGACAGATAATCAAAACCGATTGAAGCTCTCTTCTCGCTTGGAGTTCTTTGAGTATCAACCCGGCTTCAATGGTTTTTCCCACGCCAACACTATCAGCAATCAGAAGCCTGGGGCGATCCGACCTGATGAACTTCAATACAGGCCTGAATTGGTATGGTATGAAATCGATCCTGGCTGAGTTCAGTGAGTAAAGGGTTGTGAGGTTGGGTTGTCTGATTTGTAGTGAAGATATTGCTGCGTTAAACTCATCCAGATTCATGTAGTGTAATACTCGTTGAGGAACTGCTTCTAACTGCGATTCATAAAAGCTTTGAGGTCCACCGTCTCCGAATACATCGATCCTATTCTCTGGCTCACTGCTGAGAATACTCACAACAGCATAATGCTTATCCATGGAGGATTTCAATCGCACAATCTGGCCTGGTTGAAACCCCACTGCCGGTTCTTGCTTAGTAGGTTGAACACGCTCTTGAGTGCTTCCTTTGAAAACTTCTTGCTTCTGTTGCTGAATGTCATCAATGAGTTTGCTGTCCGCATCGATCATCTTAAGGAATCTTTGTGCAGTATCGAGGTCGCGATAAAGATCATCATCGCTGATTGGATTGCTATTTCTATGCGCCCAGCGATTTCGGATTGAAATCATCTCCTTAAGATAATGCCTCTGTTCTGGCTCATATCCCATATGAGCTGATATGCGGAACCAGTTCTGATCAAATATCCGAAGTAGAGCAGCGAGATCGAGGTTATCAAGGACCCCTTCCTTTGATTTGAGTAAGTTGTCTTTCTGTCTTGGATTCAATACATTAAGCACCATTTCCTGCCACCAGTTGGTACTAAGCTCTGGTAGTAATAGTGTTAGATACTTAGCAAGTTCGTGAGTCGTTGAGTCTTGTATGTCGTACATTCTTGTCCCCTTAAATGGTCACTAATGACCAACCTAAGTCTCTCAGGCTTTTGTGAGTTGTGCATGGAACTCTACCTTTATGAAAAGCAGCACACAAGAAATGAGTAGGTCTGCTCATTGCAACATATGCTATCTTCAAAGCGCATTTTTTATTCTTTCCATCTTTATCGTTATACGTTTTATCACCAGTCATATAATCTAGGAGTTGCTTGCCATTAAAATCATTGCGAAAGCATTCCAAGAACAGGGTTGCCGTATGAGTTTGCCCCTTTACAGAGTGAACTGTCCCAAGTTTAACATCTATACCTTGAGAGCTGAAGACATTTCTTTCGGAGGAAGTCACTTCTATATGCTCTATTGGATTATCAATAAACATATCAACCTTGCGTTCATCTATCTCAAAATGTGGTAACCATGATTGCTTCAGGTATTGAGATATCTGATCAAACACACATGTTGGATAAACATCACCTCTGTGAGTACATGTTTCGTTATCACAAGCATGTTTACAGATTTGTTTTACCCAGTTAGCCATATTAGCTTTGAAATCTGTATAAAACATCTCTTTACCCTTAAGATATTCAAGTAATGATTTTTTTGTGTATCTTCTACTATTGGTAGGATTGGTCTTGTCAGCTTCGCTCAACACTCTTAGGAATAAGCTTATTAGTGAGTTATAAATCTCTGTTGGACTCAATTGAGTATGTGATCCAGTGGGTTTTACCAGATAGTTTTTAAGTGAGTCGTATATTGGATTTCCCGACCTCACTGGCCTGTGGTAATCAGGATAATAAGACTGGATACTAGTCTTTTTTAATCCTTTGGATGTTACCTCATCATTATCGTGAGTCCAACCCACTGCGTAATACTCAGGGGTCTTGCCAGTGATAGCCAACTCATCTTTCCATAATATCTCACGTTCCTTGATCAATTCACAATATTTTGTAAGCACATTTAATTGAGAGTTATTATCATACAATATCATTACTGGCGAGAGAAGATTATCAGTCCCTCGATCAACACCTTCGAGGTTTGCTTCTGGCTTTATACACACATTGTGGATCACATTTGCAATCTGTTGCGACATTCTCTTCGAGTTTGAGATGATAATCTTATTTTCTGATGGAACCCATGCATCTTCTTCAGTAACTTGACTATCATATATGGCTTGATTGGGATCGCCTATCCTCTGCTTGACTACACTATCATTAAAAACTCTGTTTATAAGGTCAATTTGTGTATGATCTGTGTCCTGCATTTCGTCCATAAAAAGATATTTAAATCTACTGCATATTGCTTCAACAACTTGAGGATATCTAGACACGTAATACTTACCGAGATTGAAAGCATCCCTATACCGTAAGGCACCAGTAGCTAATGTGCCGTCAATTAACTCATTGATGTTCTTGTAATTCTCCTTGCTGCTATCATTCAAGGACACATTCTTCTTGTAGTTACAGAATTTTATGTTTAGAGATTCACCCCAGTCCCAAATAGGATGGAATCCTAGCAGAACTTGGATCATTGATTTAATTCTAGTTACATCTTTGAGTTTCTTTTCATCTTGTCTTAACAAATTAATGATGTAGGGGTTTTTCCAGAACTCTTTTTGATTATTTGCAGCTTCAAACACCAGCTTTCTAAAACGCGACTCATAAACATCATCATTAATTGTTACATCTCTGTTATCATACAAACCTACATATGCAGGAATAGATAGAAACCTATCTACAAAGCTCTGTATAGTTCCAAAAAAGTTCGGATAGGTAAACAATGCCGAACTCGCTTTTCCCATTCTCCGCTTGATCTCATCAATGGCTACATTCGTATGAGTCAAAACACAGATTCCTTTGTTACCCTCAAAGGGCATATATTTTGAGAGTATATAAAGCTTGGCAAGTAAAGCTGTTGTTTTGCCACTACCAGGACATGCCACAACATCAGTAGAATCCATGTATGTGATAAAGCTAAGGGTTTCTTGGTCAAAGTTTTTACCCTCGGGAAGAAACAGCTTTTCAGCATCCTTTATGTGAGAAAGAATGTCGATATCTTTTAAAGGAGCCATCAGGTTATCCTTATGTTGCAGGCAAATCGTATTGCATTTACCAAGTATTCAAGCTGAGGATCATTCTCAATGTCCTGTTTTAAGGTATTACCCTTTCCCAATAAGACGTTGGCTAGACACTGAGCAGTAAGAGCTTTTGATAGATTCCCAAGGAAAGGTTTCATTAACTCGTATGCATTGGAACTGTAATCTGGCAGTTCTAGACCAGCACTAGATATCTCTTTTGCTTTGCTCATTGCTGATAGTAACTCATCTTTCAAACAGCTCTGAGCAAGGTGATACTCAAGTGTCCATTCATTTTGAAACTCATGGATATTGCATTGCTTCGGTGTGTATTTATTCGTATCTTTCCTTTGCTTAACCAAGTTAATGTAGTGATTGACATATTCGTTATTGAGATAGTCTTTCTTTGGATTATCGGTTGTCACTTGTTTTTTCGATTTAAGGAGTTCAATGAAACGACCCTTTTCTGTTTCAATAACAACGTCTCCAGTATCGAGTTTCATTTGATATACTTTCGGAGGATTTTCTTTCAGATGTTCAATACAAGGAACATCCCCATCGCTTACAACGGCTACCTTAACTGGCATAACTTTCCCATCCGTTCTTTCGAATATCTTAACATATCGTTTCCAGGCCTTACTTCCCATATTCACTATTGATACACCGTATTTATCAAGGGGCAGACCGATAACTTCAGCTATCGCAGGGATAAGAAGGTTTTCTGCATCGCCTTCTACTATAATGACTCCATTTGCAAAGAACAAATTGGCTTTGGTGGCATCAAGAAATCTCTCCAAGAAATAGGCATCCTCTATCTCGATCTCAGTATATTGCTTGTTAACACCGCGATTACCAATAGGAAAAACGTCCTTGCCTTTGCATATTAGCAAGCTATCCAGTGGAACCGATGATCCCAAAACTACGCTATGGGTTGTCAGGATGACTTGTCTGGCATCATCAACATACTTAATGAAATGCTTGAGTGTGTTTATCTGGTAATGTGGATGCAGATGAGCTTCCAGTTCTTCTATCATTGCTAACTTGAGACCTGTGTGCTCGTCTCGCTTCAAGAGCATCAACTCTGCAGCAATATATAGGAGATTCATCAATCCCAAGCTCGGAGGATTGTTATCGATATTCAAGGTAAGACGTTGTATGATTGCCCATAACTCAATCCCAGATAATGTTACGAATGGTTCGACATGCTTACCTACGGAGGTAAATGCATTAAGATTATTCTTGATTACATCGATTATATTCTTACCAGAAGCAGGAATGTTGTTTGTTAACAGGGTCTTGATAATAGCCAGATCGTCAGCGATTTGTTGAGAAGCAGAATCACCTTTTTGACGATAACCTTCTATCAAAGCATCAATCTTTGTGAGAGCTTCTTTATACACTTTGTCTGAGAACTTGCTGTCACCAGAGAAATAATCTCTAATGCCTGTATCTGCTAAATCAACCAGCTTGCTAAGAGGATGATTATTCTCTTCCTCCTTCGTTTTACATTTGAACTCACTACGACTCTTGAGTAGCTGAGCAAATCTGGATTTTCGGCCTGCAGACATTTCCATTTCAGCATCTCTCAGTGGCTTCAGATATGTAATTCTGAGCAGGTCCCTGGCCCCTGCATCTAGTTGGGTGCCTGCGTTATCCATTCCTGCCCTGACCTCCTGAATAATCCTGTTATCTTTTCTTTCAGCATTCAGCCATACTTTCAAGACGTAATCGTCATTTTCAAATCCAATCCATTCCAAGAAGTTGCCAGCTTCTTCGTTGGTAAAACCCCTAAACTCACATTCGATTTTCAGTGATTGTGCTCGATCCCCTTCGTTATAATGAAAATCCAACTCATCAATTTTGATATAATCATAACTCTGCGTTTGTAGCACATACCTTATAGCATCAACAATGGAAGTCTTACCCGATTCATTCTCCCCTATAAGTACGTTAAGCCCTTTATTAAACTCGATAACAATGCCTGGCTTATCATCTGAGCCACCGTATTTACGAAAATTGGTTATTGATAGCTTGTGTAAATACATCTATCCTCCATATTGATTATTTTCACACATCCAACCCCGCCCCATATTCCTTCAGCCACTGCACCTGCTTCTGATAATCCGGGACGATCTTATCCACTTCATTCCAGAAGTCTTTGCTGTGCCTTTTATGCTTGAAATGCGCCAGTTCGTGCACGATCAGGTAGTTGATCACGCTGACAGGCGCCATCATGATCTTCCAATTGAAATTGACCTTGGGTCTCTTAACTGAACATGACGCCCATCTATTCTTCAAATCAATGATAGAGATTGCCTCTACACTGATTCCCATCATCTGTGCAAAGCGTTGCACTCTGGGTTCGATAAACACCTTTCCCCGATGGCGATAGAAATCTTTGAACATATCCCTCAGCTTATCTTCAGAGCCTTCTGGAGCATAGAAATGCCTGCCTCTGAACTGTATGCCATCGACCTCATCACTATACTGCAGATAGTAGTTCCTGCCCAGATAGAGGAAGGACTGCCCATTCACCAACTCCCGCTTGATCGCTTTCTCATTCAGGAGCGCACGCTTTGCCTGATATCTGTGTATCTTATACTCGTTCTTGCTTAGCAGGTTCTGCACCTCACTATCGCTTGTTTCGAGTGGTACTATCACAGTAATGGAACCATCCCTTTCGATGTAAATCGATGCCGTCTTTCGCTTACTATGTTTCACCATAATCTTATAATCGAGGCTCATGAACCCTTCACCTCTGCTTCCCGTTGGTGAGCCAGATTGATAAGCTCTACCGTCAGCTTGGCTGCCACTTCCTGCAAAGGCTCTATTCCACAGTATTCCAGTTCGTCCCTGATATCACCTTCCAAGCGTCTGCGTTCATTGGGCTTCTGCCAAAAGTTGGGTATCGAGAGTGATTCTTTGATCCTGCTATAAATGAATTCTGACAGCTTGGCAGTATCAATTGCTTCCTTGCTGTCCACTGCTATCCCTGCTTCCATCAGCATCAAGTCCAGAAATGGCATCACAGGACTATCCACAATGCCCGCTTCATCAGCTCTGCCTTTGCCAATATCCTCTCTCAGCTTGGTGAGTTCCTCGATGATCCTATCCCAGTGTTCCTTATAAGAATCCAGAATCTTTTGCAGCCGCTCATGGAATCCCGTATAGAGTGCAGGATCTTTCTCCATATTTACTTTGATGTGCCAGCGGATGGCATGTTCCATCTCAGACGCTTTGGCTTTTCCTGTTTTGTTTTGATCTCGCATCTGCTTAGGAAACTCATCAGAAAGCAGCTTGGCAGGCGCAATCTTGGGATTGATTCCTTCTGAAATGAGGTATTTATCGATCAATCTGCGCACCTTAGCCCCTGCCCATTTCAAATCCATCGTAGGATCGTGATAGCGGTTCCGCATGCGCATCATCAGATAGCCAAATCTCTTGGCAGGAACGTAGTAATCCCTTGCCATAGCCGCATTGAACAGCAATTCCAGGCTATCAAAGAAGGCTTTCAGATAAGTATCAAACTGTGCCCGGAACTTCACATCAGCACCCAATTGTAGGCAATCCTCCACCAGTTCCCATTCCTCTTCATTATCTCCGATTCTCTGATGCAAAAAAGCCTCAATGCGTACGATGCCTTTATCCACAAACAACTGAATCAGCCTTCTGAATCGGGATTCCAATACCGGAATCTCTTTGTCCAATCCCCGGAAATATGCGCTCAGATCATTCAATTCCTGCACATCGGTATCGGTAAAGATTGCTAATGCTTCTTTCAGATGCGATGCCACTCCAAAGTAATCCACCAGGATGCCATGCTCTTTTACGTATCCGCTTTTCATCACTTTGGTACGGTTCACTCTGGCAATGGCTTGCATCAGCCGATGCTCTCTCAGGTTCTTATCCAGGTACATCACTTGCTCGATCGGAGCGTCAAAACCCATCAAAAGCTTATCGCAGACGCAGAGGATCGCCACCCCGCTTTCTGGTTTGCTATAGTCAAAGTCCTTCTTGAAGCTCTCCACCGCATCCATATCCTGAGCCTGTCTGCGAGCCATCGATACATAACCCGGCTCGTTATTGTCCATCATCGAGACCACTGTGCAGATCTTGATGAATTTCATCTGTTTCAGCAGTTCATCATCCCGCTCAGTATCAGCTTTTGCTTCCTCACGCCATATTAGCCGTTTTAGCGCATTTTCCAGCTCATATTTATACCGGCATGCCGCGACGATAGAACTCGCCACCACTTGCCCTTTTAAGCCGTTTGGGAGGATTTCCTGAGTATAGTGTTCGATGATATCTTCCGAGATAGCCCGGATTCTCTCCTTGGATTCCAGATAAGTCATCTCTGTGCCATAGCGTTTTTGTATCTCCAGCCGCTCCTCTTCACTTCGTTCTTTGAACATATCTTCAAACTCACGCTTGAACATCTCAGCATCGGTCAGCTTGTCCTGGCTGGTCCTGCCTATATAGAGAATGTCCACCGTGGCTCTGTCTGCCACCGAGTCATTCATCTTATACACATCGATGAAGCTGCCAAAGCGTTCATGGGTCTTCTGCTTATGCCTTTCTGTGAGTAGCGGAGTGCCGGTAAAGGCGATCTTGACCGCATTCGGAAAAGCCAGGAAGAGATTATCGCCCATCTCGCCACCCTGATCCTGATGTGCTTCATCAATGAGCAATAATATCCTTTCACTGGTATTCAGCTCCGGGAATTCTTCATATTTCGGCACAATCCCCGCTGCCAAAAGCGATTCTGCAGATACAGAGCCACTGATCAGGAACTTGTGCAGCATCACCATGTTCAGATTGGAACTGGTGTTCTTCAGCTTATCCAGATCCCTTTTGTGCTCAATCAGCGTGAGGCTTTCTCCTGTATAAGTCACGGTGTGCGAAAGCTGATCTTCCAAGTCCAGCCGATCATTGACCATGATCACTTTGTAATCCTTCAGATCATCCGTATCCCTCAGTTTCTTGATCAGGAACACCATAGTCAGGGACTTCCCTGAGCCTTGAGTATGCCAGATAACTCCACTACGTTCAAAGGGTGTCTTTCCGGTTCTGAGACGCTCAAGGATTTTCCCCACAGCCCGGTATTGCTGATACCTGCAGACGATCTTTACCTTCTCGCCTCTCTTGATTTCCATGTAAAGAGTGAAGTTCTTCAAGATATCCAGCAGGATAGCTTTGTTCAGCATCCCATGAATCATCACTTCCTGGCGTTGTTCATCCGGTGATACGGAGATAGTTTTATACTCCTCAGGGAAGATGTCCTTCCAGTTCAGATAGTGGTCAAACTCGCCTGTGATGGTGCCAAACCTGGCTTCATTGCCATGAGTGACGATGTTGAAGAGATTGCAATGGAAAAGCCGCTCTTCGCCTTCCTTGATGCCATAATCATCCACTCGCAGGTTTGCATAGCGGTTGATCTGGATAAATGCCTCACTCAAGGGCTGAGCCACATCCATGTCTTTGCATTCCACCACCACGATCGGCAAGCCGTTGATGAAGAGCACAATATCCGGCACAATCGCCTGCCTGCTGGCTCCGGGAGTATCAATCTTGAACTGGTTGATAGCAATGAAGCTATTACGCTCCGGATTTGCATAGTCTATTAGGCGTACCAGAGGATTCTGCTCTCCGGTAAGTTCGTTCACATCAACAGTAGTGTTCTTGGTCAAGAGCTCATACACTGCCTGATTTGCCTTGAGCAAGTCCATGCCGGGATGCATGGTAAGCTCGCTTAGCACCGCATCAAGCTGTTTATCAGTAAGCCAGCTTCTGCCATCTTCAGTGAGATTAATCCTTTTCAGAGAAGCCCTAAACTCGTTCTCAAGAATATACTCTCGGAAGCTTTCCCTTCTGCTGATACTTGGATCATAGGGAGTAAATCCAGTTCCCTGATCAATTACCTCCCACCCAAGCTGCTGTAGCTTATCCAGAAAGGGACGTTCAACGCTATTATATTCGGACATTATTCCTCTCCAGTTTATATCTTCCAAACCTCGAAAGCCAAATTTATCAGCAATTGCTGTCTCTCTTCAATGGTAGCTGCATTCCACTCCGGAAATACTTTCAGGAATTGATTTATCCTGTTCACTGATGATTGATTACCCACAGTCGGTGTTTCTACCAAACTACGAGTGAAGTAAAATCCGCAGTTCTTGTACTGTACACATTTCCTCTGATAGTAGTCATTCCCCGCTACTATATTCAGGGGCTTTTGTAGCAAAGTTAGATTTCCCAATTTTATCTTGTATTTATCGTAATCGACGCCTGGATTGTTTTGAATGAAGCTATTCCGGACATCATCCGCAGGATTATCTGGCAGTATGTGCTCAATTTCCAGCACAGTGAAGTCTTTTAATGTGCGCTTATCGTTAATCCCTGTAAAATGTCTATCCACAATTTGAGCGATTTTTGCAAGGAAGTACCTTGTCCGGTAATACTGAAGAATACCAAGTGAGTAGTTTTCGAGGAAAGCCTGCAATTCCTTTTGCTTGGACTGAACACTTGGTACAAATCGAGTGCTGACAAAGCTATCTAACATGTCTTTCTGAACAGCGGGATCTTTCTGTTGGGCAATTTCTCTTAACTCACCAGCCCATAATGCAAAACTCCTCTCCAATTCCTTGGTTGGAGTCTTGGTAAAGATGTAATAGAATAGAAACACTTCGAGTTTGTTCACGAAGCTATCAAACAATTCTTTTGGTAGGCTCCGGATAGCAAGCAGCAGGATGTAATGCAAGCTGAATGCACCACCACACATCTCAGACAAATCTTCAGTGTTAACGTTGCTCTTTTTATCCTTATCTTTTCCTTCGATGAAAGCCAAGTAACAATCCAGATTGCCCTTGAGATGCTTAACAAATGCGAAAGGATCACGCTTGTATCCGCATAACTCAGCATTGTTATTATCGACTATCCAGTCGTATATCTCATCCTCACGTAGAATGTGATCATTCCTTTTGTTGGCAATCGGATAATTGGACATTAGATAGTAGCGAAGGAAGCGAAGAGGTTTTTCTTGCTTCTCTTCCAGTGCTTTAGTAATATCTTTCCACTCATTCTTCAGCCTTCCAAATTCATTCTGCCCCACCTGCCTGAATATCAAATTCTTCAAAAGATCCATTGGGTTAAGACCCACACCCCTTTCGTTAATTGTCTCAAATATCTTCAGAGCACTACCTATGTCTGTGGATATCTGGATAAAAACTACAGAGTTCAATAGAAAGCCCAAGAAACGCAGTAACTCCTGAGAATCTCTGTTGTTGTCTCCCAAGTAGTTATAGATGATCCTATATGCTTCCAATATGTTCTTTATTGAGCCATATACCTTGATTCCAGCAGCTTCAACAACCTTCTCGACCTCAATTGGGCTGGAATTGATCTCCACAATCATCTTCACTATTTCCGAAGCTCCCTCATATTGGGGTTCCAACCTCAGATTGCTGCGAGCCCGACCGTTTAGGTCAATGTAGGACGAATAAATCAGTGGGCTAATGCTCTTACTTTCGTTATCTTCAAGGCGGGCCTTTATTGCCACTAATATCAGGAAAAAGGTCGTAAGTCTCTGTTGCCCATCGATTACATCAATATGCTTGGCATCCGTGGGACTTACGATTACTGTACCTACGAAGTACTCTGATAGTTTATTATCGTCCCTTTCATCATTGATGTCATCTAGCAACTGAATGATTTGCTTTTCTCCCCAGATGTATTCTCTTTGGTAGTCTGGGACCACATAGTAACACTGTTCAAACGCTTCCTGAATTGAATACTTGTAATTTGTGAACTTCGACATTAGCTGTTCTCCAATTTATCTTCGTTTATAATAACGCGGACTTTGTAAGTCAAAAGGTCTGCCATCAGACCTATCTTCAGATCATGATACTTACTCTGATTGCTTTGTTCTTTCTTAAGTGATTCATCCAATGCCTTAAGAACAGCAGCTATCTGTTTCTGCTCAACGAGCGGCGGCTTCAGTATCAAAGTTGCCTCCAGATCACTCCGGATTATCCCATTGATTGAGGTTCCTTGGTTCATCTTCTTGAAGTTCTCAACTAATACTTGTAGATAGTAATAGAAGAATTCGACGCAGTATTGGCTGGAGTCAAGGATGATTCCGGTAATGTCTTGGCTAATGGCAACATCAAATGGAGCAATAGCCAGTTTACCTACCCCGGTTCTTGTTACGAGTAGGATATTGCCTTTTCTTATCAAATGGCTTGAAGAGTATCTTAGCGCATCCTCATTAATTTGCCTTCTGATAAATCCCACTTCGAACGACTCCAAGAAGTCCGCTCCTGTTATCCACGGGATACTCCCTACCCAGTTTGATGCATTTTTCGTAGAAGGAGTGCCCCCGTTGATGAATTCCAAACACGCATCCTGAAACTCAGTAACAACCCATTCCTTCGGTATCCATCCCAATTCTGATTCTTTATAGAGTTCTGGAGCTTCTTTAAAAGAAGGTCGTAGCTTTCCAGTTTGAATGTCAATGCCTCTGGTGATCAGGTCGTTTATCGTCCCGGCTTTAATTGCTTGGTACTTCTCAATAACAGCTTCGGTCTTTTCTATCACTGCATCGACTGTGCTGAGAATTTTAGCGATCTTGCGTTGCACCTTTATGTCAACTGGGACAAGAAAACTAAGCTTTTCAATATTTGACTTTGATATCTCCATGAAAGTTGATCCACTTCCATATCTTTTAAAGAGATCAGCATTATATACAAAGTTGTAATAATGGAACTCAGCATCATGTTCATCACTAAACACGAATGACTTACATCCCTGGTTTGTTGTGAAATCTAGGGTTGGTATGCCAAAGTATCCAATAGGAGCTCTGGATGACATTACAACACTTCTTGCAGGCGTGATTGTTGTGGACGCAGATTTAAGCCCTTGATGGCTGATCTTTCTTTCAGAAGTATCTATGAATCTATTTCTTAATCTGCTTAGATCATTAGGAGTAATCCAAACAATCTCCCCATCCCAGTATTCTGAGACGTTTGTCGCTGGAGTTGCACCACTGACTATAGTGGCAAAATCTGGAATCTTGAGCTTAACCCACTCATTCATACCCAAGTTCCTGCATATATTTGCTCAGTTCTACCGCAGCATTATCTCGTTCTTGTAGAATCCTATGCAAGGGCTGGTCATACTTGTCCCAGAGCTTTTCAATACCAGTTCTGAGGTCTCTGCAATACTGAATCAAATGCTCGTTGACTTTGGTGTTAAGCGTAGCTTCCCACCTTTGCAGGATCAATAGCTTGGCTTCGGCTTCACTGATCTTGCTTCTTGCCTGCTCCACCAGTTGCTCTTTGAGGTCTTTGATTTCTTTGATCTTCTTACGGCTTTCTTTCAGTTCTTTTTCCATCTCCTGATGCTTGGCAATACGATTTTCGTTCTCCTCAATCATTTGCTTCAGGTTTCGTATAGCTAAACACAGAACCGTTATCTGCTCGGAAAGATATTCAAATGCTTCACCGCTTTTCTTTAGCGCTTTGATCTGCTTTTCCTTGTTCTTGATGTCCTTACTCAGCTCTTTCAGTTCAGCTCCCAAGCCCTTTATGGTCGACTTGACCTCTGCCAATTCTTCTTTGGGAAAGACCTCGTATTCTTCTTCACTCCAGGCTCCATCTTCCAGATCATTCACTTCATTAAAAAGTGCCTCCAGTTCATCCCGCTTGGCGATACAGTCATTCAACTCTTTTATCACCTCAGGGAATTGGCTTTGCAGGATTTCATCATCAGGAATTAGTTCGGCATTCCATCCGCTGGCTGCCACGCTGCGCAGATCATTAAAGATCTCATTCCAGAATCCGGCAAAGGCACCTCTGCATTTGAACTCATCGAGGATACCCAAAGAGCCGATCTTGGCAGTTATCGTGGCGGAGAAGGCATGATAGAGATCATACACATTACGATTATCAGGAAGGGCTTCCAGCTTGGCATGGTGCTCATCCCACCAGAGCTTCAGGGTTGTCATATAGCTATCGTGTTTATTCTTTATCGCTTTCGCCTCATCCAGAAAGCCTTTGATGGCTTCCTTGTCACTGATGGTCTTGCTAAACTTCAGATACTTGTCCCTCTCTTGGGTAAATATATGTTCTCTGATCCCCGGATAGTTGTCCCAATAGCCCTGCAAGGCATCCACTTCGCTTTCCGGAATTCCTCCCTGGAGATGGGCTTTCACGTCATGCGGTTCAGCCGGAGCGCTGTTATCTACATACCTTCTGATGTTGCAGTTATACTCCTCAGCTTCCAGTTCCTCATGCTTTACCAGACGGCTATAGGCACTGAGTTCTCGCTTGTGCCGATATACAAAGCTGATCTTTTCAATGTCCTCGGGACGCAGGATGTTCTGCACCTTGCCGATTTTGTATTCATGATCCGCATTGATAAAGAGCACTTCTTTGCGGGTACTGGCAGCATTGCGATTTATCACCAGGATACTAGCCGGGATGCCTGTCCCATAAAACAATGCCGGAGGCAGCCCAATGACCGCTTCCAGATAACCTTCTTTGATCAGCCATTCCCGCATTCTGCGTTCTTCTCCACCTCGGAAGAGAACTCCATGGGGCATAATCACAGCCAGCCTGCCATTGGATTTGAGGGTGCTGAACATGTGCTGGACGAACATAAAGTCCGCTTTGCCTTTGGCTGGCATCCAATAGCGGTAACGTTCCTTGAATTTCATTCCATCTGTGGAGTAGTTTTGTGAGAAGGGAGGATTGGCGATCACGATGTCAAAGCGTTTGAGTTCTCCTCCTTCCACATGCTTGGGCTCCATCAGGGTATCCCCGTTTTCGATTTGGGCATCCAGAATGTTGTGAAAGAGCATATTGAGCTTACACAAGCCCCAGGTGGTTCCGTTCTTTTCCTGACCATAGAGGGTCAGCTTTCTGGCAGAACCGTATTTGCTCTCTACATGGTTGAAGGCTTCTATCAGCATACCACCGGAGCCTACTGCGGGATCGCAGATCTCTGCATCCTCAGCCGGATCAAGAATGTTTACCAGCAGCTTAACCACTGTCCTGGGGGTGTAGAATTCCCCGCCTTTCTTGCCCGCACTATCGGCAAAGTACTTGATCAGATACTCATACGCAGAGCCCAGAAGATCGGGAAACTCCAGATTGTCATCGGTCAGAATAACCTTATCGAAGTGAGTGATCAGTTCCACCAGGTCTTTATCTGTGATGCGTTTATTGTTCTTGCCCAAGGTCTTGTTAAAATCAATCGGTTTCAGCACCCCTTCCAGGGTCTCGCTATTGCTATCCTCAAGGGCTTCAAATGCCTTCTTCAGTTCATCACCGATTTCTTTCTTCAGGTGCCGGATATTCTCCCATCTGGCACGGATCGGGACAAAGAACTTGTAACTTGATTCGCTCTCCAGCCCTTTTTCCAGTGCTTCCCCGCTTACGCCCTTCTTCTCTAGGATTGCCTTTCGGTTATTGCGTTCAATGTTGAAGAGATCATTTACCCTCTTCAGAAACAGCATGGCTATCACGTATTCCTTGAATTCTGAGGCATCCATATTCCCGCGCAAGGATTCACATGCTTCTTCCAGAAAGCGTTCCAGCCATGATAAAGACAGTTTATGCGCCATTAAATACTCCGTTTATCAATATATCGCCAGACCTTGAAACAAGGCCGATAAGTAGTAGTGGTGTGGGGCATAGCCCCATTTGTTGGGGTGGTGGGCGGGAATAGATGCTTGGTAAAACTGCTCACCACGGCATTATAAAGGGATTCTTGTGTTTTAATCACAATATGTGTAAGTACCTTTGAGGTTATGCGATAGGAGCATAACACACTACCAATCATCACCTTTGCAGACAGGCGATCCGGATTGATTATGTTTGTGAGCCTATTTCTTCTTAGCTCTTGATTTGATTGATTTAAGTGTTGCTCCACCAGCCTTGACCCACTCATCTATCTCATTGATTTTGAATTTCCACAACCGCCCCATCTTGTGGGTGGGTATATCGTGGAATTTTATCCAGCGATACACCGTGTCATCGCTTACCCCGAGGTAAGCACATATCTCTTTGATGGACAGCCACCTGTCCTGTAAATGATCCATGATCACTCCTAATTGGCTTTATTGGCAAGGGATTAACCTTTTCAGAAAAGCGGATTTCCTTCACGTTTTTCACCCAAATTCATACATCGCGGAACCCCCTCTGATTGTCAATCGATAAATTCCGCTTCTCTCCGCAGATACCCGCATAGAAATGGTTAAGAATCGATAGGAATGAGATTGCTATTGACAATGATAACCCCGCATAAATATTTGCAGAATTGAGTAAATATCAGTTTCACGGGAGAGTGAATGCACCAATATGACAAGGCCCTAAGCTATATCGACTACTTCTCGTCAGCCGGAGAAGAGGCAGGAACTTGGGTGTACAAGCCACATGTTTTCCCATATGTGCACTACTCACTAGAAATGATATCGTTTATTGATGAAGTGTATAAGACTCACCTGATAGACATTGAATACTTGTCTTATATGGAAAGTCATATTACAAAAGAGTCGAACTTATCCGATTACATTGAGAATGCAGATTTCCGACTGCTAAGAGTCATTTTAACGTACTATGTGAGGCAGGAGAGGTTTTACGATGGATTATTGCAGGGTGCGGTTATAGATAAGACCATTTACCGTATATTGCTAAAGCTGAGTGATACCAAGACCCCAAAATGGGCTAAGTTTGAATATGACTGTGAAACTTGATCCGAAAGAAGCCATAACTCTTGTTAGAAGCGTTTATAGATACTTCCCTCATTACTGGTGACCTTATCCCCGAAATTTACACCAGCAGAAGAGTGACACATGAGTCAGCAACAGCCGTTTTTTCTGATCAAAAATTTCCCGCTTTACAGCAGGAGCTTGACGGGAGAATTTGTTGCTCAGAAAA